>Ga0180085_1000520_pt1 | contig 13667 bp, 9 predicted proteins | sample EasRiv730_16_10D_FD_123013 | JGI IMG/M metagenome (GOLD analysis project Ga0180085, IMG submission 123013) | Soil microbial communities from meander-bound floodplain in the East River, Colorado, USA - East River metaG ERMLT730_16_10D | ecosystem: Environmental > Terrestrial > Soil > Floodplain ... | reverse complement strand
GTGGCCGACGATCTGGACCTTCAGGTCGCCGTTCTCGGTGAGCACGCCGGCAATCTCCTTCAGCGAACCGTAGGACTCGCCCTTGATCCGGTCGCTGTTAACGTCGAACAGGATCCCGCGGGTTACCCACTTGCCTTCCGTAAGGATCTTGTTGCGAGTATCGGGAGCACCCGTAGCAACGCGGAGGTTCGCAAGGTAGTACTCACAGTTGCCGCAACCGCCTCCCACGAAGAAGAAAATGGAGTTAAACTTGGCTGAGGCGGACACTGCTCTCGGTATGTCCCATACCTTCTCTTCGTTCATGTAGACCCGGACGCGCTGCCGCTGACGCCACAAAGCGATATGCACAGGTTTCCCCTTGCTCGCCGTCAACTGTGCCGTGTTCGTGCTGTTGGCGGCCGCGCTCGTGCCGTCCTTGCGGAGGACCATAGAGGAAGTGCCGTGCCCGGACGCACTCGGGTGCGCGGTGACCTGGAAGTTGTTGGGAGCCGTCTGCCAGCCCGCCGTCTCCTTCAGGTCGGGGAGCTCGACGAGCACGGTGGCCAGAGGAATGCCAGGGTCGGCGGTCGGCGGCACAGCGAGGTCGAATTCCAGCGTGACATTGTCGGGCAGTTCGGTGATGAATTCAGGCGTGAAGAAGCCGGCCCTGGTGAGTTTCAGCCACCTCCCAGACTGGCCAGCGAGCGTTACGATCTCGCCGGATGCGTCGGTATTCCACTTGGCGGGGAAGTCGCCGACCGCATCCTGCGTGAAGTCCTCAAAACCGATCACCTTCTCTCCAGGAACAAAATCAAACTTGCTAAAGGCCTGGAAGCTGGGCGGGGCCGCAGCATCCGATGAGGCAGAAGACTCCTTCTTGGCTTCACCGTCCTTTTTGGCCTCGGTTTCCTTGGTCTCAGCCTCCTTCTTAGACTCAGTCTCTTTCTTGGCCTCAGCATCTTTCTGAGCCTGGGCTTCGGCATCTTTCTTCTTCTGCATTGCCTCCTTGGCTTTCCGGGCTGCATCCTTGAGGCCTCCAAACTGCGCTTGAGCAGGAAACGAGCAGCTCAGGAGCAGTGCTGCCGAGAGCAAGGCTAGAACAGGTGTCTTCATTATGAGGTCTCCTTTGCGTGTATTTGCCTCACGAGCAGAAGCCTTCAAGAGCGGCAATTCAGAGAGGATTACGTTCGCTATCGAAAGGCCCCGGAACCCAGGTTAAGAACCCCAGTATTGTTCGAGAAAGTCAGGCAAAGATGTGCGACAGATTAGCCTAGCAAGGCTGGCTTGTTAACAAAATTGTGAAGCAGGCTGGATTTTCTGCAGGAGCAGACATGATAAGGCTTCGGCTGGCCTGGCAGGAACACCACCGAGCGAGCGAGGAAACCTCCCCACCCAGCGGGCACCAGATGGGGGAGGTTGTCAAATAGGTAGGTTTCACGAAGATCTAAGAGTCTACCGCCGATTGTCAGTGTGCTGATCGTAAACCACGCCAGCGACGCCTCCGGCAATTGCTCCGATCGCAGCACCCTTAGTACCACCCAGTAGGCCTCCGACCGCGGCTCCAGCCCCTGTACTTCCGGCTATGATCAGGGCGGACTTACCAGCACTCCGTTCGTCGTATCCCCGATAACGGCTATCGTTCCAATTTCGGTCGTACGATTGATACTGGTTATTGCCGCGATACTGGTTGTAGCCCCAGTTATTCGACCGGTACCGCTGATAGGAACGATCTTGCCGGTAGTCGCGAGCCCTCTGATATTGGTAGTTGTCCCGCTGATAGTAGTTGTTTCTTTGGTAGTTGCGATGATCCCGTCTGCCCTCGTTACGGCAATTCGAGCCGGCGGAAAAGCGGGACTTTCGGTTCCACTCGTCCCTTCTCTTGTCAGCCAGGGCCGGAGTGGAGCTATTGAACACCATCCAGCCAAATAACAGAGTGCTCACCACAACCGGACCTTTTCGCTTCAGCAACAGAGTGTGTGCAAACATAGTGGTGCATGCCTCCTTTTTGTCTTTTCTCAGTAAGAACACAACTCCGTTTGAAAGGTTGCTCCGAGCACGCGAGAAAGTTCTTGGCGACCTGTGCGCGTAGCTGGATCTTAACCCCCGCGCCAAATAGCCTCACATCTTAAAGCGCCAGATCCAGCCAACATCATCGCAGCAAAGCATATAGCCGTTGTGCAGGGTCGCGCCATGAATCACAGGCGAGTCGTCGGTGAGCTGAATCTTTTCGATGATCTTGCCATTCATGTCGAACCGAAAGAATGCGTTGAGGTTGGAATCGGCGTTCCAAAGTGTCTGGCGATTCTCGTCCCACGTCAGCCCGTGTGTGCGATTTCCCGGCACCGGCCATGTCCTCTGCACGACCCAGGTCTTGGGCTCCATGACAACCAGCAAACGGGCCGGAGGAACGACGAAGTAGAGCAAGCCGTCCTTGGCAACGATGCCGTGGGCTCCTGTCCCACCATTGCCGTCCTGCGTGTCGAGCGGTAGTTGGCCGTAAGGAAGTTCACTCCTTGCGCCTTCACCGCCGCCAGCCTGGCTCGGCTCGGCGGGATAGGCCGGCTTGAGTTTACTGCTACGAGGTTTGGCGTCGCCCTTCTTCTGGTAGATGCGACCGGCGCCGGGCGTCCAATACTTCGCGATTGTTTTGCCGTCCTTCGGACTGCAACTGACCATCAGGCTGTTGTGGGTTGACGAAATCCACATGACTCCGTGCTCGTCCACGGTTACACCGCTCGCCGCGTTGACGTCGGTCTTGAACTCTCGAATCACCTTGCCGTCAGCTACATTCACCAGCGACACCCAGTTGTCGCGGCCCTGATCGAGAATCCACATGCCCTCGCTAGTCATGCTCAAGTCGTTTGGCTTGGCGTGCGGGCTCTTGTAGATAATTTCCCACTTGGAGACCTGGCGCGATTTGACTCCGTTTAGGTTAGTGAGAGCTGCAGCTGGCAATGCGGCCGCAAGGCCGAAAAACTGTCTACGCAGGATCATGACTGGACTTCCTCAGTTGATTTTTACGTTGTGTCTAACTGATATGCTTGAAGCACCAACTCTTTTTTCAAAGGTTTTGTCAGTGGAAAGAGATATTATTCTGCTCTACTCGGGAAGAGAACGCAACGCGACAGATTCTCGGCGCCATGATTGTGTGCGGCGCAAGAATCCCCTTGGGAGCTATTAACATGGATTCTCGGACTGACATGGATCGACGCCAAACAACGCACCCTCTGCGACCCAAAATCACTAACGTCGGCCAGACGATTCCAGCCTTCCTGATGCTCGCGTGTTTATGCCTACCGATGTCTGGCCAGACGCAGGAATCCACGAAAGGTCCCGCTGTCCAATTTGTTCGTGACGTCGTTCCAATTCTCCGCGACAAGTGTCTTTCGTGTCATGGCCCCAAGATTCAACGGTCTGGATTACGCCTGGACACGCGAATCGAAATGCTTCGCGGTGGCAAATCCGGGCCGGCGATTTTGGAGAACGACGAAGCCAAGAGCCTTCTCATCCGGCGGATCTCCGGCTCTGAAGCCGGCATGCAGATGCCGCCAACAGGTGCCCTCAGCGAGAAGGAAATTGAAATCCTTCGGGCTTGGGTTCGCGGGGGTGCGCCATGGGATGCGGGTGCATCCTTTACCAAGGAACATGCGGTAACGCCGGAAGCAAAGGAACTGTTCGAGGCAATTCGTCGTGGCCAGCTCTCAGCGATGCGGGGCATTCTGGACCGGGACCCGAAGTTGATTGGTGCTGTCGATGAAAACGGTTCGACGCCGCTCACTCTTGCTGCCTACTGGGCAGGTCCTGCAGAAGTAAAGGAACTATTGGCACGCAGCGCGGACCCCAATGCAAGGAATGATAGCGGCGTCGCCGCTTTGATTCCAGCCACCGACAACCTTGAAACGACCCGGCTGTTGGTGGAGGCCGGCTCGAATGTCAATGCACGGACGGAAGATGGCAGCAGCGCACTGATGGTCGCCGCGCGACGAGCCGGTGGAGTGGCCGTAGCAGCGTATCTCCTGGAAAAGGGAGCCGACATTGGAGCCTCGACGGCGGATGGCATAACCCCGCTGCATCGGGCGGCAGAATCTGGCGACGTGGACATGATCAAACTTCTACTGGAACGGGGCGCCAACGTCAATGCCCAGCGAAAGGGTGATCGGGCTCCTCTCGCCTCTGCGGTTGTCTTTGGACATGGAGCCGCCGTTCGCTACTTGCTGTCCAACGGTGCCAAACCAAACTTGGGTGACGTCGGGTTGAGCCGCGCTGTATTTCAAGGCAACGTCGAAATCGTGAAGGCTCTGTTGGAAGCTGGGGCTGAGTTGAAAACCAGCGGGATGGTTTTCCCTGGGTTCGGTGGACCGGAACCCATTCTGGCACTCGCCTGCTTCTCCTATAACTCAAACCCGCAAATTGTGAGGATGTTGTTGGACCGGGGCGCAGATCCGGCCGGCAAGAGTCAGCAAGGAAGAACACCGCTGGAACTTGCCCGCGAACGAGGTTACGAAGAGGTGGCCAAGTTGCTTGTTCAGGCCATCGAAAAGAAGCAGGCCGCAGAGAAAGGAAAGCCATGAAACGCCGCACTATTATTGCGCTGGGAATCCTGGGAAGCCTAACCATTGGAGCTCTTGCAGTCAGGGCGGAAACCTCATCCGACCCCATCCGTAACGCAATTCGCAAGAGCCTGCCTCTGCTCGGGAAGACAGGACCGATTTTCTTTCAGAAGTCGGGTTGTGTTTCGTGCCATAACATCTCGTTACCGTCGATGGCCATGGTGGCTGCAAGCGAACGGGGGTTCGTTGTAGACGAAGTGGCAAGGAAGGAAAATATCAAAGCGGCTCTGGCTTCGAAGATCTTTTTCGAGCCCAAGGATCTTATGAAGCTCGACGGAGTGCCTGGGCAGACGATGACGACTGGCTACACGCTTATCGCCTTGGCTGCCGAGAAATACTCCGGCGATGCGCTGACGGACGCGATGGCTCTGTGGTCCGCCTCCACGCAGTTTGGTGATGGCAGTTGGAACCTGCCCTCGCACCGCGCGCCGATTGAGTACAGTCCGTTTACTGGAACTGCCCTTGGTTTGCGTGTCCTGCAACTTTACGGGCCACCCGCCAAGCGCAAGGAGTTTGAGGTGCGCATCGCGAAGGCTCGGCACTGGCTGGAACAAAACACGGCACGTGACAATGAAGGTCGAACCTTCCGGTTGCTGGGACTCGGATGGGCAGGAGCAGAAAGGAACCTGCTAAAGAGTGCTGTTGATGATCTCGTGCGTAATCAACGCGCTGACGGCGGCTGGGCACAGTTGCCTGGTCTGGAGTCGGACGCGTACGCCACTGGTCAGGCTCTTTACGCACTCCGCATCGGCGGAGGCATGTCCCCATCTCACGAAACCTACAGGAAGGGTGTCGCAAATTTACTCCGGACGCAACTTCCAGACGGCACTTGGCTCGTCCACACGCGTTCGTACCCGGTGCAGCCGTATTTCGAAAGCGGATTCCCGCACGGCCCCGATCAGTGGATTTCCGCAGCCGCGACCAGTTGGGCCACTCTGTCGTTGACGCTGGCGCTTGACGATCCCGGGGGAACTCCATCTCTCGCCGCCAGTAAGTCGAAGCGGTAACGATTGCCTACTGCCTTCGCGCCAGTTGATGAATGTGGGAGGCGCTGTCCCAGCGGCGACCCGGAATATCATCAAGAAAGATCGCCGCGCGGAGCGCGCCTCCCACATTGTCATAGCTCGTGGCCCTGCGCTGCAGCACGAAATCGTTCATGAGAAGTCTCGCCAACCCGCAAGACAAGTCCTCTGCAATCCTCCGTCTCAATACCATTCACCTCGATAGCCCTCGCCAATGGGGCCGAATGTCTTCACATCAAATGATCTGTCATCTCAGCGATGCATTTCGAGTTGCCATAGGCGAGAAACCTGCCCGCCTCGTACCCAATCGGGTCAATCAGACGATGATCAAATGGATTGCGCTTCGGCTTCCTTTACATTGGCCGAAGGGGTTTCAAACGCCACCCGAAGTCAATCAGGAGGGGGATGTTTGTACCCGTCCGCTGGACTTTCAGAGGGACATCACGCAACTGCTTGCCCTGATCGAACGTTTCACGGCCCGGCAAAGAGATTTTCACTTTCAGCCGCATCCCATTTTTGGACGGCTTTCTGAATGGGAGTGGTTCCGCTGGGGTTACCTGCACATGGATCATCACCTGCGGCAGTTTGGTGCGTGAAGCGGGAGGAGTGTGTTCTCCTCTGTGCTTGGCAACAGCTTAAGAGTAAAGCCATATTTGGAAAGAGCGACGTTACTTCTTTGTCATTCCCGCGAACGCGGGAGTCCAGCCGGAAGTGGCAAAACTGGATTCCCGATATTCACTCCTGACAAAGGATTGCAAGGCGATAGGCAAACCCTACCAGTAGAGCTTGAGTCCCACCTGCATCTGGCGTGCTTCACCCACTGTGGAAGTAACCTGACCAAACGTATTGTTGTTCACGTTGGTATTGGGAACGGCAAAGATGTGGCGGTTGAACATGTTGAACATCTCCCAGCGGAAATCCAGCCGGAAGTCTTCGGTGAAATTGCAACTTTTGGCAAGACTCACGTTCTCGTTGAACGTCGGAAACGCGCGCACCTTTGGGTTGTAGCGAGTCACGTTTCCAAAAGCGGTGGCTTGGGTTGGGAACACGCCGATGTCCAGAAACCGATCAACCGCAGGGTCGAATTGATCTCCCTTAATTGGCGCGCGCCAGTTGTCATAACTGGTCACCGTCGGGCGTGTCGTTCCATTAAACAGAATCGAAGCAAACGGATTGTTGCGCTGTAAGGCGACCGGGAAGCCGCTCAAGTACGTCTGAATACCGCTCACCCGCCAGCCACCAAGAATATGCGAGGCAATGCCGCTGTTCATCCAGCGTCGGCCTTTTCCCCAAGGCAATTCGTAAAGAGTGCTCAGTTTCACAGCATGCGCCTGGTCGAACTGCCCAATCGACTTCTCAGCTCCGCGGTTGTACTGATCCTGAGAGGTGGCGTTAGGTGCATTGTAGGTGTCAGAATCGGTCAAGATCTTTGAAAAAGTGTAGTTCCATGGCGATGCTGAATGTTTTCAAGGCACGTCTCATACAAAAGTCCTCCGAAGCTATAAGTAGCGTTCGCCGCTCGAGTCTCCAGCCACAGGTGCGCTGCTCCTGAGCTCTCTCAACCGGTCCTGCTGAATTCATTTAACGAGGATTCTCTGCGTCCTTTTTATAGTTTTGCTCCTGGGATGAGTCAAGGCAAGACGCACAGGGAGCCAGTTGTCAGCCCCGCTTCGGTGAATCAGAGCCTCGTGCGCGCCGGAGGATCATAAGCTCGCCCAACTTCGTCACTATTCCAGCCGACTCGGGCATGCAACACATCACTCGTATCCGCTTGAAGGGCTGCTTTTTTGCCGACCTTCGGCGGGCGTATGGTATATTCACCGGCGTTTCTCCCCGAACGTCTTGTCCCGTCAGGAAGACGGTCTCGATCAGGCATGTCAAAGATGGACTCTTTCTCCTATGTTCCCGTGCACGGTTCGCCGGGTTGTTAACAGTGTCCTGCCAGCCTTGTTGCTCTTCGCTTCTTCCAGCCAACCGATGAGTTCTCAGACTCCTTCTCGTCCTCCATCCAAGACAGTGAAGCGAGAAAACTGGGTGGATCAGAGCCTACTGAAGCTTTCGAATGAAGAAAAGGTGGGGCAACTCATCATGCCGGCTTTTCGAGCCGTTTATCTTCATTCGAAAAGTGAAGAGATGCGGGAGATTGAGCGGCAGATTCACGAAAATCACGTTGGCGGATTTATCCTTTTTGGGGGCGACGTCTACGAAGGTGCTGCGTTGATAGACAAAGTTCAAAGAGTCTCCAAGCTGCCCTTGCTAATCGCTTCCGATTTTGAACGAGGTGCGAACTTCCGCTTGCGGAACACTGTCTCCTTTCCTTGGAATATGGCGATTGGAGCGTCGGGATCTGAACATTGGGCCTATCTGCAGGGGAAAGTGACCGGGATGGAGTCGCGGGCGCTTGGTGTAAATTGGATCTTTGCTCCCGTCCTGGACATTAACAGCAACCCTGCCAATCCAGTCATCAACATCCGCTCTTATGGCGAGGATCCGGAACTGGTAGCGAAGTTGGGCGCGGCATTCATCCGTGGTGCGCAAGAGGCTGGTGTGATGGCAACCGCCAAGCACTTCCCAGGGCACGGTGACACAACCGTCGACTCGCACCTGGCTCTGCCTGTAATGAACATGGATCGGCAGCGCCTGGGTACATTGGAATTGATCCCCTTCAAGAAAGCCATTCAGAGCGGGGTCTGGTCCGTGATGACGGCACACTTGGCAGTGCCAGCCATCGAGCCCGACCTAAGCGTTCCGGCAACGCTCTCGAGCAGGGTCTTGGACGGACTGCTGCAGAAGGAACTGGGCTTCTCAAAACTGGTGGTTACGGATTCGCTGACGATGGCGGGACTAGCCGAAGGATACTGGGCCGGCGACGCTGCGCTGCGTGCCTTTAAGGCAGGCGTCGACGTCCTACTCGATTCCCCAAACCCGGATGCCGTGTGTCAAAGCCTGCTGCACGCAGTCCGTAGCGGTGAGATCAGCCTTAATCGCCTCGACCACTCTGTGCGCAAGGTCCTGGAAGCGAAGGCCTGGCTCGGTCTGCATCGGAAGCGGCGCGTGGATATCCAGGGAATCAACCAGGTCGTGAACGATCCGGAACTGCAGGGCCAAGCGCAACAGATGGCGGACGCTTCGGTAACACTCGTCCGCGACCAGGCTGGCGTTGTTCCGCTTGATGTCCGGCGCGTTCGGTCGGCTCACGTGGTAGTGGTTTTGAGCAGAGATCAGGGCGAAGAGACTGGCGTTTTTGAGAAAGAACTACGCGAGCGAGTGGACTCGGTTAGCCTCGACCGCCTCTCGATGTCCTCTGCAGAGCAAGACTTGGAGTCAGCTCTGGAAAGAGCCCGCAGGGCAGAAGTAATCGTTTGCGCAATTTTTGCTCGGGTTGTGACCGGAACGGGAACTGTCGGACTTCCAGAGAAGCTAGTCAAATGGGTTGAAGAGCTGTCGGAGGTCAAGCGCCCCCAAGTGACTATTGCGTTGGGCACACCTTATGTGATTCAGGGATTTCCGGCGCTGCCCACGTACCTTTGCACCTTTAGCAACGCCGACGTTTCTCAGATTGCCGCAGTGAAAGCGCTGTTCGGAGAGATTCCACTGAGAGGGAAGTTACCTGTGACGCTGCCCGGCGTCGCTGCTATTCATAGCGGCGAGGAGAGGGAGCGGAGCAGGATGACCTTGCGTGACCCGGCTCCGCTCGAGTCAGCAGCGCTGCAAGGCAGGCTTCAAGGGGCTCTCGACCCGCTTATCGAAGGGCAAATCGGCAAGCGAGCGTTTCCTGGCGCGGCTGTGGCCGTTGGATATCGAGGGAACCTGGTTCTTCAGAAGGCCTATGGCAAGCTGGACTATTCAGCCAAAGCGTCTGCTGTGATCAACGACACTCTCTATGATCTCGCATCATTGACCAAGGTGATCACCGCGACTACTCTGGCCATGCAACTCTATGAGCACGGCCAGCTGAAACTCGAGCATCCAGTCAGCCGTTATTTCCCTGGCTTCGTGGGAGAGGGTCGGGGAAAAATCACGATTCGGCACTTGATGACGCACACCTCAGGGCTGCCAGCCCATCTGCCGCTCTACAAGGATCTCAAGGGAAAGCCGGCTTTTGTTGAGAAGATCCTTCAAGTTCCATTGGAGTCCACGCCCGGAACGAAAGCTGTCTATAGTGACCTTGGCCTCATTCTATTGGGAGACATCATTGAAAAGCTTGCTGCGCGACCGCTTGATCAGCTCGCTACGACGCACGTCTTCCAGCCACTTGGGATGACGCACACGTTTTTCAATCCGAAGCCGCTGTGGAAAAAGGTGATTGCGCCGACTGAGATAGATCCCTGGCGCGGCCGATTGCTGCGCGGCGAGGTCCATGACGAAAATGCGTTTGCGATGGGTGGTGTGTCCGCCCACGCCGGGCTGTTTGGGAGCACGGGCGATCTTGCCATCTTTTGCCAGATGCTGTTGAACGGCGGAGTATACGACCATCGACGCATCGTGCGGCGCAGCACTCTGGAGAAGTTCACTGCCCGGCAGAACTTTCCCGAAGGAAGCAGCCGCGCTTTGGGCTGGGACACACCTTCGAACGGAAGTTCCGCCGGCGGCTTGATTTCACAGACTTCGTTTGGCCACACTGGGTTTACTGGCACTTCAGTTTGGATCGATCCGACGCGGGAGCTCTTTATTATTCTGCTGACAAACCGCGTGCATCCTACCCGGGAAAACAATGCGATTCGCGAGGTTCGACGGCTCGTCGCCGATGCGGTGGTCAAGGCCGTGGACAGTAGTTGATTGATTCATTGACGATTGAGCCATTTAACAATTCTCGTCAACGAATCAATGGCCCAGTGACTCAATGAATCATCCGTCAATTCCAAACACATGTCCTTAATGCTTCAGGAAATCAAGCAGCAGCCGGAGGCACTCGCCCGAACCCTGCGAGAAGAAGTCCCGAAGGTCGAATCTCTGAGCCGATTTCTGGCAACGCGTGACATTCGGCTGATCGTGCTCGTCGCGCGCGGTTCCTCGGACAATGCGGCCCTATTTGGAAGATATCTTCTCGAAATCACATCGCGTATTCCGGTCTCGTTGGCCGCGCCATCCGTCCACACGTTGTACCACGCAAAACTGAACCTGAGGAATGCGCTGGTGGTGGGTGTCTCGCAGTCAGGTGAAGGCACTGACATCAACCTGGTTCTTGAGGATGCCAAGAAGGCTGGTGCGTTTACGTTGGGCATCACTAATGAACCGCGCTCCGCAATGGCCCGATTGGTCGATGAGGTCTTGCTGATCTGGGCCGGCAAGGAGCGGAGCGTGGCTGCCACCAAGACCTACACCGGCCAGCTTCTGATGTTCCACTTGCTGGCCGCTGCCTTGCAGCACGGCAACGGCCTCGAAAAGCTTCGAGAGCTGCCCGACTTGGCAAGTCGGTGCTTGGAACTCGAGCCAGTGATTCAAAGGCTCGTAGAGCGGTACCGATTCATCAACCATTGTTTGGTCGTTGGCCGTGGTCTGATCTACGCCAATGTTTATGAGCTTGCCATCAAGCTAATGGAGACGTGTTACGTTGTCTCTGAACGATTTTCTTCGGCCGATTTTCTACATGGCCCGGTAGCCATGATCGAAGCCGATTTCCCCGTAATCGTGTTCGCGCCTCGTGGGAAAACCTTCAACGACATGCGCCGCCTCACACAGCAATTGCGAACGTTGCGGGCTGAAACCCTAGTGATCTCGAGTGAAGCGTCCATTCTCAAACAGGCCACGCGGGCCTTACAAATTCCCGTCAAGATCGACGAGTTCCTGGCTCCAATTCCATACATTATTCCTGGCCAGCTATTCGCCGCGCTGCTGGCTGGCGTCAAAGGCCTGAGCCCCGACCGTCCACGATCGCTGAAGAAGGTAACCAAGACCCTGTGAGGGGAATTGACGATTGATTCATTGGGTCATTGAACCATTGTGGATCAACCACGCGATGCATCAATCGTCAATGGCTCAATCGTCAATGAAAAAATGAACCTGCTACTGAACCATCTCCTGACTGAGGAACGCAATCCGGCGTCGCTGAAAATCGATCTCGAGACCACCGAGGGAATGTTGCGGATTATCAACCAGGAAGACCAAAAGGTAGCAACTGCGGTAGCGGCAGAGATTCCGCAAATTGCAAAAGCTGTGGACCTTGTTGCTGAGGCGTTCAGGATGGGTGGCAGGCTTTTCTATGTCGGCGCTGGCACCAGTGGACGACTGGGCATTCTGGACGCTAGCGAGTGTCCTCCCACCTTCAATGTGCGCCACGACATGGTTCAGGGTGTTATGGCGGGAGGCATGAAAGCAGCTGTGAAGTCAGTTGAAGCTTCTGAAGATAGTGAGCGTGCTGGGGCAGCCACGTTAAAGCGGCGGAAATTGACGGCGCGTGACGTCGTCGCTGGCATTGCTGCCAGCGGACGAACTCCCTATACTTTGGGGGCGATGAGATATGCAAAGAGCATCGGCGCGAAGGTGCTGAGCATCACGTGCAATCCTGGTTCAAAGATGGCCGTTCTCGCGGACGTTTCGATTGCTCCAGTGCCCGGACCGGAAGTGGTGACAGGATCGACCCGAATGAAATCAGGCACTGCCCAAAAGCTGGTGCTGAATATGATCACCACGGCCAGCATGATCAAGCTCGGCTACGTCTATAGCAACCTGATGATTCACGTTCAAATGAAGAACGAGAAACTCCAGGAGCGCGGACGCCGCATCATCATGTCGGCCACTGGCACGGACTACAGCACTGCCAACCGGGCCCTTAAGCAGGCGCAAGGTGACATCAAGACTGCCATCGTCATGCTGAAGCGAAAGATAACACGGAGAGAAGCCCAGCGACGGCTAGAGCAGTCACGACAGAATCTTCGGGCCGCCTTGGCAGAATGAAGGCTTGAACGGGAGCGCTTCCCGTCTCCTGCTGCAGCCGGCTGAGAAGTTCGCGTTGCCAGGAAGAAGTCATCCTACATGCCAAAATTCGCTATTTTCACGAAGAAGGTCATTACGCCGGATACGATCGTTCCGCAGGGTGTGGTGCTGGTTGATGGAAAGAAGATTCTAGAAGCTGGCCCTCGTTTTAGCGTGGCTTTCGATGAGAATGAGTTTGAAACATTGCATTTCGAGCAGAAAACGCTGGTGCCTGGGTTCATCGACGTCCACATTCACGGTGCCCGCGGCCGCGACATCATGGAAGGAACACGGGACGCCATCGAGGTCGTTTCCCGACATCTCGCTGTCCATGGGACGACCTCTTATCTGGCCACGACGGTCACTGCCTCACCCATTGAAACGATTGAGGCAGTTGAAAATCTTGGGAAGCTTGTTCCAGAAGAAACCGGCGGCGCCAGAATCTTAGGGTTGCATCTGGAAGGACCGTTCATCAGCCAGGAGAAGCGCGGAGTGCATCCACCGGAGCACATTCGTCCGCCCTCGACACGAATTTTCGATGAGCTGGTTAAGATGTCGAATAACCAGGTGAGGCTGATCACCGTGGCACCGGAGATTCCAGGCGGGCTGGACTTCATTCAACACATCCGTTCAAAAGGTGTGCTGGTTTCTCTGGGACACTCCAACGCTACCTACGAGGTTGCGCAGCAGGCCATCCAGGCAGGCGCAAGCAACGCAACGCATACCTTCAACGCCATGCGCGACTTTAGCCACCGCCAGCCGGGAGTCCTGGGGGCGGTGTTTACGGACTCGACGGTTTGGGCTGAACTGATCGCAGATGGTGCGCATGTCGATCCCGTCGCGATCCAGATGTTGCTCAAGTGCAAAGGACATCGGAGAATTCTGCTGGTGACGGATGCTATAAGCGCCGCCGGAATGCCGGATGGAGATTTCCAACTCGGTAGCTTGTTGGTCAAGGTTTCGCAGGGAGTGTGCCGCGTGCCCGAAGGTGCCCTGGCTGGCAGCACCCTGAGTCTGGACCGCGCGTTGCGAAACATGATGAGCTGGACTGGCATCCCTCTGGAAGAAGCGGTCTATATGACAAGTCGCAATGCCGCGGAATCCATTGGCGTGGCGCGGACCAAAGGCAGCATTGAGACGG
>Ga0180085_1000519_pt1 | contig 13673 bp, 11 predicted proteins | sample EasRiv730_16_10D_FD_123013 | JGI IMG/M metagenome (GOLD analysis project Ga0180085, IMG submission 123013) | Soil microbial communities from meander-bound floodplain in the East River, Colorado, USA - East River metaG ERMLT730_16_10D | ecosystem: Environmental > Terrestrial > Soil > Floodplain ... | reverse complement strand
GTCCGCTCCGGCGTCCCGACGGGGGGATTCGTTTCGAAGTGGTGCTCCTCGTCGGCTCCGGCCAGGACCTCGGTGAAGGTCCCGACCGAGTAGTAGTAGCGAGTGTTCGGCGAGAGGCCGTCGATCGTCAGTTCGTGCTCGGTGACCGAACCCCCGTCCTGGACATTCGAGTTCAGGTTGCTCGGAGCCGGGCCGTAGCCGACCTGGGATTGGGTCGGCGTGTCGGTGCGCCAACGCACGACGATACTGGTCGGGGTCGTGCGCTGGAGATAAGGACCTCGAACGACGGCCACGGGGCTCGTCCCCTCGGGCGCGGCGAGGGTTGACACGGCGCTCGCCAGGAGGGCGCTTGCCAACAGCACGGGACCACAGGACAGCAACCTCGCCAGGCTATCCAAGGTAAGCGGCCCCTGCTAGAACGGACGGCTAAGGCGCCCGTCCCGCTCACGACCCTTCCTGGCCCGAGGATAACCCGAAACCGCCGCACGACAGAGGAAAAGTCCGGGCAAGCGGTTCTGGGGCGCCCACGCCATCGCGTACGTGAGCGATACGACCCAGACCAGGTCATCGGGATTCCCGGTACCGGAACCGGGGTTCGGGAAGCGGTACCTAGACGCCGGGGCTCGACTGGCCGTATTCAGGACACCGAGGCTTTGCCACGGGGCGGCGCCCACTCTATCCTTCTTCGGGGCGCGCGCGGCCCTGGCAAGACCTCGGGGGCGAGGAGAATCATGCTGCGGACACGGACCTGGAAGGTGGCTGGACTGGCAGGACTGATCCTGATCGCGACTCTCCCGTCCGGCTGCGAGGACACCGATCTGACGGCCCCCGCGGAGAGCACGATCACCATCTTCAGCAACGCCGTGATCCAGATCAACGCGGACGCCGGTGAGACGAAGGGCACGACTCGCATCGTGGCCGTGCTGCTCGACGCCGGTGGCAACCCGGTCCAGGACGTACCTCTGGCGTTCACGACCACCGGCGGCACGTTGAGCGCGAACCTCTGCCAGGACGGCGGTTGCACACAGGGCGGCGGTACGTGCACGACCGACGCAGCCTGCCCGGTCACCGTGGCCGACACGATCACGACGGACGGGGACGGCATCGCCCGCACAACCTTGACGCTCGTCATCTTCGAGGACCCGGAATCGGTGGAAGTCACGGTCTCGTCGACGGTATCGTCGGCGACCGTCACCGTGAACATGGTCGTCAATACCGGACCGGAGGACCCCGTGCCCTCCATCACGGCGTCCCCGACCTCGGGCCAGCGGACGGGACGTAGCTTCATCTTCAACGGCACGTCGACGCGCGATCCGGGCATCCCGCGGATCTACTGCTGGGACTGGAGCATCACGTCCGCCACGGTCCCGACCCGCATCGTGCGCGGCGCCGATGCCAGCACGGTGAACTTCACGGGCATCGGCTCGCCCGACGACGAGACGCGGGGCGACCACGATCTCAGCGTCAACCTGAAGGTCAGCGACCAGGTGACCATCAGCTGTCCGTTCTACGACAGCGATCTTGGCGGAGCCAACAATCCACCGCAGGAATCGCTGTTCGGCCCGAACGTGGCCAGCTTGACCTACGCGATCCGTTGCGACCTGACCGCTCCGGCCAGCGTCAACGCGGGCCCCAACCGCTTCCTTTCGCTCGCCGGCGCTTCGCAGCCCTGCCAGGCCCCGTTCGATCCGAGCCGCCAGTGCGTCTCGGTATCGCTGCAAGGCACGGGGGACGATCCCGACAGCCCGCGGCTGCGCTACGACTGGGACTGCGGGAACGAGCGGGAAGGCTGCCAGGATCCGGTGGGCGATCCGTCCCAGTGGGGCGGGTGCCAGAGCATCACCTGCCAGTACGACGTGTCCGGGACGTTCACGGCACAGGTTACGGTGACCAACGAGTGCGGGCTCACGACACGGGACAGCACGATCATCACGGTCACCGAGTAAAGGGGCCCCTCCGGGATCAACTCCCGAACAACTGAATCAGGTTCCCGGCATTGTCTCGGATGATCACGTTCGCGCGCTGGCCTGCCCGGGCCGGGAATGGGCCGAAGGCGATGTCGACATCGCGTGCCTTCAGCAGCTTCATCACCTCGTCGAAGTCGTCGACGATCACCCCTGCTTTGAAGAGGCCCTTGGTCGGAGGAGCACTTCCGGATCCACCTCCCTGCTCGACCAACTCCACGATCAGGCCCCCGCCTTCCAGCACCGCGACCGCCGGGCGGTCCCCTCTCGGAACCCTCATCGTGACAGCAAGTCCCAGCTTCGCCGAGTACCAGTTCGCGCTCGCTTCGAGATCGGTGACGTTCATGGCGAAGAACGCGCCCCGGGCGACGATGTCGGGAGCCTGCGCTGGTTTGGTGTCCTGTCCGAACGTCGAAGTTGAGACCGCGAGCACGGCCAGCAGCCAAGTGGTTCTTCTCATGTCGCTCTTCCCGCTCCGAGGGGACCCGAGTCAGGCTCCAGTTCCACGTCGGTGACGTCGGCGAACTCCACCAGACGAACGTGCGCAGCGGCCTGGAAATCACGAATGGCAGGTCGCATGGGCTGGAAGCTGACCGGAAGGACCGCTCGCTGCATCGGGGCCTTCGCCGGCTTCTTGAACATGGCCTTGATGCGCCGCACCTCACCAAGCGCGCGTTCCGCCTGCAGACTCACCTCCACCGCTCCCGGGTCGGGCCCGCCCATCACTGCAACCACCTCGTCGCTCGTTGGCCACGCTGCCCGATGCACCGAGCCAGCCTGCCACCAGGACCAGACCTCTTCGGTCGCGAACGGCAAGTACGGCGCGAAGAGGCGAAGCAGGGTCGACAGCGCGACGAGCATCGCACGGTTGGCCGACGCCGCCGCCTCGGGACCGAACTCCTGATAGCGGCGCGCCTTCACCAGCTCGAGATGGAAGTCACAGAAGCCCCAGAAGAACCGCTCGGTCTGTTCGAGGGCGCGCGCGTAGTCGTATTCGTCGAGCTGCCGTGTCGCGTCGTCCACGAGGCGCGCGAGGTTCGTCAACATGCCGCGGTCGAGCGGCTCGACGATCGGCCCCTGCGGCTCGGCCGCTCCCAGCGCGAATCGCGCGGCGTTCAGGAGCTTGATCGCGAGCCGGCGTCCCACCTTCATCTGCGCCGGATCGAAGGCCGTGTCGGTCCCAGGCCGGCCACTTGCCGCCCAGTAGCGGACGCCATCCGAGCCATGCTCCTCGAGCAGACCCATCGGCGTGACGGCGTTTCCCTTGGATTTCGACATCTTCTTGCGATCCGGATCGAGCACCCAGCCCGAGATCGCGGTGTTCGTCCAGGGCAGTGAACCGTGCTCGAGATGCGAACGCAGCACGGTGTCGAACAGCCAAGTGCGGATGATGTCGTGGGCCTGCGGACGCAGGTCCATGGGGAAGACACGGGCGAAGAGGTCCGGATCGTCCAGCCATCCTCCCGCGACCTGCGGCGACATCGACGAAGTGGCCCAGGTGTCCATCACGTCGCGATCGCCGGTGAAGCCGCCCGGGAGGTCGCGTTGCTCCGCCGTGTAGCCTGCGGGGACATCCGTTGACGGATCGATCGGCAGGCTCGCCTCGTCAGGCAGGAGAGGCTTCGCGTAGTCGACGGAACCCTCCGCACGCACGGGATACCACAGCGGAAACGGCACGCCGAAGAAGCGCTGCCGGCTCACGCACCAGTCCCCGGCCAGACCGTGGACCCAGTTCTCATAGCGGTGCCGCATGTACTCCGGATGCCACTCGATCTCGCGCCCGCGTTCGAGCAGCCGCTCGTGCAGCGACACCGTCTTGATGAACCACTGGCGGCTGGTGACGATCTCGAGAGGGCGGTCGCCCTTCTCGAAGAACTTCACCGGGTGCGTGATCGCCCGCGGCTCACCGAGCAGGTCACCCGATTCTCGGAGCAGCCCGACGATCCGCGTTCGCGCCTTGGTGACACTCAGATGGACGAGCTGATCGTACAGCGATTGTGCGCGCGCGGCGTCGCGCGATTCCCAACCGGCCTCCCCCCAGGTGATCGGCCGCAACGTCCCGTTGGCCTGGATCACGGCGCGCACCGGCAGCGCCAACTCACGCCACCAGATCACGTCGGTCAGGTCGCCGAACGTACAGATCATCGCGATGCCGCTGCCCTTGTCGGGCGAGGCGAGCGGATGCGGCTTGATCGGCACGCGCACGCCGAACAGCGGCGTGTCGATCTCCCGGCCGAAGAGCGGCCGGTAGCGCTCATCGTCCGGGTGCGCGACCAGTGCGACACACGCGGGCAGCAGCTCCGGGCGCGTGGTCTCGATTTCGACGGATGTCCCGCTCGATGAATCGGCAAACCGGAGGCGGTGATACGCGCCGGCCTGCTCGCGATCCTCGAGCTCGGCCTGCGCCACCGCCGTGCGGAAATCCACGTCCCAGAGCGTCGGCGCTTCGAGCTGATACGCGAAGCCGCCCCTCAGCAGGCGCAGGAACGACGCTTGCGACACGCGCTGCGCGCGGCGGTCGATCGTCGCGTAGGTCATCGACCAGTCGACCGACAGACCGAGGTGGCGCCACAGCTGCTCGAATACCCTTTCGTCTTCGGCCGTCAGCCGATTGCAAAGCTCGATGAAGTTGGGCCGCGACACGGCAACCGTCTGTTTCCCGGCTTTGGCGGCTGAGCCGGCCGCTGGATCGGGCGGGACGAACGTCGGGTCGTACGGCAGCGACGGATCGCAGCGCACGCCGTAGTAGTTCTGCACACGGCGCTCGGTCGGCAAGCCGTTGTCGTCCCATCCCATCGGATAGAACACCGCCTTGCCGCGCATCCGTTGAAACCGCGCGATGACGTCCGTGTGCGTGTAGGAGAACACATGACCGACGTGCAGCGACCCGCTCACCGTGGGCGGCGGCGTGTCGACCGAAAACACCTCGCTGCGGGGACGGCTTCGATCGAAACGATACGTGCCTTCCGCCTCCCACCGCGCGCTCCACTTGGACTCGAGACCCTCGAGCACAGGCTTCTCGGGAAGCGCAATGGGATGTGCGGGGCCGGTCGCGTCGGACATCCGGCTATTCTAGGACCGAACCACGGCTGCCATGCCTTCCCACGTTCTGGGGCCGTCCTCCTGCTTTCCGAGTATCCTTGGCCGCCGTTTTTGCGACCGCGGCCGGGAGGGCGAGCCGATGCGACCAGGATGGGCCAGGCTGGCGTTGGGTGTGGGATTGCTCGTGATCCCTCCCGCCTCGCCGGCCGAGGACAAGAAGACCGACGAGCCGGCCCCGGCCAAGACCGAGGCTCCCGAGCCGAAATCGTCGGTCACCGAGCATTCGATCCGCATCGACGGCAAGACGATCGAGTACACGGCGACCGTCGGCTGGCTGATCCTGGACGACCCCGAGGGCAAGCCGCGCGCCCGCTTCGGCTACACCGCCTACACCCGGAACGGCGTGGCCGACCTGGCCCAGCGCCCGATCCTTTTCGCGTTCAACGGCGGCCCGGGCTCGTCGTCGATCTGGCTGCACATGGGGATCCTCGGACCGCGCCGCGTCGTGGTGAACGACCCGGGCTACGCTCCGCCGCCGCCGTCGGAGCGCGTGGACAACGAGTACAGCGTCCTCGACCTGACGGACGTCGTGATGCTCGATCCCGTAGGCACCGGATTCAGCAAGCCGCTTGGCGAGGCCAAGGGTCCGGATTTCTGGGGTGTCGATCCGGACATCGAGTCGGTCGGCGCGTTCATCCAGCAATACGTCACGGTCAACGGCCGCTGGGCCTCGCCGAAGTACATGCTCGGTGAGAGCTACGGCGGCATCCGCTCCGCGGGGCTCGTGTGGCACCTGCAGAGCCGACACGGAATGAACTTCAACGGCCTCATCTTGGTCTCGCCGTTCCTCGACATGGGCTCGGGGATCGACGGCGCCGAGATCGATCTGCCGCACGTGCTGTACCTGCCGACCCTCGCCGCCACCGCGTGGTACCACGACGCGCTCGCCGAGCGGCCCGCGAGCCTTCAGGCCCTCGTCGACGAGGTCGCGCGCTTCGCGTACGAGGACTACGCGCCCGCGCTGCTGAAGGGCTACACGATCGGCGCGGAGGAGAAGAAGCGCATCGCGGCCAAGCTCGCCGGCTACACGGGGACCAGCGTCGACTACTGGCTCGAGGCCGATCTGCGCGTGAGCCATCCGCAGTTCCTGCAGGAGCTCAAGCGCACCGAGCGCTTGATCGCCGGCCGCATCGACTCGCGGTTCATCGGTCCGTCGGTCAACCCGCTGTCCGAGACGATGGACTACGACCCGTTCTTCCCGGCGATCGGACCGGCGTTCACCGCCGCGTTCCTCGACTACCTGCACCGCGAGCTGCGCTTCGGCGACGACCAGAAGTACGTCGTGTCGGCGTTCGACATCGAGTGGAAATGGAGTCACCGTCCGCCCGACACGCGGGGCTGGGCCGTGCCGTGGGCCAACCTGCGACCCGACCTGGCCCGAGCGTTGACGATGAATCCCGGCCTGCACGTGCTGGTGCAGCAGGGCTACTACGACCTCGCGACACCGTTTCTCGCCACACGCCACGACATCGAGCACCTCGACATCACCCCCGGGGCGCGTGAGCGGATTCGCTTCGAGATGTACGAGGCCGGGCACATGATGTACCTGCACGGCGCGTCGATGCGCAAGTTCCGCGACGATCTCGCGAGCTTCATCCGATCGAGCGACCGGCTCTAACGGGGTCCGTCCATGAAGACCATCGCCGCCGTCGCCTGGGAACCCAAGCACCCCCTGACCCTCGAGGAGATCGACATCGAGGGCCCCCGCGCCGGCGAGGTCCTCGTCCGCATGGTCGCCACCGGCGTCTGCCACACCGACGCCTTCACGCTCTCGGGCGAAGACCCCGAAGGCGTCTTCCCCTGCGTGCTCGGTCACGAGGGCGGCGGCATCGTCGAGGAGGTCGGCCCGGGCGTCACGTCCGTCGAAGTGGGCGACAAGGTCATCCCGCTCTACATCCCCGAATGCCGAGCGTGCCGCGCGTGCCAGTCCGGCCTGACCAACCTCTGCACCGCGCTGAACGAGACCGAATGGTCTGGCCTCATGCCCGACGGCAGCGTCCGCTACTCCAAGGGCGGCACGAAGATCTTCCATTACATGGGAACCTCGACGTTCGCCGAGTACTCCGTCATCCCCGAGATCGCGCTGGCCCGTGTCAACGCGGCCGCCCCGCTCGAGAAGGTCTGCCTCCTCGGTTGCGGCATCACCACCGGCATCGGCGCGGTTCTCAACACGGCGCAGGTCCGCCCCGGCTCGAGCGTCGCGGTGTTCGGGCTGGGTGGCATCGGCCTCAGCGTCGTGCAGGGCGCAGTCATGGCGCAAGCCGCCCGCATCATCGCCGTCGACCTCAACGAAGGGAAATTCGATCTCGCCCGCCAGCTCGGGGCAACCGACTTCCTCAATCCCGAGAAGTGCACAGCGCCGATCCAGGAAGTCATCGAGACGATGACCGACGGGGGCGTCGACTACTCCTTCGAATGCGTCGGCAACGTCGAGCTCATGCGCTCGGCGCTCGAGAGCTGCTGCGCGGGCTGGGGTGTCGCGGTCATCATCGGCGTGGCCGGTGCGGGAAAGACGATCCAGACCCGTCCGTTCCAATTGGTCACGGGTCGAACCTGGAAAGGCACCGCCTTCGGCGGCGTGCGCGGACGCACCGAGCTCCCGGGTTACGTCGATCGTTTCCTGGAGGGCAAGATCGAGATCGACAAGATGATCACCCACACGATGGGCCTCCACGAGATCAACAAGGCCTTCGACCTCATGCACGAGGGCAGGAGCATCCGCAGCGTCATCCACTACGGGGAATCCACGTGACCGTCGCGCTCGAGCAGACCCGCAGCCATCGCATGTTCGACGGCACGGTGAGCTACTACACGCACCGTTCGTCGGCCTGCCGGGGCCCGATGAAGTTCTCGGTCTACCTTCCGCCCCAGGCGCTCGAGCCGGGCGCCGCGAAGCTCCCTGCGCTCTACTGGCTCGCGGGCCTGACCTGCACCGAGGAGACCTTCATGGCCGAAGCCGGAGCTCCCCAGGCCTACGCCAAGAAGCACGGCGTGATCCTGGTTGCGCCGGACACGAGCCCGCGCGAAACCGGCATTCCGGGAGAAGACGATAGGTACGACCTCGGCTCCGGCGCGAGCTTCTACGTGAACGCCAGCGCGCCCAAGTGGTCCCGGCACTACCAGATGGACACCTACGTCACACAGGAGCTGAGGGGGATCGTCGAGGAGAAGTTCCCCGTCGTCGATCGCGCGCGCCGCGGGATCTTCGGGCACTCCATGGGCGGGCACGGCGCGCTCGTCCTCGGGCTGCGCAACCCCGAGCTCTATCGATCCATCTCTGCCTTCGCGCCCATCTGCGCGCCCTCGAAGTGCCCCTGGGGCATCCAGGCGTTCACGGAGTACCTGGGCTCCGACCGGACCGCGTGGGCCGGTTACGACGCGAGCGAGCTCCTGAAGAGTTCCGGAAGCAAGACCCCGATCCTGGTCGATCAGGGCCTGGCCGACGAGTACCTCGCGACCGAGCTCTTCACCGATGATCTCGAGAGCGCCGCCAGGTCTTCCGGCGCGTCCGTGAGGATCCGCCGCCATGCCGGGTACGACCACAGCTACTATTTCATCTCGAGCTGGATCGAGGATCACATCGCCTTCCACGCGGGCGCCTGACCGTTCGGTCGATCTCAGAGCCGCGTGATGCGGGCGTGCAGCGGCCAGGCGAGCGTGTGGATCTCGTCGGGCGAGCCCCAGATCGCCTCGAGCTCTTCCCGGATCAGGTCCACGGGATCCTGACCCGTGGCCGCGCGGTACGCCGAGGTTCCGGACCAGCTGTGGATGAAGTCGACCACCTGTCCGTGGTTCCACGAGGCCGTGACGTCGAGCTTCGGCGCGGCCACGGGGGCGCCGGGAAGCTGCAGCGTCGCGTAGAGCTGGTCCACGAGACGCGCGCCCGCCGCGAAGTACGGCCCGACGACCTCGAAGTAGAACTTGTGGAACAGTCGATCGAACGGCGGCTGCATGATCCCGACGTGATACGTCCAGACCGCGAGGACCCCGCCGGGGCGCGCCACGCGCCGCACCTCTCTCCCGAAGGCGTTCATGTCGAACCAGTGGGCGGCGGCCGCCACGGTGACGAGATCGACCGATCCCGTGTCCAGACCCGCGTTCTCCGACGCGGCGACCCGGTACTCGATCGCCGGGTGGCGCACGGCGTGCCGGATCTGCTCGGGGCTGATGTCGGTCGCGACGACCCGCGGGAAGTGGTCCACGAGCCCCAGCGCAGCCTGCCCGTTCCCGGTCGCGGCATCCCAAGCGAGATCGTGGCGATCGACGAGCCCGGCCAGGTACTCGTACCACTCGCGCGGATACGTGGGGCGCGACCGTGCGTAGCGTCCGGCGAGCGGCGAGAAGTCGGGAGGCGGAGACTCCTGCACGTCGCTCACCCGGGCTGTGGCGGGCGGCCCGAGCCGCCCAGCAGGTACACCGCGAAGCTGCCGAGCCAATGGCCGCCCTCGTAATGCTCGCCGGTCACGGCGGGCAATGCGGCTTCGCCATGTCGTGCCGCGGCGCCCTCGAGCGCCGCACGGCGTGGATCACCCGCCGGCAGTCCCGATGCGATCCCGCGCAGCATCCAGGCGCGGCTCAGGTTCAGGCCATCGATGTGAGCGAGCTTCGGATCCGATCGGTCCGTGACGATGCCGGGTGCCAGCCAGTCAGCCGCTGCCCGGTGCGGCACACCCGGCAGGAAGCGCCTCAGCCAGCGCGAGAACTCCCCAGGCGGCAACACGCGCCGCATCAGGTCCGCCTCCGCCAGACAGGGCGACAGGAAATCCTCGCCGGACGGTTCATAGTCGAGCGGGCAGTCGACGTCGGCCAGGTAGTAGCTGCGGCTGCGCTCGTCGATCAGTGCACGCACGGCCGCGTCACCCGCGACCTGCGACCAGTCGCGGATCAGGCCGAATGCAAACGCCGTCTGCGCGTGCTCGCCGACACGGATCGGATAGCGCAGCTTCGGCAACCAGCTCTGGATGCGCGCGGCAGCCTCGTCTTCGAGCGGCCGCAGGTTGCGGGCCCAGCGCTGCGCATCCGCATCGGGCCAGTCACGCAGCTCCGCCGTCAGTTGCAGCAGCCAGGCCAGGCCATAGGGCCGTTCGAAGTTGATCCGGCCCGGGCCCTGCAGGTAGGCCAGCTCAGCAGCGACCTTCGCCTCGGTGAAGCTCCGGGCCAGCGCTGCGCGCGCCGCCGCGGCGAAGGCCGCGTCCGGATACAACCGCGCAAGTCGCGCCAGCAGCCAGTGACCGTGAACCGCCGAATGCCAGTCGTAGCAACCGAAGAAGACCGGCGTCAGCTCCCGCGGCGGACGCGCGTCGGCATCGCCCTGCAGCACATGGGCGATCTTGTTCGGGTACTCGAGCTGCACGCAGGTCAGCGCGAGCTGGGCGAAGCGAGCGGCAGCCGCTGCGTCCATGACCGGAGCGGCCTGCGACGACATGGCCGCGCCGGCGGTCGCCACGAACAGCGCAGAAAGCGACCGTGTGTTTCGCATCGGCCAGCACTCTAGCGCAGCCGGTCTGCAAATGACCTGCGGCCCGACGCCCCAGGCACCTCACCCCTCGTCCTTGAGCTCGACGAGAATGAGGCGAATGGTCGTCGTCCCGATGTTCTCGGCCCAGTGGATCAGCGGATCTCGGTAGACGACGTCTCCGGCCTGGAGCGTCGTTTCGGTGGTCTTGCCGTCGGCGGCGTGGTTGCGCGTCGTGCCGCCCGCGAGCACGTAAATCACGGAAGCCGGGTGCGAATGCAGCTGTTCCTTGTCGCCCGGCTGAAGAGTGGTCTCGAAGACCCGCACTCGGTTGTTGTCGAGCTTTACCTGGATGTACCTGGAGTTCACGACGGCGGCATCTTGAGCCGAGACGACGACGGCCAGCAGGCCCACGACGGCGGTCAGGAGCAGCAACCTGGTTCTCGGCATATCCCCTCCTCGTCGAGCCCGACGTTCGGGACTCGATCAGTCCCCTACTTCACAAAGCGCACTTGCGAATCACGGTCGTTGCGATGGAACCGCGCCCGTGGTGCTCGGGAGGAACCACGCCAGGATCCGGCCCAGCACGTCGACGAGCCCTTCCGGTGGGCTCTGACCCGGGCGGTCGAGAGCGTGGTCTGCGCCGTCGATGCGCTCGAACACGGCGTCGACCCTGTGTGCCGCCAGCTCGGCACGCAGAACGTCGAATCCGGCGACGAAGTTCTGCTCGTCGGCCGTCCCGTGCACCAGGTACAGCTTCGCCCGCGACCTCAGACACTCCTCGGCCAACGACGTCTTCATGAAGCTGGACAGCATGCGATACGGGTGTCCCCAGCAGAACCGCGTGGTGCTGTCGGGGTCGCGCAGGATCTCGCGCCAGCACCCGTAGACCTCCTGATCCACGTCGAGCCCGCGGCGGCGCACGTACTCGGCCAGGTCGAACAGGTGCACCGGCCCACCTCCGGACAGCGACGCAGCGTGGGTCACCGATCGCAGCACGTTCGACACGCGCGCCGCGACGATGCCTCCCTCGGACGCACCGATCACGAGCGTGCGCGATCGGTCCACGCCCGGCAGTCTCTGCGCCGCCTGGATCGCCGCAGCGACCGCCGCGGTCCAGCGGTCGAGCGTATGCTCGCGCAGGAACTCCGGCCGGCACGTGCTCGAGTCCCCCGCATTCGCTTGCTCGTCGAGGAACTCGACGCCGGGCTTGTCCACGGCGAGCACGAGCGCGCGGCCGGAGACAGCCTCGTGCACGAGGATCTGCGGGCCCTGCGTGATGCGATCGCCCTCCTTGCCGAACAGCGACGAGCAGCCCGTTCCCTGGATCCAGACCACGAGCGGGAGGGGGTGCGCCGCCACGCGCGCGCCAGCGAGGAAGAAGCGAATCGGCCGGTGCAGTGTGTCGCGCGTGGAGTAGCTGCGGAACGGCGTGCCCGGCACCGATTCCTGCGCCGTGGCTGTCGGGGGGAGCGCGAGCCCCACGGCCCACAGCGCAAGCCAGACGATGCGCATGTTCCCCTCCCGGCTGAAGTGCGGTCAGCCAGGATTATCCGGCGCGTGTCCTGGTTCTGTGAAGAAACATGTTCAAGGGGCCCTTTCCCTCCTTTTCGTCGCGTCTTCCCTCGTTGCCGCGCCGGCCTGCACATGGAATGCTCGTAACGACGCCAGAGCAGAGGGCATTCGGTGTGGCGGAGGGTGCATATCATGCAACGAATCGTCCAGCTGCTCTCGGTTCTGGCTGCCCTTGGCGGCGCCGGCACCGCGTGGCCAGCCGACGCTCACAGCGTGCTGCGCTTCGGCGGAAGCTACACCGCGCCCACCGGCGACATCACGGAGGGGTTCGCCTTCACGGGCGTCGATCTCGGAAACGGGACGATGCTGGCGTTCGACGGCACGCTGACCCTCGAGCCGCAGGAGGCGGCGGCGCCGACGATCGACTTCGAGTACCGCCTCAGCGACCGCATCGGCGTCGACGTCACGTTGCTCCGGGCGAACTCCGACGTCGACGGCCGGCTACGCGGCACCTACTGGATCAACGACTCGACCACGGGCTTGCTGATCGACACGGGCCCGCTCGAGGCGACCGAAGACTTCGGGGACGTGACCTTCTCGCCACTGACGCTCGGCGCCAACTTCCATCTCACCCCGGAATCGAAGCTCGACTTCTACGTGGCTCCCGTGATCGGCTACGTCCTCTACGACAACCTCGATCTGTCGGGCGAGACGCTCCGACTGAAGGACGACTTCGCCTGGGGCGCGACCGCGGGCCTCGACGTTCCGATCGGTAAGGGGCGCTGGCTGTTCAACGGTGCGCTACGGTACCTCGCGACCGAGGCCGAGGTCGACGAGGCCGGCGCCGGCGGCGAGAGTCTCGACGTGAACCCCTTCGCGATCCAGATCGCGGCGGGCTATCGGTTCTGAATCTACCGAATCCGCATCACGCTCGAGACCCCGGCGGGCCTCGACGGCTCGCCGGGGTCTCTCGGAGCACGGACGCCGTCGCTACCGACGCAGGAACACGCCGATGCGAGGCCGTGAGTCGCTCGACCGACTCTCCCGGCTGCCTCTCGTCGTGTTGTCGCCACCCAGCGGACACCCTTCCTCGCCGTTGTTGGCGTCGTCGAGTAGGCCGCCCTGCCCGATCATCGTCGAGCGGTTCTGGGTCGCGAGCGCCGCATCGCACAGACCGATGACGCCCGAGACGGAGTAGTCCACCTCGTCGTGCGCCTCGTTGAGTAGCGCCGCGACGCAGGCACGGAGCAGGATGCGGGCCCCACCGATCGCTTCGTTGCCGCCGGGGTACCCCAGAGCCTGGAGCAGCGTGTCGTCGGCCAGCGACGGGAACCAACCGGCCTGTACGAACACAGTCCCGACGAGCTGATCCGTCGTGTACCCCATCCAGTCGTTCGTGTGGTTCTTCCAGAAGCCCGGCGTGCAGCCCTCACCGGATTTCTCCTCGTTGCGGCAGTCGGCGCTGCAGCCGTCGCCGTCGACACTGTTGCCGTCGTCGCACTCCTCGCCCTCGTCGAGCTTGCCGTCGCCGCACTTCTCGATCTGGCAGATCCCGCTGCAGCCGTCGCCATCGACGCTGTTGCCGTCGTCGCACTCCTCGCCCTCGTCGAGCTTGCCGTCGCCACACTTCTCGATCT
>Ga0180085_1000518_pt1 | contig 13680 bp, 11 predicted proteins | sample EasRiv730_16_10D_FD_123013 | JGI IMG/M metagenome (GOLD analysis project Ga0180085, IMG submission 123013) | Soil microbial communities from meander-bound floodplain in the East River, Colorado, USA - East River metaG ERMLT730_16_10D | ecosystem: Environmental > Terrestrial > Soil > Floodplain ... | reverse complement strand
GCGATGAATGGAAAAGGTCAACCAGGTTCATTGGCGGGAGAAACGCGTGACAACGGTAAACTCACTGAACGATTTCGGAATCCAGTGACGACTACAAAATGGAAAGTGATCGCCCCCTGGCCCGGCGCTCCAGGCCACCATTCCCTTCGGCAGAGGGAAGCTCTGAAAAAATTGTGCTTGCCGCATGAACCTGATCCGGTAGGAACGCGGTGCCCAGCGTCCGGATTGGGTTTCCGGTTGTGGACGCGCGGCAGCGCGTCCCTACCGTTCAATTTGTTCCCAGCTCCAGGGTACACTCAAAGGGAGGACCCCATGGTTCGCATGTCTCGTCTACGCGCCAATATGGACAATCACTTGCCTCTGACCTCGATGGCGACGATGCTCCCACAGATAGATACCCTGCCAGGTACCAAGCGCCAGGCGTCCATTCAGTATGGGAATTGAAATGGAGGTGGCCGTTAGAACTCCCTTAATGTGAGCCGGCATGTCGTCTGGCCCTTCAACCGTGTGGGTGTAAAGAGGATCGTCTTCCTTTACGAGGCGATTCAACCAGGCTTCTAAATCTCTCTGCACGTCGGGGTCGGCGTTCTCCTGGATCACGAGGCTGGCCGAAGTATGTCGGATAAACAACGTGCACAGGCCTTCTTGCATTCTGGTCTCGCGAACCACGTTCTCAACCTGGCGCGTGAATTCATGCAACCCCTGACCTGAGGCGTGTACCGTGATTGTTTCGATCATAGACGGGAGGCACCCATATCGAGGGCAGCGTCAATCACAGGAATGGAGCATTTCAGAGGTTCCGCGAGTCTTTCCTGGTAATCGGGGAAATTGCAATTAGAAGGGTAAGAACTGCTGCGCGTGGCGGATGCTTGCTCTAGTCGAAAACCTGAACTCGCACAACCTTTTGTTCCCCGCGAGTTTCTTCCCAAGCGGCGACCACTTTGCCGACTGAACTGGCGAGGTCGACAAACTGGCTTTGTTTCCCCAATGGCACCGGCTTTGACGTCCCCGGACTGAGCAACACCGCCTGCTTGGTTCCAACATCGTCCCAAGCGACGTAACGGCCTTTGCTTCCGTAAACGATTACCGGGTTTCGGCCCTTGCCCAGAACCTGCTCTTCTTTGCCTGGCGAAACAGCAAAGATTTCTTCCTGCCGTCGCCAGACCGAATCAATTCTCCCGTGTCCGACAGCCGTCATGTCTCCGCCATCCATTGGGCAGGCATTGAGCGTCCAAGTCCCATCACCCAGTTTCCGGGCCGACGCAAATGTCTTTCCACCATCGACCGACGAAGTGTAGTAGAGATCGCGCGAGCCATTCAGAGCATTGCGCCACATCATATGCAAGACGCCTTTGGCGTCAATGGTGACAGAGGGGTGACAGCATTGACAGATGGTGCCGTCTGGAGAAGCGTAGACCCGTACGTTCTTTTCCCAGCTTCTTCCCCCATCTCTGGAAATCGTTCCATAGAGTTTTGTGCCGCCCTCCGAGGATTCATCTCTACGAAGATCGAGCCAGACAGCGAACAGCACATTGCCCGGCCCAGCAGCCAAGGCGTGCAGACCTTCTCTGGCTGCATCCGTCACATCGTTCAGAACCGTCGGCATGCCCCAAGTCTTTCCACGATCCGTCGAGCGCCACGCCAGCAGATTGCCGTCTTGTCCTCCCCCTCGTTTTCCAGCAATGGCCGTGATCGTTACTGCATCGTTCGTTGCGGCCACACGGGGTCCGCGATGCCGACCCAGCATGAGCGGTCCCCCGGCTTCAAGAGCTGCCGGCGGCCCAAACGATTTACAGCCATCGCTGGACACGACACAATAAATAGTGCGCCCCGCTCCATAAACGAGATAGAGCGTGCCGTCCGGTCCCGCAGTCATTTGCGGCTGCTGAGCCGAAGCCCCCGTCACTGCAAACTCGGTCCCAACCGCGTGATCGGCCGCACTGAAACTGGCAGCGCAAAGCAGCAGCGCGAACGCTGGCAAGAATTTTTTCATGGCTAGGTTTCCTGTTGACCTTGGTGACGTCTTGACCAAAGATGAAGCACAAAAATCAAAGTCACCAAAAGCGCTGACAGCAGGCAGTAGTCGCAGAAAGCCCGGATGACCATGGCCTGCAGATAGAACAGATAGAGCGTGAATCCCAGAGCAAAACTCACGAGAGCGAAAGAGAGACGAAGCGCCCGCTCAAATCCGGACAGAGCAAAAAGGGCACACCCGGCCGTGGTCAGATAAAACGCCAGTCCAAACCACGCGACAGGAATGCCTAGAACCCTGGCATAAGGGCTATTGAGAACCTCATCGCAGCCGCCCGCAATTCCACAGGGCAGAAGAAACCCCTGACTACTGTGAATCGCAACATAAGATGCGTCGACCATTCCCACAAACGCCAGCGCCGCAATGCTGACGCTGATCCAGGTGGTTGTCCTCATTGGGCAGTCCGAATTGCCTGAGCAATCAATTCTTCGAACTCCGCGTCGTTCTTCACGCCTTGCATCATTCTGCCGTTGAGGAAAAACGATGGAACCGAGCGCACCTGTGCCACTTGCCCTTCCAGCAGATCCCGGAAAATCTTGTTGCGGATTTCGGCGTTGAGCATATCCTGGCGAAACCTCTCCACATCCAGCTGAAGTTCGGTGGCGTATTTGAGAAAGAACGTCAGTGCATCCGGAACATTCACCCATTCATTCTGCCGCGCAAATAGTAGTTCGTACATCTCCCAGAACTTGAGCTGCTTGCCCGCCGCCTCTGCGGCTTGCGCAGCCACCATGGCGTTTCGATGAATATTCGGCATGGGGTACTGCTTGAACACTACTTTGAGATCCTTCTCAAACTTCTTGAGGGCATTGTCAACTTTCACTCGAGCGGCAGCACACGACGGGCATTGGAAATCTCCAAACTCGACCAACACCGTCTTGGCTGACAGATTGCCCTTCGACCAACCCTCAGCAGTAATCACAGGGTTGTCAGGCAACGCCACATTCGAAGAGGCAGTTACCGGGGAACTCTCCCGGCCACTCCGTTTTACCAGGTACATCGCCACGGCCGCGGCGGCCACCACGAGCACCGCCAAAGCAGTCAGCGGTTTGGCCAAAGAACGATTTGCGGATTCAGAGCGCTTGGTTTTCCCGGTGGAACTTGACTTTGCATCAGTTGAACGATTCATGCCGTTCGAGTACTCCTTAAATGGGCCTGACTTCGAGGCGAATATCGTCTGCGTTGCCGGGAACCCCGTCGGGGCCAGCGGAACTTAGCTGGAGAGTGTTGTCACCAGCAGAATTGACTTTGAATTCATGGCTCCAGGCATCATAGCGAACAACCTCCGCCATGTACTCTGGAAAGAGCAGATCCGTCAGTTTGACAATGTCTGAGACTGCCGGTAGAGCCCCTCGCTTTGCTTGATATTTGCGAATGCCTTCCTGCAGCTGTTCCAGGCTCTGCTGGGTTTGCCTTGCCCGCACCTCGTTGAGAGCGGCCAGGAATGCCTGCGCACTAATCCAGTCTCGGTCGCCGAGACGGACTGCATTGACTTGCCAGTCCTTTCCCTTACTCTTGGCAAGCCGGAAGGCCATCTGCAGGCTGGCTTCGGCGACAGCTTGATCCTCTCCAGAGTGAATGATGCGTTGCACTTGGATCTGTTTGTCCCGCAGGTCCAACAGGCCCAGTTCCAAGATCTTACTTTTGGCGGTATCTTCGCTAAGCTTTCGCGAGGCGCCACAGCCTGCCAGGAGCCCGAGAACAAGCGTGATTGGCAACCATCGTGTCCCTCTCATACTGGTTTTGATCGTATGAAGACGGGCCAACGGTGTCAAGCGATCTGTTCACACGTTAACTGGATTGTTTTTTCAAACCGAGATCAAGCAACCACGATGTCAAATTTCTTCCAGAGGGTTCTGATCGTCGATTGCTTGCAGAACTGGGACGGTGGCCATCGATGGAATGAGGGTAGCTGCAGACTGGGCTCTGCCTTCTAGCGGCTCTTGAGACGCTGCCGCCATGGGCACTTCAGTCTCATCATCCGGAAGGGACTCAACTTCGTTCATATCCCGGTTGGCTTCGTCGAGCAGCCGCAGTCCCTCGAGTAGGAGGTTGGTGTTGCTGTTGTGAATCACCACGTCAAAGGCCGTGGCCGAGGGTTGGTATTCAAAGGTACCCCCCTTCACAGCGACGAGCGCATACATGGCCTGTTCCCCGGCCTTCTCCTGATAGATCGCGTTTACGATTCGGCCAACATTAAAGAAAATTGTTCCTGCCTGACCCTCGGAATTCACCTGTAGCTGGCCGGTCTTCTGGCAGTTGTCGAGAATTTGGATGACATCCAGCAACCCAATTTCGGAAAGGTCTCCCTTGAGGGCGACGATTGGTCCCGAACCAGTGGTAGGGGCTGAAGCCTGTGCTTTCGTGGTAGGCGCCGCCGCCTCACGGCGGGCGCTCGAGAGGACGGGATTGAGCCGCTGAGCCTCACGCAGGTACTTATTGGCTTCTTCCTTTTGGTTTTGTTGCTGCAGGATCTTGGCAATTTCCAGACATTCCTGAGCAGCCCGCTTCGGCATTTTGCGGTCAAAATAGATTGTCTTCAGTTTCAGCCGCAGTCTGATCTCATGCGGGTACTGCTTGAGAACATGCTCCAGGCGGCCGATGGCACTGGCGTGCTGCCCGAATTTCTCCAGAAGTTCGATATCCACGATGAAGTTCTCTACGTCTTCATCCGTGACGATCGACATGGTCTTGTCGAAGTGCGAATCGACTTTGGTGCTCGCGTAGCGCGTTTCCTCATCGTCTTCTTCAGGAGGGGCTCCGGGTGCGGGCTTTCCGGGTGCCTGGGTCCGGCCACCACCGGACAATAGCTTCTCAATCACCTGGTACTTTCTGCGGTATTCCTCGTTGTATGGCTCCAGATCAATCAACTGACGGGCCAGATCGAGGGCCTTCGCATACTCGCACTTGGAAATGTAGGCGTCGGCATGCGAGAGCAATGTCACAGCAAGCTGGTCGTATTGAAATACCGCTCCATACAGCGATTCCAACAGCCGGTATGCGTCCAGTTTCTGTGGGTCGAGCTTCAAGATTTCTTCCAGCAGTTCGACACATTTCTGGCGGGTCGCAGTCTCTTGTACCTCCTTGGTCAATTGCTCAATGTGTGCCAGAGCGCGGTCGAGTTTGCGCTCGGCCAGCAGCACCTCGATGAACGGAATCGTCTGGGCCAGGTAGCTCTTGTTGATCTTGACGAGCTTGTCGTAGATGCGTTCTGCTTCCTCAGTCTTGCCAGCTTTGATGCACAGCCGGGCCAGGAATACCATGGTATTTGGCTGGGCCGGCCCTTCGGCAAGTGAAGTCAGAAGTGTTTCGATCGCCTTCTCAATCTTTCCCTGCTTCTCGAAAACCTCACTGACCCGGATGGGGAGGTTGCGATCCTTCGGGTCAATGGCGCGAATCTTTTCCAGCGCAGCAAGGGCTTCTTCGAAATGCTCCTCGCGAAAGTGATCCTTAGCCAGTTGATAGAGAACCTCAACCGACCTGCCCTTCAATCCCCGTTCATTCAGGAAAAGCGCCAGTTTGTTGGAATGACTCCGATTGGTTGGATCGAGGGAAATTAGCTTTTCCAGGTATTCGATGGTCTTCGGAGTATTGCCTTCGCTCTCCGCGACCGAGCAGAGTTCCATCATCAGGTTGACAACATCAGCTTTGGCCCCGTTCTTGGTAAAAATCTCCAGAAGCTTCTCACGCGCCAGTGTGTTCTTGGGGAGAATCTTGATAATCCGGCGATAAGCTGCTGCAGCCTCAACAGTATTACCCTGAGTCGACCAGTCGGAAGCGAGCTTGAAGAGGTGCCGACTGGCACGCTGCATGTCTTTCTTTTCAACGTAGAGGTCTGCAATCAGGCTATGGACCTGGTTGTTTTGAAAATCTTCGGAAAGAATCTCCTGGTAGACCTCGATAGCTTCCGCGATCTTCCCGTAAGAGACCAGTTTCTCGGCTTGTTTGAGCAGCTTGGGCAAGTTCATGAAACGCGATGAGTCGTGGGTCTGCTTCCAAACTCAAGGCTAAAGCCTCGAGTTCCTTTGTACCCTTATACTTATCGTAAACAATCCGGAAATCTTGACAGTTAAACTACAGATTTTTAAGGGGGAGACAGCCAAAGGAAGGAGTCATACAAACCGAAGGGCAAAAAAAGGTGGTGGTTAGACACGAAGATGGCGTACGAGTGACGCAATTCGCCACTCGCACTTTTGCTGGACTGGGCCTGCTTTAGGAGTGAGCCGTCTCTTTCTTCTCGCGCTGTTCGCGCAGCACTGCTTTGCGGCTCAGTTTGACCTTCTGCCCATCAATGCCGATGACCTTGACAAGCAGTTGGTCGCCTTCTTTCAGCTCATCTCTAACGTCACGAATGCGGTGTTCGGCCACCTCGCTGATGTGCAGCAGGCCATCCGTGCCGGGAAAGATCTCAACAAAAGCACCGAAATCTGCCAGCCGAACCACTTTGCCCAGATAAATCTTGCCCATTTCGGCCTCGGCCGTTATGTCCTTGATCATCTGGATGGCTTTGTTGGCCGAAGCTTCGTCAGCTGAGGCCACGTTCACCTTGCCGTCATCGGAGACGTCGATCTTGACGCCAGTCTGCTCAATGATGGAGCGAATGACCTTGCCACCGGGTCCGATGACGTCGCGGATCTTATCCGTGCTGATCTTGAGGGTATGAATTCTAGGGGCGTAACGGGAAGTGTTGGTGCGCGAAGCAGGGATGGCTTCAAGCATCTTGTCGAGGATAAAGAGCCTTCCGCGGTGTGCCTGATCGAGGGCTTCGGTCATGATCGCCATCGTCAACCCACCAATCTTAATGTCCATTTGCAGGGCAGTGATCCCGTCGCGGGTGCCGGCAACCTTGAAATCCATGTCGCCATAATGATCCTCTGCGCCTGCGATATCGGTCAGAATGGCGTACTTGTCACCTTCCTTCACCAAGCCCATGGCGACTCCTGCCACTGGTGACTTGATCGGAACGCCCGCGTCCATCAGAGATAGAACTCCGCCGCAAACGGACGCCATCGACGACGATCCATTGGATTCCAGGATGTCAGAAACCACTCGGATCGTGTACGGGAACTTGTCCTCGGCCGGAATGATGGGCAGGATGGCACGCTCGGCAAGGGCACCGTGCCCCACCTCACGCCGGCCGGGGCCGCGCATGAACCCGACTTCCCCGACGCTGAAGGGCGGGAAGTTGTAATGCAGGAGGAAGCGCTTGGACGACTCGCCTTCCATGATGTCGATTCTTTGCGCATCGTCAGCAGTCCCAAGCGTGGTTGCGACCAGGGCTTGGGTCTCGCCGCGTTGGAACAACGCCGAGCCGTGGGTACGAGGCAGCAAACCCACTTCGCAGGAAATCGACCGGATCTGGTCAAAAGCGCGCCCGTCAGGCCGGCGGCGCTTATCGAGAATGTCTTCGCGAAAGATCTTCTCTTTGAGGGCATCAAAGACGTTTTCAACCTCCGACCGAACGTTTGCCGGCTCCTCGGGGTAGGAGCTCACCAGCGTCTCCTTCAGAGAATCCACAAGCTCGTAACTTTCGATCTTTTCGTGCTTTTGTGTGTCAAGAGCGTCGCGCAAGTCAGCCGAAATCTTTCCAGCAATCTCGCTGGCCAACTTCTCATCCCGGGTCGGAGCAATAAATTCACGTTTCTGGATTTTCAGTTGGGCCGCCAGCTCTTTCTGTAACGCCACCAATTTTTTGATCTCGGCATGGCCCAAGCTAAGAGCTTCGACCATCGTTTTCTCAGAAACTTCCTGCGCACCCGCCTCAACCATGACGATGGCGTCTGCGCTTCCCGCAATGATGAGGTTCAACCGGCTCTTCTTGAGGTCGGCGTTGCTTGGATTGACAACCAGTTTGTCGTCGACAAGTCCGACGCGCACGCCGGCAATAGGTGTGTGGAAGGGAATGTTCGAAAGGGTGAGTGCGGCCGAAGCTCCGGTAATGCTCAGCGTATCGGGATCATTCTCACCATCCGCGGAGAGCACTAAAGCGATCACCTGGGTTTCACAAACAAAACCCGCCGGAAAGAGTGGCCGGATCGGACGGTCAATCAAGCGACTGGTCAGGACTTCCTTTTCGCTGGGTTTACCCTCGCGCTTGAAGAAACCTCCCGGAATTCGTCCTGCGGCGTAATAGTTCTCGCGATAATCCACGGTCAGAGGAAAAAAACTCGCATTCTCACGTGGCTTCTTGTTCGAACAGGCCGAGACAAGAACCACCGTGTCTCCGTATCGAACCTGAACAGACCCGTGCGCTTGCTTGGCTAGTTTTCCGGTTTCAATGGAAAGCTCTCGACTTCCGATGGTTGTGCTGGCTTTATGTATCATTGTGAACCTTCCTTGTTCGCGAAATACGGGCAACAGCCACCCAGAAATGCAGTCACAAAGGGTATTCGCGAACCCTCCTGCATCGTCAATTCAGGCAGCAATAAAAATAGCGACCCTTCGGTTTCCCCGGGAACTACTGTTTCTCCGGAAACCACCCAGGTCGCTTTGGTTTTCAAAACTGGGTTACGACAAAAGATTGAAGGATCTATTTTCTTATTCCGAGCCGCTGAATGATACCGCGATAGCGTTCAGCGTCCTTCGCCTTAACATAGTCCAGAAGTCGGCGCCTGTGGCCCACCATTTTCAGGAGGCCCCGCCGGGAGGCATGATCCTTCTTGTGAGTCTTGAAATGTTCGGTGAGATAGTTGATTCGTTCACTGAGCAGAGCGATCTGAACTTCCGGCGATCCCGTATCTGTGGGATGCACCCGATTCTGGCTGATCACGGAAGTCTTGAATTCACTGGTGAAAACCATGCCACTGAGCTCCTCTAAGTCAAATCCCTTCAAAAAACGAGCAGAAATCTACCATAAGCCAGAAAGGCTTGTAAAGGAGTTTAAGCCAGCACAGGGTTGACAGATCACACGTCTGGCCAGCGCCTACGATCCGACTGCTCATCAAGATCCTCACTCTGAAAGCCCCATTCGCCGTAACAGATTCCTGAACCGCCGATCAGAGTGAAGGCTGGCAAACTCGGGCACGACTCTCAAGTCGATCAGGCGCGGATCACGATCTTCGTAAGCCCTCTCCAGCTGCTGGATAGCCTCGGCAGCTCTATTGAGACGCACATAGCACAATGCCAAATTCACCGGCGAGAAATATTCGCGTCGCGACCTGTCTTGTGCTTCCTTAAGCTGCACCTCCCAGAATCCAGTCCATCCCGAGGTATCATAGCCGCTTTTCATGGCCGCCAATGCCTCGGCTGAAGCTCCGCGACGCTTCTCGAAGTCGATATGCTCTGCGGCAGCTTCGTCAAGCATGCCTTTTTTCTCGTAGATTGGGCCCAGATTCACGCTCGGATGACCGAAATCCTGTGCTTGCCGTAGCTGGCGTAAGGCTTGGTCATACTCGCCTATCCAGTAGAGGTCGTTGCCGAGCCCCAAGTTGCTTCTGGTGGAAAAGGGGTCAATTTCCAGCGCCCGTCTTCGTTGGGCTATGCCCTCTTTCGAGCGGCCCATGGCATTCAGAAGATTGGCGTACAGATGGTGAGCCAGGTGATAGTTCGGATTCAATTCAATCGCCCGCCTGAATTCTCGTTCTGCCCCCTGCCACTCCCATTCAAAGTAGGTTTTGTACTCTCCCAAAGCAGCATGGGCTTCGGCGAGGGTGTCGTCCAGTTCGAGCGCCCTGGTTACAAGGGCCAAGATCCTTGGTCTGACTTGTTTATTTCCAACGTAGATGTAGCCCAGAGGCGAATAAGAGCCTGCCTGGCCGGCATAAGCCAATGCGTAATTCGGGTCGATCTCAGTCGCCTGCTGGAAACACTCAATACTCTTATTCAACCCCTCTTTCGTCATTTGGTTTCGGAAAAAGACACCCTTGACATAGAGCTGGTAGGCTGCAGCGTTGTCAGTGTAACGTTTGCTCAGCAGCTTCTTCTCTTGTCCGGTAAGTTTCAGCGCCAGTGCCTCAGCGACCCGTTCGGAGATGGTATCCTCCAGTGTGAACAGGTCGGTCAACTTCTCATCAAACTTCTCGGCCCAGACAGGACTCCCCTCACGAACATTCACGAGCTGAACCGTCACACGCACTCTCTCTCGGGAGGTTCTGAAGGTCCCCTCCAGCAGCGAATCGACTTTTAGTTCTCTTCCCACTGCCAATCCCTGGGGCGGTTGGCTGTACCTTAGGATGGCGCTCGTTGGCCGCACAGCGATTTGCCCGAGATGGCTGAGCTTGGTAATCAAGGCGTCTGCCACCGCCAAGCCTAGGTATTCGTTGGCGCCTTCAGATCCCACGGGTTGGAAAGGCAGCACCGCCAGAGACCGCAGAGCCGGCGGTGCCTCAACTTCTGCCGGCCTCAAGAACCAAACGTACGCGACGCCGCTAATCAGCAGAACAGTCAACAACACAGACAAACTCAGGATCCACTTGACTCGTCTTGGCCATCGACTTCCCTCATCGGACCGTAACTTCGGCGCTGCTTCACTTTCCCGGGTTCCTTCCTCGTCTATTTCCTCTTCAACCACGACCTGTGACCGCGTGCTCTCCTCGACGACTAGGGGGGCTGGTTCGGCAACCACCTCCTTCGCGATCACCTTAAATCGATAGCCCCGCCGAGGGAGCGTCTCGATCCACTGATCCCCGGTTGAACCGCCTGCCAAAACCCTCCTTAAGGTATAGATCGCTTGAGTAATGTTGCTTTCCTCAACAAAGCTGTCCGGCCAAACAGCTTTCATGAGCTCTTCTTTTTCAACGATGCGTCCGCTGTTTTCAACAAGCATGAGGAGGATGTCAAAGACTTTGGGCGTCAAGGGCACCGTTTCGCCATCGCGGAGCAGCAGCCGATCGCCGATATCAATGCGAAAACGTCCGAAGTCGTAGAAGTGCTTTGTTCTGTCCAGCATGACTGCTTTGAGAACTATTTTTGAGAAACGTTTGAGAGATCTCTCAGGATTTCCAGTGCCTGCTGCCAGTAGGGTGCAGGGCAGGAGCGACGACCCTCAATATTGGATCGAATGACCGAAGAGATTTTAGCGCCTGGGATCGGCGGAGGCAACATCCGGAGAAGAAGAGTGCGCCAGCGCCACGTGCGTTCCAACAAGAGCTGCATGCGTTATTTGTGGACATCATGAACCGGAACGGAATCCACACTTGAATGCAACGTCGCCTGATCGTTCAGTTCAACCAACGGCAGAACAAAAGTTTGGGCAAGGAAAGTAGAAAGGAGATGTGCGATGTGTTCCGCTATACGATCATTAGCGAAAGAGCCATCCATATTTTTAGCACTATCGTTGCTTCTTCCAACCTGGACTGCTCGTGCTGAAGAGTCTCTGTCGGAGAAGGCAGTTAGTGAGGGAAGGCAACCCAGGCAAAGGGCAGGCTACGTCGAAGCCGAGAAGGCCTATCAACTCGCCTCAGCCGAGGCAGAAAGGCTTGGCTATGAAGACCGTGGTCTGGCCCTCGCTTTGAACAATCTGGCAGCACTGTACCACGAGACTGGACGACTGAGTGAAGCCGAACCCCTTTACCGAAGGGCATTGGCCATTTGGGAAAAAGGATCTGAGCGTGTTGAAATCGCCACGCTCCTGAACAATCTGGCCCGGCTTTGTCTCGACCGGGAAAAGTACGATGAAGCTGAGGGACTCTCGAAGCGTGCCATGGCCTTCGCGTCATCCATAGCACCCAAGCATTCAGAATTGGCACGCAGCTTGCACAACCTGGCGGACCTCGAAGCAATTCAGTTTCGGTATGCCCAGGCCGAACCACTCTATCGTGAAGCCTTGAACATCTTGCAGACATCCGTCGGACCGGAAGATCCAGAGGTGGCCTACGGTTTGAGCCACCTGGCCAAACTTTGCTTTCGTCAAGCCCGTTATGCCGAGGCTGAGGCCATGGATCGCCAGGCAATTGACATTCTCCAGAAAAACCCGGGGCAAAGGGATTCCACTCTCGCGAGTAGTTTGAGCGATCTGGCGGATCTAGTCGCTCATCAGGGTTGGGATGTTGAAGCGGGTGCGCTCTACCAGCAGGCTGAAACCCACTGGCAACGCACCTTGGGATCCGAGCACCCCAATATTGCCTTGTGCCTCAGCAACAGAGCCCGGCTGCACAAGAAACAAGGACGGCTGGCCGATGCCGAACCGTTGTACCGGGAGGCGCTCACGATCTGGGAGAAGACGCAGGGACCGGACCACTTGAACGTGGGCAACGGCTTGAGCAACCTTGCACTGCTCTACCTCGCGCAGGGCCGTTACGCTGAGGTCGAGCCACTGCTCCAGCGCGCGCTGGCCATCCAGCAAAAGAAGGTAGGCACCGAGCATCCCGATGTCGCTGCCACGATCAATGCTCTGGCAACTCTTCGTGCGGCTCAGGGCCAGTACCCTGATGCCGAGAAACTCTTTCGGCGGGCCCTTACCATCAGAAGGAAGGTCTCAGGTCCAGAGCATCCCTCGATTGCTGTCCTCATGAATAACCTCGCGGACATGTTCCGTCTTTCAGGCCGAATATCTGAAGCCGAAACCTTGAATAAGCAAGCCCTCGTCATCTTGGACAAGACTTTCGGACCCGAGCATCCGCAACTGGCAATGCCTCTAAATAACTTGGCCTCCCTGTATCAGGATCAAAGACTGTACTCGCAGGCCGAGCGGCTCTACCAGCGGGCTCTGGCCATTGATGAACGAACGCTTGGGCCAAACCATCCCCAAGTCGCCACTCTGGCCAACAACCTGGGAAGCTTGTACTTGTATCAGAAAAAACACGGTCAGGCGGCTCCGTTACTTCTACGCTGCCTAAACATCCGCGAGAAAGTTCTTGGGCCAGAACACCCCGACGTAGCCAACGTTCTTCACAACCTAGCGAGACTTCACTTCCTGGAGCAGCGTCACAGCGAGGCAGAGTCGCTTTACTGCCGAGCGCTGGCTATCCAAGAGAAAGCCCTGGGACCGGATCACCCGGCCGTCGCTCAAACTTTAGCCGGCTATGCCTTGCTCTTGCGAAAAACCAAACGCAAATCCGAGGCGGCAGCAATGAAGACGAGGGCTGAGCTGATCCTGACTAAAAGTACTGTTGCCAGATCGGCATACCAGACCGTCGATGTGGGAGATCTCGGTCCCAGTCGAAAGTCTTGGAGGAAGTAATGGAGCGTAACCAAGTTTCTCCTTCTGCGAACCTGCCGGGCACTTGTTCCCAACTGGGCGCCTTTCCAACCACGGTGTTTGACGTATCGCAGGTGGAAGCCGGCTGCCCATTCGCTTGCACGGCTCTCAGCCGAGTCGAAGCATGTCCTACAGGTCTTGCGCTTGACGGAGGATTGCTGTAACGGAGCGACATTTTTTGGCGCTCCCCTCAACTTTATGGCAGGATCGAACTATGCACCGACGACATGGCGTAGCGGTGGCGGTGGTGTGGCTCACGATGGCATCGGCGCCACTGGCTCAAGTGAGGACGAGAGAACTAGAGTACAAGCAAGGCGAGACGGTCCTGAAGGGGTTCGTCGCCTGGGACTATGCGGCGACAGGCAAGCGCCCCGGAGTGCTTGTCGTCCATGAATGGTACGGCCATGACGAGCACGCACGGAACCAGGCCAAGCGACTTGCCAAAGCAGGTTATGTAGCCTTTGCCCTGGACATGTACGGCAACGGAAAGGTGGCCACGCATTCCAAGGAT
>Ga0180085_1000517_pt1 | contig 13681 bp, 14 predicted proteins | sample EasRiv730_16_10D_FD_123013 | JGI IMG/M metagenome (GOLD analysis project Ga0180085, IMG submission 123013) | Soil microbial communities from meander-bound floodplain in the East River, Colorado, USA - East River metaG ERMLT730_16_10D | ecosystem: Environmental > Terrestrial > Soil > Floodplain ... | reverse complement strand
ACGGCGGTGCCCGTCTTCAGCCAGACCGGAGCCCGCATGAAGTTCGCAGGAAACCACGCCCGCACGAGGATGTTCGATCCCGCCACGCGAACCCGGCACCAGCGGTTGCTCTCGTCGATGTCGTAGACGATGGCGTCGCGGGATTCCTTTCTGTCCTGGATCCGCGCCTCTGTGCGGTTGGCGATAAACCGCTTGCCGTAAAGCCTCATAGCGGCCAAACCTTCCAGCCGGTGATCGAGTCGAGGAAGCCCCCCTCGCCTCCGTCTCCGGACGGTATCTGGAACGAGCGCGTCAAATCGGTGATGAACACGGTCATGTTCTTCCCGCTGTACGGGTGCGGTACGACGATCGTGTCCCCCTCCTCGTCCTGGAGATGCGCGATCTTGTCGAACCTCACCCGGTTCCGCTGCATCATGACGATCATGAGCTCGTGTTCCGCAAGCCACTGGCACTGCTCCGGGGAAATGCAAAGCGGCTCGTCCAGCTTCTTCTCGTTGATCCGGTTCAGAAGCGCTTGAAGGTCCACGTCGTTTGCCTGCCCGGAGCACCCGATCCGCTGCTGCCCCCACGGCCTCGCCCAGACCTCGTACTGCCAGTTCACGATACCGGAGAGGATGTAGAGCAGCATCGACAGGAGTACCACCCACCCGATGAACATGGCGAAAGCCGCCGGGGATGCCGTCGGAGTCATCGTTCCGGTCACACCGAGCGCTATGCCCAAAACCAATACGGACGCTCCGAGCGTCCAGGCGACCGAAGACATATCCGGCGTCACGACCTCGATGCGGCAGAAGAACTCGTCCGCGTCGATGTAGACGATGCCTTCGCGACCCCCGCCGAGTTTCTGGATGAAGCCGTTTGGAATGCAGGATTCAAGGATCTTCAGGCGCGGGTTCTTCGCCTTCCTCTTGTGATCTTCAGAGAACCACACGTCGAACGTCTGCTTGTTGCCCCACCAGCCGGAGGTACCGTACAGGGTACCGACCGCCTCCTCCTCGTACAGGCAGTCGATGAAGTCCCGGGACTCCCCCACCACGGTTACGCGGTTTGTGAAATCGGAGAAGTCGTCGTCCGGCGTGAAGGAGATCAGCATCGCCGTCCCGGAATAGGTGTGGTCCACGGCGTTCGCGTTGCTGATCTTCCGGATCGTGAACTTGTTGTCCGCGGTGATCGTCGGGAAGTACCCGAATCGGCCGACGAGCGCGTCCACCACCTTCTTGATGGTCGTGTCGAGCCATTGAAACCAGACCACGTAGGACCCCTCCATGGCCGGGATCACCACATCCTCCGCGACCATGCCTCCCCACGTCGAGATGACGTCCGCGAGGATGTTCTCCGGGGTCATCTCGTAATGCTCTGTGGTCACGATCTCCGCGTCTTCCCACCAGATCCGGATGTCCTCGCACTCCACGTTCATGTTCGGGTAGGAGCCGCGCTGATGGGACAGTTTCGTAGAGATCACCACGAACGTCCCGGCCTCGGTCCAGTACTGGACGCCCGCGACCTCCTCGCCAAACCGCACCCGGATCCTGCGGTACTTCTTAAGGACTGGAGACCAGAGGGAATCGACGTTATGGGGATCGAACAGGTGCCCGTGCGTAACCGAGAACGACAGCTTGTTCGGCGTCCCGTCGATGGACCGCTTGATCGTCACGGCGGACCCCCCGACCAGGTAACCCGTCAGGTCGAACTCCGCCAGATCCTTGTCCCACCGGACCCTCACCGAGCCGTCCGCGTTTACGTGCAGCCAGAAGGCGTACATTCCTCCGCTGCTCGCGGGGTCCGTGGCCATCACGAGGTCCTTGTCGGTCCTCGGCGTCAGCAGAGGGGAGTGCTCCCCGTACTCCCAGTCCGGGTCCCCGTCGACGGCGGTCAGACGCTGCGGCTGCGTCATGAACCCGTGCCGGTAGAAGTAAGCAAGATACCCGCCGGACCCGGAGGCGTACATGCCGAGGAAGACGAACTCGTTCGCCGCATCGTACGCCAGGCTCTCCGCCGCCTGCGGCTCGTTCGGATACAGGCCGGGGTACCTGGCATTGTTGAACGGATCCCACGTCGCATCCGCGATGACGAAGGCCGACGCCCCGTACTCATCGTTCCCGAGAATGATCTCTTCGCCATCGGGGGTCGCGATGATGCCGTTGAACTTGTAGTCGTCGACGAACGAGAACGTCGGCCGGTAGTACGACACGGAGAAATCCAGCAGGCTGATCCGGGCCAGCCCCCGCCGACCCTCGTTGCTGTAATTCGGCTCGTAATGAAAATATCCCCAGAGGTCGCTGCCCACCTTCACGACCTTCTGGATACCGCGGTACGGGTACGTGTCGCTGATGGCCGGATCGAAGAAATGGATCAGGCTGCCGTCCATCGCGTACAGGATGGTCACTCCGGTCCACGAATACCCACCCCCCTCGATGTTTGTGGTATGCCCTCCGGAGATAACAATCAGGTTCTCGTCCGGATAGACCTTGAAATCTCCACCGCTCAACCCACCAGTTCCGACAATAGCAATCATCTGCGCTTCGGTCGGCATCTGCCCTGGATCCGAACCGGGAGGGAGCGCGTCCTTCTTGAAGAGAATGTCGTGCGCGTACTCCGGCCCGGTTTGCGTAAGGTCGATCTTTCCGACTGCGAGAACACCGCCATATGCGTACCGGTATTGCCAGTAGAGGAAGAGAGTGCGATTGGCGTAATCGAGATGCATCTGCACGATGTCCATGACGAATGTCGGATGACCGGTGGCTGATCCCAGACCGGTGGGCTTCTCGGTGGTGTTCACTGTGACTCCGTGGGCCTCCCACGCGTCAAAGTGAAACTCCGTGATCTGGTCCGTCTCGCCGTTGTAGACGCCGATGTGATTACCTTTCCGAATGACCACCAGTTCGCGCTCGCCGACGGTTTCCGTGAGATTGATCGAACCGTAGATTCCCCCGCCGTTCTCGAACCACATGTCGCCAAACGTCGGCCCGGAGGTCGGATCGATGGACTTGACCACGCTCCACGTATCGGGATTTACGACAACGATCGATGAGAGGTTCCCGTAGTCGTTCGGTTCGTAATTCACCACATAGGCCAGGCGGGACACCTCGTCGAAATGAACGCCGAGAACCCTGTCGTCCCCCGCCCACCCCACGGCCGAGGTGTTCATGTGCAGGCCGGACATCGCCTCGTGGTACGAGATCCGCCAGTTCCCAGCTCCCAGCGGGATGGCGTACGGATGCCTCGGAGTCTCTGCAAACGTCGGGTAGTTCGTGATCGCCCCGAACGCGCTCGCGCCTGATGCGGAGGTCCACGTCGCCCCATTGTCCGCGGAAACGAAGTGGTAGATGTTAACCTGCTCCGTCGTTCCGAAATTCCCGGTGAACTGCTCGACGTATTCGAATAGCAGGTTCAGCGTGCCGTCGTCTGTCTGGAAAAGAAACGGGCTGTACTTCGCGTGGGTCGCATCGAGAAAGGGCATAGGGATCTCGACGGGCGCGGACCACGTGACGAAATCGGCGGAGGTCAGGTAATTGACCGAGATGTTCCCGTGCGCCGGGTACACGCCGTCGTCGGAAACGTAGGCCGTCATGTACGTCCCGCTCGCAAGGCGAGTCACACAGACGTTTCCCGAATGGCGGGACGGATTGACCGAAAACGGAACGTAAAGAGTGGCCAGCCCCGAGAAGATATGCGTCGTCAGGACCGTACCGATGTTTGTCGTGACGTCCACGACGTACGCCCCAACCGGAGTGACCACACCGATCCTGCCGCCGTCCATCTCCACGATCGCCGCATCCGTGGAGCTTTGGATGTCCAGGGTGTAATCCGTCCACTCCGTGCGCTCGACGTTGCTCAGCGACAGCCTCGTCTTCCCGCCCTGGTATCCAAACTCCACGTCAGAAAACACGGTAATGACCGCCAGCCGCCCGTCAGAAAGAGCGATGGCGTGAACGCCGGTCTCGTTCGTCCTGTCTCCGCCTACCCCGTACTGCGGGAAGTCCGACGCGAGCCTCTGCCCGGTGAACGGGATGTCGGGCACGAACTTGTCGGACAGCACCTCTAAGAGAGGCTTCCGCTCCGTCGCTATTTGAGCGGCGGCGAGAGTGGCGTTGAGGGTCCGCGCCATCTACTCCACCACCACGGACCGTATGCTAAGGACCAATTCAACCTCCATGCGATACGGTTGATCGTAGTCGACTACTCCCATGAACTTCGCCTTCAGGTCCTTGATGACCACGTTGTACTTCAGCGCGGTCTGCCCGGTCGGAACGGAATGAAGCGGATGCTCGCCGGGAACGCTAAAGTCTTCAGCCACCGAACGGCCCCCCTTGCACGGCTTCCCACGGAACTACGTTGAACATCTTGCCGCTCTCGGTGCTTCCGATCTCTCCCGCCGTCCAGACGATCAGGGTCGAAGGAGCCCACTCTTCCACGGCTGCCCTGCACTTGAACCACGTCCCGACCGCATCGCTCCCCAGTTCCGTGATGATGCAGTACCCAGTCTCGCCGTAATCGGTGTATACGATATCTCCGACCTCCAACACGTCCGGCACAGACGGCCACCCGCTCATGCAATCCGAATAATAAATTTTGTCGTCGACGCTCGGGCTGCGGGGATAGAAATAAAGTTCGCGGGCGGTCGGATCCCACGGAACGATCACCGTCCACTTGGACCCCAAGTCATCGTAGATCGTGTCGCCGATCCGCCAGTCAGGGAATGGGTCGGCTCCATCCGGAGCCGCCTCGATGTAGGAAGCAAATGGGTCGGAAGTATTGATCACCTTCCCGAACCCGTTATAGTCTGGATTCTCGGGAGAATTGACGGGACTGTAGTTCCAGTAAATGTATTCATCCAGCGGCCACGCGCCAAGATCGAGGCGATGGATCGAACCGATATAGAATCTCCGGTACGGCGGACCGGGATAAACGCCGCTATGTTCCGGGTCTGGGTAAGGCATGTGCGTTGCCTGCCCCTCCGGAGGATCAATCCAGATCGTCTCCGGAGTCAGGTCCAGCACGTGAACGCCGCCAGCGAGGAACAGCGACCGGAACGCCTCGTACTGCGCTACGCTGACGAACTTCCACTTCATCACCACTTCCTTACCGATCAGCTGCGGCCCCCACGAAAAGAACCCGACGTTGCCGAGGTTCTGCTGCACCGCGACGGTTTTCTCCGGGCGCGGGATGCCCATCTCGTCGGGGACCCACTCGAAATCGTAGGAGCCGATCTTCACGACAGCACCGCCTCCGTCACGGACAGGATAAGAAGCGACACTTTCACGTTCGCGCGGTACGGTTGATCCCACAGCGCCACGTCGAACAACTCGCCGTCGAGCGAGAGGATCTCCACCGCGAACGTCCTCGGGTCGAGAACCTCTTCCAGGTCCCAGACGACGGGCAGGTCCGCCTGATAGAGGGCGTCGAGGGCATCGAACTGCGCCTGCGACATCCACTCCCACTCAAGGTCGATCTGCTTCCCGACGATCTTCTCGCCGTAGAAGAAGATGACGTTCGACGAGTACGTGTCCTGTTCGGAGATCGCCTGTGCCGGATCCGGGATCGTCCACTTGTCGGGGTTCCACGCCAGCGTGAGGGAGCCGAGTTTCACCGGGTGTGCTCCCGCAGGATCTTGATCACAACGTCCTCAACCCCCGACCGGAGCTTGGAAACGAGTCGCTTGTCAGGATTCACGTCGTTGATCGTGATGGGAATGGTCACGGTGTTGGAGGCGCCACCGCCCCCGGAGACCATCCCACCGCCGGCGAAGGCGAACTGCGGGGTCGCGACAGGGAAGTACCCGAAGCCGCCGAGCAGGCTCTTCGGGATGATCTTCCTTCGGATGGCCTCCATCACTCCCGGCCCGTAGTAATCGGCGGATTGCTTCGTCATCACGTACTCCCCGCGCGTCAGCATCGCAGGCACGTCGTCCTTCGCCCCGGAGCCTCCGGTCACGGGGCCGCCGCGGAACATCCCCTTGATCGTCTGCGCCATGATGAGCGCGACGCTCGCCGCCGCGTTCGCCCACAGAATGCCGGCCATCGGCAGCCCGAGGAACGCGGGCATGTCGGCGGGGAGGCGGGCGACGGCGATGGCCGTCTGGATCATGACCTGCGCCACGGCCATGGCCTTCTGCAGGTAGAAGAACGCCTTCACCTTCTTGCCGGCCGCTTCGTACATGCTGCCGAACATCTCCCCGAGGGCCTGCGTGGCCTGCAGCTGGAACCCCAGCTCCGTGAGGAGGGCTTCCCTGGCAAAGTCCCTTTCCTTGTTTTTCCGTTCCTGGTTCTGGAGGAACTGCGCTTGCTCCATCGCCTCCTTCTTGGAGAGGTATTCCCCCTCGATCAGGATGAGTTCGTCCTTGCTGGTCCGGATCTTCTCCAGTTCCTCCGCATTCCTCTCGTCGAGCACGGCCAGTTCCGCCGCCTGCTGCGCCCTCAAGATTTCCAGGGTGCCTTCGGCTGCCCTTGCCTTCAGGTCGGCGAATGCCGTCCGAAGCGACAGCTGCTCCTGGAGGTTCGACTGGAGCTGCAGCACCTCGTCCCGGTTCGCCTTCGCCGTCTCCGCGATCTCCCGGTTCCGAATCGCCCGGATCTTGTTCGCGGCGTCCTGCGCCGCCACGGGATCCAGCCCGGGCAGGGTCCCTTCGATGCCGGTGATCTCCTGCTTCGCGTTCTCCGCGATGATACGGCGCCGCTCGTCGAAGAAGGTCCGGGTCGCCACAAGCCCGTCGGCGAACCGGCTTTCCAGGTCGGACATCTGCAGGTCGTTCTGCGCCACGAAGTCCGCCAGGTTCCCCTCGCGGATGGAGGCCCACAAGTTGCGCCACGCATCGGCCTCCGCGCCGACGTCTCCCGCGATCGATGCGTCCCGCTTGATCTCCTTCGTCGTGATCTCGGCGGGAATGGCGGCCTTGCGTTCCGGGGGAGTCTCCCGCTTGGCGAGCTCCTGCTGAAGGGCGAGGATCTCGGCCCGGGTCTGCGCGACGATGATGTTTCTGCGCTGCGCGTAGTACTCCTTGATGCCGATCAGGCCAGCGTCATACTGGCGCTTGAGGTCCTCGCCGTAGGATTCCCAGCCGGCGACGGAGATCGCCATCTGACCTTTCTCGATCGCCGCGGCGCTCGCGCGCTCCACCTGGGCCGTATACAAGGCGTGGAACGTCGCCCGGAGTTCACCGATCGCCTTCTTCAGCCTATCCGTCACCGGTGTGGCGCCCACCGTCTGGCGGATGAACTCTTCCAGCGCGGCGTAAGCTCCGGCGGCCGGATCCCGGAACGCCAGCATCTCCGCCTTCAGCTGCCCGATGCGGTCCTGGAACTTTTTCAGCACCTCTTCGCTGGTGAAGACCGGCGCAGCGACCTTCTGCTTGCCGGTGTCCCCGATCGCCTTCTGCAGGAGCGCGATCCGGCTGCGCAGCTCGTCGATCTTCTTCTTCGTCTCGTCGGCGTCCTTTCCTCCCATCAGGTCCGCGAAGAGGTTGAAGGACGGCCCGCGCTCCAGCTCCTCGATCATCGCCTGGTGCTTCTGGATCAGCAGCGTCATCTGCAGCTCTGCGTCGCGCAGCGACTCCTTCAAATCCTCGATCTTCATATTGCGAACGGACGCCGCGAACTCCTCATGCGCCCGGGCCGCTTCCCGCGTGCCCTTCCCGAGGGCTGTCCATAGAACGGAAAGCCCCGCAAGCGCCACGGCGAGCCACGTCAGCGGGTTCATCAGCGCCGGCCCGAGAACCGTAACGGAGAAGTACTGGATGACGAATCCGAGGTTCTGGATCGCAAAGCCGAGGCCGGCGAACGAGACCACAGCGGACGCGATCTGCACGGCGACCAGCGGAAGCGCGACCGCCCCGACGTACCGGAGCGCCTCCCCGAGATCGGTGAGGCGGCTGCGCAGGGAATTGACCCACGTCGCCATCTCCAGCGTCGAATCCGCTCCGGCCTGCATGGAGGGCAGGAGCGCGGACATAATCCCGATGGACAGCCCTTTGATGGCGTCCCCGATCTCCTTGATCGTCGCGCCGAACAGCCGCGCCTTCCGGCCGGTCTCCGAGTCGATCACGGTACCGAACTTCTGCGCGTCTTCCATGAACTTCTGAAACGCCTCGCTCCCCGCGTTCATGAACGGAAGCATCTCCTGCCCGGACCTGCCGAAGAACTTCATGGCGATCGCCGTCTTCCCGGCGCCGTCCTCCATTCCCTTGAACCTTTCGGCCAGGTCCTGCATGACGTCCATCGTCGGGCGGATCACGCCGGGGGAGGACTCGAACGAGACGTTCATCTCTTTCATGATCTCGCGCAGGTCCCCGCCGCCGCGGGACGCTTCGAACAGGTTGCGCGAGAGGAACTTCAGCCCCGTTCCGAGGCCCTCGGTGGAGACCCCGTACTTGTCGGCGGCGTCGGCGAGAGCCGAGAGCTGCTCGATCGGCACGCCGATCTTCTCCGACATGCGCGACATCTCCGCCGCGAACTCCCGGGCGCCGGAGATCGCGGAGACGAACTGCTGACCGACAATGGCGACCGACAGCCCGCCCAGGACCTTCTGCGCGGTGTCCCGGAACGAGAACAGCATCCCCTCCGCCTTCTTCAGGCCGGAGGCGAGCTCCACCGTCTGGGCGGAGAGCTTGACGATCAGGTTCGCTATGGTCTGCTCGTTCGCCATCAGTTCGCCCTTCTGGAGGACAACTTCTTAAGCTCCGCCATCTGCGCCCGTGACATCACGGCGGGAGCCATCGCTGCCGATTTCTTCCCGGCTTTCTTTGACCTTGCGGAGAGATGGTCCAGATACTTCTTCCAGGTGGCGTCTTGGGCCTGCGCGGCCCGGAACGCCGTCCCCGCCTCGGCCGTGTCGGAGGAGGCGTTCTGGTGTGCGGCCTCCACGAGCGCGTGGACCTGCTCCATCGTGTAGACGTGCAGGACGTCGTGAAGCGGATGCCCTCTCGATACCAGGAACTCGACGGCCCGGATCAGCTCGCCATCGCTGGCGCTGCGGTCACCGGGCCGAAGGAGTTTTTTAGGTAATCGACGTTTCCCACGACGATCGAGAGCAGGAGCGTGGTGGCTTTCTTGAGATCGAACGCCCCGGCCTCCTCCTCCGTGATGGAGAGGGAAACGGAGAGGATCTTCGGAGCGTGCGGGAGGAGTTTCGGCAGCAGGCCGGGCAGGACTTTCACGATCTCCTGCTCCGCCTTGGCGAAAGTCTCCCCGGTATCCCCTTTGCCGGGGCCGAGGAGATCCATGAACTTCAGGAGGATCTCCCCGATCCCGGCAGCCCTCGCGATCTCCACCAGCGCCCCGAGCGTGGGCGCCAGCGCGACGGACTGCGCCAGCGTCCACGGCCGGATCGTGTATCCCTCCACCTCTGCTTCCGGGAAGAGGACCTGTTCGTCGGCTTTTCCAGGCGCCATATCAGCTCGCCACGATCTCTTCGAGGTCGAAGAAAGGCGAGGTCGGGTGGTTCGCGACGTCGGAGAGGATCTCGCCCTCGAACTCGATCCCGCCCCACTCGTCCGTGATGAACGGGACCTCGGAGGTCGGCTTCAGGCGCACTCGCCAGCAGATCGCGTTGAAGTTCGGCCCGATGTCGTTCCTGCCGGCGAACCGGAGCTCGCCCTCGAGCTGCGTCTGCGTCAGCGCGTGGATGATGTTCCCGGACACTTCTCCGAGGAACGCCAGGGCGAGGTTCGCCTTGTCGTACTCCTCCAGCTTGAACTTCACGGTGGCGCCGACCATCGTGACGACGGAGAGGTCCTTCGTCTTGATCCCCTCCCGGCTGGAGAAGTGGTCCAGCGTCTCAAGGGTGGGCTGGATCGTGAAGTTGGGCGCGTTGCCCAGGTCCCGCAGGCCGGTGGGCAGCCCGTCGGCGTCGAACCGGTCGAAGCTCAAGATCCCTTTCCCCAGGTAGTAATTCCCCGTGTTCGGTGCGGTAGGCATCGTTCCTTCCTCCTTCATGGGTGGGGTGTGCGGTCGTTGGAAACGGAAAGGGCCGCCACCCCAAAGGAGGAGTGCGGCCCCTGAAACGAAAGGAAATCTATCGGTTACGTGCTACTTCGCCGGGTCGGTCGGATCTCCGTAGGCGTGCTGGTACACCACGACGTAGCGGGCCACCAGGACCCCCATGAACTCGTCGGGGAACTGCTTGCTCGAGGTGTTCCCTTCCTCCGGCCTGATGGAGTTGACGAGCGCCAGTATCCCCGGGTCTTTCAGGACGACCTTGTAGATCTCGGAATCGATCAGATCCGCCTTGTCGCTGGCGTCCTCCTCGTCGGCCAGAAAATAGATCTCGAACTGAATCGCGAAGGTGTTCTTCGAGTACCGATTGTTGTTCACCTTCGATTCCGTATCGTCGTAGATGAAGACGGCCGGGAAAAGCGCCGTCTCCCGCTTCGGCGGAGAAGGCGGATTCCGTCTCACGGAACCGACGACAGGGATGGCCTCGATTGCCTCCGCGATCGCCCGCAGGATTAGAGTTTTCAGAGGAACCGTCATCTCACGCTCCCCTCAGCCGGATCCCGATTCCCCGGAACGCGGCGATCATCCGCGGCTTCTCGTACGCGAGGATCTCTTCCGGATGAATGCGGGACTTGATCTTGACCTGCTTGATCAGGAGGAACAGGGGAACGATGTCGCCGCGCGCCTGCCCGGCGCGCGCTCCCTTCTGCGTGACCTTCTTCCCGAACAGGATCAGCCTCCCCTTCTTCGACCTGGAGAGGAAAGTCTCCCCCCACATCCCGGACCTGGGGGCCCCGCGGGGAACCCCTGCCGGCGTGAGGGCGGCCTTGAGCGGGATGGCGAGGAACTTCCCCTTCTTCGCCCGGATCGTCGTCACCTGGCCCTTGGGGCCCACGTGCGGGCGGGCGTACGTCGTCCCGAACCCCATGCCGGACTCGATCACCCCGGGGCGCTCGGTGACCGGCAGGGGCTTCGTCTGCGACCGCAGGTTCCCGGTCCGGACTCCGAGCTGCTCCGGCCGCGGACCGGACATGAAGAACTTCCTGGTGTGCGCGGTCATGAGGACCGCCTCGGCCGCCAGCACCCGCTTCGTCTCGGACATGACGCGGCGGTATACCTTCTGGATCGCGCCGGCGAGCGTCTCGGCTCCGTCGACCTTGCCCTTGATCACAGGCAGATCCTGCGCCGGCGGAGCAGCTCTTCCTCGACGTCGGGAAGCCATTCTCCGATCGCGAACTTCTGGACCGATCCGTCCGGGTACGACACGGCGGACAGCCCGGGATCGCTCCGGCGCCGGAACTCGTAGGCGACCTGCTTCAGGAGTTTGCGCCGCAGGGCCGTCGGGTAGTCGTTCTCCGCGTACCCGCCGTCGTAGATGACCTTCACGATGCGGTTTCCCCCAGGGAAATGTCCGGTCTCCCTGCGGATCTTCGCCGCGGATGTCCCTGTGCCGGGATAGAGGGCGTATTCGTCCGACGCCAACAGGACCCCGTCTTCGTAGACGGAAACGCCGGAGACGTTGAAGTGCGGCAGGTACAGGGTCTTCTCCCCGCCGTCGAAGTAGACTTCCTCGGCGGTCACCTTCAGGATGGAGGCCTCCATGAACTCCCCGGCCTCCGCGAGCACTCCGCCGATGATGTCTCCCAAAAGCCCGTCGTGGGCCCCGGAAGCGTCCAGAGGAGCCCCGATCAGGGTCTTCGCGTCCATCAGCATGGTCACGGCAGGACCCTCCTCGCCTCGCGCATCACGTCCCCCACAAGGATCGACTCCATGCACCGGTACACGGTGCAGGAATGGAACAGGTTGGAATACTGGCAGGGAGCGCACTGCTCCTTCGAGACGATCATCTTCGACCGTTTCCCTACCGGGGCGTTCTTGCTTGTCAACGTCGCGCCGAACAGGGCGATCGTCGGCACCCCGAGGGCGTCCGCGGCGTGCATGCACCCCGTATCCGTGGAGACGAACAGGTCGACCTGGGAGATCACCTTCGCGGTCTGCGTCATCGTGAGCTTCCCGCCGTAGTCCGCATCCAGGGGGACGCCGGCGAGCTCCCCCGGGCCCCCGACCCCGATCACGCTCCCGCCGAAGTAGAGCCGCAGCGTCTCCGCGAGCTGCCGGAAGTACGGCCAGTGCTTCTTGTCCCACATCGGAGAGCCGAACGCCCCGTTGCATAAGCCCACGATGGGGCGGGGCAGGGAGAGGACCGGATCATCGGCGACGGGCACGAACAGCGGAGGCGTCGCGCCCTTGTATCCAAGGGCGCGGACATGCCGCATGTTCGCCTCGATCTCATGTTCCTTCGTGATCGTCCAGTTCGCCCCCGGCCACTTCTCCCGGTTGAACCGCGTCCGCGCCTGGATGTAGGAACCGGCCTCGGAGGATTCGCTCTGCACCGGGATGAAGAAAGCCCGGTATTTACCGTTCATCGACCCCGGGTACGTGACGATCTGGTCGACGAACGGAGACCCGGCCAAAAGATCCCGGATTGCCGCCTCCCGCGAGTCCTTCCAGTTCGCCGCCAGGCAGACGTCAATCTTCCCCGACGGATCCATGGAGGCCAACGCCTGGAACGCCGGCGTGGCCACGATCAGGTTTCCGATGCCGCTCTTGAAATAGGCGACCGTTTGTGTCACGACCTATTGTCCCAAGCCTCTTTTATCCGAAGATGGGACAGCTTGTGATTCAGCGCCGTGACATTCTGCCTGGAGGGCTCGTCGCTAGGCTTCAGGAATACATCCCCCTCGACGCTAATATCGAGTTCGCCGACCTCCATCTCCAACACAGCAGTCGTCCACTCGCCACCGCCGAGATTAAGTGTCAGCTTCCTTACGGATTTCGTTATGTCCACGCCATCAAGCGCAATTGAGAAATCCCCGCAAGCCCCGAGAAGAGTTACGCGCGGTTCTGTTTCTTCCGGCGGCAGAGTGGCCTTGATCTGTAGTTTCATCCGTCTCTCCTTTCGAACGCCGCGTATCCGAAGTGCGACTTCGTGCAGGGGTAGTGCATGATGCACTCGTACGCCGGATCCTGCTGCAGTTCCCGGAAGACCCACATGCATTTGAGGGTGTGGATATCGTCCAGGACCAGGTACTTTGCGCCGTAGATCCGCTTCGTGTCCGACCGACCGGAGTACGTTCCTCCGTCGACCAGCGCGAGGTCGAAATTAACGATCCGGTTATTGTTCTTGATGAGGGCGACCCCGTCCTGCGGGAGGCCCTCGCGCAGGAAGTAGGCGTTGTACCGGTCCCGCTCCCGCTTGTGCCAGTCCGGCTCCTGCCGCTGCGCCTGGCACTCGAAAGGGTTCTCCGGAAAGTCCTCCTTGAAGAACCGCTCGATTTCCTTGTCCGAGTAGTGCTCCGCCGGCGGGGAGGAGCAGACCCGGTAGCATTTCATGTACGGCGCCCGCGTCCGCGCCAGTACGTCGTACATCTGCTTGACCGCCTCGATGCAGAACAGGCGAACTTCGGGGAAGTTCGGGTTCTTCTCCAGCCCCTCGCGGATCGCCATCGTGGAGCCGCGGCCGTCCGTGGAGCCGATCTCGATCACGGTCTGGACCTCGGGACGGGACGCCAGGTCGACCAGCGTCTCGTACATCAGGCCGGTGTGGGGATCGTCCTTGCGGTGGTCCGGGGCGCGGGTATGCTCCGGGATCGGGTTCGCCGCCATCGCCGGGCCGATTCGTCCCTTCATGTCACCTTCTCCTTGCGGACGGATGTCTCCACTGCCTTCCAAAAATCGTACGGGGCCTTCTT
>Ga0180085_1000516_pt1 | contig 13682 bp, 10 predicted proteins | sample EasRiv730_16_10D_FD_123013 | JGI IMG/M metagenome (GOLD analysis project Ga0180085, IMG submission 123013) | Soil microbial communities from meander-bound floodplain in the East River, Colorado, USA - East River metaG ERMLT730_16_10D | ecosystem: Environmental > Terrestrial > Soil > Floodplain ... | reverse complement strand
TTCAAACTGTTCGGGTCTGAGCATCGACTTCAGCATCTCGGGCTTGTTGTCGGTGGCGCTGAATTCTGAGCAGCAAGCTGAACTCGATCGAAAGAAGCAGCAACAGACTGAGCTCGGACTGGAAGTGCAGTCGCTTTGGAGAGAGGAAACGCTGCGGATGGAGAGCTGTCTGAATCCGGCGCTGCTCTCCGCCTTGTATTTTCCTGAAGAAGGCTACGTGAACAATCGGGAACTGGTCGAAGCGGTACGGCTGGTTTGTTTGCAGTTAGGAGCGCGACTGGTGCCGGAATGTTCGGTACTCGCGGTGAAAGCCGAGCGAGACAATGTATCCGGCGTGGAAACAAGCTTAGGATTCTTCGCGTCGAGGCGGGTGGTGATTGCCGCTGGAAGTTGGTCGGGACAGATCCCGACGGGACTGCCCTATGTCCTGCCGGTCAAGCCAGCCCGTGGCCAGATGGTGGCCATGAAGATGCTTCCACCTGGCTTGCGACACGTCGTCTATGGTTCCAACGGTTACCTCGTGCCTCGCAAAGACGGTCGTGTTCTTCTCGGCAGCACCGTCGAATGGGTAGGCTACGACAAACAGGTCACTCTGGACGGCATGGAGCAAATTACAGCCTCTGCAGTAGCGCTCGCACCGGCCTTGCGTTCATCGACATTTGTTGAATGCTGGGCGGGCCTGCGGCCCTTCTGTGAAGGTGGCCTGCCTGTGCTGGGCCCGACCGAAATCGACGGCCTTTACTTCGCCACTGGACATTTCCGCAACGGCCTGCTGCTGGCACCCATTACGGCGAAGCTGATGGCTGATGTTATCGTTGCCGGCAACATAGCAAAGATTCTCGAACCGTTCCTCCCAAGCCGCTTCCAGTAACCACCTCGGAACAAAAAAGGCAGAGCCGAAGCCCTGCCTTTTTTTGTTGCAGCCAGTTTTCTAGCCCTCTGGCCTTCAAATCCGAATGCGCTGGTCGTCCTTGGGGCACACCCAATACATTCCCCCAGGCCGCTCTTCTGATTTGACGAACTTGGTGGCCACCATCGCTCCCCCGCAACTTGGACAAAGCTTACCTGTAAACGCGCCGCCTTTGTCTCCCAAGCTGGCACGAGCTGTTTTACTGATCTTCTTCTCAGCCATTGTCGATTCCTCCTTCCCTGATGAAGTCCTGCGAATGATTCCGGACGAGAGAAGATACAGGAAGCGGGCTTAAGCCGTCAACTTTGTGGCTATCTTTGGCGGCGATCCGTCCCTGCCTGTGCCCCACTCCAGGCTCGTCATTCCGGCCAAGCGAAGCGCGAGCCGGAATCCATGGTTCCGCATGTCTCCGGATTCAAATGCGCGACTACACGTAGATTTTTCCCTCGAGATATCTCACACAACGCCCCGCGATCAGCACACGATTGCCACGAAGCTCGCAGAAGAGTTCACCGCCTCGCGCCGACACCTGCAAAGCACGCAGCTTGGACTTCTCCAACCGCTTTGCCCAATACGGCGTCAAGGTGCAATGGGCCGACCCCGTCACCGGATCCTCCGGAATGCCTGCGCCTGGAGCAAAGAAGCGCGAAACAAAATCGGCAGTTCTGCCAGGGGCCGTGACGATCACGCCTCGACGATCAAGAGTTTTCAGCGCCTCAAAGTTGGGTTGCAACGCCCGCACTTCGTCCTCCGAATCATAGATTGCCAGATAGTCCCGGGAGCAGAGGATTTCGCGAGGCGGCTTGCCCAAAGCCCCTGCGAGTGTTTCTGACACAGAACAAGCCACCGGCGCCCCGGCCGGGAAGTCCATACTCAGCAAATCGCCTTCGCGGGTAACGTATAGGGGGCCGCTTTGTGAATTGAAAGTTACGGCCTTCGTTTCGGGCTTCAGGTAATGAAAAATGACATAAGCGGACGCCAGCGTGGCGTGGCCGCAGAGATCCACCTCTTGCTGGGGCGTGAACCAGCGCAACTTGTAATCCTCGCCCTGAGCAACAAAATAGGCTGTTTCAGCCAGGTTGTTCTCCGCAGCAATTGCCTGCAGTTGCGCGTCTTCGAGCCAGTCATCCAGCGGACACACAGCCGCAGGATTGCCACGGAAGACTTCATTGGCAAAGGCGTCGATCTGGTAAATCGGAATCTTCATAATGACCTCCCCAATACGGAGTCACGAGTACTAAGTGCTGAGTGCTCACGTTGGACGAATCACGAACCACGCATCACCGCTGTCTAAGATCCAACTCCAAGTAGATGGCACCGGAAATGGGGTTGTGGCAGTATGGAGGAATATCGCGAAACCCCACCGATCGGTATAGGCCGACGGCTTCGGCCATGCTGGCCGCAATCGTATCCAGCCGCATTTTTCCATACATCGATTGTCGGGCCTGCTCGATGAGAGCCAGAACCAAATCTCGGCCCAGGCCACGCCCGCGAAACTCTGGCCTGATGTACAAGCGCTTCATCTCGCAAATCCCATCCTCCAACTTGCGCAAAGCCACACAACCCGCAGGGATCGAGTCACAGCAGGCGAGGAGAAGCTGCCCCTCCGGAGGCGAATATTCCCCCGGCAGTCCCGCCAGCTCCGCGTCGAAGCTTTGAAAGCAGAGGCTAAACCCTAGGGAGGACGCATACTCGCGAAAGAGCGTTCGAACGTGATCGATCTGTGCCTCCTCCTCCGCTGGAACAATCCTGAATGGCTCTCTCATGTCCGCCCATTCACAACGACGTCAATTGAAAGCTAACAGAACCGTTACTGCTTTGGCAGATACAGTCGTGCGAATTTGTTGCCGAACACTTGATCCGTGAATCGTGATACGGGATCCGTGATGCGTGATACGGGGGGTCACTCAGTACTCACTCTACCCCTCCGCCCGCAGCACTTCCAACGGAGGTCGATTGGCGATGCCTCGGCTGTTGAGCATTCCGATCGCGACCGCCAGAAGAGTCACAATCAAAAGTGCCAGGAGGCTGGGCAGCATCACGGGAACGAAAGGCGCTTCAAACACATACTGAGCCAGCGCCCAGCTGGCCGCCCAGGCCAGGAGAAGCCCCGTCAACGCAGCCAGCATGCCGAGAAAGAAGTACTCAACAAGCATGATTTTAAGGACCTGTCGTTTCCTGGCGCCCAGAGTTCGAAGCAAGACGCTCTCCCTAATTCTTTGATATCTGCCAGTCACCACGGCCCCAGCCAACACCACGAGTCCTGTGAAAATACTGAACAACGCCATGAAGCGCACGACGAAAGCCACCTTGTCCAAAATCGTATCGATCATATTCACAATCAGCGCCAGATCGATGGCTGACACGTTGGGAAATTTCTGCACAACCGTTTGTTGCAGCCTGGCTGACTCTTCGTTGCTTCCGGTCTTCAGGACCATCACGTAGAACTGTGGCGCGTCTTCCAGCACTCCAGCCGGAAAGACCACGAAAAAGTTGGGCTGAACCCGCTCCCACTCCACCTTCCGCAAGCTGCCGACGCGCGTGGCCACCGGCAAACCTTGAACGTCAAACACCAACTCATCACCCAATCGCACCTTGAGCCGCTGGGCAATGCCCTCTTCCAGAGAAACCAGAATCGATCCAGTTCCGAGGGTCGCCCGCGACTGCCACTTCCCCAGGATCAATTTCTCCGTACTGATCAACTTGTCGCGATAGGTTGACCTGTACTCACGCTGCAAAGCCGACTCTGGTATGGCATTCTTGGGATCCTTAAGAATGTCCTCAACGGCTCTTCCCTGCACCGACGCCAAACGCATCGTGACAATCGGCACTTCCTGGAGAATCGGAACGTTCAGCGACCGGACTAACTTTCCCAGATCCTCTCTTTGGTCCGTCTGAATGTCGAAGAGCACCATGTTGGGCTGATGGCCGCTCGCCAGCAGCGTGACTTCTTGAACCAGCACACCGTGGATCAGGTAGAGCGTCATCATCAAGAACGTGCCCAGCCCAATGGAGAGCATGAGAACAAGCGTTTGGTTGTTGGGCCGATACAGGTTGGCGATACCTTGCCGCCAGATGTAGCTCCGCGACCCGTTTACGACCCGTCTGGCTGAAAAACGAACGAACCGCGCGACGGCGGCCAGCACTCCCAGCCCTGCCAACAGACCCAGCGTGAACCAGATCCCGTGAACCCAGCGGCGCGTGTGCGCAATGGAGAATGTTGCCATGCTCGTCAGGATCAGTGCGTAGACCAGCCAACGCCAGAGATCGCGACGCCTCTCGGTACTCTCCTCGTACGAGGCACGAATGGCCAGCAAGGGAGAAACACGCCGCAGCGCCAACAACGGCAGTAGAGAAAACAACAGTGAGATGCCGAAGCCTGTCACCATGGCTTCTGCGAGGGACGCCCAGGAAATGAAAAAAGGAATGGTGACCGGAATGAAGTCTTGCATCAGGCGGGGCAGCACATACTGGACAACGAGGCCTAAACCAACTCCACCGATAGCACCAATCAAACCGAGCGTGGATGTCTGGATCAAGTAGATTGCAAATGTCGCGCGGCTCTTCGCACCGAGGCACCGCAAGACAGCCAGCGTGTTGGCCTTTTGCTTGATGTAAACGTGTACCGAGCTGGCCACACCGATACTGCCTAGCAGCAGCGCGATGAACGCCACCAGGTTCAGATAGTCATATGCATTCTCGAGCGAGCGGCCCAAGTTAGCCTTGCGTTCCTCAACCGTCTCGCTGTCCAGCCGAAGCCGGATGAAGTCAGGCTCCAGCTTCTTGGCCAGCTGTTCAGCCTTCACACTCTGAGGAAGCCGGAAATAAACCTTGTAAGTGGCAGCACTGCCGCGTTGCAACAGCCGCGTCTGATTCAAATACTCCTTCGGAATGTAGACCCGCGCACCCAGGAGGCCCGCGTTCGCACTCTCACCAGGCACCTTCTTCAAACGGCCAGCGATCTGATACGTGTAGGAACCGATACGGATCTCGTCACCCACGGCGGCGGCGTACTGAAGCATGAGGCCATCTTCTACCAGAGCCAACGGTCCTTGTCGGAAGTCGACGGCGGCGTTCACCGGCTCTGTCTCCATGTCGCCAAAAAACGGAAACCTTCCTTCGAGCGCACGGACCTGGGCCAAGCGCGTGGCGCCAGTCTTTGGCAGCAGGACCATTGACGAGAAACTCGTCTCACGAGCCTGCTCGCCACCGATTGTGCGAAACAACTGCTCGGCAGCATCGTTGAAGGGCTGCCGCGCCCGGATCACAAGATCTGCGCCCAACAGGGTTTTGGCCTGATAATCCAGTCCCTGACGCAAGTTGACGCCAAAGGAACTGATGGCCATGAGCGCGGCAACCCCGAGCGTGATGGACGAGACAAACAACAACAGCCGCTGACGGCTGGCGCGGCTGTCTCTCCAAGCCATTTTCCAAATCCAGGATGAGGATGAATGCAACACGGGAATTCCCCCAGGCGCTTCGCGACCGACCCCCTTTGTTAAGGGGGATTTCGTACTTCGTCATTCGCGCTTTTTCATTCTTACTTCGTCATTCTTACCTGCTGTTCAACTTTTTCATCCGAAACCACTGCCCCGCCCCGGAGCTTGAGGATGCGCTGCGTTCGCCCCGCCAGATCGTGGTCATGCGTGACGACGATCAGCGTGGTTCCGAAAGCTTCGTTCAACTCGAACAATAGGTGGACAATCCGTTGACTGGTTTCCGCGTCGAGATTGCCCGTAGGTTCATCTGCAAAAAGAATCTTCGGATGGTTGATGAACGCCCGGGCCAACGCAACCCGTTGCTGTTCGCCTCCCGAGAGCTGAGCAGGGTAGTGATGCAGACGGTCTTCGAGACCCACTTGCCGCAGCAGGTCCACCGCCCGACTCCTCGTCTGGGTCTCACCGCGCAGCTCCAGAGGTACCATCACGTTTTCGAGTGCCGTCAGCGTGGGAATGAGCTGAAAGGTTTGGAAAACAAACCCCACGTACTGGTTGCGAATATCTGCCAGACCGTCTTCGCTCAGTGAATTCAGTTCTATGCCGTTCAGCTTTACAGTCCCCGAGGACGGGCGGTCGAGGCCGGCGCAAAGGCCGAGAAGCGTTGTTTTTCCGCTGCCTGAAGGACCCACGATGGAGCACGTCGAACCTTCTGCGATCGAGAAAGAGATCTCTTTGACAACCGTGAGGCTGCGCTCACCGCTCTTGTAGGTTTTCGTTAGTTGTTCAACACTAAGAATGGGGGAAGCAGGGGTAGTGACAGTCAGCAAGCAAATGAGCTCCGGTGATTAGCGCTCGGTCGTCCTCTGCTGATTGTCAGCGGTCGCACTGCGGGCGCCCGGAAGGCAGTGAACAGCACCGGCGAAAAGCATTGTGGCATAGATTCAAGCATCTTTCCTACAGGCGACCCAGGCTGACCTGGGAACGCGGTCGTCCCGCCCGCAACTGTCGGTGTACATCGGCGACGGGGCGTCCAGTAAGAGCGGGCGGGACGCCCGCGCTCCCAGGCTTGCTTCGCCATACAAACACTTTCTGAGGACACGATGAGACTCTTCAACTGGGATATTCTCTGCTCTTCCCTGCCTGCTGTTTGCATATCAGCATTCTGGTTTGGTGGACTTCACGCATCGGTCGCGAAGACTGGTGCACCCGCGTCAACGGAGCCTCGTGTTGTTGTTTGTCTGGGTGACAGCCTGACTGCAGGCTATGGGTTGGACCAGGCGCAAGCCTATCCAGCCCTGTTACAGAAAAGCATCGACAGCCTGGGTTGGAAGTTCAAAGTCGTGAACGCCGGTCTCAGCGGAGAAACCACAGCAGGTGGACTGCGCCGCCTCGACTGGGTTCTGAAGCGCCGAATTGATGTCTTGATTCTCGCTTTGGGGGGAAACGATGCCCTGCGCGGCATTCCTCTAGAAACCACTCGCCAGAATCTTGACCAGATTCTCACGCGAACCCGCGCTAAGAATCCAGATGTCCAGTTGGTCGTTGCCGGAATGCTCATTCCGCCTAACTGGGGACGCGAATACTTCAACGGGTTCAGAGCCGTCTTTCCCCAGCTTGCCAAGAAGCATCAGGCTGGCCTCATCCCTTTTCTTTTGGAGGGAGTTGGAGGAAAGCCAGAGCTGAATTTCCCCGACGGAATTCACCCGACCGCGGAAGGTCATAAGATAGTCGCCGCGAATATTTGGAAGGTGCTTGAACCCGTGCTGCGTGCCATGCGCTGAAGCGCACAAGTGGCCTCGAGTGTGTGACGCGCTGCGTCGGCTTGAATGACCGGACACTGATCTCCAAACCACTGAGTTCCTATTTTGCGCCTTTCGCTTCTCTGATATCGATGATTAGATCACCCCAGTGAAGAGACGGTAAGGTTTACAGAATCTCTTTGTCGCGCTCTTCCATCCGCTTGGCATCAAGCTTTTCACAACGCCACGTGGCTCATCAAACTTTCCGCGGTATTTCTAACTGAACTCAAGGACCCCTAGTGCGGTCAAGCTCTCAGCAAGTTCAGGATAGTCTGATCCCAGGAACTTCTCTCGAATGTCGAGACCTCGCTGGCAGAATTTCCGAGTCACATCTTTCCTTGTGTGGAGAACGTGTTGACCGGATCTTCGCCCTGAGGTAACGTCGGAGCTTCATGAGTGCCAAAATGTAAATCATAGCGAGGCTTTTGATGAGGTCTACAAACTGGAGTCGACGATCATTTCTACGTGCGGCCGGAGTCGCCGGGACTGTCGCGTCCGCGGCCAGGGGGATGGCCTTCGCCCGCGTCCTGGAAGCATCTCAATCGGTTGCAGACAGGTCGCCCAATGACGTCGCGAAAGACGAGTCCTACTGGCGACAGATCCAGATGGATTTCAAACTGGACCGCACGATCATCAACCTGAATAACGGCTTCACTTCCCCGACGTCACGGATGGCCCTGGAGTCGGAGTTTCGCTACTTGGAAATGATCAACATGGCGCCCATCTTCTATCAATTCCCCATTGCCGACCGCATCCAGACGATCCGCCTGCGCATGGCCGCAGAGTTCGGATGCGATTCGGAGGAGATGGCCCTGACACGCGGCGCCAGCGAGTCGCTCCAGATCGTGCAGAACGGCATTGACTTGAAGCCCGGGGATGAAGTGATCACGACCGAACAGGACTACCCACGAATGCTGACCACATGGGACCAACGTATGCGACGCGAAGGCATTAAGGTGACGCGCCTTCAATTCCCTGTTCCGACAACAGCCGACGTTCTCTACCAGCTGTTCGAGAAGGCAATTACGCCGAAAACGAAGGTGTTCCATTTCTGCCACATCACCAACTTGACGGCCCAGATGTTTCCAGTCGCACGGCTCTCCCGCCTAGCCCGATCGAAGGGGATCGTGACCATAGTCGACGGCGCCCACGCTCTGGGACATTTCCCGTTCAAGCTGAAGGACCTTGAATGCGACGCCTATGGCGTTAGCCTGCACAAATGGCTCCTGGCGCCGATCGGCAACGGCGCGCTCTACGTTCGAAAGGAGATGATCCCGAGATTCTGGCCTTTGCAGGCAGCCCCCGAACAGCAGGACAGCGACATCCGGAAGTTCGAATCCATCGGGACGCACCCGTGGGGCATCCGGGCGGCGCTTGGGGAGGCCCTGGCCTTCCATCAGGCCATCGGTGGGAGCCGCAAGGCGGCCCGGTTGCGGTATCTGACCTTGCGCTGGGCAAATGCCCTCAAGGCACATCCACGCATCCAAATACTGACGGATCTCAGCGAACCCGCTCAGGCGTGGGGAGTAGCAGCGGTCAACATCGAGGGGATCCAGGCTGGGGATCTCTCGAAATTCCTGATGGATAAGTACCGGATCATCGTGGTCGGACTCTCCGGCGGAGCCCCACCGAACCAGGTATTTGATTATCAGTGTCTCCGAGTATCGCCAAACATATATACGACACTGGAGGAAATCGACACGTTCGTTGCGGCCATGGAAGACGCAATGAAGAACGGCGTTCCTTCCACGCAGGCGTCTCGGGGCGGCACCACGAAGGGGTCGTACGCCTGATTGAAGTCTGGGTGATCCTGGGCACCGTCGAGTCCGGGGCGGCACGGCAAAGATGAGCGCCCGTGCTGCTGGCTCATAACCCCGGGCAAAGGAGGGTTAAACGATGCGTTTGGCAGTTTGGGCGGTGGCAGCCACGGCCTTGGTCCTCGTAGCGGGGGCACGACAAGCCTCTGCCCAGGGCACGTTCAAAATCCCGTACGGCTTCGAGGCCGGCGGCACAAAGCTCCGCGCAGGCGAATACCGGGTCGCCCAAAAGGACGACAGTCACATTACACTGCGGCAGGAAGCAACCGGCAAGGAATTTCAGATTCCCTTCACCAAGAGGCTGCCGCAGCCGAGCCCGGCTCTCGAAGAGCCCCAGCTTGTATTCGATATGGTAGGAAACTTCGCGCCGTCGTATACGGAATATGTGACGGATTATTTGCTGGCCGAAGTGTGGTTCCAGGGCGCGGATGGATTCCTCGTGCATGTCACGAAGGGCGCGCACAAGACCAAAACGATCAAGGGGCAGAAAGCAAAATAGCGTGTGGAACCGCTTCGCACGTGAGACATCCTCTCCCCGAAGACGATTCTGGCGAAGAGCGAATCGGAAGGCTGGGGCTGTGAGCCCTACCCTCACGCGGGGGTAGGCGCGGGCACAAGGACTGGAAGGCTCGATCAGTGAGGAGATTTTGAGCCTTTCACCTCTTTGATGTCGATCGTCAATTCACCCCAACGAAGCGACGGGAATGCAGAGAGGATTTCTTTAGCGCGGTCTTCCATCTCCTTAGCCGCAACCTTCTCGTTATTCTTGCGCAGCACAACAGCATAGTTCATCAAGCTTCTCGCGACATCCGGGTGTTCACCGGAAAACGCCTTTTCGCGTATGGCTAAACCTTGCTGCAAAAGCTCCTTTGCACGTGGGTAGTGTCCCTCCGCGAACTCAAGGTTTGCCAATTCAGTCAAGCTCTCGGCAAGCTCAGGATGGTCTGGTCCCAGCAATTTCTCTCGAATCTCCAAGGCTCGCTGGCAGAAGGCACGAGCCTGAAGGTATTCGCCTTTCACCCGATAGAGTCCAGCTAGATTGTTCAGACTTCGCGCGACCTGCGGATGGTTGCGCCCCAAGAGCTGTTCCTTGATGGCCAGCGCCCTAAGGTGGAGCGTCTCTGCCTCGTCATAAAGCTTTCGACGCGCTAGCAGTTGGGCGAGGTTATTCAGGCAGGACGCGGTTTCGATCTGTCCCTTGTCTATGGTGTTTTCCAAAATTGCCAGGGCTCGCCGACTGAATCGCTCGGAGCCAGAGAAATCGCGGATGTCATGGGAAACCGCAGCCAGCGTATTCAATCCTTTGGCGACGTCGTAGTGGTCCGGTCCAAGAGTCTTGCTGCGAATAGCAATCACCCTCTCAAGAATTCTCCTGGCTTCCAGATATTTTCCTTGCTTCCGGCAAAGCACAGCCAGATTGCTCAGACTGGAAGCGATTGCAGGGTGATTCCTCCCCAAATTGGTTTCAAGGATCACGATCGCCTTCCGGAACAATGGCTCAGCCAGCTGATACTTGCCGGTCTCCAAATAGACCAGTCCCAGGTTATTGAGCATCTTCCCCAGAAGCAGATCGCCGGCTCCTGGTCTCCTCTCTAAGTCGAGAATGGTTTGCCGGCACTCTTCCTCGATTTGAGCCAGCCGACCGGGGACCCAGAGGTTCCGCCCATGCTCGGTTACCGTCTGGGTTGCACCTGTGTCACCGTTGGGAGCGCGCGCAAGCAATGAAGCGGTCAGGAAGGAAGCCAAGACTCCGATCGACACCAAGTTCTTCAGTATTCGATACCTACCAGAACTGAGATCCTTCAGCGGGATCAACTTCAGATACCGATTCGCCAGCATCAAACGCCCTTTCCAGGCCAGAAATCAAACAGAGCCGGGCCCCATTCAGGCGAAAGCGGCGAGTTGGCCTGCCATGAGATCTCACGAGGTTGTCCATGACGCGCGATGCGGATCAACAGAGGAACAACCAAGCACTCACTTGATTTGATTTGCGAGCGGGATGATGGCGGACAATTCGAGATAGATGAAAGTAGGTTGCGGTAAGTAACAGGGTATATTTACTTGAAGACGGCGATGTTGGGACAAACGGTTCCACCACATCGGGACCAACTGGCTGAATCGCACTCATGCCCCTTGAAGGGGAGACTGCATTGAACTGGGCTCCGGAGTGAGGACAACTGGTGGGGCCTTTGCTGAGGATTCAAGGAAGATTTGCCGTTGCTGGTGACAAAAGTGATTCTAGAGGATCGGTCCGTTGTTGGTGGGGAATATTCCAGCGAATGCGTGAACTCTTGAAGCTGGTCGAATCAGTCAAAGAATCGAGAGCAAGGCGCATCACTCTTCGACGCACCTCATCTTGGCTGAGAGGTGGAAAGCAAACGGGAATTTGAGCCCCGTACGCTGTTTAATCTGGCTAGAAGTTACTGCTCAGTCCGATGGCCTGGATTTATGAATTCATAGTGGACTCAAAATCGTCGCTGGCACCTGAAAACGCCGTTGGGTGGATCGCCGAGGCCGTGGTGACTCGAGTTTCAGTTACGCAGACGGGTCTTCTTTAGACGGAACCTATGGCGCCAGCCTGGTGACTACAGCCCTGAAAGGCATAGACTGATACGTGGGAGCTCCGGCCCTCCTCTTGGACCCATCACGTAACACGGACCATGCGATCCCGCTAGGTGATGCAGTCCCCTCAGGCTCGAGTATCCAAGTATTAGGACTGGGATGATAGACCTTGATATAGTCCGTTCCGACGGCGTCGCCTCCAACTTGGCCCTCCCACGGAGACACCTGAAATCGCAGGCCGTAGTCTTCTACCAAGCCAAAGCCGACGTTTCTTCTGGCATACGGCCCATTAACATCCACGCGGCAGTCTGCGTAATTGTCCAGTGGTTGGGTTCCTATATATGTGAAGCCGTCCGCATTCGTCGTGACGATCGTGCTGCACCAAGTGGTCTGCAAAGGGCTTCCGTCCATGACAGGAACGCTCCCAATCCGGTCGAAGTTGAAAAACCAAGCGGTTGTCGGTGGTCTGCCGGGCAGCAAGACGGTGATTTGGGGAGAGGAATTAAATAGGTTGAGAACGAAGTCATAGCTGCAATTGCCAACCTGAAATCCCGCCAAGTAAGTTTGGGTAGCTGTTATCGAGTAACCCGGGTCGAAAGAGACGCTGACATTCACATCCGGACCACAGGAATTGGGATTCCCCTTAGCAAAAGAAGTAGCAGGGGCCAAAGTAACGAAGCCGATCGCAAGACTTGCTGTAAACAATCGAGATTTCATGGTCGATCTCCTTATGGATCTTGGGATGAAGCAAAATCTGAGTCTGCCAGTAGCAACAATTCACCATCTTGTGGCCCAAGCCAGCGCTCGCCTCTCGCCGCCATCAGCACAGATCGAGTTCCGAGACTCAGTCGTTGGCTTGAGTTGTTGCAGAAGCGATGATTACGGATTGGCCGTGTCTGGCGAAAGTAGGTTACCGTAAGTAACTGCCCGCTGGGTGTGAGTTGAGATAGGTTATCGGGACAGAGACTCACATACTTGCTCGTTGCTTTCAGATTCAACTCATCACCGGTTGTTGACCTGGCTCGACAGCGCCGCCAGAGTCGGCTTGACAGTTGAATTGGACAACCCACTGGGATAACCTGTCCACTTCACGATCTGATTCAGAATCAGCCTCAGCAACAGGAATAGTTGGAACGAAACCTGCGTGAGAAGCGTCCATGAATAGGGCTCCAACATTAGAAGATGGTCCGACACCCGAGCTCATCTCCTCCGTCAGAACCAGTCTTGACCGGATTCTGACCAGCAAGGCCTTTCTTGGTTCTGAGCGGTTGCGGCGGTTTCTCCGCTTCATCGTTGAACAAAAGCTCTGTAACGAAACTGAAAGGATCAAGGAATATGTTGTTGCGGTAGAGGTCTTCGACAAGGAGGCTTCTTTTGATCCTCGTGTCGATCCGATAGTCCGAGTCGAAGCGGGCCGGTTGCGGTCGAAGTTGCGGGAGTATTACGAAACAGAAGGCGCGGCCGATCCAATACGGATCGCCCTGCCGAAGGGTGGCTACCTGCCGGTTTTTCAGACTGGGAATGCTCAGGCACTTGAAGAAGCAGGCGAGGAGTCACCGACGTCCCAAACTCTATCGCAGGTTACTTTTCGAGGCGGAAATGGCTCTGAGGTGCCGCGCACTAGGTCAGCACCGACCATCGACCTCGGGCACCTCGAAGGGCCGCCCACTCTCAGCATTAAAGGGGGAATCGAGGCGCCAAAGCAGAGATACCGTTACGCTTGGGCAGCCGTCACCGTAGGTGTGATGATTGCATTTGGCATTAGCTATTGGCCAAGCCGACGGGAGGCAATCGGGACGGCAGAGTTACCCGTGGTTGTCCCGTTCACGACCTATTCCGGCCATGAAGGAGACCCAAGTTTTTCTCCGGATGGCAACCAGGTGGCCTTTGTCTGGGATGGCCAACAGAATGAGAACGTTGATATTTATATCAAGCAGATCGGAACCGAAACTCCGCGGCGACTAACGACTGCCCCAAATCTTGACTTCTCCCCCGCCTGGTCGCCAGACGGACAATCCATTGCGTTTGTGCGAGACCTCGCCCCGGGCAAGTCGGCAATCATGAGGATCTCTGTCAATGGGGGGAGAGAACGGAAGCTAGCTGAAATAGATACCGGAAGGGTACCGCTGCATTGCCGATGGCTTTGCTGGCATCC
>Ga0180085_1000515_pt1 | contig 13689 bp, 11 predicted proteins | sample EasRiv730_16_10D_FD_123013 | JGI IMG/M metagenome (GOLD analysis project Ga0180085, IMG submission 123013) | Soil microbial communities from meander-bound floodplain in the East River, Colorado, USA - East River metaG ERMLT730_16_10D | ecosystem: Environmental > Terrestrial > Soil > Floodplain ... | reverse complement strand
ATTTCCTGCGATGCTAACGACCGCCCCTCTACTAACCCCGCAGGAGGCAAGAAAAATGGATACCGCCGGCAGGAATACCAGAGCGAGGGCATAGTCCTGGACCAACGATTTCAGAGTCATGGCGGATTCCAAGTGGAAAGGACACACATCGACGGAGGCGTTCTAAAGATTTCAGAGCAAGGGTCTTGTCACGTCTATCATCGCTCCGATGGCTTCCACATGATGATGCGTTCCCCCGTAATGTATTTCCACCAGGCCACAAGGATCGACGCATTCACGGTGACGAAATACACGGGAATATTCTCGAGCGTGCCGAATGATCTGGACGCTCCGAATATCCGGGAAACTCCATATCCATAAAATATTACCTGCAGGAGAAAGGTTATGAGAAAGAACCCCCCGTCATCGATCAGGAACCCATTGGACACGAAAGCCGAAATCAGGAAAATTGGAACCAACCAGCGCAGGAGTTTGTGACAAAAGTATTGATAAGAGAAGAACCCGTATTCCAAAATGTTCAGGAACTCGAGGTTCCGGAGGAACACCGTTAACCCTCTCACCACCGTGCGGACTTTCCGATCAAATTCCCTCTTGCTGTCCGATACATCCTTGTAATAACCGAGCGCCCCCGGGTCGTTGATGGCCCGCAGACCCATCCTTACGCTGTTAAGGACCGTCCGGAAATCGCTTTGCATCTCCCCGGAAAAATCGCGGCAGACTACCCTTCTCGCGGCGAAAAACGAGCCGCTCGATCCAACGAGGGAATGTGCTACCGTTTCGAGTCTCCTCAACCACATTTCGTATCGGACATATAAACCTTCTCCCCCCGTGGTCCCATCGGCTCCGATCAGGCGGTCTTCCCCGCTGACGCACCCGACCGTCGGATCGGCGAAATTCGAGACGATCCGCTTAAGGCCTCCGGGTTCCAGCATGGTCGCTACATCCGTGAAGACGAGCAGATCGCCTTTAGCCTGGGCAACGGCTTCTCTTTGTGCATGTTCTTTCCCTCTCCGCACCGCCACGGGAAGCAGGGTGATGCCCCGGTCGTGGTATTCCAACACGATCCTGTCTGTACGATCCGTTGATCCGTCGGACACGACGAGGATCTCGAGATTTCCCTCCGGATACAGGATCGACAGCGTGTTTTCGAGCTTCTCCCGGATCCTCTTCTCTTCGTTGAATACGGTAATGATCAGTGAAACGGAGGGAAAATAATCCTGCCTGACAACCGACCTTTTACGGACAAGGCCGATAAGGAAAAGAGAGATGGGATACCCGAAATAGGCATGGAATACGAGGAACGCGGAGCACAGAAACGTGAAAGACATCGCCTGTTCCAACATCAGGGTCGGAAAGGCCATCGGTTCATGGCCCCGGGTGAAGATCCGTTCGCGACAGAAAACCCTCGATCGAACTCTCGATCTTTCGGAAACATTCGAAGAACTCCTTCTCCGACTTGCCGTACGGATCGGGGATGTTGTATCGCAAAGCGTGGTCACCGCCAAGATGAGAATTCGTGTCAAACAGTGGAAGCAGAAATATTTTCTGAACATGGTCAGGAAAATTATTTCGCATGAACGCGACCTGCCGATGCTCCATCGTGAAGATCATGTCGGTGTTCTCGATCATGTCCGCCGTGACCGGCTTCGACCGGTGATCCATCAGTTCAACACCCAGTGTCCTCGCAACCCGGACTGCGAGATCCGGCGATGGAGCGGATACCTGGACGTCAAGACCCGCCGAGCGGGAACAGATTTCACGCAGGTTCCGGTCTCCCGCGATCTTCCGTAGATACCTCCCGGCATACGGGCTCCGGCAGACGTTTCCCTGGCATATGAAGAGGAAGGACCCGGGTGACCGAGGGATCGGAGGGTTCCTGATCCCTTTCCCCAGAAAGCGCCAATAGAGTCCGCTCATTCCGGTCCTGATCCAACGGGCCACCCGCCGAGTGATCATATGGGACTCAGGCACGACTCACGAGATTCCTGACATATTCCTTCGCTTCGAACAGGAACGGTCCGGGGTCTCCGCATTCAAACACCTCGTGAGCAACCGAGGGCCGTAAAAAATCCGCCAGAAAAACGGCGACCGCATCCCGTTTTCTTACCCGCGTGCCGGAGAGCGAGGGGTGGTTCGGATCTCTCTTCAGGCGGATCAGTAGATGGTCGAGATCGCCGAGTTCCCAACGCGATTTCAGGCCGATCCGATATCCAACGGGACCTTCAACACTCTCCCCCAATGCAAGCCGATAAAGCAGAAACGGAAAATCCACCCCCGCCCGGATCGCCAGGTTGAGTGAACCCCAAAAACGGGCGTTAACCTCGATCAACTTGGGCCGGTTCTCTTCAGTGTCCAACTTGAACTCGATCATCGCAACCCCGTGCCAACCGATGGTGGAGATCAATCGGAAAGCGGCGTCCAAGGCTTCGGCCGGCGGGTGAATGCTTTCGCAAATAACGCTCACCCCCCCCGAGGGAGGTTTTTCCCGGATCCTCCGATGTGCGAACCTCGCAAGGACATCGCCGTGTCGTGCGAGCAGGAAGATGCCTATGCCAGGGCCCTGGATCCTCTTCTGGACAAGGCATCTCAGTTGGTCGTATGGGGGCCTCCCCAGAACGGTTTTCAGCTCGTTCGGGTCGTTCGCATACGTCGCCGAAGATGCGACATATTTTCCGGACAATCTTTCCCGGGAATGTGCTGCCTTGACGACCAGGGGAAATCCCATTCTCACGGCTTCCGATATCAGAGCCTCACGGCTCGTGAAATCCGACGAAAACAGCGTCTCCGGCATGGGGATCGCCAATTTCTTCGCCTGTCGGAAAAGTTTCTCCTTGTCGGAAAGGGCATCGTACCGATCATGGTCCGAAAATGGAATCCGCACGTTTTCCGGGAAAAGGTTCCGGTTGAGCAGGATCTCGTTCACGGTCATATCCGTCATAGGGAACAGGACAGAGCAATCATATTGTCCGGAAGTTTCCAGCACCACGTGATGAAAAGCCTCTGTATTGGAATCCGGCGACGGGTAGGAGAACGACATCTTGCAATATCTTGATGAGGATGCCAGGGACCTCCCCTTCTCTGCACCGACGACGACGTCGATTCCTCTCGTACCCAGGGATCGGGTCGTCGCCAGTGCCGATCGCTGGTTTCCATCCAGGATTATAACAGTTGGTTTTCGGATATTTTCTTTCCCCAATATGGCATGATTGAGTCTCGTACTTCCCTATGGAATTCAGTCACATCCATACGATTCAGTCCCCTTCTTCCAACAAAGAGGTGACAGTAATTTAAGGATTCTATGGGCCGGGAGCATCCCATTTTCACCCATCCTTTTCCGGACTCGTCAATTTCCGATTTTCAATAAAACGAACGATGCTTTGAAAATGTTTCTCGGTTGTCAAAGAGGCCCCTTTTTCTTTCGCCTTCAGCCCGATCTCCCGGGCTATCTCCGGGTGCTTCAGAAGAAAAATGATTTTCTCCCGCATCGCTCGCGGATCCGCCGGAGGAACGAGGTATCCGTCAACCCCATTTTCGATGTAGTCCCTCCCTCCATCGGGATCGGTCACAATGGTCGGCTTTCCCATTGTCATGGAATTGATGAATGTCTGCTGCCCCCCCGAGTGAAGTAACCCTCCCTTCATCGGCACAATGTTGATTTTACATCCTCCCATGACTTTGAGGTATTCCGTATGGCTATATCCCCTGATATCGACGTTGGGAGGAATCTGAAGCCCATTAAATTGTTCTAGCCGTGTACAACCGATCCTTACGGGGACTTCAATACCATCGACGGCTTCCAGGAGGGTCCGGTAATCTCGGTCATAATTTCCACCGCTGAAAATATAACCGCCGTCATGCGGAACATCGTCGAATCCGTGCATCGTATTATGATACGGAATGAAATGGAACTTCTCCCGTGGGAGGCCGAACTCCCGGGAATATGCATCGATCTCACGGCGGGCCCACACGATATAAGAATCAATGGCCCTTCCATAGATTTTCATATATGTAATCCTCAATGCACACCCAATTCTTCCCTTTGGGGTGTGCCAGAGGCAATCTATTTGGATCAGGGGGGGTATATTGAGAGGGAGGATCACTTTGAGGAGTGCGAAAATCCCATCACTTGTACCAGCACCGAGTACGATACAGTCATATTGTCCTCGAATGGCCTTCAGGTAAAGCCTGATAGCGTTTCCAAGGGCAGTGAGACTCCCCCCCTCTTTAGGCTGGAGGTGCGTCGTAACGGAGGCCCAGGTCGGGCTTTCTTTTTGCCCTGGATGATTTGTCAGGATCCGCATATATATTATTATGTTTTCATCACATAATAAGTTAATTGAACATATTTGGCACAAAAAATCAGCAATAGAAGTTTTCGGTCAAAACAGGGTTAACTCACACGCCTATTTCGGAAGGGAGATCGGGAATAGGGAGCATAGTGACAGATTATGCGGGTGCATGAGGTTAGAACCGTCGTAAAAGTGTGATAATATTACAAAATGGAAACAAAAACACAAAACCGTATTTTTTTTTGGAATGAAGGGATACCTAAATTGGCTGATTTAAACAAAATTTATTTTGGGCATGAAGCGTGCAAATTGTGCAGAAGACTTGCCCGAAAATTGGGTATTGTTTTGCAAGAATTCGAGAAAACATCACACAGGCTATTCGGCGAAAGCGCAGGAGGGATAGATGAATAGAAAACCTCTGGTACTGATCCTGGCACTACTGGCGGTTCCTTCTATTGGTTTCACCGCCGTTCTCACAAGCGGTTCGTTCGAGGATGGATATAAGCCATTCGTATCAAATTACGGCGGCACGGAAATCGTAGTCGATTCGACCGCACCGAATGGGACACATTCGTTGCGGTTCAACTTCCGTACGGGGTGTTGTGATGGAGCCGCTCCCGATATTGTTACGCCAAACCCGGAATTTTGGCCCGATGAGGAAGAAATTTATGTGCAGTTCTACCTCAAGTATTCATCGAATTGGGTCGATCAAGCCGCAACGAACAAATGGGTCTATATATGGTTTGGGGATACATTAAATAAACCGAACCTTCCCATTATGGGGCATTCCCAACGGTATCCGAAAGGATCGTGGGCAGTTCTTCAGGCCCCCCCAACAGATCCGGCATATTACGAACAGATCTGGGTGTCTAACAAAGACTTTACTTACGGCGTCTGGCATAAGATGGTTATCCGCGTAAAGATGAATACGCCTGGGGTTGCCAACGGCATCTTACAGATGTGGCAAGACGATGTGTTGGTTCTTAATGCCTCCAACGGATTTTTCAGAAAATCAGGGGAGAAATTCGGTATAACCTCGTTTCAAATGACTCCTGTCTATGGTGGGGGAGGATCAACACCACCAGCCGATCAGTATATGTGGTTCGATGATGTGATTGTCCAGACGACCCCGTTCGGGGCATCCTCTGCTATACAGCCTTCTTCCCCTTTTAAGTTGAGCATCAATTAATTAGCACATTAATGTATGTCCACCTATTTATTTTGTAAGACTTCCAAATTAAATGCCATATCGAATATGGATATTACTCTTGCCCAACCGAAACAAACGTACAAAAATGTCAACAACGATACCTGCTTTACTTTCCACCGGTATCTGCTGGAAGCGTACAGAAATGCAGGGGCAAACTGTAATAGCAAATAAAGTAAAGTAAAATATAAATAATGTTGGAAAACAGAAATAATGACCAGGTATCCGGCGGTCAGGAACAAGTAGTAGATTGCCAACATGAGTGGCTTGGATTTCCACGGCTTAACAAGGTATTTTGCCATCCCCTTTCCATGCCACCGCATCCGCTGAAAAAATGCTCCAATGCTTTTCGGGTACCCGTGGTGAACCGCTTTCATGCCGGCATTCTTAAGGACGATTCCGCCATGACATAGGCGGGCGTCCTCGCAGAGTTTTTCCTCTTCCCCGGTCTTATACGACGTGTCGAACCCCCCCAGTTGATTCATCAACTCCCGGTGAAGGACCAGGTTCCCCGAGTTGATGTATTTTGTTGCGGCGGCATCCCGTAACATAAGCTGCTCGTACCATATTTTTTCTATCCAAGTGGGGTTTTCTGGTACCAGGCATGTGGAACCGGTTATGATTTGTTTGACGTCTACTTTTTTTCCGACCAACCCTCCGAGAAACCGGATGAACGCCTCTCCCCACTGTTTGTCCACTTCCACATCCGCGTCTATGAAGGCGATCCATTCTTTTGTGCTCTTTTCCACGCCGAAATTCCTGAGTCCCGCAATCGGTAGGTCGGGGCAAACATAGTATTTAATATCATGTCCATAACTCTCTAATATTTTCAAGGTGTTATCTGTGGAACCGTTATCCACAACGACAATTTCCATCTCCAATCCGGCCCCTTCCTGGAGGAGCAAAGAATCGATGCACCAAGAGATGTATTTCTCCTCGTTTTTGCAGGGGATGATAACGGATATACCAATCATCTTCTTTTCTCCGGATCAACTGGACCTGTGAAGGATTTTTGCGACAAGCGTTGTGTCATACGTTTCGGAGGCGAAGGCCGAATATACATCCACCGGTTTTCTTCCGGGGAGGAGCATTCGTTGAAGAAGTTTCAGCGGAGGAGATATGGCACGCAGGATGAAGAAAGGAAATCCCAATGCTTTCAGATCCGTCCTTCCCTTCTGAAGATGCGATACTAGCTCTCCCCTTGTTGGGGCATCCGGTTCGACAAGATTCAGTTCCGGGGGCATGGTCTCAAAACTGTCCACATATGCGCGGATCACCTTCGCCGCCGTCCGGACGTCGCACAGACTGAGACGGCTTTTTTTGCTGCCGATATACACGAAGGTCCTTCCCACTTCCCTCCCCAATCTGCCGGGGGGTTCGAAGGCCTCATAGTCGACCAACGGCCCCGGGCGGATAATGCGTATCCCCAAGCCCAGTTTCTTACCGAGCTCCTTGGCAAGGATCTCCGATTCCGCCTTCCCCCACACGTAGGGTCCCTTGTTCTCGCTGTCGACCACAAGAGGTGTGGTTTCATCGACCGGCCTTCCCGTTTTACGGCTGGATTGCAGAACGGCGATGCTGCTGATATGCAGGAACTTGTTGACACCTGCCTTTGCCGTCGCCTCGAGGAAGTTCTGCGTTGCACCGATCGAGTTTCGAACATGCGCCTCTTTCCCGCCCGCGGTTTCCGCCGCGCAGTGGATCACCAGGGAGATCCCCGTGAACAGATCCGGGGAAACATCCCTGCTGAGATCCCCCTCCGCATACTCCACCCCAGGAATCCGTAATGATGAGGGTGGGACGCCTCGGGAAACCACGCGAGTAAGCACGTTCATTTCTCGTATTCCGTATGCTACGGCTTTTCCCAGGAAACCCGTGCCCCCTGAAATCAACACTCCGCCCTTCGTATCATCCACGGGCTGAAGGCGTGACTCAAGCTGCTGGAGCGAAGCGTCGGCCTTGGCGTTTTCAACGGCTTCCGCCACCTTCAGTTTCTGGTGCGACATCTCGCAAATGCCCACGGTTTCTAGAATGGAAGGGTAATTTATGGGAGGATCGTTTCCTTGGCGCACGCTCTCATAAAACGCATGGATGATTTCTGCGAGGCCGGGATAGCTTTTCTGTTTTTTTATTGCTCTAGCGAACAGAGCCCGCGTCGTTTTTGTAGCTGTTTGCCAGGCATGACTGTATGGGTTGATGACTTTCGATATCCCCGAAGTCCCGGGACCCGGAAGCGCAACAACGGTACCGCGGACGAAATCCGCGAGAAAGCATCCGTTGGTGCCGACGACCCGGACGTACGATTCCACGGGCCGCCCTTGCAAAGTGACCACCAAATTGCCGGCAATACCTCCGCATTGGAAGAGCCCCCGGACCCACCCATTGGCTGAAACTTCCAAGGCCTGCGTCTCCACCGGCACATCCTCTCCGATCGCAGAGCTCCCTTTCATGAAGCGCAGAAGGAGATACACGGGATGGGGAAGGATATCGACCAGTTGATCCAGGGGGGATTTGGTGCTCCTACCGTCCATTGCCCGCCTTACCGGCCTGAAGGAGAAGTAACTTTCAACATATGATATTTTTCCGATGTTTTTCAGGAATTCATGAGCTCGCAACGCCGGGGATTCGTACAGCAGTTGGTGCCCGGCGCAAATTCTGCGCCCGGTTTCCTTGGCCAGGTTGATCATATTCGCGGCGTCGTTTGAAGTCAGGGCGAACGGCTTCTCCACGTAGACATGCGCTCCCCGGGAGAGCGCAAGGTATGCCAGGGCGGAATGTGTTCCGGGGGGTGTGCATACATGGACGATGTCCGGCGCGCACTTCTGGAGGAGATCCTCTCCGCCCGGGAACACGAGTACCTCTGGTCCTAGGATTTCGCGCAACATTTCCCGATCCGCCTCCGGATCGGCGATGGCTACGAGCTTCGCATTTTCCTGGAGACCGATCGCCTTCGCGTGGTGCAGCGCCATTTTCCCGGCACCGAACAGCGCAATCCGGAGAGTTTTCCCTGGAGATATTTCAGTCTTCAAGATGGACTCACCTTTCAGGTGGTGCCTACAGGATGTATAGTGGCCCCCATGCAATGAACAAGGGGTTGGGGTTTTAACAGTAGGGAACCGGGGTTGAACTATTGCTGCCCTGGTACGGAAGGAAATACGACATCCAATCTGTTATCTTGGTTGCGCCAGGGCCTTCAAATACAATTCGAGATATCTGTCCGCCATCGATTGGAACGAATACTCCGTGACGACCTTTTCTCTCGAAGCGATTCCCATGCTCTTTCCTAAATTGCGATCCCGATAAATCGCCAGACATTTTTCCGCGAATCGTTTCGGATCCCTTCTCTCGACCAGGAAACCATGCAAACCATCCTTCACCATTTCCGCGATTCCCCCCTCTTTCGGCGCGATTACAGGAAGTCCATGGGACATGGCTTCCAGTACGCTCATCGGGGAGCCTTCATGAAGGGATGTGTTTATATAGAGGTCCAATCCCATGTAAAATTCCGACATGCCTCCCACGAACCCCTTGAGGCAAAACACGTCCTGCAAGCCGTATTTCCGGATTTGTTCCAATAGTCTCGCATGATCAGGACCCTCTCCCGCAAGTTCAAAGCGGATATCCTTTGCCTGTTTGTTTACTTCGGCGGCAATATCCACAAATAACGGGTAATCCTTGACCGGGAAAAGCCTTCCCGCGGAGCCGATCGTAAATGGACGATTTCCGTTATCCGCCTTGATGCAATTCGGGATCTCGGTGCCATTGGGGATCACAACCAATCTTCTCGCAGAAAATCCAAACTTCTCATTTAACGTTATGCGCATTCCCTCGGACACAACGACAATCTTTTGGAATTTCTTGGATAAGATGTATCGGTTGGCTATGGACAGAAGTTTACGTTTCAAACTGCGTTGCGGCTCATCCAATCCGTGCTGGGTGCATACCAAGGGGATTCCCAAGCCGGCTTTCCTCGAAACGAGGTACCCCAAAATGTTTTCTTTCAAGCCGTGCGTATGTACTATATCCGGTTTTTTCCGCATGAGAATTTCATATATTCGTTTCTTGATTTGGAAAAAATCCAGGTGGGTCTCATCCACGATATCGATAGGAACTCCAAGAGTTCGAATCTTTCGTGCCAACTCCCCTTCGTTCATGAGAACTGAAGAAAGCACGACCTTTGGTTTTCCGGCAAGCCCTGCAAGTAGGCGATATCCCATCACCTCCGCGCCGGCCCAGAGACCGCCGGACATCACATGGCATATCCTCATAATATTTTAGCGATCCGGCATCCGAGCATAGCACCGGTGGAGGCAATATCCTGGTGAATCCCTATTCTCTCGAGTTCGAATAACCTCAAACCGTCGGAATAACTGACCCATCCTTTTTTTGTCGTCACCGCCAAGCTATACCCGTTCTTCTTCACCAAATTTAATATTTTTTCGTTGTAGTCCCCATTGGGATACGCAAAGGGAAGGCAAGTGGGATCCACCACCCCTTCTGTTACCAATCGGTCTTTTGATTGTCGAAGTTCCCGATCGATTTCATCGTCTCCTAAGGTGGTAAGAATCCTGTGGGTTTCGGTGTGCGATCCAAAGTACACGAGGCCGGAACGATGCATCTCCCTGACTTCGTCCCATGTGAGAAAATCCCGCTCCTGCGGGGTTGGATCGATCCCCCACCGCTCTGAAAGATCGGCGAGGATCCGGTTTATCTCTGCGAGAGGTAGCGATTTCATCATCCCGATGGCCCGCTCCAACCGGGTCTCCAGGGTCCCGCCGCTGCTTTCCAGGAGGTCGATGATCGGGTCCGAGGAGGCTTGTTTCTTTCTGCAGACTTCTTTCCCGTGCTTTTTCCCGTAGCAGAGTTGGATCAAAGCGTCCGTCCAGAATTGATCTTTTGTGTCGATAAATTTTGTCGGCAGAAATACAGTCGCGGGGACCTCATATGCTTTCAATATCGGATATGCGTATTTGTAAAAATCAAACCATCCATCATCAAAAGTTAAAATGCAATTGGGCTTCGTTTTCAGTGAGAACGATTTTCCGGAATTATTCATTGTTTCGGACAAAGGGATGATGTGAAAATATTTTTTTAAATATACGATATGGATTTCGAACGTTTTTGGTTCAACATACATGCCAGCTTGGATGCCCGGATTTGCTTCTTTTTTGGGTATAATCCGATGATACATCAACACCAGAAATTTATTGGATGAACATTTATCTATAATATACTGCGTTGCACCGCTATATTCAAATATGTTTGTAATAAACGATTTAATCTGAATTGAAACACTCATGATTATTTATAATTATATGCGTTGTTTGGCATACGACAACGATGGGGCATTCCCTTCTATAGAAACTATTATTTTTTTATATGATATAATAAATCCAATTAAAAACCATAAATTTGGATAGTATAAGGTTGAAATGAAGATACTGCTGACCAAGTATGTAATCAAACTTCCTTCCAAGGCAAGCGCGGTATAATAGAATCTTTCCGCTTGAGAACTCCCCTTCGTATTCTTGTTTTTGAGTGCTATTTTCTTGATATGTTTCAAATCCTTAAACGTGTAAATGATTATCAATAGAAAAGGGATTGTCCCCATTAATCCAAGCTCTGGGAGTAGGGTAAAATAAATTGAATGCGCCGCCCTCCCCGCGATGGAACGGCCATGAAATGCTTCTTCAGTCCCCATCACCTCTAGTTCATATTTCCCAAATACATATGGAAAATTGCCTTGCCCTATCCCTATAATCGGATTATCAAGAAACATGTGCCATCCGATATTCCAAGTGTAGACTCTCGTTTCTCCCGTCCCTGAACTGGTCCCTTGTTCGGTAATCGATCGGATTTCGTCATGGTATGTTTGAGGTGCGACAATAAAAGCGAAAATGCAGAGCCCGAGAATAAGAGATGTCACCAGAATTTTTCGCTTCGATCGAAGCCAGCAATAGACGAATGCGGTGCACAACCCCACGAATCCCCCCCTTGATCCTGTGAGAATGATGACGAATAAAAACAGGCCCGTGAGGGCGACGTAATAAATTCGTTTTTTCCCCGATGCGCTAACGGCAAAGAAGAAGGAAAATGGGATGATCATGTTCAATACCAGGCAGAAATCGTTTTCATCCTCCAGGAACCCGCCAACACCTACCCCCTTCTTTACGATTCCGACAATTGCGAGAAAAACATGAATCCCCAGCCATGTTTTCAACAGCCTGTCATATTTATCCTGATCGTCGACGCAATGAATCAGGGATAGAAACACGATAAAATTCATCACCATCGTTAGAAATATCATGAGGGTCCAGTAATTGTTCACGGCAATGGGACCGTGAATCACCATGAGGCCCAGAAGAAACAGGAACAGAATGGTTTGCTTTTCATTAAAGCGAACATTTCCGGAGCGGATGACGGAAAAGGCCAGCAGTACGACCGCAATTCCCGACAAATGCAGAACTTTTAGGAAAGGCAGAAGTGCCTGTGGCCTGCCGTATTCCAGGAACAAATAAAACAAAAGAAGAGAAAAGGAAATATGTGAGTCTTTTTTCACTAGGAACGAATCCTTGGGGATCACCCGTCCTTGCGGTTCTCTTCTTTCCATTAGGCTCATACCCGGGAAAGATATCCTTCATAGATCTCCAGGTAGCGGGATGCGACTTCACGAAGCGAAAAATGCCGTTCCACGTGACGGCGTGCCTCTTCTCCCATCTGCTTTCGGAGATCCATGTCCATCAGAAGCTTCACCGTTCGGGATACGAATGCAGGAATATCTCCCGGAGGTACGAGATACCCTGTTACCCCGTCGACAACAACTTCCGGGTTTCCTCCAACGCGTGTGGCGACGACGGGAACCCCGCAACGCATCGATTCCAGCAGGGTGATGGACAATCCCTCGGAAAACGAGGTGAGCACCGACACATCCATGACCGCATAGTAACGATGGACGTCCGATTTGTACCCGGCGAAGATGACATACGGCTTGATCCCCATGGACAGGGCCTTCTCCCGCAGTGACTTTTCTTCCTTCCCCCTCCCGAGGAGAAGGAACCGGGCGGATGGAGCTGCCCGGACAATCTCCGGGACAGCATCCAAAAACAGGGACACGCCTTTTACAGAACGGTTGAAGTTTGCTACCATGCCCACCACAAGCTGGTTCTCCCCTATGCCCAGTTCCTTCCGAGTATCCGCCGATTCCACCATCGCGCCGGGGAGGGCATCGACTCCATTCCGGATCACGACGATCCGGTCTTCGTCCATCCGTTCCCGCTGTATTACTGTCTTTTTTACCGCATCAGAAACACAGATGATCCGGTCGGGAACCTCCCGGGTCAGACGCAGCCAGGTGTATTCATGTCTCCCCCAATTGAATCCCTGGTCCTCGCGGTTTTCGATCAATGTCCGGATTTTTCCTTCACGCTTCAATATCCTGCCGAAAAGGATCGACCAGAAGAAATATGCGTGAACGATGCAGGGGGATCTTTCCCCGATCTCTTTACGGATCCGACTGTATTCGCAAATCTGGGAAACGGGATACAAGGAGAGCGATCCGTTCCGCGGGAGATATCGAATCGGCACGTCGGGTGACACGCGTGCGGTAATAGGTGCTCTGCTGATGATTTCCGCCTGCCATCTTTTCTTGTCCCAATGCTTCATCATGGAAAGCAGATGGTTCCCCGTTCCCCCTCCGAGGACGTCGGTCAGGAACACGACCCGGGCGGCGCCGTTCGGTCCCACCTCAGCGGTTTCCCATGGCGGGCGCCATCGGATCCATCTGCGGCTTGCTCCCCGGATCCGATGACGGGACGATGCCCAAGGTGAGATAGTCATAGGCCGCCAGGATCGGTGCCCAGGAGAACTTCTTTTTTACAAGCGCGTGTCCAAAGTTTCCCATGCGAATTCTTTCTTCAGGTGAATCCAGGAGTCTCACTGCCTCTCTCCGAAAATCTTCGGGTGTCCGGCAAAGCACGAACTCTTGCCCTGGAACCGCGTCGATCCCCTCGTTCCCGATCTCTGTTGTGATGACCGGGCGCCGGGCATACATCGCCTCGAGGATCTTGTTCTTTAATCCCGCACCCTGAAGCAACGGAAAAAGAAATACGTCGATGCCGTTGATATATGGCCAGACGTCATCAACCGCCCTGGTGACAATCACCCCCGGCTTTTCCCCCAGATCCAGGATCGAGT
>Ga0180085_1000514_pt1 | contig 13729 bp, 10 predicted proteins | sample EasRiv730_16_10D_FD_123013 | JGI IMG/M metagenome (GOLD analysis project Ga0180085, IMG submission 123013) | Soil microbial communities from meander-bound floodplain in the East River, Colorado, USA - East River metaG ERMLT730_16_10D | ecosystem: Environmental > Terrestrial > Soil > Floodplain ... | reverse complement strand
CACGAGCAGGAACCTCCAGGCTTTGAATCGACAAGAGACAGTAAGCTCAGGTGAAGAGTGTGAACGATGAGCAAGGATCTGACATGCCAGATGAACCGACGCGAATTCCTGCAAACCACGGGTAGGCATGCTGCGGTTCTTCCAATTCTTGATCAAGGATTGTCTCGCCCAGAGAAGGCAGATTCGAGTGCCGCCCTCGTCTCATTCCGCATAGCACCTCCCCAGTGGCTCACGGATGAGCGTTTTCAGGCCTTACTGACCTTTTTTCGGAGATATCCGGGGACGGCTGACGAACTGGCCTTCTTCACTTCAGGGACACACGCGCCCTTGACGCTCCAAGAAAACCTGAACCGGGCCGAGCGGCTCTCGCGACTCATGATGCTTGTGCGACAGGAGGGAATGTCTGCCGGGATCAACATCCTGGCAACCATGGGACATCACGAGGAGAACCTCGACGGCTCTCTCGATAAACCTTGGCAGCGCGTTGTGGATCCGCAGGGTCGGGAATGCCGCGGTAGCTATTGCCCAGCGGGAGTGGAATTTATCCACTACACCAAGACCGTATATGCCACGCTAGCCGAGGCTTCACCCGATTTTATTTGGATCGACGACGATGTGCGTCTGGCTGGACACCTGCCAATCATCTACACATGCTTTTGCCATCCATGTGTACAGCGCTTTTCCAAGAAGGTGAGGCGAGATTTTACCCGGGATTCGCTGGTGATCGCGTTTAGCTCTGGCTCTCTTGAAGAACGTCTGCTTTTGCGCGGTCAGTGGCTGCAGCACAATCGAGAGACAATCAACGATCTCTTTTGCATCATCGAACAAACCGTTCACCGAGTGAAACCCAAGATGCCTCTCGGTTTCATGACGGGTGACAGGTTCTACGAAGGCTATGATTTTGCGCACTGGGCGCAAACTCTGGCTGGCGCTCAAGCTAGCGTCGTCCGTTGGCGCCCGGGAGGCGGATTCTATTCGGATGAGTTGCTCTCAGGCATCATTGAAAAGGCTCACGATATTGGCCGCCAAGTCTCGCGACTGCCTGCCCAGGTGAAAGTCATCCAATCCGAGATCGAGAACTTTCCCTACGACTTGCTGCGAAAGAGTGCTGAGACCACGGTGGTCGAGGCGGCCGCTCATATGGCGGCGGGCACTACGGGCACGGCATTCAATGTGCTTTCGCAAAGAGGCAATCCGGTGGATGAGTACGAACCAATGCTGCACCGGATTCAGCGAGCCAAAGGTTTCTATCGGATTTTGCAGGCAGAACTGGGTCGCACTCCTGTTACCGGAATGTGGCCTGCCTGGAGTCGAGAGACGTTCAGTGCGAACAATATCGACGGCCACTGGCTTGAAAGGGGAGATGCCGTTGGAAGTTTGCGCAAGAGTTACGTGGTTGGAGAGTTAGGAATTCCTCTCTGTTACAGTCAAGCGAGCGCCGTTGCCACCATCCTCGCCGGTCCTTCAGTACTGGCGTTCAAGGCTCAGGAATTAAGGCAGATCTTTGCGGGCGGAGTTCTGATGGATGTATCGGCATGGCATGCGCTGGATCGTCTCGGTCTGGCTAGCTGGACGGGGGTTCAGCCGGGTCAAAGATACGAGCGGGACACAATCGAAGTTCTCGCGAAACATTCCATTAACGGGAGATTTGGAGGATGGTCCCGCGACTGCAGGCAATCCTTCCACTGGCGGGAAGATGCTTACAATCTTGTTCCTCAATCTCCAGGTGTTGGCCTGCTTGCCCAATTGACGGACTATTCAGGTCGAGACTTGGGCACATCGGTAACAGCCTTCGAAAACGAACTCGGCGGCCGAGTGGTTGTCATGGGTTATTTCCCCTGGACGCAGATGCACAGTCTTGCCAAGGCTACCCAGATCAAGGCACTCAGCCAATGGCTTAGTCGCGACCGTTTGCCGGTTCTTGTCGAATCTTTTGCTAGAGTCCAGGTCTGGGCGCGTAAAACCGGACCCAGGCGCATAGCGTGTGTCTTGCTCAATGCCTCTCTGGACCCCTTGGAAGAGTTGACATTGCGCTTCAGAGAGACATTCAAAGAATTCGAATGGTTAACGATTGATAGGGAGCTGACCCGGATCCAGCCGGCACACGAAGCCAATACTCGGGGATTCTTCAAGACGCCTGGCTTGAAGCCATGGGGCATTTATCTTTTGAGAGCAAGCGCATGAGTGAAACAAGCCTATCACCCTAGAATCACTTTTGATTCGCAGGCACCGTTCAGATTTCTAAGCTATGGGGAAGGACTCTAATATGGTTAGCCCACTTCCCGGTCCTGCCAGCATCTGCATCAATTTGCTCGGTCGTGTCTCGTTGCTTTTATTGATGACAGTGTTCTCTGCTGAATCTGCCAGCAGCGCGAATCCCGGTAAGGATCCCTCCAAGTTTGCCAACCGGTTGGTAAAGAAGGGCAGGCTAAACTCTCCGCTTGTCGAAGTGACGCCATTCGTTTTCAAGGACCGCCTTTACCGTTTGGAGAACTGGCAGAAGCAGTGGGAGTTTCCCGGCTCGCCTCAAGGCAGCCATTTCCAAGAAGATACAGTACGAATCCGAGATGTCGAAAAGAACCAGATTGTTTCCACGCCCTTGACTGGCCATGGTCTTGGGATGGCTTTTGTTTGGCAGAATCGGGTCTACGTCTTTGCTGGGAATTGGGGCAATGTGAAGAAGTGGAATATTACTGAGATCGAAATGGTTTCATCCCAAGATTTGGTTCACTGGACGGAAGCGATTGTCGTCTTGAAAGCTGAACCACAGGAGAAGTTCTTCAATGTCGCAGTGTGCCGTGGTGAAAGCCGATTCGTTCTTTTGGTGGAATCGAACGATCCTGCGTGGCCTCCTTTCACATTCAAGTACTTTATGTCGGATGACTTGCTCCATTGGCAGCCTGTCCCGGACGCGATTTACGGCAGAGACAAGTACGTAGGGGGTCCTGCCCTCTACTACGAAGGAGGCTATTATTACAGCCTCTATCTGCATAGCCTACCCCAGAAACGGTACGAAACAAGGGTAACGCGCTCCAAGGATCTCATCCATTGGCAAGATGCGCCTGAAGGAAGAACCTTCCTGACGTTCAATCCCAAACACACGAATCTGCCTCTCCGTCCAGCGCATATTTCGGAAAGCAACGCATCCGATGCCGAGCTCTGCGAGTGGAAAGGAAAGACGCTGGTCTACTTCACGGGCGGCGATCAGGTCATTGCCGGAGACCTGCAATGGGCGCAATTTGACGGCACACCTCGCGAGCTGTTGGAGCATTTCTACGAATAGCTAGCAACGATGTTCCCTTACGTGACTGATCAACGCGCTTTCGCGGAGGGTAGGGTGCCCCTTCGACTCGTGCGGACCTGTTGGGTCTATATTCGCTGAGCCGCCGTAGCCGAAATTCATGCTCCGGTCGATTCTGTTTTGTGAAGTGCAACGGACCAAGGCACCTCATAGATCCCAGGTCGTCGCCGTAGCGTTTACCGACCCCGCATTCCTTAGAGTCGCTCTCTTCAATCGCGGCATATTTATTGCTTTCTTCGGACTCCAGCGGCTCTTTACCCAGGGGACTGGGCTGGACTGTCGACCTTGGATTGGACTCGATTTAGATGTGATGAAATGATTGTTGGAGAAGGACAGAACAAGGAGGGTTAATTTGTGTGATTCGAGGCTACGAAATTTTCATTTGTTAGAAAGCAGGTCAGTTGACGACTCGACCAAATTCGGCTCTGCCTGTAAGTATCTGCCTAATAGATAGTTACTGAACGGTTTGGTTGCGGGGGCGGGATTTGAACCCGCGACCCTTGGGTTATGAGCCCAATTAAACAATCTACCGTCTTTGCCTCTCTTTGATTTAGCTTCACGTCGTTCGACGGTTTTCCATGCTGCTCCCTGGTGTTCTGTTCCCAGTTTGTTCCCAAACTTGTTCCCGAGTTGTTCCCAGTTCCGGAAGGATTTTTGGGCAGTCGAGAAGTGAAGCTGGAACCGAAGAAGGAATCCTAGTCCCAAACCAAGGGCTAAGTGTGCACACGCAAATTTTATAAAATAGTAATTTCGTATTTCCTAGACCGATCAAGTTTTTTGACATGTCCAAAATCTGTTTGGGGTGAAAGTTTCCGTCCAGACCACGTATCCAATGGCCAGCGATTCGTCTTCCCAGGCTAGAGCGTCTTCCGTGCATGAGTGCCCGCGATTCTCTGCTTCACCGGCCTTCAGCGATACCACCGTCACCGGCTGCGAGCGCTAGACTCATTCTTACCTTTACGAACATTCGCGTTTGAGGCGATCAGCAGGGGCGTTGGCCAAACGCTTGGGGGAGCAGGGCAATGGCGGTCATCCGCCAAGAACCCATTTGCCGGGAATGGGTCAATCTGATCTTGGGAAGGTGTCCAGGTTCGCACCGCACCAAGGACAGAACTTGATACGTATCGCGGCTGGAAAATCTTCGCTCTTCAGGTCAGGAAGTCGATAGTGGAGGAGGAAACCCTTGCCCGACTTGGCATCACACCAAAACAGTACGCCCCATCCTATTTCGTCTGCCTTCTGCACATGTTTTTCCAGCTCGGTGCAACACCAGCGACTCATGTGGACAATGTAACGCCGCCGGGGAAATAAGCCCAGTTATATGAGCCACACCCACTACTCATTCGCCGTACGTCTCGCCTTTTGCCGGTCTGTCCTTTATAATCCCTTCTGGATTTAATTCACTAAACGGAGAATTTGACTCGGGAGATTCGGAAGTAATTTCGGCGCCCCCTAGAGCTATTTCCGATCAGGGACTCCGAGTGTCGATTCGCGATGGGAACCCACGTCAGTACAAAGGGCTGCGGCCCGACGCGGAATTCGTTGTTTGTCCGTCCCTACCGCTCCTAGCTGCGCGGTGGGGCTTACGCCACTTCCTTGACGAGCTCTACTGGAAGAGCCCCCACTTCAAAGGTCTTGGCACACCGCCTTCGGTCAGTCCCTGCATCAGAACCTCCACTCATCCCTGTCGCCCCACAATCTCCGTAACCTCATGGACGACGGTGTGGACCTGATCGACGACATCCTCGAGCGAGGGGAGACCTGAAGAAGGGAGTTCACCGGAAGAACAAACGCAGTTCCCGCCTTGGCGTTTGGCGAAGAGCAAAGCGGCATCTGCCGCATGGATCAGTTCCTCAGGAGAGTGGAAGTTCTTGTCCTGAAAGGTTGCCACGCCCAGGCTGATGGTTATCTTGAGTGTTTGATGCGCGAAATCATAGACCTCCCTTTCGACCAAGGAGCGCAGTTTCTCAGCAAATATCAAGCTGCCGGCTTCATCGGTCTCAGGCAAGATAAGCACAAACTCATCTCCGCCGTAGCGGCACTTCAAGTCCGTGGCGCGGGAGTTCTTCATCACGAGAGTTCCAAGGTGCTGCAACACCAGGTCGCCACAGCCATGGCCATACTCGTCGTTGACTTTCTTGTATCGATCAACATCGAAGATTAAACAGCCAAGGCTATGGGCGTGGCGCCGGCTGCGCTCGAACTCCAGATTCAGCTGCGAGCAGAAATAACTTCGATTGCTCAAACCGGTCAGGTAATCGGTATGAGCCTTCTGAATGAGTTCTTGCAGGTGCTGTTTGTTTTCTATCCGCTGCCGTTGTTTCGCCAAGGCCTTTTGGACCGTCGCCTTCAACTCCAAGAGGCTGACAGGCTTGATGAGGTAGTCATGGGCACCATCCCGCAAAGCCGTTACTGCGGGCCTGACCTTATCCGGGAGTTCGCCAGTCAGCAAGATCACTTCGACGAGTTCGCTCGTTTCCTTGACCTTTCGCAGTATCTCAAAACCTGAGAGTTCAGGCATGATGACGTCCGTAATAACCACGTCGAAGTTGCCTTGCTCAAAAACCTCAAGAGCTCTTTTGGGATGGAAAGCGCTCATCACGTCATAATCCGCGCGAAGCCCCATTTCGACCATATTGAGAAGATTGAGATCATCGTCAACTAACAAGATAGTGGGCTTTCTTCGCGGGGTCATGGTTGAAGTTCCAGGAAGCGGTTGGATCCGCTGGTCGATAAGCGGCAACCCTGAACTCGCGGCGAGCGCTGGAAGCTCTCTTTGTTCTGGAACCCGAATATTTCCCTCTGCATCCACGATGGAGCAAAATGTTTCGATCAGGTCCGGATCGAAATTCGTTCCCGCCTGGTTTCGGAGCTGCTCCAGCGCATAACTCACGGGCATCGCTTTCTTATAAGGTCGTTCACTGATAATCGCATGGTAAGAATCGATGACGGCAATCAGGCGTGCCCCCAGTGGGATCTGAGTTCCTGTCAAGCCGGCCGGATAGCCTGACCCGTTCCAGCGCTCATGGTGGCATTGGACAATGGGTACCAGTTCTGCCAGAGACTCGATGGGTTGCAAAATCTTTGCTCCGAGGGTGGGGTGCTCGCGCATGATCTGCCACTCCTCGTCATTGAGCGGGCCGGGCTTTCTGAGGATCTGCTCAGGGACACCGATCTTTCCAAGATCGTGAAGCTTGGCCGCCATCTTGACCAGTTCCAGCTGCTTCTCTGGGAGCTCGCAGGCCTTTCCTAAAGCCTCGGCGTAAATGGTGGCTTCTTCAGAATGACTCTTGGTGTAGCGGTCCTTGGCATCAATCGCGCTGGCCAGGCTTTCGACAATCTGCTGTACCACCGGCGAAAAGATGGGCTCGCCTGCCAATGCTTCCAGGCGTGCAGCAACGTCGCTGGCCACCTGAGGTCCGGTTTGAAAGTGTTCGGGATTGAGCATCGCACTGAATGCTTTGAGAGCCATAGTCCTCATGGCGTCGCTCCCAATGGTGCTGACCTGGTCGCCTCCACCGTACTGCGCCAGGCACGCTGCTTGCCGGGCCAGGAAAACAAGTTCGTCCCTGTTGGTGGTGTGCACCGGGTATGCGGCGATACCGACACTGACCGTCACCGGTCCCAGATCTTCGTCAGGCTGGTCGGAAACCAGTTTCCGAAACTTCTCGGCAACGAACAGAGAGGTCTCAAGATCGCAGCCACCCAACGTCAAAGTGAATTCCGTATCGCCAAATCGCGCCAGCACATCCGTCGCCCGAGTTTTCTGGCTCAACAGCTGGGCGATATGCCGAACGGCTTTCTCCCGCGCTGCATAACCAGGCGCGCTGATCTTTGCCATGTTATCGATGGAAAACAGCAGAATGCCCAAAGAAGAGCTGTTACGGTTCGCACGTTTCAGTTCAATCTCCAGGCGCTCCAAGAAATGCTTCTGATTACAAAGCCCTGTCAATTCATCGGTGCTCAAGCGGCCTTTGAGTCGCTTGACAGCTCGGAGGTTGGTCAAAGCAATTGCCAGATCCTCTGCAACCAATTCCAGGATAGTGCGGTGGTAGCTGGGTAGCCCCTTCCCGTAAGGGATGAGGGAATCAAGACAGCCCACCATCTCCTCGCCGACTTTGATCGGAATCGCCAGTTCCATTCGAGGCCGAGTCTCATCCCGAGAGACGCTTGGTCCGACGGCATAGGGTTCAAATACGGTCTGTCCGGTCATCACCGCTCTGCCGGAAATAGAACTAGTGATATCGACGCTGGCACGGTATTCCTGCCTGAATCGATAAACACCGGATCGCGATCCAGTCCCCAGCTTCTGCTGCTCTGGGTTGACAAAGTACAGCGCCAGATCTTCCAAGTTCAGAGTGGTGCGCGCGTCGTCCAAGAATTCTGGAATACTGGCTTCGTTTTCAATCAAAGTGAGCAATCTGAGACGAATTGGTTTGAGGGCTTCCAGCAACCGCCCTAAGTTGTCGAGATGTCGGAGGTGTTTCGTCATGGAGTCACCTCTTCTATGGGTTCGTCGATAAGCCGGTTGCCGAGCATCGTTGGCAGGCGGAAGATCCGCGTCTCTTCCTCATCACAAAACTCTTTCAAAAGGCGTTGATGGTCTGCAGATATCTCCATAAAAACCAGGCCATTGCCCGGCGGGAACGTCTGGGAGTGCAAAGGACCGACCTCCGAGGCATGTTGAACCACGCGGACCACTTTAGCCCCGGCTTTCAGCGGAACTGTGTTGCCGGGCAGAGTGAAAGCCAATTGCGCTACGGTGCCAACGGGGTCGGGCTGAGCATTGCAGACAAAGATGCCACCCAGGCCGAGGTTGTTCGCATAGAAGAGCTGGCGATTGGTCCCAACGGCATAATCAACCAGGAATTTCACAGGGAACCGGCGCGAGGATCTCAGGTTGTGCCCGCGAGGCGGGAGGATGGCAGTTACGAGGCACAGCAGTTCTTCGATCGGGCGGAGCTTGTTAAAAGAGGCGCGGATGGCTAACTCGCTGCGAACGTCAACGAGTCTTCCATCAAGCGATCCCCGGATCGTCACGATGAGGTGAGTGTTTGTGCAGCACTCTTCCTTCCTTAAGACTTGCAGAAACCGCAAGCCGTCCACTCCATGGAGAGACTCCAGGTCGATAATTAGCAAGTCAACAGGCCGCACCGAACTTCTCAACTTGCGAAAAGTGTCTTCGGAATCCGAGACAGCGTCGACGTTGTAGCCGACCTCTCGCAGGACACCCACGAGATAATCAAGATGGGGTCCGGGTCGATCAACAACCAGGACTTTAAACCGAATTGGACTATCCGCTAGATGTGCGTTCCCTGGAAAAGAGCTTATGGTTGCGTTCATTGTTAAACCTCCCCCGCAGTTGTCTTGGTCTCAGTAACTCTGATTGTTTTGCCCGACACCCATGGCTGCGGACAGGCAACGGGTCCCGCGCCGTTCTGGCTACCTAATGAAACGAAGAAAAATTATCGGCCAATTGCTTGATCCAGCCAGGCACTCGGTACCGACTGGCAAGAGAAGTCTCCAGCTTGCGGCATGGTCGATAGCTATCCTCGTTGAAGTCGAGGTTCTCAGCCCGATGATCCTGACAGAATTGGTCCAACTGTTGTCGGACGCTGCCCAGCATGGCAGAGAGGTTGTTTACCCCGACCGTGCCCACCCCGCCGATTTCCCAGGTCGACGTGTAGAGTTCCACAAAGGGTTCCCGAGGTAGCAACATTGTTTGTTTCAGGCAAACACGCGTTGCAAAAACATACAGCCCGACATCCGTTTTGATGAGGTTGACGTTCACGTAGAGATAGGGGAACCCATGGTTGATGGCCTCCCGCTCGGGTAGAACCTCGATATCGGCCTGGCTCAGCCTGTCTTCGACTTGAGTTCGTAACCGTCTCTGGTAAAGCTCTCTTTGTTCAAGTTCGGATGGGAGACGCTCAATCACCACGCCCAGTTTTTGTATATCTCGAAGGGGTCCGGCATCGTGAATTCCGTCCATTTCTATTGCCTCCTTGTTTTGATCTACTCGAGCGGGCCGATATGCAGTCGCAGCCTCGTCCGCAACCTCAAGACCGCCTTGGTATGGAGTTGGAGAACCCTCCACTCACCCATGCGCAGGACGGTGGCGATCTCCTTCACGGTCAGTTCCTCGACATAGTGCAACGAAATCACCAGCCGCTCACTCTCTGGGAGTTCGTTGACGGCTTGGGTGAGGATCTGCAGAAGCCGTCCTTCTTTCACTACACAGCTTGGCTCGACTGAATGTTCCGGATAATAGCGAACGTCCTTCTCGTCTGCTTCAGGCTGATCACAGTCTCTTGAGACCTCAGAGAATGACCCGACACTGAGCCCGCTGAGTTGGGCAATCAACTCAAATGACGCTAGGTGCTCGACGTCGATTCCCAGTGCCATGGATAGTTCCAAATCGCTGGCTTCGTACTGCAATTTGGGCCGAAGCTTTTGCGAGGGCTTCGTTAATTTCCGGGCTTTAGGGCTAATCGGCCAACCTGTCCCATTCAAGACGTGGAGTCGCTCGGTCATGGCTGCTCGAATGCACTGGTCGGCGTAGGCCTTGAATTCCAGCTCGCCACCTTGCTCGTAGCTCGTGGCGGCCTCAATCAGTCCCATCACACCTGCATCGATAAGCTGATCAGCCCCTTTGGGTGAAAATAGTTGAGTGGCTAGGTGACTGGCATGAAGCTTAATGAGGTGAAGATGCTCTGAAATTAATCCTTCCCTTTCGGAAGCTGGGCATCCGAACCCATTCTCAGTCCTGTGTTCTTTGGTCTGAAGCATTTGGCTTTTTCCTGTTCGAGAATTGCGCAGTACGAGAAGCGAGAGTTGAGGTATCAGATCGAACCAGAACGGGGCGTTGGGGCTTGAGGAGGTGAGGTCAGCAACTACGAAGTGGGAGTGAGATCGAAGAGGAGGGGTATTCTGAAAGAACGTGTCTACGTCACAAGTTAGTTAGTCACCACAACTGCAACAAAACTCTTTTGATGTTAAGTTTCCTTCCTCCTAATTGACATCAGGATCAATCAGAATCAATCTGTATCACGCACGGTATGTTACGCATGGAGTGTGCCAAAACTAGGAGATTTCCTTGGGCGGATCGCTCACCGGGAATTTTGTATTTAATTTTAGTTTTCGATCACTTGGAGTCCTATTCTTGATTCTTTCTTAAAGCAAATGGAGGACGGAATGTGGATCAAGCAAACTAGACTTAGCGTCAACGTGCCGACAGTTACGCCAAATCGTTGACAGATTGAGGCACAACGGAGCAGAACATCTACGGCGCAAAAGATGTTTCTGATTTATGGACTCAGAGGTAGAGGTCGCGCAGCGGCGAGCCGAATTCTCGGCCCGTCACATAGTATGGTTGGTTTTAGTGATGACGGTGCTGCTTACGGGTATTGAAGGTTTCTTTCGAAATCGTCCGGACTGGTTGGCGGCGGCCTTGGCAGTTTCGAATCCACAACAATGTCGCCCCTGGCATAACTGCTCCCATCGTCCCCTGAGCTGCAGCACCTGCTAGGCGTTCGTGCGATTCCGGAGGGCGAGGTTGAGTGGGATCAGAAGCGTTCGTGGGCCAAAACAGCTGTTCTCAGTTTCCGATAAGGCGACTATGTGACCATTGAGCCGGATCGGTAAACGCCACGGCGTTCTATCGTTAGCGAGGACAAATCCGCTATCGGCCATACCACGGCCAACTTCCGAGTGGCCCGTGATCCAGGAAATCCGGAAGCGGGCGCTGTGCCAGAAACGTCACCGATGGGGCAGGACCATGGTCATGCTAAGCAGCTGTCCTCACCGGGATATAATCACCTTTATCCCATACGGCGATACAATCTTGGCCCTCTCCGCTTTTGCGGGAGATGCTGCAAGCAGTACCACCGACTTGCCACGTAAAGCGTCCAGGATTGTGAGCACCGTCTGGAACGGCACTCGAGAGTCGGCCTTTACGTACACGGTCTCTGCACTCAAGTTGCTCAGCGCAGCGGGCTCGGTGGGTTCGATGCCGGCAAACACTTTGCCGTCTGCCGTTATGGCTACCACCGTTGCATTTGGTTCGTCGGCTGCCCGCATCTCCACCGCATGATTCGCAACGGGCATCTGAACGGAAACGCCTTTCCGTAGTGCAGGCTTCGGAGATTCCTGAGCGCCCGCCACGCAGATCAGGATTGATCCAACTACACAGACTTCAATCAACAGTTTCATCGAGTAGACTCCTTTCTGAATTGCCGTCTTCGTGTTGATTGCTTGCGATCGTCATGCTTCATTCCTCCATCGGTGAAACGCCGCTGATTTCATCGATCTCCTGCTGTAGTTCAGCCGCCTGCCTGACGCGGCGTTTGATCCCGATTACCGCCCACCCGGCGAGCAGGAGAAAGACGGGTAGCGCATCCCAAAGCCGGCCGGGAACGATCCTTCGCGTGAGGGTCGCGGCGGAGAGGATACAGGCCAGCAACAAAGGGCCGTGCCATATCCATGCGCTTCGCAGGTGGTCCCGGCGGCGCAGCAATTCCGCGCGGTAGTGCTCCAGGCCGGTTCTGGCGAGGGCCCCCGGTTGGGGCGTGCGGGGCCGGATTGAATAGCGAAACCGGAATGCCATTACGGCGGCCCACACGATCACTGCGGCACAGCCAAACTGCACCAGGTGATCCCGTTCCGGCGCAAAACGCCAAGCCACGACACTGGCGAAGAACAGGGCTGCGCCGATACTCGTCCCTACCAAAAACTCCATTGAGCACAAGAACAGCCCGCCATTAGGACGATTGGAGGCCAGAGGGCCAAATCCAATTCTGGCCCAGCGACTCTCCGTCGTTTCTCGGTGATCGTCCTGAAAAATGGGTTTTTGACAGAACAGAGAGCGGCTGACTCGTGGGCGGAAACCAGAAGTTTGTGGAATGGGTCCACCGCTCAAGCGGCTCGTCGTTCGTATCGGTGGTGAAGTCCGCCGACCTGTGGGATGGCGACGATTCGTCCGACTGCATGCGCTGGCCGGGGTACCGGAGCGTCTTTGTCGAGCGAAAGGTGAGTTCTCGATTCGTTATAGTAGTCGAAGTAGCGACGAAGAATTCGGCGCAGTGATGATTCGTCGAGGGTGATCATGTGGTCGAGACAGTCGCGGCGAATCGAGCCGATGATTCTTTCGACATAGGCACGTTGCCAAGGTGATCGAGGAGCTCCGAGTACCTCCACAATGCCCATGGCTTCGATTTGTTGCTGGAGTACGTGTCCGTAAATGGCATCGCGATCCCGAAGGAGATATTTTGGGACGGTCTCGAACGGGAACGCTTCCAGAATCTGCTGTGCTGTCCAGGCAGCCGTGGGATGATCCGTGACGTTGAAGTGCAGGACACGACGACGGTCATGTGCCAGAACGACAAACACGAATAGAACCTCGAACCAAACCGTTGGGACAGTGAAGAAGTCCACCGACACCAGCTGGGAAATGTGATTGTCGAGAAACGTCCGCCAGGACTGCGACGGCGGACGGGGGCTGCGTACCATGTACTTCGCGACCGTGGTTTGCGATACGTCGAGGCCCAGTTTCAACAGTTCACCGTGGATTCGCGGTGCGCCCCAGAGTGGATTGGCCCGACTCATCTTTTGAATTATCTCTCGCACCTCCGTATTGATCTTCGGTCGACCGATTCGCTGACGGCTCTTCCAAGTCCAGTAAAGGCGAAAGCCTTTGCGATGCCATGCCACCACAGTCCCAGGCTTGACAATGACCAGACTCGAGCGCCAATCGGACCAGAATCTGGACAAAGCGACCCAGAGCCAGCGATCGGTCATCTTCAATCTGGAACGCCCAGGAACTTTCCGTTGCAGGACGCCAAGTTGATGACGAAGAGCGATGATCTCCAAATGCAGTCGGATCCTAGTTCGAAGACTGCAGGAAAGCGAATAGAGGACAGAGAGGATGAGTTCACGCATGACTCCTGGAATATAGTTCCATCGGAGTCTCAACTTCAACGCCCACAATGCGGACGGAGTTTTCAGTAAGGACAACTCGCCGAATCCCAGATCCGTTGAGCCCGTCGGTGAAATCGTTGCGATTCCTCAAGTCGGCGGCCTGCACCATCTCTACGAACGACACACCGCCTGAAACTGGCACTCTGTTGATGGCGGAACGGACCCGCGCGGATCTGCGCCCTCGATCATGAGACCAAAGACTTCAAGACATCCCAGGCATAACTTCAACGAATGCTGATCCGCAAGATTTGATCTCGGATTCCGTGTGACGCAACTTATTTGCTACCTTCGTCGACCGAATATCAGTCGCTCATGAGATTTTCAGCAGGCACAGTTGAGCGACACCGGAGCGGTTGGCTCGGTAAGCGATCTTTTTGCCGATCTCGGGCAGATTGTATTAGCTGTTGGTGTTTTGAACGTGAACCAGCAGCTCGGCCCGTTTGCGCATGAGGT
>Ga0180085_1000513_pt1 | contig 13736 bp, 8 predicted proteins | sample EasRiv730_16_10D_FD_123013 | JGI IMG/M metagenome (GOLD analysis project Ga0180085, IMG submission 123013) | Soil microbial communities from meander-bound floodplain in the East River, Colorado, USA - East River metaG ERMLT730_16_10D | ecosystem: Environmental > Terrestrial > Soil > Floodplain ... | reverse complement strand
TGCGCGTCGTTCTCCGCGAGGATCGCGACGCGATCCCCCTTCCGGCATCCGTGAGAGGCGAGACGGCCGGCGACGCGGAGCGCCATCGCCCGAAGCGTGTCGTAACGGAAGGTGTCGACCGCGGAGGCACGCTGCACCTCGACGGCCGTACGCTCGGGCCAGCGCGCCGCAACCGAGTCGAAGAGGTCGTAGAGATGGTCCAAGATCCCCCCTTGGTCCGCCGCGGATGCTACACCCGGCGATCTAACGTTTCGCCCAGCGATCTAACTTTTTGCCGAGCGTTTCTCCGGATTCGTCTCCCACCCTCACCGTATCGTGAGCCCCGAAGTCGACCACCTGCTCTGGGGGGTGCGGTCGCGACACGGTCGGAACCGAAGAGGCCAAGGCGGCTCGAAGTCCATCCGGTCATCTGTGAGGGCGATCGGGGAGGGGGATGCGATGAAGTACGCGAACATGGCGTCGGGCAGAGCGCATGGAAGAGGGCCCGCTCAGGCCGCGCTGGTGGCCCTCTGCGCACTCGTGGCGCTGGCGGTCGGCGGTGGCGTTGCCGAGTCGCAGACCGTTCGCGAGGACTTCTACGTCACCGACGGAGTCGTCAACGCCGAGCTCCTGGTCGGCAACACGCTGTACATCGGCGGAGCTTTTGCCCAGGTGGGACCAGCCTCCGGTGGGGGCGTGCCGCGACAGAACCTGGCCGCGATCGACATCACGACCGGAAGCGTGACCGCCTGGGACCCGGAGGCGGACGGCCCTGTCCTCGCCCTCGCCGAGAGCCCGGGGATTGTGTACGCAGGCGGGCAGTTCACCACGATCAACGGTGGCACGTCACGGAACCGCCTCGCCGCGATCGATGCCACGAACGGGTTGGCGACGCCCTGGAATCCGAACGCGAACAACGAAGTTCGCGCCCTGGTGGTGAGCGGGGGGACCGTCTACGCCGGAGGGATATTCACCACGATCAACGGAGCCACGCGGAACCGCCTCGCCGCGATCGATGCCATGACCGGGCTCGACACCGGGTGGAACCCGAACCCGAGCCCCAACCCCATAGTCCCCTCGCCGAGTGTCGACGCCTTGGCCGTGAGCGCGACGAGGTTGTACGTGGGTGGGAGGTTCGGCGTCATCGCGTCGACGGCCCGGCTCCGGCTCGCGGCGTTCGTGGTCAATTCGCCTCCCGGGTCGCTGCCCACACTGGACGTGAACTGGAACCCGAACGTGAGCAGCGCCGGCCCGCCGTACGTGGTCCGCGCGCTGGCGATGAACGGCGGGACCGTGTACGCGGGTGGAGTGTTCGGGGCCATCGGGGGCGCATCGCGAACCAACCTGGCGGCGATCGACACCTCTCCGACCGGAAGCGCCGTCATATCTGCTTGGAGTCCGAACCCAAACGGGCAGGTCAATGCCCTGGCCGTGGACGGGGTCACCGTGTACGCGGGCGGAACGTTCACAGCGATCGGCGGAGGAGCGCCGCGAAACGGCCTGGCGGCCATCGATACAAGCGGGCTCGCCACCGCCTGGGACCCGAACCCTAATGGAGCGGTCAACGCTCTGGCGGCGAGCGGAGGATGGGTGTACGCGGGCGGCCTATTCACTGCCGTCGGGACGACTCCGCGGGCCTACTTCGCCGCGTTCGACCCGCGGTCGTTCACGATCACCGCGAGCGCGGGGGCGCACGGAAGTATCGAGCCGAGCGGAGCGGTGTCGGTGGCACCGGGCTCCAGCCTGACGTTCACGATTGCCCCGGACGTTTGCAACGACGTCGCGGACATCGAGGTCGACGGCGTACCGGTTGGACGGGTGACGAGCTATACGTTCACCACGGTCCTCGACAATCACACGATCCACGCGACGTTCAGTGCGGCCCAAGAGGAGGAGGGGTTGGGGTGCGACGACGGCAACCCCTGCACGCTGTACGCCTCGTGCGAGGCCGGGGTGTGCGTGGGCTCGAACCCGGTGGTCTGCATCGCGAGCGACACGTGCCACGAAGCCGGGACGTGCGACACGGCGACGGGGCTCTGCTCGAATCCGGTGAAAGCGGACGGCTCGGCGTGCAGCGACGGCAACGCCTGCACGCAGACCGATACGTGCCTGGCCGGGGTGTGCGCAGGCGCCAACCCCGTGATCTGCACCGCGAGCGACACGTGCCGCGACGTGGGGACGTGCGACTCGACGCTCGGAGTGTGCTCGAATCCGCCGAAGGCGCCGGGCAGTGCATGTGACGACGGCAACTCGTGCACGGAGGGAGACTCGTGCGTGCTGTCGGGCCCCACATGCTCGATCGGTGAGAACTTCGACGCCGTGACGCCGACGTGGCCACCGACCTACCCCGACGGTTGGACGAGCACATCGACGTCCCCGCCTTTCACCACTTGGTTCGTCTATCCCGAGCCGACCGCCCCCAGCGCGCCGAATGCGGCGCTGGGCCGGCTGGACTATCCCGGTGGATCCCCTTCACAGGAAACGTCGCTCGTCTCGCCGACTTTCACCGGGACCGGTCTCGGCGAACTCACATTCCGGCACATCCCGTACGGGTTCACTGTCGCCCGGGTCCTCGAGATCAAGATCGGCGTCGGCGACTGGCGGGACATCATTAGCGCCGGGGGCGTCTGGGTGGGCGGCGGCTACGACTGTAAGGATGACGATCTTAACAGTCCGCTGCGTGGGCGGCGGACGTGGTGCGGGACGACGCAGTGGAGCGAGGTGCGGTTGAAGCTCCCTGCCGCCTCCGAAGCGCAGTCGATCCAGTTGAGGTGGCGGATCGCGGCGCCTTATCTGGTCTCCTCCGATTGGTGGATCGACGACATCGTCTTCCCGCCGTGTCCGACGACCTGTGCGGCGGGAGGAGCGGCACCGAGCGGAACGGGATGCGACGACGGCAACGCGTGCACGATCGGCGCTACTTGCGAGTCCGGGATCTGCTTGGGTGGCACGCCGCCGAGCTGCGACGATGGCAACATCTGCACGATCGACAGCTGCGATCCGGCGACGAGCTGCGTGTACGCTGCGGTCAGTTGCGCCGACGGCGACGCATGCACGTACGACACGTGTGACCCCTACGGCGGCTGCCAACATGACGCGACGTGCGTCGACTTTCAGGCAGGGTCGGCCGGCCCCGGAGGAACGGTGTCCACCGGAAGCGAGGCCACGCCGACCGATCAGATCGAGACTTCGGTCACGACGCCGAGCGGCGGCCCGATCACCATCCAGGAGGGGCCGGTCACCGAGAGCATCACCGGGTACGATATTCTCGACCTACGCGTGGTCATTACCGCGGATCCGGCCACGGCCGAGAACCCGTTGGTGCTGGTCTTCCGCATCGACGCGAGCGCGCTCCCGGCGGGCTACTCTCTGTCCTATCTCTCGGTCTTCAAGGATGGAGAGTTGGTTCAGGATTGCAGCGGCGATCTGCCTCCGAGTCCCTGCGTGTCGCTGCGCGAGGTTCTGGCCGACAGCGACGTGCAGGTCACGGTCCGGACGTCCAGCGCGAGCATCTGGAACTTCGGGTTCCCGAATTGCGACGACGGCAATCCCTGCACCGACGACTCCGGCTCCTATCCGGCGTGTGTGCACGTCGACAACTCGGCGCCGTGCGACGACGGCAACGCCTGCACACAGACCGACTCCTGCCAGGCCGGGACATGCGTGGGCTCGAACCCGGTGATCTGCACGGCGAGCGACCAGTGTCACGACGCCGGGCTGTGTGACGAGGCGACGGGCTCCTGCTCCGACCCGGCGAAGTCGAACGGCTCGTTCTGCAGTGACGGCAACGCCTGCACGCAGACCGACACGTGCCAGAGCGGCAGGTGCACGGGCGGCAGCTTCTCCTGGTCCGGCGTGCTCCAGCCGATCAACATCGACGGCACCTCGGTCTTCAAGCTGGGGAGCACCATCCCGGCGAAGTTCAAGCTCACCGGAGCTTGCGCGGGGAACCCGAACCTGATCGCCAACATCTTCTTCTACAAGGTGACCAGTACCGAGGGCCCCGTCAACGAGGCCACCTCCAGCTCGGCAGCCGATACCGGCACGATCTTCCGCTACAGCCTGTCGGGCGATCAGTACATCTTCAACCTGGGAACGAAGGGCTTGTCGGACGGCACGTGGCAGCTGGGCATCGACCTCCACGACGGCGCCGGCATGCGAACGACGCCGGTGGGACTGCGGAAGTAGGGCCTCGCTCTAGCGCGTGGCCCCCTTGCGATCCGGCTCGGTCCGGCCTACGGTCGAGGGTGGGTGGAGGTCGAGTGTGGGGCAGCGGCAGCCGCGAAGGCGCCCGGAAGTCGAACCGGGAAAGCCCGATCCGGCATTCGCTCGATTGACGGGTCGCGTGCTCGAGGCCACCGAGCTGTTTCGCGAGCTCACCGGCATGACGGCGGTGGTCAGCTTCGGGAGTCCAGAGCATCACTCCGGCAGCGTCCGGTCGATCACACCGCCGGTCCATCCGAGGTGTGCCGCACTGCTGCGCAAGGCGACGCAGGACGCCCCGTGCAAGGAAGAGTGGCACAAGCATCTGCGCAGCGGTCACCGCACGCGCTCCGCGCAGCGCCACACCTGTCCCCTCTCCATGCGCTGCAGCTGCGTGCCGATCTACAACGGCGACGCGCTGGTGGGAGTGGCGAAGTGCGTCGCCGGCCCGAAGATGGCCAGCCGCCGGTTCACACGCGCGGTCCGGCTCCTCGAGCTGACTTTGGCCAAGGCCGTCCAGGAGTTTCGCGCTTCCGTCCTGTCCGATGAAGTCGAGTCGCTGCAGGAGCGCTTGGCCCAGCTCCTGCACGTCAGGCAAAGTCGCAGCCCGGCTGCGTTCGAACGCCCTGAACAGCATCACGAGCGCACATCCCGCTCCGACGTCGCCGCCGGGAGGTCGCTCGTCGACCGGGCACTGGAGTACATCTCCGGACACTTCTCCGAGCAGGCACTGTCTCTCAACAGGATCAGCCGCGCCGTCGGCACCAACGAGAAGTATCTGAGCCATCTCTTCACGTCGGTCATCGGGCAACACATGCACGAGTACATCTCGCGGCTTCGCGTCCAGCACGCGTGCCACCTGATCCTGAGCACCGACAAGTCGACCAAGCTCGTGGCCTACGAATCGGGTTTCAACCGTGCCGACGGCTTCGGGCGCACGTTCCGTCGCTACGTGGGCGTGTCTCCGCGTGTCTACCGCAGAGTCTTCGTCAGCGGCTGACCCGGTGTGCTGAAACCCGGGGACAGCAACCGCATCTCCGGCCGTGTCCCCGGGAATACGGTTGCCGTCCTTGGCTACTACGCGATCACAAGCCGTTTCCGCACTGGCCGATCGTGTCTCCGTGGGAGGCGCTCGTTTCACTCCTCCGCCGAGACGAGCCTAGAAAAGATCCTGACAGCCGCAGACGCCACCGCTCCCGCTCCAGTACGCGCTGTCTCCGCCCTGGGAGAAGCACAGACTGGGGAAGGAAGGCTCGACCCAGGAGTTGGCGAAGAGAGCGTCTCCCGTCCGGTCGCAAACGCATTGAATCTGCTGCTCGTAGGGCAACCCGGAGACCACAACGGCGGTCCAGGTGTCGTCGAAGGGGCTGCACCCCTGAGGTGGCTGCGGATCGCACGGAAACCGTGTGCCCACGCCCTGCTGCTTCTCCCAGTTGCTGCGCACCTTCTCGCAGGCGGTGGCGGATGCCTGCGGAGTGGGAGAATCGCAGTCCATGGCTTCGCAGAAGGCGTTGCACAGTCCGAACGACGCCCCGGTCACGCTGTCGCAGATGTTCTCGCGCCGTGGCGGTTGTCCGTCGGGAGTCTGCGCGACGACGATCGACGGGAGCAGTGTGATCAGACAACAGGCGAGCATGTTCGAAACGCGGTACATCCGTTCCTCCTTGCCCGTAGCGGGCAAACCCTGCGGTTTGAGTCCGTCTTCGGTCCTAGCTACGGCGTCTGACGTGGGGTGTTACGGGGGTGACGGTGCGATGCGGCGGGCAAGCCAGCCCGTTCAAGACCAGCTAGGTCACACGATCCACGACGGGATCCGGCTGTGCGGCGCTCTCGACCACGGCGTTCTTCGGGATGACGACGATCCCCTTGGGGGTCACCGTGAAGCGGGTGCGGTCCGCCTCGGGGTCCTCGCCGATCACGCAGCCGCTCGCGATCCGCACGCCCTTGTCCAGGATGGCGCGACGGACGCGCGCTCCGCGCCCCACGTCGACCCCGTCCATGAGCACGCTGTCCTGGACCCGGGCGTACGAGTTCACCCGGGCGTAAGGAGATAGGATCGATCGCTCGACGCGTCCTCCGCTGATGATGACGCCACCACAGATCAGCGAATCCAGGGCGATCCCCAGACGTCCCCCCGGCTCTTCCTGGGCGAAGACCAGCTTCGCCGGCGGCAACTGCCGGGCGTAGGTCCGCAGCGGCCACTCGGTGTCGTAGAGGTTGAACACCGGGTTCACCGCGACGAGGTCCATGCTGGCCTCGTAGTAGGCGTCGAGCGTACCGATGTCTCGCCAGTACCTGGATTCCTTCCGGTTCTCGTCGAGGAACGGATAGGCGTAGACCTCCCCGAGTCGGGCCAGGGCGGGGAGGATGTCGTGCCCGAAGTCGTGGCGGGAGCCTTCGCGGTGGGCGTCCTCCTTCAAGGCGCCGGCGAGCGCGGAGGCCTCGAAGATGTAGACCCCCATGTTGACCAGCGCGACGCCGTCGCGACCCGGCATCGAGGGCGGCGCGGCGGGTTTCTCGACGAACGACTCGACCCGGAACGTATCGTCCACGGCCAGGTTGCCGAAGGCGTGGGCCTCCGCGACCGGCACCTCGATCGCCGACACGGTCGCCACCGCCCGCTTGTCCCTGTGGTAGTCCAGCATCCTGCGGTAGTTCATCTTGTAGACGTGGTCGCCCGAGACGATGACCACGTCTCGCGGGTTCTCGCGCATGACGAGGTCGAGGTTCTGCAGCACCGCATCGGCGGTGCCTTCGTACCACCGCTGCCCCAGCCGCAGCTGCGGCGCCACGGTGTAGATCCACTCGCGAAGCTCCGGGGAGAAGAGCGCATGCCACCCCAGCTGGATGTGTCGCTCGAGGCTCATCGACTTGTACTGGGTCAGCACGTAGATCATGCGTAGGCCGGAGTTGAGGCAGTTGCTGAGCGTGAAGTCGATGATCCGGAACGCTCCACCGAACGGCACCGACGGCTTGCTGCGCTCATCGGTCAACGGCTTCAGGCGCTCTCCCGACCCACCCGCCAGGACCACCACGGGCGTGTCCATCGTGATGTCGTAGCTTCGCGCGAGGGTCACGTCGCCGCTCCTGCTCACGAGCAAGTTCGTGTGCCCCAGAATACTGCGCCGGCGCGAGGTCGCGCTCGTCGGTTCCGCGGGGAGGTGTTCACCACCCGGCCTCCGACCGGCGCGAGATAGAATGCGTGGATCCCGGAGGGCGGTACCCCATGTGGCAATCCAGGCTCACGACCCTGAGTCGCGCCCTCGCGGTCGCCCTTGCGGTGGCGGTCGCGCTGAGCGTGCAGGACGCCGGCGCGGCGCGTACCCAGAAGCCGCCGCTGCACGCGCAGAAGTGGATCGCCATCACCGGCAAGCCCCTGGCCGCGACGGCCGGCGCGCGGATGTTCGAGCACGGCGGCAACGCGGTGGACGCCGCGTGTGCGATGCTCGCCGCGACCTGCACGATGTGGGACACGCTCGGCTGGGGCGGCGAGACCCAGGCGCTGGTCTGGAACCCGAAGACCGGGAAGGTCATGGGCGTGAACGCCCTCGGCGTGGCGCCGACCGGCGCGACCGCCGAGTTCTTCCGTTCGAAGGGCATGCGCTATCCGCCGGAGTACGGACCGCTCGCCGCGGTGACGCCGGGGACCCCCGGTGGCCTGATCGTGATGCTGGCCGAGTGGGGCCAGCTCTCGCTCGCCGAGGTGCTCGGACCGGCGATCGAGCTGGCCGACGGCTATCCGATCGAGGCGCAGCTCATCCGCACGATCGAGCGCGAGCGCGAGCGGCTCACCGGCTGGCCCTTCTCCAAGGCGGTGTTCCTGCCGCACGAAGGCAAGCCGCCCGAGCCCGGGGAGCTGTTCCGCCAGCCCGACCTCGCGCGCACTCTGCGCCGCCTGGTGCAGGCCGAGTCCGCCGCGCTCGCGGCCGGGAAGAGCCGCAAGGAGGCGATCCTCGCGGCGTACGACCTGTTCTACCGCGGCGACCTGGCGCGGGATCTCGTCGAGGCCGCGCGAGCCGAGGGGGCGCTCTTCACTGCGGAAGATCTCGCGCGCTGGAAGGTGAAGCTCGAGGAGCCGGTCTCGACCGGCTATCGCGGCATCGACGTGTACAAGCTCACGACCTGGACGCAGGGACCATCGATGCTGCAGGCGCTGAACCTGCTCGAGAACGCCGACCTGCGCGCCATGGGCTACAACAGCGCGCGCTACGTTCACGCCGTGACCCAGGCGCTGCAGATGGCCTTTGCCGACCGTGACTTCTACTACGGCGACCCCGCGTTCCCGCCGGAGGAGCCGATCCGCGGCCTGCTGTCGAAGGAATACGCGAAGCGGCGCTGGGCCGAGGTCGACTGGGCCAGGAACCGCGCCGACACGAAGCCGGGCGACCCGTATCCGTTCCAGGACGGGACGAACCCGTTCCGCGATCTTCTGGAAGGCTGGCCGCCGCGGGCGCCGGAGAGCTCGACGCGGTCGTCGATGCCCTTCGACGATGCGTTCCGCGCCGGCACGACGTCCGTCATTGCCGCAGACGCTACGGGCTGGGTGGTCTCGATGACGCCCTCGGGAGCCTGGGTCCCGGCCCTCGTCGCGGGCCACACGGGCATCGGCCTGTCGCAGCGCATGCAGGCGTTCGTCGTCGATCCGCGCGAGAACCCGTACAACGTGGTCGAGCCCGGCAAGCGCCCGCGCGTGACGCTCACGCCCTCGCTCGCGGTCAAGGACGGAAAGCCCTACATCGCCTTCGCCGTCCAGGGCGGCGACACGCAGGATCAGAATCTCCTGCAGTACTTCCTCGATGTGGTCGAGTTCGGCTTCACGGCCCAGGAAGCGGCCGAGGCGGCGAACTTCACCACGTACCAGGCGTTCAGCTCGTTCGCGGAGCACGAGAAGCAGGCCGGCCGCCTGACCCTCGACAGCCGCACGCCCGAATGGGTGCGCGACGAGCTGCGCGCGATGGGCTACCGGCTCGACGATGCCGAGCGCAACACCGGCCCGGTCAACGCGGTCGTGTTCGACCACGCCCACGGCACGATGTGGGGCGGCTCGTCGAACCAGGGCGAGGACTACGGCATCGGCTGGTGAGGCCGTCCCGTCGAACGGGGCCATTCTCGTCGTTTGAACGGGAGGACGGATCGGGCCTCCGCGGCGCAAGATGGCGTCGTGCGGCACCGGCTCGGATTGCGGCGGGGAGAGGCGGGGGCGGTCGCGGTCGCGTTCGTCCTGTTCTTCGTCCTGCTCGCCGGGTACTACGTGCTCCGACCGATCCGGGACGCGATGGCCGTCGAGGCCGAAGTCGGACGCCTCGACGAGCTGTTCGCCTGGACCTTCGGGTCGATGCTCGTCGTCGTCCCCGCGTGGTCGTGGCTCGTGGCTCGCGTCGCGCGACGGCGGCTCCTTCTCCTGGCCTACGAGATCTTCGCGGCGATGCTCGTCGGCTTTGCCTCGTGGTGGGCGACGGACGGGGCGAAGCCGGCGATCGCCCAGATCTTCTTCGTCTGGCTGAGCGTCTACACGGTCTTCGTCGTTTCGGTCTTCTGGGCCTTCATGGCCGACGTCTGGCGCGAGGGGCAGGCGCGACGCCTGTACGGCCTGATCGCCGCCGGAGGGAGCGCCGGGGCGATCGCGGGGCCCGCCCTCGTCGCGCTGCTCGCCAAGCAGGCCGGGATCGTCCCGCTGCTCCTGCTCGCGGCCGCGCTGCTGCAGGTCGCAGTGCTGTGCGTACTGTGGCTCGTGCGGTGGGCCCGGACGCACGCGGCGGGGGCGCTTGGCGTCCATGCCGAGGAGCGCGTGGGCGGGAACGCCTTCGCGGGCTTCCGTCTCGCCGCGCGTGACCCCTATCTCGCCGGCATCGCGCTCGTGATCACGCTCTACGCGCTCGGCTCGACCGTGCTCTACGTCGAGCAGACGCGGATCGTGAAGGAGGCGCTTCCCGACGCCGCGTCCCGCGTCGCGCTCTTCGCGAAGATCGACCTCGTGAGCAACACGCTCACGACGGGGATCGAGCTGATCGGGACCGGGTGGGTCATGACCCGGCTCGGGCTCTCGACGGCGCTCGTCGTGCTCCCGACGGTCACCGCGGCGGGCTTGGCCGTCTACGGCCTGTTCCCCACGCTCGCCGTGCTGATCGTCGTCGTGATCTCCCGCCGCGTCGTGCATTTCGCGCTCGAGCGACCCGCCCGCGAGGCGTTGTTCACCGTCGTCGGCCCGGAGGAGAAGTACAAGGCGAAGAGCTTCCTCGACACCGTGGCCTACCGCGGAGCGGACTGGCTCGCCGCGAAGTCGCACGCCGCGATCTCCGCGCTCGGCGCGGCGGGGGCTTCGATCGCTCTCGGCTTCGCGCCGATCGCGCTCCTCGGAATCCCACTCGCCTTTTACCTCGCGCGGCGCCAGAAGGCGCTCGCCGAGCAAGGAGTCGTCGCATGACCGCGAATCGCAGAGAGTTCGTGAAGACCGCCGCCCTCGCGGGCGCGGGCATCGTCGTGGCGTCGTCGATCGGCAGCCGTCCGCTCGCGGCGTCGAACGCGCCGAAGCCCCTGGCGATCCTGATCCTCGGCGGCACCGGGTTCCTCGGGCCGCACACGGTCGACTATGCGCTCGCGCGCGGGCACGCGGTCACGCTGTTCAACCGCGGGAAGCGCAACCCCGGTTTGTTCCCCAACCTGGAGACGATTCTCGGCGATCGTGACGGCAAGCTCGATGGACTGCGCGGTCGCAAGTGGGACGCGGTCGTCGACACCTCGGGGTACGTGCCGCGCATCGTCAAGATGTCCGCCGATCTGCTCGCGCCCAGCATCGGGCAGTACCTGTTCATCTCCTCGATCTCGGTTCTTGGCGAATCGCCGAAGCCCGGAGCCGACGAGAGCGCCCCGACCGACCCGCTCGCCGAGCCGGACAGCGAGGAGGTGATGAAGTACTACGGCGCCCTGAAGGCCGCCTGCGAGCGCGCCGCCGAGGCGTCGATGCCCGGGCGCGCGACGACGATCCGCCCGGGGCTGATCGTGGGGCCGCTCGACCCGACCGACCGATTCACCTATTGGCCCGTGCGCATCGCGAAGGGCGGCGAGGTGCTGTGCCCTCCGGCCTCCGATCCCGTCCAGTTCGTCGACGTGCGCGACCTGGCGGCGTTCCTCGTGACCTGTCTCGAGGACCGGAACGTCGGCATCTTCAACGCGACCGGCCCCGAGAAGGAGCTCACGATGCGCGCGATGCTCGAGTCGACGAAGAAGGCCGCGAAGTCGGACGCGACCTTGACCCACGTCGATTCTGCGTTCCTCGAGAAGCAAGAGGTGTCCGCGTGGCAGGAGATGCCGGCGTGGGTTCCCGGAACCGGAGACACGGCGGGATTCTCGCGGGTGAGCTGCAAGAAGGCCATCGCGAAGGGGCTGCGCTTCCGCTCCGTCGAAGACACGGTGGCAGACACGCTGTCGTGGTGGAAGACCCTTCCCGCCGAGCGGCAGGCCACGCTCAAGGCCGGAATCGCGCCCGACAAGGAGGCCAAGGTGCTGGCGGCGTGGCACGAGGCGAAGAAGGAGATCGGCGCATGAGGCGAACCATCCGCTTCCGGCTGAACGGCGAGCCGGTCTCGATCGACACGGAGAGCGATCGCGCCCTGCTCTGGGTCCTGCGCGGCGACTTCGAGCTGACGGGAGCCAAGTACGGTTGCGGCGAGGGGCTCTGCGGCTCGTGCACGGTCGCGGTCGATGGCCAGGCCATCCGCGCCTGCCGCGCCGCGATCGGCGGTGTCGACGGAAAGGAGGTCGTCACGATCGAGGGTCTCGAGCGTGACGGCCGCCTGCATCCGCTCCAGCAGGCGTTTGCCGATCACGGGGCGCTGCAGTGCGGCTACTGCACGCCGGGCATGATCATGAACGCCTGGGCTCTGCTCGAGCGAACGCGCCAGCCGTCGCGCGCCGCGATCGTCGCCGAGATGGAGGGCAACCTCTGCCGCTGCGGCGCGCATCCACGCATCCTCGCCGCGATCGAAGACGCGGCGAAGCGGGTGGGAGGCGGTCCATGAAGGCGCTGGTCCTGGGCCTGTCCCGACGCGCGTTCTGTCGTCTCGTCGGCGGGGGCGTCGTCGTCCTCGTCACCACCTCTCCCACGAAGCTGTTCGCGCAGCGGCGCGGCTACCCGGAGGATCTCAACGCCTACCTGCGGATCGACGAGAACGGGCTCGTCACCCTGTTCTCGGGCAAGATCGAGATGGGCCAGGGTGTTCACACCTCGCTCGCGCAGATGGCGGCCGAAGAGCTCGGCGTCTCGCTCGATGCGATCACGATGGTCATGGGCGATACCGATCTCTGCCCTTGGGATGCGGGGACCTGGGGCTCGCTCACGACGCGGATGTTCGGTCCCGCGGTGCGCGCCGCCGCGGCGGAAGCGCGTCTCGTGCTGCTGAATCTCGCGTCGAAGAAGCTCGGCGTCGCGCGCGATCGGCTCGTCGTCGAGGACGGCGTCGTCCGCGTCCTCGACGCGCCATCGAAGCAGGTCAGCTACGGCGAGCTGGCCCGAGGCAAGCAGATCGCCCGCCTCGTCGACGAGAAGGCCGTGCTGCGCTCGGTCAAGGAATTCAAGGTCATGGGCCGACCGACGAAGCGCCTCGACGCGCGCGACAAGGTCACCGGCCGCGCGAAGTACACAGGCGACCTGCGGCTGCCGGGCATGCTGCACGCACGGATCCTGAGGCCAGAGGCGCACGGCGCGACGCGGAGGTCGCTCGATCTCGCCGCGGCGAAAGCGCTGCTGGGCGTGATCGTCGTCGAGAAAGGCGATCTCGTCGCGGTGCTCCATCCGGATCCGGAGTCGGCCGAGAAGGCGCTGGCAGCGATCCGGGTCGAGTGGGACCAAAAGACGCCGGCGTTCGATACCGAGACGGTCGGCGACTACTTCGTGGCGACCTCGCCACCGGGCGAGGTGACGGTCGAGCGCGGCGACGTCGAGGGCGCCCTCGCATCGGCGCGGAGCGGTGGGGCGAACGCGCCGCGTCTCTTCGAGTCGACCTTTCGCACCGGATACCTCGCGCACGCGCCGATCGAGCCTCACACGGCGCTCGCCGAGTCGAAGGACGGCCGTATGACGGTCTGGGCGGGCACGCAGACCCCCTTCGGCACGCGCCCGCGCGTGGCCGAGGCGCTCGGCGTGGAGGAGCAGGACGTCCGCATCATCACGCCCTTTCTCGGCGGCGGCTTCGGCGGGAAGAGCGCGAGCGGGCAAGCCGTGGAAGCGGCGCGTCTCGCGCAGCTCACCGGAAAGCCGGTGATGGTCGCCTGGACCCGCGCGGAGGAGTTCTTCCACGACACGTTCAGCCCGGCCGCGGTGGTCAAGATCGCATCCGCCATCGGCGCCGGCGGGAAGGTCGCGCTCTGGGACTACCACGTTTACGCCGCGGGCGACCGCGCCGCGGAGGTGCTCTACGATGTCCCCGACGCGAGGGTCCGGTCGACGGCGGCGCGCGGCTCCACGGGGGCGCGGCTGCATCCCTTCGCGACCGGGCCGTGGCGCGCTCCCGGCGCGAGCACCAACGTCTTCGCACGCGAGTCGCAGATCGACCTCA
>Ga0180085_1000512_pt1 | contig 13749 bp, 15 predicted proteins | sample EasRiv730_16_10D_FD_123013 | JGI IMG/M metagenome (GOLD analysis project Ga0180085, IMG submission 123013) | Soil microbial communities from meander-bound floodplain in the East River, Colorado, USA - East River metaG ERMLT730_16_10D | ecosystem: Environmental > Terrestrial > Soil > Floodplain ... | reverse complement strand
TCTTGTTGAAGGTCGTCTCCGCGCATTGGGCGTCTCCTCGCAAAATATTTCCCGATGCCATTAAGACGCTTTTGCGAGATTGCCGGTTTCCCTTTGTGATGGGTTTTTCAGCATCCTGCTAGGCTCAAGGCCTCGCCACTTTAAACAGTTGGGGAACACTTTGAGATGAATGATTTTTAGTCGACGGTCTCAGAGCCACTATCTGCTGGCAATTCTGCCTTAGGCAATCCATCGGCCCTAGGCAATCCATCGATGGAACTTGCTGCTTGAGTCAACAGATCTCTGAGTTGACAGCTGCAGGTATCGTTTTGGACAGCTATCTCGTACAGTTGATGCCAAACTATTTCGCCTGGCTGATCGGAACCGGATCACATGCTGTCTCGTCTACGCTACAAGCGCACGCACTCAGGAGGCATTGAAGCCACCATCCGTGAAGAGCCTTTGTCTTGGCGGATTGCGATAGACTACCGCCAGCAAGATAAGCCGCCGTTTTCATTGGTAGGACTCCACGCACTAACCTTACAAGATGCTAAAGAGTTCGCTGATACACTGGTGCGAGACAAGGACCACGTTTGCGACGCTTACTGCTGCAGAGAATGGAAGCGGTTTTAGGATTCTCCTGAGATTAAGGAGCTCTGGTGCAATATTGAACATCTAAATTTGAGGAGATGTTCCATAGTAAAAATTGCAGAGAGTGGACTTTGATTTATGAAGCTCGCTTCGTTTGCACAGACGGCGTGCTTCTTTAATATGTTCTGCTCTCTGCCTGAAATGTTTTGGAGCGTGTCGGGTTAGCTCCTTTTAGAATTTTTTCTACCCGACGAGAGCCGCTGGAGGGCTTCACAGCCCTTGCTAGCGGCTTTTCTATTTTGAGCGCGGCGTTTCTGATTTGGAGTTGTGCGGGTAGGGGAGCTTTGTTATCTTTTGTGCATGGACGTAGAGACAATTCTCATACTTTTGAAGGCCAGACTAGACGTTGTTAAATCAAACGAAACCACCCTAACGGTTGATTGCGAACGATGGGACATGGGGTTAGGTCTTCCAAAAGGTTCAACTGCAAAATATATAGATAAAGCAATTCAGGGCACTCGCTTTTCAATCGCGTTGCGCGGCAACCAGCTAATTAGACTTGCCATTTCCCCAGCTATTGCGTTGTGTCTATCTTTGTAAGGGCCTGACTTACCCTAAAGAGGTTTCTGATTTCGCGTTGCCTGCGTTGCGGGCAGGGTTTACGAAATGGAATGTCTCTGTTCCTGCGACGAGGAGCAGAGTCGAGCGCTTGCTGGGTGATTCCTGGATCGGAACACCGCCCGGCAAGCGCTTTTTTTTGCGCGAATCCTCTTCTGAACCGGCCTCTTCTGAATGTTATAGGGCCCGTAGACGGGTGCTCTGAGGAACATTTGTTCGCATTGCGGGCGGTCAAAAGATTTGTGGTTCCCGAACCTGTCGCGAAGGTGAATGAAGATTCTGTCTTTCTCCCAGCAGCGCGGACACGCGGGAGCCTCATCACCTCCGGCATGGCAGAAAGGTTCTTTGAATGTTACCGTTTTTGAGAACTAAGAGCTTTTGCTCGCCTGGCCGCGTCGGTGTTATCCTGCATGCATCAGCTTCCTCAGTTCATTGTCATGCAATGCCCAGCCTGCAAAGCAGCTCTCGCTGAGAATTCAACGAATTGCTACGCGTGCGGTCGTGACCTGGAGTTGCGACTCGTGGCTCGATATTGACGCAGTCATGGCTTTGTCTGCGTTTTGGGCGGTGCTGTGGCTTTTGTGGATAGGTGTTTGATTCAGCTTTGTAGTTGTTGCAAAGTCTACAGCATCAACTGGTGCTGAGCGGCGTGGAGCGAGGTGGGGGGCGATAACAGGGGTTCGAATCCCCTACGGGACGCCAATCTCCGGTTTTTGGAGTCCACTTTCAAGCAAATTTTTCTAGTGGACTGTCTTGGAATCATTTTCAACTGGCAGCTCATCCCTAAATAGTCCATTGATCGAGCTGGCGGCCTCAGCGACCATTTCATGTCCGAGAGGGGCATATCGTTGAGTCATGCGTGGATCAGAATGACCAAGTAGTTTCCGGAGCAAATCAATTCCGTGCCCCTTTTTGAGCTCTACCCTGCCCACTTCATGTCAACATTGCAAAACTTGGTCCTTTATCTCTGGGAAGCTCTCTATGAAATAATCAGTTAGGGACTACCTAAAACAGCTCGCCTGGGCTCAAGATAGTTAGCGCCGTCATGCTTGTCAAGCCTTGCTGGGCTGGGTTCTAGCGAGGTTGGTTGTTAGCAGCGGTGGAGGTGGCAGTGGTCTGAATATCGCTCCCGTATTGCGTTACACAGTGCTTTGATTGCTTCAATCCGTTGCGAAGATCGTAACGCCATCCCATCCCTTGTGCCCGCCGCCACCAGCATCTCTGTATGTTCCCGCCGGGCAACTTTCACTCTTTCAAGGGCCGCTATGTAGTCATGCAGCAATTGCCGTTTAAGGTCACAAGATAATTTTGGGCTGGGCACTTTGCCTTCTTTCCGTTTCTCGGCAGAGAGGCAAGGAGTTGTCTCAGTGAGGGGAAACTGATTTCATGCTATACCCTCAAAGGCCGTGCGGCTTGGTCAGTTTTGACCATGTGGTGCTGCTCGAACGTGTTCAAGCGGGCTAACTTGGCCGAACGGCGTTGAATGGCTTAGCAGCGGTGGGCGTTCCGGTGTTCTGTAAATCGCAGCCGTGCTGCAGTGCACGCTGCCTTGATTTTTTTGATCCGGTGTTTAGATCGTGCCACCGCAGAGCCTGTGGTTGTCATCAAGAGTTCTGTAATTTCCTGCCGGGCAACCTTCAGAGTTTCAACTGTTGCCATGTAGTCACGCAGTAGTTGACGCTTTGATTCACAAGGTGATTTTGAGTTTCGCACGTTGCCTTCTTTCAGTTTGTCGGTAAGCGGAAGCCGATTGCATGCTACACCCTCGAGGGCAGTGTGCCTTGATCACTTTTGACCAACGTCTGCGCTGAGCTTGGCTTTACGGGGTTGGGGCGAGGCTGGGCGGGACGGTCGTTGCTTAGCGTGGCTGCGTGGTGTATCCTTCCTTCACCAACTCCCCCTCAAACACCCTCGGGGTAGGCATCAACATGGAAGTCATTTCAGTGACTGCATATTACGTACTGCTCTTCGTCACCATGCTTGTCATTCTGGCAGCTGTAGCCCTGGTCGGCCAGATACTTTTGGGCCTTTGCTTCAGAAAAGGTAGAACGCCCGGCGCTCGCTAGTCTGAGGTGATGAAGAGGTTCTGAAATTCATGCGCTGCCCGGCTTGCAAGACAAAGCTTCGCGACGATTCAACCCATTGCCATCACTGCAGAGGCAGCTTGGACAAAGCCCGCATGCTGGACCTATTTCTTGATCTTGGTATCGCGGCGGCGCTAGTGGCGTTCAGCTGTGTCGCTTTGCTGTGGATGGGATTCTGATTCAGCCTTGTCTTGAGTCGGGCATAGTGTTGTGATGAATGATACACAGAACTAGATAAGACTTGTTGGACGGTGAAAAGATATTACCGCACGCTGTGGAAGCCCAGCGCTGAACCGAGAGCAGAAGGACTACATCGGGCGACGTTTCGAGGTTGACCATCCTGCGCCCCGATTGCGTTTCTGAACCTTTGAGAGTACGCTTTGGATTCATCACAAAGAGCGTTTGTCGTCTTCTTTCCCAAGGGGTTTCCCATGGAAGGTACCGCACGGACGCCACGCGTAGGTTTGTCCCCGGAGGACTGCGCAAGCTGTAATGGGCAAGGAATCGGATCGGATCAGAGGCCCTGTTCCGCCTGCAGTGGCAAGGGAAGGGTCTTGGTTGTCCAGCCTTCTACCCGGTGCCCGTGGTGCCGTGGTACCGGTAAACCTGAAAGCGGCAGTTTCTGGTATGTAGATCATTGCGTAGTCTGCTTGGGCACGGGCTGGGTCTGGACTGAGTTCCATGTGAACGAGTCCCGGTAGTCAACTCAGACTCTGTCCAGCTCTTGGGGAGTATGAAGGGTCAGAGCATGAAGGATCAGATCTCATTATTCGTACTATTCGTTCCATCACCACACCATCCGATCAGCTAAGCTCGAAGTTATCGGAAGGGAAGATTTCGTCAAAGCTGCGAATGACCGGATGGGCACTGGTTACCGGCTCCGAACGACCGGAGCGGACACACAAGACGGGTTGCAATGATGCGCTCCGAGCGGCGTCGAGTTCGGCAGTGACATCGGAGACGAAGAGGGCTTCCGAACCAGGCAGCTGGAGCTTGGTCGCGATGCGACGATAACTCTCTGCTGAGGTCTTCGGGCCCATACTGGTGTCAAAGTAGTGTGAGATGTGGCCCGTCAGATCACCTTCGGCGGTGTGAGCAAAAAGCAGTTCTTGCGCCACCTCGCTACCTGAAGAATAGATGGAGATTGCTCTTTGCTGGCTTCGCCACCGTGCAAAGGCTCGTGGGACATCTTCAAATACCTCGCTGCGCAGTGTTCCAGTCTGATAGCCTCGTTCCCAGATCTTCCCCTGGAGAGACTTGAGGGCCGTAGCTTTCCGGTCTTGCTCCATCAGCCAGTGAACATAAGTGACAACCGACTCGACCTGCGAGCTGGGCACTTCCTCGACCCAGCTGGGCGGGTTCAAACCGCCCTTTCGGTCAGCCTCGTGGTCCGCGCGCAATTGCTCGATCTCAGCCCGAACTGCTTCAAGATGTTCCCCGAGAAATTCGCGGACATGATCGCGAGCGTAGGGAAACAGTACTTTGTACACGAAATCGACAGGAGTCGTGGTCCCTTCAATATCGAGCAAGATGACCTTGACAGTCTTGTCGTAAAGGGGGGGAGCCAAGATTACCTCAGAGGGACTTGAGGCGGCATGTACTGTGGTCCCCAACAGACTGGCTGGTAATTTTGGTCGACTCGGCTGTCCGTATAGTGGGGCGTCCAGCCGGAAGGATCCTGAAACAACCGAATGGCTCGAATCTGGCGGTCTGAGCAGAGATCAAACCAGTGCCAGGTCCCACGCGGCACACGGATCAAGTCACCCGCCTCCACTTCGATCGCGAGCACTGGTCCCTGGGGCGGCCGGACATGGAACAGCCCCCGACCGCTGATGATAAATCGAACTTCATCCTCGTCGTGCCAGTGTTCCCGGTTGAACTTGGCCAGCATGGCATCCAAGCCCTGCGTTTGCGGATTGACGCTGATGACATCAGCTGTCACGTAACCCCCTTGAGCCTTGAGGTTTTCGATTTCGGGTGCGTAAGAAGCGAGAATTTCCTCTGGTGAAGCGTCTGCCTCGACGGGGTGCGACGGCTGCCAACGTTCATAGTGGATTCCGACTTCCGCCAGGCATTGAGTCACCGACGCAACATCAGTCAAGGTGCGGTTCTCGTCAGGAATTTTCACGAGTGCCATCGTTGCTTTCCTCCCTCTCCGGTCGACGGCGACGGGTTGCCTTCAGCGCATTAAGGCATTCGATCACCGTTCGACGCTATTTCGCATTCGACCAACGACCTCTAACAGGAATTCCAGAATCTCCACGTGGCGCTTCGCTTCGGCCAGATCGCTCCCCCAAGTATAGAGCCCGTGGCCGCGAAGCAACAATCCGTGAGCCCTGGGAAAGCGCGCCAGAGTCTCTTCTATCACACCGGCCAGAGCTGCCATGTCCTGAGAGTTTTCAATAATGGGCAGCCACTCCCGGTGCTCGTGAGTGCGAACTCCCTCCAAACCTTTCAGCATCTCGTAGCCTTCAATGCTGATGCCCCCCTTGGCAGCATGGACTTCCGAGAGCAACGTGTTCCAGACCGAATGAGTGTGCAAGACGGCAGCTGCTCTACGCAGGCGGACGATCGCCAGGTGTAATCCCGTTTCGACCGAAGGCTTGACCGAACCATCGACGACAGTACCGTTCTCATCAACCTGAAGAATCTGGTGTGGGACAAGCATCCCTTTGTCGACACCACTGGGTGTGATGGCCAACCTCAATGGCTTACGCCTGACCACCGCACTGAAGTTTCCGCTCGTACCCAGTAACCAGCCCCGGCCATAGAAGTTCCGACCGAGTTCAGCCAGTCGCGTGGTCAATTCGGCAAAGAGCGATGCTTCTGCAGAATTAAATTCACTCTTGGCGGCTGTTGCTGGTGCTGTCATTGACTTGAAACTTGAACGTTCGCTGACGTGCAGAGGGCTGCCGTTTGCTGATCGGCCATCCTTGAGTTGTGCGAGCGCTACTCTGTCTGTGATTACTTCCAGAGCAGTCTGCGATTATATCGGAACTCTCAACAGGGGTCTGCTGGATTCGGAGCCAGTAGTTCTTCCCCCCGATCCCTGAGACTGACGTCGTCATGATGGGGCATATCTTGCACGATTGGAACCTGCAGGAAAAGAGGATGCTCATTAGGAGGGTAACTGGTTGGCACCGTGGCTTAGGCCAGTCATGGCTGCGAGGAATTCTTTAAGACGGGCGGGACTCGCATAGACCGCTGCAAAGAGCAACTCGCCACCAGCCTTTCGCACTGTCTTCATGAAGCGGCGCGGCATTGTTCGGGCTGAAGCTCTATATGAATGGGTGGGACCGAAGAAGGAAAGGCAACCCATCAACCTTCGCTCGCGCGGACGTCAAGTTCCCGTCACCATCACGCAGAACCTCCACGTTTCAGAAGAACTTCAGAAAAATTCCAGGTGCGCTAAAGGACTCGGAGGGCCAGCTCCCGCGATGATTGAAGAGTGGCAAGGGACCCGCCGTGATCTTCGAAAGTCGGCGGCACCCCAGGAACTTGTTACAAGGAGCATCAACATGATTCGCATCGAAGGAGTCCCAATCGTCGCCGCGAGACTTGCGGCGATGCAGAAGTCCACCAAAGCGCTCAAGCCCACGCGCCCGGCCAGCGCGCATCGAACGCAGGAGAGGCGGTTTCCCGTGGCCTCAAAAACCGTACGGCCTAGTCAGCGACGGGCTATTGCCCAAGAGCGCGCATAGCGAAAGGAGAAAAGAAATGCCTCAGTGGAGACCCGATCAAACGTTTTATCCATCACCCAAAATGGCAACGCAGGCACCCCAGGAAGCGGTGGCCTTCGTGGCGCTGCTGGACCCAACGCGCACCAAACCGGACGCGTTGGCGGTCGTCGACCTTGAACCGGATTCCAGCACTTACGGCCAGATGGTTGGACGGGTGGACATGCCCAGCCCCGGTGATGAGCTGCATCACTTCGGCTGGAACGCCTGTAGCTCATGCCTATGCCCGTACTCGCCCCATCCGCACATGGAACGGCGATACCTGGTCGTGCCTGGGATGCGATCGTCGCGCATTCACGTCATCGACACAAAACCTGATCCCCGTCGGCCGAAAATCGTGAAGGTGATCGAACCGGAGACGATCATCCGTCGCACAGGGTACAGCCGGCCGCACACGGTTCACTGCGGGCCCGATGGCATATACCTCAATGCGCTTGGTTCGCCGGAAGGAGAAGGCCCGGGTGGCATCTTTATCATGGACCCTGAGACGTTCGAAGTCCGGGGCCGCTGGGAATTGGATCGTGGCCCACAGCACCTGTCTTACGATTTCTGGTGGCACCTGGGCTGCGACACGCTCATCACGAGCGAGTGGGGTACGCCCAACATGTACGAGAACGGCGTCAACCCTGAGTTGCTACTGGCCGGAAAGTACGGCCACCAGTTGCATGTGTGGGACCTGCGCCGCCGGCGGCATCGGCAGGTGCTCGATCTCGGGGCCGAGCATCAGATGGTGCTCGAATTGCGCCCGGCGCACGATCCGGCTGAGTCGCACGGATTTCTGGGCGTCGTAACGTCGCTGAAAGATCTCTCGGCGTCGGTTTGGGTCTGGCACAGGGACAAGCAGAACGGTAATGGCGAATTCAAGTTGCGGAAGGTGATCGAGATTCCGGCAGAGCCGGCCAGTCCCGAATCGCTGCCACCGCTCCTGAAAGGGTTCGGGGCCGTGCCGCCGCTTGTCACGGACCTGAACCTTTCGCTCGACGACCGGTACCTGTACGTCTCCTGCTTTGGAACGGGCGAACTGCAACAATATGATGTGTCAAATCCGTTCAGCCCGAAGCTCACAGGCTCCGTAAAGATCGGCGGCATCGCGCGACGCCAATCCCATCCTAGCAAGCAGACCATGCCCCTCAATGGCGGGCCCCAGATGGTGGAGATCAGCCGCGATGGGCGGCGCGTTTATCTCACCAACTCGCTGTACTCAAGCTGGGACGACCAATTCTATCCTGACGGAATTCGCGGCTGGATGGCGAAAATTAATGCTGGCGAGAACGGCGGCCTGCATCTCGATCGGGACTTCCTTCTGGAGTTCGACGGGTTGCGCCCCCACCAGGTGCATCTGGACGGTGGAGACGCTTCCTCGGATTCCTACTGCTACTCGGGGTGAGCCATGGAAACACAACACCTGTTACCTCTAACCACGATCCTGTTTCTGGGTGCTTTTCATGGCATCAATCCCGGTATGGGCTGGCTCTTCGCCGTCGCTCTGGGGATGCAAGAGCGGCGGCAAGGGGCGGTGTGGCGGGCCCTGATTCCGCTCACGCTCGGACACGGGATGGCCATCGGGGCGGTGATATTGATCGCCGTGGCGGCGGGGGTGGCTTTGCCCACCGCCTCCTTGAAATTGCCTGTGGCGATGACGCTCGGGGCCTTGGGCGTCTACCGCCTGGTTCGCCACAGTCACTTCACTGGGGGCGGTATGCGAGTCGGGATGCGGGGACTTACCGTCTGGTCGTTTCTGATGGCCACCTGCCACGGCGCCGGGCTGATGGTCCTTCCTGCCTTTCTCGGCATGACTGCCGCGGCCGAGGGCGCGAGCTGTCACGCTCCAGTGGCAGCCTCAGCGAGCGCCTGGATGGGCATTACAACAACGTTGGTACATGGGGCTGGGTACCTGATCGTCACCGCGGCAGCGGCTTGGGTGGTGTACACCAAGCTCGGTGTCGGCCTCTTGCGCAAAGCATGGTTCAACCTGGATTTGATCTGGGCCTTCGCCCTGATCGCGACAGGAGTGTTGACGGTGGTAGTGTAGACGCACGACTATCGTGACTCCGCACCCCAGAGTACTAAGCAAGATGAAAGGAAGAAGTGAGAGATATGGAACCAAGAGAGGTTATCCAGCACATTGAAGCAACCGCCTCGTTGCCATCGGGCAGCGGCGAACGATTCGCGGGTTACGCGGTGATCGGTCTACCGTTCCGCTCAGGGCACGTCCTGGCGTTGAGAAGGTTTCCCGCCTCGTCCCTGGGTTCCGGCTACACCTCTATCTGGCACTGCGATCCTCTCGGTAACTGGACTTTTTATTCGACAACGGCCCCCGAACAGTCCTGTTCCCGGTACTTCGGCAGCCAGGTCGAAGAGAACGTCCAAGCACAGATCCGTATCGAATGGAGCGGTTCCGATAAATTCCGAGTTATCGCGGACTGCTCCCGGCCTCTGAACTGGGAGGTGACATTGACGCAGACTGTGGCGTCGCGCCTGATGAACGCAGCGGCGCGTCTGGTGCCTGACTCATGGTGGCAGAAGCGCTTCATGCTTCGCGTCATGGGCTTCACCGCCAGGTTTGCGCTGGGAACGGGAAAGATGAACTTGGCCGGTCGCACACCGAACGGACAGGAATTCATAGCCAACCCTCAACGGGTCTGGCTCGTAAAGTCGAGCCGGGCTGTCGTCAACGGGGTGGACGTCGGTCCTGCCGGTCCGCTGCCTGAGCAAGCGCGCCTGAATGAGTTCCTGATACCCCAGCGCGGCATCTTCGCCGTCGCACGGTCTTTTCTCCGGACGACCGACAGGGTCATTCATGTTTCTCGGGCGGGCCGGGGCGCCGCGGCCTGACGGCTTGTCACCGGGAGAGGAACTGCCGGCGCAATTTCTCGTCGGCTATCGACTCTGCGAGATGGTGCTTGATCTGCCTACAGCGTCCTAGGAGGTCATCCCCGAGATCCCGTTGCCGTAGCGTGCTCGCCAGGCTTGCCCAGGCGGCCAGGATCTTCCATTCGACGACCGGGCACGGGTGAGACTGGAGAACCCGCAGCGCTGATTCGTACGCCTGCCCTGCTTCATCGAAGCGTTCCTCACGAGCGGCGATATCGCCCATAATTTTGCGGGCCCGGGCCACGTGTTTCCGTGAGAGTGTGCGGTTGGCCTGTTCGAGTGCAGAGACAGCATGGGCGGCGGCCTTCGTCAGATCACCGGAAGCGAGCCAGTAGCTTGCCAGTTCCTCCTGGAGGCAGATCATATGGCGCCACTTGAACAAATGATCCTGGGCCAGCAGCGCCTCAGCCTGCCGCAGGTGCTCACCAGCCTGTTTGGAATCGTCCAACGCCAGAGACTGTCTCGTGAGATAAAGCCGTGCGTATGCCTCTGCATCTCGAACGTTCATCTCCCTTCCCAGCTGAACCGCCTCGGCGCCGAGACGAAGCGAGGACTCTATGTCCTGCATTTCCTCGTAAACCCAGGCAAGAGTAACCGTCAGACGCGGTGCGAAATATCGCTCGCCGTTTAGTTCGGCAACGCGAATTGCTGACTTCAAGACATCAGCTGACTGCGTGAGTTGGCCCCGGTTGGCCAGAGCCATTCCCCAGACCCAGTGGTTCTCCAGAATGTAAAAGGGAACGCCCAGCTTTCGAGCCTGCTCGATCGCCCACGCATTGGTTTCTTGAACCTCGTCGTATTCGAGACGCATCGCGTGAAGGAGACCACGAATCCCGATCGCGTCGAGGCTCTGAACCCATAAACCTTCGCGGCGCAGTATCGGTACAGCGCGGTTGAAGCGCCGCTCCGCACCTTCCAGGTCTCCCGAGTGCATTCGTTCGATCGCCACGATCGTATCGGCGGTTGCTTCGGCGGCCTCTGATCCGGAGGCACGAGCGAGTTCGATAGCGCGCTCTCCTTCCTGCCGCACCTCCTCCAGTCGCTGCAAGCTGAACAATGTCATTGCCCGGCCGCAGACAGCGCGCACACGTCCCTCAAGGTCACCAGCTTTCTCCGCAGCCTGTTCAGCCACTTCGAAGTCAGCGGCTGCCTCCTCGAAGTGGGACAATACCAGGTGAAACTGAGCCATCTGCATTGCTGCCGCCAGAACGCGGGAATGCCGTGCGACACCACTGAGCCTTTCCGCATTGGCGATAGCCCGCTTCGACAAGCCAACGGCTTCTTCGTTCGCAAACAGCCGTGCGGCGTTGGCCGAAGCTTGGATGAAGTAGTCTGCCGCCCGTTCGAACTCACGTGCGCATTCGAGCAACAGCGCCAGGTTCGATGCTACTACACCACGCGACTCGCCGTAGCGCCGGAGCAATGCGTTGGCTGTTGCTTTGCTCAAGTCGGCCCGTCGACTTGGTGTCAGTGTTTCATGGATGCCGTGCTGATAGAGAGCGTGAGCGAAGGCATACGAGAGCGACAGGCTTTGGTCCGGAAGTTCTCTTTCACGAATGAATCGGACGAAGAAGTGTACGCGATCGAGTCGCCGGAGCCGTTCCTCGACCACCGCGGGCTCGAGGTCAAGCACGTCGGCGACAATCCGAGAGTCAAACTCCTGCCCCTGAACAGCAGCGGCGGCCAACAATGCCAGTTCATTTTCGCCGAGCTGGTCCACACGGCGTTGGATCATGCTTCTCACCGATTCCGGGAGTTGATGCTCGATCAACTCGAGCGGACGGGCGAGGGCATCTTGCTCACGGAGGTGCCGGACCAGATCGACCATGAAAAGAGGATTCCCTTCCGTCCGGCGGTAAACGAGTTCGACAAAGTCCCCCGGAATCTTGTGATCGGGAAGTTCACGCGACAGGTAGGTCCGGATATCTTCCCGGCTGAGCAAGTCAACTGCTATCTCCTGGCACAGGTGCTGCTTCTGCAATTCGTGCCTGATCGCAACAAACGGGTGCTGGCTGAGTAACATCTCCGATTGACGATAGGCCACGACGATCAGTACGCGATCCGACGCCAGCCTCTGAGACAGGTAGGCGAGGAGCTCAGTTGTCGAGGCGTCCGCCCAGTGGAGATCGTCAAGGAAGATGACCAGGGGCTGAATGCGCGAGACCTCTTGCAGGAATGAAGCCAGCTCGCGCTTCATCCGCTCGCGCGAAGCCGCCTTGGCGTCGGACACAACACCGGCAAAGGAGAGATCGGCCGACGCCCACAGAGGTGCGACTTGGACGTACCATGTTGGAGCGACCAACTTCATCAGCTCGCCGAACTCACGACCGCATGCGGCGGAGAGGAGGCTCTCGAGCGCTTCGAGAACGGGCAGATATGCTTCGCTCTCTGCCAAGCGCTCCGAGCACCGGCCGATGGCGACTCCGCAATTCACACTGCTCGAGCGCTGCACCGCCAGGAACTGTTCAAACAACGTGCTCTTTCCTATGCCGGGTTCTCCCGCAATGCAGAGCAACATGCCCTGACCAGAGCAGGCGATCTGAAATCCGGAGAGCAGATCCGCAAGTTCCTTCTTGCGACCCACGACATGATAGCTGAGACCGTCCTCGGTGCGGGTGACGATCCAGTTTGAAGCCAGCGCTGCTCGCGCGTTGTCCAGCCGTTGTTCCCAGGATGTGGCCGGCTGCTCGAGCGCGGCTTGTTGCGTCGGCACCGCTTCCTCTCGATCTTCTACCACTCTGACATTCGCAATGAACCGATAACCTTGGCCGGGAACCGTTTCTACGTGCTGCGTACCAGTTTCCTTGTCCCCAAGCGCTTTCCGCAGCACCGTCAAATTGTGTGCCAGATTGCCCTCTTCGACGACAGTATCCGGCCAAACCGCCTTCATCAGGTCGTCTTTGCCCACGAGCCTCCCGTGATTCTCAACGAGCACTCGAAGGGTGTCGAAGACCTTCGCTCTTAATTGCACAGGCTGGCCGTCCCGGAGCAGACGTCGCTCCTTTACATCGAGACGAAACGGACCGAACTCGTAGATTTCTCTGGCGTCCTTCATGAGCGGATTGGCAAAGCCTACCATGGATCGAAGTTGCCATTGTGGCATGCTTGTGCTGGGGTCCATAAAGAATCCTACCGGTTCAGAACAAGGCAGCACGTCAGCGGGTGCGGAGTTGGCGAATTCTCCCAGTGGGCATGTTCGCGGTATCGGCCCACCGCGAAAGGTGAGAGACCCGTCTCGCCGCAGGAGCCAGCCGCAGAGCGGGGATTCTTGGTAACGTCTTGGTAACGAAGTTTGATGCAAACGACGAGGAAGGGAACTCAAGCGGTGCAAGGTCAGCATCGCTGGAAACCAGCCTTCGGAGAGGATTTCGGCTACTCAGTCACATTCAGTCCAAACCTGTGCTAAGCGCCCGTTTAGCCCTTTCACTGCGGAAAACGGGGGTTCGAATCCCCTACGGGACGCTAATTTAAACGTTTTTGGGGAACACTTTGAGACAAATGTTTACTAGACTGTCTCACAGCCACTGTCTGCTGGCAACTCTGCCTCAAGAAATCCATCGATGGAACTTGCTGCCTGAGTGAAGTTGACGGCTTGCCGGGTATCGTTTTGGACAGCTTTCTCACACAGTTGATGTAAGGCTCTTGCGGTTGGCTGATCGGAACCGAACCACATGCTGTCTCGTTTACGCTATAAGCGCACGCACTCAGGAGGTATTGAGGCCTCCATCCGTGAAGAGCCTTTGTCTTGGCGGATCGCGATCGACTACCGCCAGGAAGACAAGCCACCGTTTTCGTTGGTAGGACTCCACGCACCAACGTTACAAGACGCCAAAGAGTTCGCTGATACACTGGTGCGAGACAAGGAC
>Ga0180085_1000511_pt1 | contig 13754 bp, 11 predicted proteins | sample EasRiv730_16_10D_FD_123013 | JGI IMG/M metagenome (GOLD analysis project Ga0180085, IMG submission 123013) | Soil microbial communities from meander-bound floodplain in the East River, Colorado, USA - East River metaG ERMLT730_16_10D | ecosystem: Environmental > Terrestrial > Soil > Floodplain ... | reverse complement strand
GTCGCATCGAGGAGCGGATCACGTCGCGCACGCGCGTGATCGTGGCGCTGCACTACGCGGGCGTGGCCTGTGCGATGGATCCGATCCTCGCGCTCGCCGAGCGCCGGGGGCTGCGCGTGGTCGAGGACAACGCCCACGGACTGTTCGGCCGCTACGCGGGACGGCCGCTGGGCGCGCTGGGCTGCCTGGGTACGCTGAGCTTCCACGAGACGAAGAACCTGACCTGCGGCGAGGGCGGCGCGCTCGTGCTCAACGACCCCGCGCTCGTCGAGCGGGCCGAGATCGTGCGCGACAAGGGCACGAACCGCCAGCAGCTGTTCCGCGGCGAGGTGGATCGCTACACCTGGGTCGATCTGGGGTCGAGCTTCGTGCTGTCCGACATCCTGGCGGCCTTTCTGTGGGCGCAGCTCGAGTCACGCGCCGAGATCGCGCGGCGCCGGCGCGAGCTGTGGCAGGCCTACGACGACGCGCTCCGCGGCTGGATCGAGGCGTACGGGGTGCGCCTGCCCACGATCCCCGAAGAGTGCGAGCCGACGCACCACCTGTTTCCGCTGCTGCTCCCGACGCCGGCGGAGCGCAGCGCGCTGCTCGCGCACCTCCGCGCCGACGGCATCTACGCCGTGTTCCACTACGCGCCGCTGCATCTATCGCCCATGGGGCAAGCCGCGGGCGGGAGGCCGGGGGATTGCCCGGTCACCGAGCGCGTGAGCGATTGCCTGCTTCGCCTGCCGCTCTACAACGATCTCGCTCCCGTGGACCAGGAACGCGTCGTCGACTCGATCGGACGCTTCTACTCGGCGCGCCGCGACTAGGGGGAAGGATCCGGGCTGGCCGAGCGCGTCGGGCCGAGCTCGAGCAGCTGCGCGCGCGCGTTCGCCGCCAGCGGGCCCGACGACTCGGCTTCGAGGAAGCGCTCGAGCTCTTGGCGCTCGAGCTCGGGACGCTGCATCGCGTTGGCGAAGAACGCGGCCACGTAGTGCACGCCGGGGAGGTCGGGCCGCTCGGCGCCCAGCGTGAACAGCTGCATGAGCGCGTCGCCGACGTTCCGGCGCCCGGTGTCGGCCTCCATGGCTCGTTTGTAGGCCGGGACGGCCTCGATCGTCCGGCCGGCCGCGAGGCGGAACAGGCCCACGGCGTAGCGGAGCTGCGCGCGGGTCCCGTCGATCTCGACGCCGCGCAGCGCGTTGAGCTCGGCCCGCTCCGGATCGCCGAGCCGGTAATAGCCCCAGGCCAGGCGCTCGGCGATCTCCGGGCTGTCGGGCTGGAGCGCCGCCAGCTCCTCGAGCACCCGAACCGAGCCGCGCGCATCCCCCGCGCGGAGCAGCGCGCTGGCGAGCTGGCCCCGCGCGATGAAGTAGCTCGGATCGGACGCCGGAACGCTCTCGAAGCTTGTCCGGGCCTCGTCGAGGCGGTTATCCTTCAACGCGCGCAGCCCGGCCTCGATTCCCGGGTGGAGGGGTGGAGCGTCGGCAGCGACGCCGGGCGTCGGCCTGCTCGCCGTCTCCACCGGGGCCTGGCGCAGGACGCGCGAGTAGAAGACGGACGCCAGCACGACGGCGGCGAAGGCGCCGATCACGACGAGCGCGGTGCGTAGCGCGGGGCTCACCGGCGCAGGATAGCGAGGGCCTCGAACGGCCGTCAACCCGAGGAGCGGGAGCGATGCCCGACTGGAGGCGGAACGCCGCGCGCGCCGGTGCAGCCGGGCTCCTCGTCGTCTCCGTGCTCCATTTCGGGCTCGGCGTTCATCGCGCGGGAGCCCGGGGCGTCGTCGACTTCCCGATCTTCCTCGCGCGGGCGCGCGAGTTTCGCGAGACGGGCGTGCTCTATCCCGAAGCGCGGGATCCCGCGGCCTGGGGACCCGCAGCCGCGGTCTACAAGTTCCCACCGACTCTCGCGGTCTTGCTCTTGCCCTTCGCCGTGCCGGGGGGCGAAGGCCGGGCCATCGCCGGCCATCGCGCCCTGCAGGTCCTCCTGTACGTCGCCGCGGTGGCGCTCTTGCTCCACGCCTGCGCGCCGCGGCGTCGGGCGACGTTCGTCGTCCTCGGGCTCGGTTTGGCGTTGAACTTCGAGCCCTTCTTCGAGACGTTGTGGCGTCTGCAGATCGAAACGCCGCTCCTGGCCTTGCTGGCCCTCGCGCTTGCCGCGCTCGGACGCGGCCGTGACGGCCCGCTCGGAGCCGCGCTCGCGACGGGCGCGATGCTCAAGGTCTACCCGGCGTTCCTCGCCGTGTACCTCGTCGTGCGCGCGCGCGGACGGGCGCTCGGCATCTTCGCGTTGACCGCCGCGCTGATCGGGATTTCGTCGTGGATCGTGATCGGAAGCGCGGAGAACCGCGCCTACTGGTTCAACGTGTTCCCGACGTTGCTCGCGGAGCAACCGACCGCGATGACCGAGAACGTATCGCCCGCCCGCTATCTGCAGACGCTCGCCGGGCTCGATCCGCTGGCCGCGAAGCGGACCAGTCAAATCCTGTCCCTCGCCGTCCTCGCGATCTCGGCCTGGGCCGCCGGCCGCTGGCTCGGACGCAGGCCGCCCTCGGCGCGGGACGGAATCGCGTTCGCGCTGTTCCTCCCGGCGATGCTGCTCGCGCTGCCGAACAGCTGGGTCAACTACCAGCTGCTGCTCCTGCCCTCCCTGCTCGCGCTGCTCTCGTACGCGCTCGCCACCGGCCGCCACACGGGCTGGGTCGGCGCAGCGCTCAGCGCGGCGTACCTGCCGCTGCTGTTCTACCAACCGTGCGCGCCCCCCGCAGTGCCCTGGCCGTGTGCGGCGACGCCACCGTTCCTCGGAGTCGTCGAGCTGCCGAGGACGCTGCATGACGCGTTCGTCAGCCTGCGCGGCCTCTCGACCGCGATCGTCTGGCTGGCGCTGCTGCGCGTGGTGTGGGAAGGCCCGCGGCATTCGGGCGAGCGCGGGTAGGCGTCCGAGCGGTCAGCCGCGGAGCTGCGCCGGCGGGCGGAAGCGCTCCAGCTCCTGCGGGAGCCCGCTCGCTCGTCCGCTCGCGCGCAGGATCGCCTCGCCGGCCTCGAATCCCGATTCGAGCGCCGTGCCGGTCGACGCGATCGAGGGGAAGGTACGGTAGTTCCCTGCGAAGTAGACGTTCTCCAGCACCGAGCTTCGCAGCGGTGGATTGCGGTATCCGCGCACGAAGACGGGCGAGTAGAGCGGGATGCGGGTCAGCCGCGACCAGCGTGGCTCGATCTCGAAGCCGAAGATCCGCCGGAAATCCTCGCGGTAGCCGGCCAGGAGCGTCGCGTCGTCGCGGGACAGGAACGGATCGGTGCGCCCGGGCCGGTGGCTGACGAAATTGAAGCACGACTCCCCCGGCGCGCCGATCGTCGGGTTGAGCGACTCGAGCCGGAACACGCCGGAGGCGTTCAGGTCGAGCGTCGGCAGGTTCATCCAGTAGAAGTCGGGGGTCGTCGGCTGCGCGGTGACGAACAGAGCCGAAACGATCGCGGAATAGCGGATCGCGGCGAGTGCGGGCGTGTCGTCGTCGGGGGCGAGCGCGCGGTAGGTCTCGACGGGGAGCGTGCTGACCACGGTCGCCGCGGCCAGCCGCGAGCCGTCGCCCAGCACGACCTCGTGGACCCGGCCGCGCGCCCGCTCGAGCCGCTCGACGGCGACGCCCAGGCGCACGCGGACGCGGTATTTCTCGAGCTCGCCGGCCAGTCCCTCGCACAGGACCTTGGTCCAGTTCGTGCCCGGGATGTAGCCCAGCGGCGCCGAACCCTCGCGGAAGTGCAGCCGCGCGCCGAGCCAGGCCCCGCTGACCTCGTGACACGGCAGGTCGAACTTCAGCCGGGTCAAGGGCTCGAAGATCGCGCGGCGCACGCCCGGGCCACCCCAGGCATCGACGAGCTCCGCGGCGCTCGCCTCGTGCCACGCCTCCCAGTCGCTCGTGCGGAAGCAGCGCAGCATCAGCCGCGCGAAGCGCAGCTTGTCGGGGAGGGACATGGGGAAGCGAAGGAAGTCCCACGGTCGCGACAGGTCGTAGAAGGCCGACGACGACCGGAACAGCATGCGGATCCGCCGCCAGCGCACGCGCGCGAGCGCGCCGAGCGCGTCGAGCGTGTACAGCAGCGTGCGATCGCGGTGCAGGATGTGGTGGTAGGCGAGCGGGTAGAACCGCTCGTCCTCGGTGATCGTGCCGGCCAGGCCGCCGAGCTCCGCCCCACGCTCGACGACGGTCACGTCGCGGAATCCGCCGCGCGCGAGCGTCCACGCCACGCCCATCCCGGCGAGCCCGCCGCCGAGGACGACGACCGGATCGTCCAGCCTCACGCGCGAGGCCCCGGTCGGCGCCCGCGCCAGATCGGGCCGTACAGCGGATGGTCCAGGACCTTGCGCCACACGTACGGGGCGACCAGCACGGTCCAGATCCGGTAGTACAGCTTGGCGCCGAGGAGGCAGGCGCGGAAGAGCGGGGTGTCGAAGACCAGGCGCCGCAGCGCCGATGCGCGCAGCACGGTCTCGACGCGTGAGACCGCGTTGTGTCGCGCCGGACGGAACGGCACGACCGTGCGCTCGGGCACGAGGCCCCGGACCTCGATCCGTGCCCGCTCGTTCGTCCCGATCCCGCGCTCGGCCGCGCGGACGATGTGGCGCACGCGCTGCGGGTCGAGGCCCATCACGATGGCCTGGATCGTGTCGAGCGCAACCGGGTCGGTGGAGCACAGGATGCGGTCGGCGATCCGCGGACGACCGGACTTGGGCCCGTTCCCCTCGAGCCCCACGGTGCCGTCCATCAGCGCGAGCGCGGGCCGCAAGAGGTGATTCAGGTCGGCGATCGCGTCGTCGAGCACCGGATGGTAGGCGTGGCGCATCGTGGGCAGGCAGCCCCACTGGTTCTTCAGTGCGCCCGAGAGCCCGGTCTTGGCGTGGGTCTTCATGACCGGCACGGTGACCAGACGCGCCTCGGTCAGGATCCGCGGCACGTCGATGCGACGCAACACGCGGTTTTCCGGCGCCTCGACCGGCACGGTCGGCTCTCCCGTCATGTTGATCCAGCGAATGCCGAGACGCTCGCACAGCTCGAGCATTCCGCTGGCGCGGGCGGCGTGCTCGATGTCCTCCAGCACCTGGTCGGCCTCGACGACGCAGAGCGGTCCCACGTGCTCGCGCAGCTCGAGCACCAGGGCCTCGACGACCTGAGGCGAGGTGATCGAGCCGGGGATGAACAGGTCCCAGCCCAGGTTGACCTTGAGCGCGACGGGCGCGCCCGCAGGCAGCGCCGCGCGGAAGTCGACCGCCTCGAGCGCGCGACGGACCGCGGCACGAACGTCGCCGCGGACCTCTTCGAGGGCCACGATCGCTCTGGGCCGGCTGCCGTCGGTGGACATGGTCAGGGACGAGCCTCGCCTCGTGCCGGGCACGACGCGGGATTCTAGCCGCAAACGCCGCGCGGGCCGCATGGTACGATCCCGCGGCCATGCGCGATCGCCGAGCGCTCGTCGAGTGGTCGCTGGCCTTGCTGCCCGTGGCCGGCGCGCTGCTCCGGCTGTGGCAGTACGCGCGGAGCGGGTCGTTCTGGCTCGACGAAGTCTGGTTGGCGACGAACGTCGTCGAGCGACCGTGGAGCGAGCTCCTGGGCCAGCCGCTCGCGTTCCATCAGGGCGCGCCGCCGGCATTCCTGGCGCTGTCCAAGCTCGTCGCCGTGCTGCTCGCCGCCGACGACTGGGCGCTGAGGCTGCCGCCACTCGTCTGTGGTCTGGCGACGCCGGTGCTCGGCTATTTCGTGGCACGCCTCGTCTTTCGTACGACGGCCGCGCGGGTGGCATTGGTCGGAGCCCTGGCCTTCTCGCCGGCGCTGGTCTACTACGCTTCGGAGTTCAAGCAGTTCTCGGGCGACGTGCTCGTGACGCTCGCACTCGTAGCCCTCGCTCTCCGCGCACGATCCGACGGCCACGGACTCGCGCCGCTCGCCGTCGCGGGCGCCCTCGCGCCGTGGCTCTCGCACGCGGCGCCGCTCGTCCTGTTCGGCCTGGGCGCGGCGCTCGTCGGCGAAGCGGCCCGCGGCGGGCGTCGTGTGGAGCGGGTCCGGCTTCTCGCCGTGCTGGGCCTCGTGTGGTCCGCGAGCTGTGCCGCCCTGTTCGCCGCTGCGGCCGGCGCCTTGGCGCGCGACGAGTTCATGGCCTCCTTCTGGAGCGCGGGCTTCGCGCCGCTCTCGGGCCAGCTGCCGGCCTGGCTCGTCGAGTCGGCGCTCGGCCTGACGCATCTCGCGTTTCTCCACGCCGGGGCCTCCGGAGTCGATGCCGACCCGGCGTGGTACGGCGTCCCCGTGGTGCTGCTGACCGCTGTCGTCATCGTCGGGCTGGCCGGGCTGGGTCGGTGCTCGCGGCGATTGCAGGTCTCCGTGCTGCTCGTCCTCGGCGCGACGCTGTGCCTCTCGGCCGCGCGGGTCTATCCGCTGCGCGGCCGCTTGATCCTGTTTCTCGTGCCCCTGGTCCACGTCGCCGCGGCGTCCGCGGTCGAATGGCTCGCCCGTCGCGAGGGGGCGCGACGGGCGGCGGAGCTGCTCGCTGCGGCGCTCGTTCTGGGTTCCCTCGGCGTTTCGCTCCGCTCCTATCCCTGGCCGCACGCGGGCATGGAGGGCGCGCTGCGGTTCCTCGCCTCGCGCGCCGAGCCCGGAGACGGACTGGTCGTCGATGCGTGGAGCGCTCCGGCGCTGCGCTTCTACGCCCCGCGCGTGGGGCTGCCCGCCTTGCGTCCGACGGCACCGCCGATTCCGGACGACGCGGATCCGGCGGCGTTCCGCGGGGCCGTTTGCCGCGCTGCGCGCGACCGGACGTGGGTGCTGATCACGCGCCTCGATCTGCACTACGAGGGGCTCGAGCGGCTCGAGCGGGACGGCCTGCGGCTCGACGGCTGGAGCGGTCAGGGTACGGGTCTCGCGCTCGTCGATCTCTCCGCGCCGGCCGCGTGCGTTCGCTGACGCGCGAGGAATATACTCGTGCGCCCACCGCTGGGTGCGCGAGGCGTGGCCCGTGTATCGCGACCAACGAGTCATCGTCGTCATGCCGGCCTACAACGCCGGTCGCACCTTGCGGCAGACGTACGACGACGTCGTGGCCCAGGACTGTGTGGACGAGATCGTGCTCGTCGACGACGCGAGCTCGGACCGCACGGTGGAGATCGCGCGTGATCTGCCACGGGTCACGGTCCATCGACACGCGGCGAACCGCGGCTACGGCGCGAACCAGAAGACCTGCTACCGTCTGGCGCTCGACGCCGGCGCGGGCATCGTGATCATGGTCCATCCGGACTACCAGTACACGCCGAAGCTGATCCCGGCGATGACCTCGCTGATCGGGAACGGCTTGTACCACTGCGTGATCGGCTCGCGGATCCTCGGCGGCCAGGCGGTCGCGGGCGGGATGCCGCTGTGGCGCTACGCCGGCAACCGTGCGCTCACCCTGGTCCAGAACCTGCTCGTCGGGGCGAAGCTCTCCGAGTACCACAGCGGCTACCGCGCGTTCTCGCGCACGCTGCTCGAGCGGCTCCCGATCGGCTCCAACTCGGACGATTTCGTGTTCGACAACCAGATGCTGGCGCAGGTGCTGTGGCTCGGCTGCGTCGTGGCCGAGGTCAGCTGTCCGACAAGCTACACGCCCGCGGCCTCGTCGATCGACTTCGCTCGCAGCGTGCGCTACGGCTTCGGCTGCTTGGGCACCGGCCTCGAGTACGCGTTGGCCCGGCGCGGCGTCCCGCGCACGCGGTTTCCGGCGTCGCTGCGGGACGCGCTCGTCGGGGGCGCGAGGTGAGCGGCCCCCGGCGCGCGGAGCGCTGGTTCGGGGTGGGTCTGCTGATCGTGCTCGGTGCGGGTCTGGTCCTGCGGATGCTGTACGTGCACGCGCAGGTCGGCTCCGATCCATGGTTCGTAGCGCCGAGGCTCGATGGCGCAGCCTACCTGGCCTGGGGCCGCGCATGGGCCGAGGGGCGCGGCGTCCCCGCGGGCGCGTTCTACCTCGCCCCGCTCTACCCGTGGGCGCTCGCACTGCTGTTCCGGCTGGGCGGAGACGCTCCGGCGACGCTGTACGTCGTGCAGCAGGTGCTCTCGGTGGCGACGGCCGGCGCACTCGCCGTCGCCGGCCGACCGAGCGTCGGTTCGGCGGGGGCGCTCGCCTCGGCGGTGCTGTTTCTCGGCTATGCACCGCTCGAGTTCTTCGCCTCACGGCCGCTCGGCGAGACGCTGGCCCTGGCGCTGCTCGTCGCCGCGCTCGCGATCGGCCTGCGGGCGAGCCGCGTGGGCTGGTTCGGCCTCGCCGGTCTGCTCGTGGGCGCAGCGACGCTCGCACGTCCCAATCTGCTGCTCGTCGGTCTCGCCTGGGTCGCGGTCGAGGCGGCACGCCGGCATACGCGCCGGGCGCTGTGGCTCGTCGTCGGCCTCGCGCTCGCGATCTTGCCCGTGACGGTCCGCAACTGGGTCGTGTCGGGCCACGTCGTGCTCGTCTCGTCGAACGCCGGGATCACGCTGTACCACGGGAACGGACCGGGTGCGCGCGGTGTCTATCATCATCCGCAGGGGTTCCCGCGCGGCCTCGAGACGATCGAGCAGCAGCGCGCCGACGCGACCCGCGTGGCGCGGGCCCGGACCGGGCGGGAGCTCGATCCCGTCGAGGCCGACGCCTGGTGGGCCGGCGAGGCGTTGCGCGAACGCGTGGCGCACCCGGCCGCGTCCGCGTATCTCCTGTGGCGGCGCGTGCTGCTCCTGCTCGACAACTACGAGTTCGGCCTGGACTACCCGCCGCGGCTCGATCCGAACCCCTGGCGCTTGACCTGGCGCCTCGGCGGGGCGGGAGCGATGGCGCTCGTTCCGTGGGCCCTGATCGTGGGGCTCGCGGGAGCGGCCCTCGTCCAGCACGGGGTGCGCGGCGCGGGTGGCGCCTGGACCTGGACCGCGATCGCAGCGTGCGCTGCGACGCCGCTCGTGTTCTTCGTGTCGAGCCGTTACCGCCTTCCGCTCGCCGCGTTGCTGACGCTTCCGGCGGGCGCCGGCTTGGCCGGTCTCGTTCTGGGCGCACCCCGGCGCAAGGCCGCGCTCGGGCTCGGCCTCGTGGTCGCGGCGTTCTCGCTCGCCGTACCGACCGGCACGCTCGCGCGCGAGGAAGGCGCGGGCGCGTTCTCGAGCCGCTCGATCGCGTGGCGACGGGCCGGACGGATCGCCGAGGCCGAAGCGGATGCGCGAGAAGCGGTCCGCCGGCTCCCCGAGAGCGCCTGGCTCCGCTACAATCTCGGGGTCGTGCTAGCGCAAGCCCACCAAGCGCAGGAAGCCGAGGCGGAGTACCGCGAGAGCCTGCGGCTCGATCCCGAGCTGGCCGAGGCCTCGGTGAACCTGGGCGTGATGCTGTTCGAGCGCGGCCGGTTCGCCGAGGCGGCAGCGATCCTGCGCGCGGCGGTGTTCCATTCGCCCTCGGACGCCAGCTGCTGGACGAACCTCGTCGCCGTGCTCGCCGCGGCGGGCGACCGGCGGGGCGCGCTCGCGGCGGCGAGCGAGGCGCGGACCCATGGGATCGAGGTCCCGCCGGAGCTGCTGCGCCTCGTCGAGCGTCTCGCCCCGGACGCCGAGGGGTCGGCGGGGGGACCGGGTTGAGCGACGCGTGGCGCTCGATCGGGATCGGGTGTGTTGCGACGCTCGCGATCGTCGTGGGCTGCGGGCCGTCCGTCTCCGACACCGGCTACGTGGGGACCTGGCGACGCTCGTTCGGCGAGCAGGCGCGCTCGGAGGTCGCATTCTGGAAGACGCCCGACGGAACCTATCGTTTCCGCGCCAATCGTTTCGGTGCCGACGGCACGCACGAGCTGCGCTGCGGGGCCGAGGGGCCGTGTCTCGAGTACGGGAAGGAACCCGAACCGTTCTACGAGTACCACTACCGGGCCTTCGAGCGACCCGGAGAGACCGGGTTGTTCGTCGATTGCGAGGGCCGGCCGCACGGAACACACGAAGCGACCCCGCTGCAGCAGGTCGAGCGGTTCGTGCTGGCGCCGGGCGGGCTCGTGCTCGAGGTCCGGCTCGTCGAGCAGAATCACGTCGTGCCGGGGCGCGAGGTCGTCCGCGCGCGGTTCAACAAAGTCTCGAATGACCCGTTCGAGTGACCCGGCGCTCGATGCGGAGCGCCTCGAGGAGCTCGAACAGGTGCTGGGCCACCGCTTCCGCGACCGCGCTCTGCTGCGCACCGCGCTGACCCATCGCTCGCACAGCTACGAGCGCGGGGGCACGCCCTCGCACTACGAGCGGCTCGAGTTCCTGGGCGACGCGCTGCTGGGCTTCCTCGTCGCGGAGTGGCTGTATCACCGCGAGCCGACCGCGGCCGAGGGGGCGCTGAGCCGCCGCAGGCAGACGATCGTGCGCACCTCGACACTGGCCCAGGTGGCGCGGCAGATCGGGCTCGGCGAGGCGATCCTGCTCGGGCGCGGCGAGGAGCGCACGGGCGGCCGCAGCAAGCCGACGCTGCTGGCCGACGCGTTCGAGGCGGTGCTCGGCGCGGTGTACCTCGACGGCGGGGTGCGCGCCGCGCGGGCCTTCGCGCGGCGCCACGTCCGCTCGGCGCTGTTCGCGAGCGACTCGTCCGTGGGCGACGATTTCAAGACGCGACTCCAGGAGGAGGTCCAGGCGCGCTTGCGACGCGCTCCGGCCTACCGTATCGTCTCGACCACCGGCCCGGCCCACGCGACGCAGTTCGAGGTCGAGGTGTCGGTGAAGGGGCGCGTGCTCGGACGCGGCGCCGGCCTGAGCCGCAAGCAAGCCGAGCAGAGCGCGGCGTGCGCGGCGCTCGCCGCGCTCGACGCGGCGCTCACGGGCGAAGAGCCATGAAGAAGCTCGGACAGCGAACTGAGGCCGCGGCTGCACTCGCCGTGGCATGTCTCGTGACGGCGCTGGCAGCCCAGGACGAGCCCGCGCTCGTGCGGCTGCACAGCGGATCGGGTGGGACGATCCCGATCGCCGGAGCCGCGGTGCTGCGGCTCGAGGGCCTGGCCGGAACGCTCGTCCTGCGCGGCGGGCGCCCGGGCGAGCTGCGCTACGAGGCTCGCTCGCTCGACGACCGCCGGGAGCCGCGAACGGTCGTGGTCGATCGTCACGGATCGAGCGAGCTGCGGCTGGCTCACGCCGATCCACAGGACCGTGAGCGACTGCTCGTCGAGGTCGCCGTGGCGCCGGAGCTCGCGCTCGAGGTCGAGGCGCGCGACAGCCGGCTCGTCGTGTCGGGCATCGGCGGGACCTTCGACCTGCATGGCGAGCGCCTCGACGTGGACGTGCGTGGCAACTACGGTCCCGTGCGCATCGAGATCGCGGATGCGAAGCTCAAGCTCGACCTTGCATCGTCGGACGTCGAGGTGCGGGGCCGCGGCCTGGAGGTCGAGCTGCGCAACGTGGGTGGCATGCTCGCGCTCGCGCTCGAGGCGAGCCGGGCCTCCGTCGACGGGGTCGCGCGCGATGCGGGGATCGAGCTCGACGAGACCGAGCTCGCGCTCGCGCACGTGCGAGGAGCGGTGCAGCTGCGCGCGAGGGACGGAGCGGTCGCGCTGCGCGAGCCGGCGAGCGATGTCGAGCTACGGCTCGACGGCACACGGCTCGAGCTCGTCGGCGCCGCGGGGACCGTGCGCGTCGAGACCGACGCCGACGTCCAGTTCAAGGACGTCGCGGGATTCCTCACGATCGAGAGCTATGGCGGCGCGGTCCGCGGGACGGGGGGCAGCGGGCAGATCTCCGTGTCCACGTCGCAGGCCGAGGTGACGCTCGAGCAGGTGGGAGGGGCGGCCCACATCCGCGGCGACGGACTGCGCGTGCGCGTGGTGGGCGCCAAGGCCGGCGTGCAGCTCGAGGTCGTGTCCTCCGAGGTCGTGCTCCAGGACGTCGCAGGGGCGGCCAGCGTGACGAACGAGTTCGGCGACGTGTCGGTCGTGCGCGCCACGGGCGGGCTGCGCGTGACGAGCCGCAACGGCCGGGTTCACGTGGAAGGTGCTCGGGGAGCCGTCGAGGTCCGCGCCGATGGAGACGAAGCGACGGTCGAGTGGGCCGAGATGGCCAAGGACGGCGAGCAGCTGGTCGAGAACGCGAGCGGCACGGTCCAGGTGCGGCTACCCGCGCGCGTGGTGTGTCGCGTCGAGGCGGAGTCGAGCTTCGGCCAGGTGATCTCGGCCTTCGGCGCGGTGAAGGAAACGGGCGAGCGCAGCGCGGCGGGCAACCTCAACGGCGGGACCCAGCCGCTCGTGCGGATCCGCGCCGGGGGCGACATCGAGATCGCGGTTGCGGACGCAGCCGCGCGCTGAGCGTACGCGACTAGTAGCGCGGCACGGACGGGTCGATCGCGCTCGACCAGGCATCGATTCCGCCGGCGAGGCTGAGGACGCTGCGGAATCCGCGTTCGATCAGCAGTGCGGCGGCCGCCGCGCTCCGCGCGCCGATGTGGCAATACACGACGATCTCGCGCTGGGTATCGAGCTCGCCGAGCCGCGCGTCGAGCCGGTCGAGCGGGATGCGCAGCGCGCCCTCGATGCGCGCGATGGCCCACTCCTCGTCGGTGCGCACGTCGAGCAAGAGCGGCGCCCCGGGTGCATCGATGCGCCGCTTCAGCTCGGCGGCGGCGATCTCGGGGGCGGCGCCACGCGTCGGGGTCGCGCACGTGGCGGGCGCGTCCTCGAGGCCGTGGATCGTGCGCCGATCGCCGCAGGCCGGGCAGTCCGGGTCACGGCGCAGCGCCAGCTCGCGGAAGCGCAGCTCGAGCGCATCGAAGAGCAGCAGCCGGCCGAGCAACGAAGCGCCGCGCCCGAGCACGAGCTTGATCGCCTCGGTGGCCTGCAGCGAGCCGATCACTCCGGGCAGGATGCCGAGCACGCCGCCCTCCGCGCAGCTCGGAACCGCGCCGGGCTCGGGCGGCTCGGGATACAGGCAGCGGTAGCACGGCCCGCGGCCGGCCCAGAACAGGCTGACCTGGCCCTCGAAGCGATAGATGCTCCCGTACACGTGGGGTTTGCCGAGCAGCACGCAGGCGTCATTGACCAAGTAGCGCGTGGGGAAGTTGTCCGACCCGTCGATCACCACGTCGTAGTCCCCGAGGATCGCGAGCGCGTTCGCCGCGGCGAGGCGCACGTTGTGCGGTACGACCTCGATGTGGGGGTTCAGCTCGAGCAGGCGCTGGCGCGCGCGCTCGGTCTTGGGCTGACCGAGATCGCTCGTGCCGTAGAGCACCTGACGCTGCAGGTTCGTCACGTCGACCCGATCGTCGTCGACCAGGCCGATCCGGCCCAGGCCGGCGGCGGCGAGATACAGCGCGCTCGGCGACCCCAGCCCGCCCGCCCCGACGACGACGACGCGCGCCGCGCGCAGCCGCAGCTGGCCCTCCACCCCGACCTCGGGCAGGGCCAGGTGCCGGCTGTAGCGGCGGATCTCGTCTGGGGGGAGCATGGCTGGAGCAGGGATTGTGCCGGCCGGTCGCGGCTTTTGCAATCCGGGCCGAGGCGCTATCCTGGACTGCGCACGTGCGACCGATCGTTCTCAGCATCGCGGGCTCGGACAGCTCGGGCGGCGCCGGGATCCAGGCCGACCTCAAGACGATCGAAGCCTGCGGTGGCTGGGGTGCCACGGCGATCACGGCGGTCACGGCCCAGAGCACGCTCGGCGTGACGAGCCAGACTGCGCTCGATCCCGGGATCGTCGTCGCGCAGATCGAGGCCGTGCTCGGCGATCTGGTCGTGGCCTCGATCAAGACCGGCATGCTCGGGACGGCCGCGGTGGCCGCCGCGGTGGCGCGTGC
>Ga0180085_1000510_pt1 | contig 13773 bp, 5 predicted proteins | sample EasRiv730_16_10D_FD_123013 | JGI IMG/M metagenome (GOLD analysis project Ga0180085, IMG submission 123013) | Soil microbial communities from meander-bound floodplain in the East River, Colorado, USA - East River metaG ERMLT730_16_10D | ecosystem: Environmental > Terrestrial > Soil > Floodplain ... | reverse complement strand
GTGATATCGACGCCGCCGTGCGTTCGGCGCAGGAGGCGGTCGAGCTGGCGCTGGCCGCCGCGGGCGAGGACCATCTGTTCACCGCGCGCACGCGCTTGATCCAGTTCCAGATCCTGGATTCCGCGAGGCAGCGGGACCGGGCGCTCGAGACGGGTCGGGCGGCGCTCGCCGCGTTCAAGAAGCGACTGCCGCCGGATCACGCCGAGATCACGACCCTGGAAGCGAGACTGTCCCGCATGGAGGCGCGGGACGGGGCCGAATGACCTCAATAGACCGGACCGGCCACCAGCCCGGCCCCAATCGGGTCCTCAAGTCACTCGGCTGCGGCAACCAGATATCGCTCGCTGTCGGCGGCGACCCTCTCCAGACACTCACGCGCACGACGCCGGTGTTCATCGCGATCACGCCAGCGGACCTGGCAGAGTTCGATCGTTGCCTCGGATCGGAACCGACGGTTCGGGTGTCCTGGAGCGATTTCGCCCAGCTGGGTCAGTGTGGCATCCGGCACACCGACGTAGTTCTTGAGCCACAGGGATGTGCGGGAGTAGGGAATGACCGTAATCACGCTCATCAATCGCCTCGACGACAAGTCTCGCGTCGGGTGTCCGCGGCGTGTGGCTGCGCCACGACCTCGGCACCCGACACAAGCGCCTGCCCCGGCGAATTGCTCAACCAGGACACGTTTCTACCGGGGCTCGCTCAAGGGCGTCGGCAAGGTATACGTCCAGGTCGTCGTAGACGTGTTCTGCTCCCTGGCCTTCGCCAAGGTCTACACGTCGAAGATGCCGGTGACCGCGTGCGACCTGCTGTACGAACGGGTGCTGCCATTCTACGATGCGCTCGGCGTCCCGATCGGCGCCGTCCTCACCGACAACGGTCGCGAGTTCTGCGGTCGCACCGAGATGCACCCGTACGAGCTGCTGCTGGCGATGGAAGGCGTCAACCACCGGACGACCCGCGTCCGCTCGCCGCGAACCAACGGCGTCGTCGAGCGCATGAACCGAACGCTGCTCGACGAGTGCTTCCCCGTCGCGGGCCGCACCACCTGATACCTCGAGGTCGATGAGATCCAGCGCGACCTCGACCGCTTCCTCGCCTATTACAACATCCAGCGCACGCATCAGCGCTACCGCCTGAAGGGCCGAACGCCCGTGCATGCACTCTGCGAGGCCTTGGGCCTCGAGGAGCCACCTCGCTTCCCACAGGCTGGCGAAGCAGAACCCGAAACCAGACAGGAGGGCGAAGTCGCGTAAAGAACCGGACCCGGATGACCAGCTGTCGGAGAATTACTCAACCTGAACACCAGCTGTCGGAGGACTACTCAACCTGGACACGCAGCATCAGCCGACGATTCGGTACCCGCGTCGAGATTCCCTCCAGCCGCCGCCACGTCACTTCCTCAACCTGAACATCACTGTCACTTCAGACACAGCACCTTCTTCAGGTCTTTCAAGTTCGTCGCACTTGGCTTGACCTTGTTGAGCAACTCCACGGTGCCCCCGAATCCTTCGTACAGCATCTGTTCGACCATTGCCAGTTTGGCTGGACTGTTGACAACCGACGAATCCAATCCAATCCCGATATATGCGATAACCTTCTTGCCTCCCTTCACGTGCTGCGACACGCGCGCCCGAAACGTCTGCTTCGTCTTCCCAGCATATGCGTTTGTGTCTAGTCCGAATGTGTTCGAGGACACCTTTGTGATTAGTAAATATACGCCTTGCTCGACGAAGTTCGTCAACGCCGTCTCCCCCAAACATTGAATGATCTCGCGCTCGACTACCGCAATCCTGGCATTGATACTCTCATACTCAAAGACAGTAATGCCGGTCGGATCGACGTACTGGCTTGGCGAATTCGCCGCGAAACGATACAAGTTGTCGTCGCCACCAGCGAACCCGACGGGATCCTCGCTGATAAAGCGACCAATCGTCGGATCGTAGTATCGTGATCGAAAGTAGCCAAGACCGGTAACATTACTGAACTCCCGGGCACCAAAGGTCAGCTCGTCGGGCGTCTCAACGCTCGATCGATCAAGGAGTCTCCCGAAAGAGTCATAGATGTAGTGCTGCACGATCCTGCCATCAGTACCCATCAGATCTCGCACGCTTCCCACGTGATCGCGCAGCAACCAGCGTGACGCTCCACTCACATCATCGGCGACGATTCCGTCAACCGCTGGCGTGTAGAACTTCCGACTGCGCACCGTTCCGTCTTCACCGACAGTCACAATTGCGTTACTGCCGTCGTACAGGTAGACGGTTCTCGTCCCACGCTCCATCACGGCTACCCGTCGATTCAGAGCGTCGTAGGTGTAGAGCGACTCGCCGACAAGTTCGTTCGACGCCGAGTAGTGTTGAGCGCGGACGAGACGGTTGCGGTGATCAAACAGATAGTCGGCCCGTTCACCGTCGATCAGATTGAGTCGCTCAACGAGGTTGCCGTTCTGGTCGTACGTAAACTCATACTCGGCATTTGCTGTAAGACGATTTGCTCCCTCAGAGTACGTGTACACCTGGCTCAGGTGGCTTGACTCGCGATTCCCCGCGGCATCGTAAGTGTAGTACTCGTCGGGTTGAATCACCGCGCTGTGGTCTACTGCTACGAGTTGATTCCGGGCGTCGTACGTGTGCTCGTGCTCTCCTTCGGCGTCGGTTACTCGAGTGAGGTTGCCCTTCGCGTCTCTGTCGAGATCGATTACATGCAGGGGTGCCCCGTTGGGCAGTTGATGGGACACTCGTTGAATGCGACTTCCACAACCAGCGCAAGCGTACTCAAATGTGCTACGACCGAGCAGCTGTCCACCTACAAGCTGATCGAATCGTTCTATTTCCAGAAGGAGACCAGCAGCGTCGTACTGCAGTTCCACTCGCTTTTCAGGTACCGCGCTACCGGACTGCGTGGCCTTCGTAAGACGTCCCAAGGCGTCGAATGTGTACCTTGTCAAGCCTCCAATCGAGTCGTCGACTCCTACGACGTTTCCCGCAGAGTCATGAGCATACGTGACAACCAGTGGATCGTTGAAATCGGTCAGCGTTGTTTCGGTCTGCTGCAGGAGGCCGCGGGCGTCATAACTTAGACGGACCTCCGCATAGTTATCCGAGACCACGGTCAACTGACCTGCGTCGTCGTAGGTGTAGATGATTTCACTCGATGGACTCGTGTCCCAGCTCTCTCGCGTCAGACGATGAGCCGCGTCGTAGGTAAGGGAGACCTGTCGGCCACGAAAGTCCGTCTGGGCCACGATGTTGCCCAGGGAGTTGAACTGCAGGATGCTCGTGTCGCCGGTCGGGTTCGTAATTCGGTGCGGGAAACCACGGGCGTCGTACTCCCACGACCAGTGATTGCCAGTGGTGTCGTAGAAGTCGGTCACTTGTCCCAAGGCGTTTCGGACGTAGGACACCTGGGAACCGTCGGCGGCGGCGATCGACTGGAGGTGACAACCCGATTCATCGTAAGCGAATGCCATGGTGTCGCCGACGTGATCGGTAATAGAGGTTGGTCTGTCACATGCGTTGTATGCGACGTGTGTCGTCTCACTGTTGTCCGTCAGACTCGTCACATTCCCGCGCTCGTCGTACGTGAAGGTGAGAGACTCGCCTGCTGGCCCCACTGCGGTGACGAGGTTACCTGCCGCGTCGTACGAGTACTGGTCATCGAACCAGGTGGCCGCGTCCAGCCATCGACGCACCATGAGAACATCGGCTCGCTCATTCAAGACGATATCCGTTCGGGCGCCTGCGGGGTCGATAAGGGTCTGGAATGTTGCGAATGGATCTGCGGTAAATGTAGCGCATCCAGCCAGTGTGGCTACATCTCCCGTGGGATTGCATTGCGCAATTAGGCGCCCGGCGTCGTCGAACACATTTCGAACGATCGGACGATTCAACGGATCGGTTATTGTCGTAAGTAAATGTGCGTGAAGACTATTGTACTCATACAGCGTGTCGCGACCGAGTTGGTCTCTGAAGAGCACGAGATCTCCGTTCGCATCGTACCCGTACTCCAGTTGACGGGGAGGGTTCGCTGGGTCGGAGTTCTCGGGTTCGGTGATCCGCATGATGCGACCGTTGATGTCGCGATCGAAGAGGATTGAAGGACCGAACGAACTCGTGATTCCTGAGCTCGAGAATGTCAGTCGATTGTCGTGGCTGTCCTGGACAAAGAGCGCTCCCGACGACTCGTCTAGGTGGTACTCCGTGCCGTTGGATGTGGTCAGAACGTAGCGATGGGGATTGTACGGGACCACGAACTCGTAGAACGTCCCGCCACGATCCCAGAGGTACGTGCTTCCCGCTGGCGAGACCGCCTCCAGCTTGTCAGTGACACCAGGGTCTGGGTGGAAAGACGGCCGTGCTAGCGAGTAGCCGTAGCCACTCACCGGTTGCGGGTCGAACGTGAATCCAACACGGCGACCATCCAGGGTATCTACATAGACCCGTGTAGTCCGTGTGAAGGGTGAGTTTCTTACGACGGTGGTCAGGTCATCGTCGTACCCCACCTCTGTCGCACTGTCTGTGACTTGTCCCTGCACGCCCAATCGCCACCCCGCGCCGAAATCCCCGGGTGAGGTGTCGAGGCTGTTGTAAGATCGCGTGATGACGATCGGAATCCCGGCGAGGGGAATCACCAAGTCCGTGAAGGTGATCTCGAAGTTCCCGAGCTTCAACTCCCCGAAGACGCTGTAAAGGAACTCGATGCCACCGGTCAGAGCGCCGTCGCTCCCCTCGATCTGCACGCGATACGCGTCGTTGGGTAGAAGAGTCGGGTCGAAGGTCGCCACCACGGCGTTGGTCACTTCACCGCTGCCAGAGCCGATCACCGTGAAGTCGTCGGTTCCGGCACGCGCGATGCGGACCTCCCAGGTCAGGAAGCCAGGCGTGTCGTCCGTGATCGTGGCGTAGATCTCCGTCGGCGCGGAGATCTTCGAGTCGATTGCCGGACTGATCAGGGTCACGGTCGGCCGCGTCCCATTGTCGGGGTCGACGACATCGAACGCCACGTTTTCGAAGCCGAGGTTGCCCATCGCGTCGGTTGCCTCGCCCCGTACGCTCACGGTCTGTGGCGCGTCGTACTCGAGAATCGTGCAGCCGAGGTAGTCCATGGTTGCTGGCATCGAGTTGACCAGCAGCGTGCGGCTGACGAGACCGATGTCGTCTGTAGCCTCGAGGCAGACCTGCATCTGGGAGCGGATCAGGACCTGAGGGGCGGAGAGGTTCACCTTCACGGTCGGCGCCACCGCGTCGGCGTCGACGATCACGTTGAACGCCTGGGTGGCGAGGCCGCCGTGGCCATCTGAGACAGTCGCGATCACCGGGTGAGTTCCGACCTGGCTGGCGGACGGCGTCCAGGAGATGATCCCCAGGTCCTCGCGGATCTCCATTCCCGACGGTCCCTGGCCAAACGCGTACAGCAGGCTATGTCCGTCGGCATCGATCGCGTTCACGTCGTACTGGTAGGCCCGGCCCACGAAAGCGTGGGCGCCCGGCGGTGTCGTGGTGATCTGAGGGTCGTTGTTCGGCGGCACGGCGTCGAGCGTGTAGACCTGGGCACCGAACGCCCCGGACGGATCGGCCACGCGGATCGCAACCGTCGCGCTTCCGACTGTCGTCGGAGTCCAGGTCAGCTCGCCCGTCAGCGGGTCGATGGACATCCCCGCCGGCGGCGATACCAAGCTGAAGCTTACCGGATCGCGATCGGGATCGACCGCCTGGACGGCGTAGGAGTAGACCTCGTCGAGCACCGCCTCGAACGTCGGTGAAGACACGACGACGGGCGGCCGGTTGGGGAGCTCGGCGTACACGTCGACTGACCAGAGCTGGCTCGCGAACCCGCCGTTTCCGTCGTCGGCCTGTAGCTCGACCATGTGCGTGCCGACCTGGGCCGTTGTCGGTGTCCATTCGACTCGGCCGGTCGTCGCATCGATTGTCATTCCCGACGGAGCAGTCGGCAGGGTAAACGTAACGGTCTCCGAGACGTCCGGATTGTCGAGCGCGGGTTGATAGAAGTACAGGCGGTCCACAGCGGCAACCGCGGCCGGGCTGCCGTAGAGCCGCGGGATCGTCGGATTCGTCATCGGGGTGCCGACGACAAGGGTGTAGCGCTGTGTGGCTCGACCGCCGCGACCGTCCTCGGCCCGGACCTCCACAGGGTAGGAGCCGAGTAACGCGAAGTCCCAGGTCAGCGCGCCGGTCACCGAATCAATCAGCGCACCGCTGGGTCCGTTTGCGAGGGTGAACGTCACGGCGTCCCCGTCGGGCTCGAGAACCTCCGCGTCGTACGAGTAGCGAGCGCCCACGGCCGCCCGTGTCGGCGGTGTCGTGGTGAAGTAGGGCGCCTGGTTGACCGAACCATCCCGTACTTGGAGCGTGAATCGCTGCCGGGCCGTACCTCCATACCCATCGCTGGCCTCGACGACGACTTCATGGCCGCCGACGTCGGCGACGAGGGGGGTCCAGTCGATCACGCCTGTCACAGTTCCGATCGTCATGCCCTCGGGAGCACGAGCGAGGGCGTAGGACACAGGGTCGCCTTCCGGATCCACGGCCGATGCGGCGTACCGATACGAGGCGCCGATCGTGCTCGTGGTGCCGGGCACGGACTGGAAGTACGGCGCCCGATCGACCGGTCCCTTCCACACGATCTCGAATTCCACGTGCGCTCGCTCGGGGTTCAGCAGCGCAACCCGTTTCGGAGCGGAGCACTGCCCGGGGGCAAGCCGGTCGTCTGTGCCCAGATCGGTGAGCAGGATGAACGGCTTGCCGTCCGTGGTGAACCCCTCCGGCGTGGCAACGACCACTGAAGGGTGATTGGTTCGAGTGAAGATCATCTGCAGCGGGCCACGGATGGAGGTGTTGCCTTGGTTGCAGGCCGCGACCTCGAACTGGAACGTCTCGGTCACACGGTCGAACGTCGTGTTGGTGTAACGGGCCGAGATCGCCGTCGTGATGTCGCTCAGGTTGTCGAAGATCGACTGCTCTTCGGTTACACCGTTGAGCGTCACCGTGGTGGACGTCTCGCCGCAGCTCGCCGGCAACACCGCCACCGTGAATGGGTTGGCGCCAGCGTCGACGGAGACTTTCTTGAAGAACGCGCCGGTCGCGTCGAGGCTCTCGACCGGCTCGTCGTTCACGAGTACGGCGGTCGGCGGCTCGCCATACGACGGCAGTTGCACCCGGCCGCTCAGAACGATCTGCGATCCAGCCCGCACCGACGAGCCATCTGCCGGGTCGAAGGCGTTCGGGTCAACGGCGAAGCCGACCGGGCAGTCGGTCAATTCGTATAGGAAGCTAATGACGAGTGGGTTGGGTGGCGTGTAGGTCGACGTCGGTGAGCCCGTATTGTAGATGCGCCACCGGAACCCGGTGATCGTCCGCCCCGCGAGCTCATGACCGCTGAGAGCCAGTGAATGGCTGTAAGACAGAGAGTCCCAAGGGGGCTCGGCAAGCGACGATGACGGTGCCCAGTCGCCAAGCGTGACGTGCTGGCCGTTGTCGAGGGTGAGCTGCGCCTGCGATGTGACACCGGTGTGGATATCGCCTTGTCGCAGGGCGGAGAACGCCGGACCGCTTACGAGGCGAAGCGCCTCTCCTGGCACCGGCTCCTCGAACGCAACATCCTGCCATGCCGATGGGCCCGTCGAGCTGAATACCAACGACGGGAGATTTGACACGGTGCGCTGAACGTGCGGGCCGCAGGGCTCGAAGCCGCACGACACGAAATGGACCCGGAGCCGCTGGTCGGAGTGTATGGATGCCAGCGATGTGGTTGCGCCAGCCGGTTGGTTGATCAAGATGCGTAGGCCGTCGATCGCAATGGTCGGGCGCGCCGGCGTCAACTCGGGGAGAATCGACCCTGAGAACCGCAAATACCAGTGCCCGGGCACGTTGAAGCCACCGGCAACGATGCCTTGAACCGGGAACTCGAGAATCTCATCGCCGGCACTGAGCAGCCTGACCCGGTAGTCCACGGTCACTTGGGATGGGTTGAGCGGCTTGGTGAAGGTCACGTCCAGCGCTTCGATCAGCGCATAGCGCATCGCATCGATCGTGACCGGGGTCGTGAGAGGCACGTCATAGGTGGCCTGGGTTGCGGTTGTCGTGAGGGTGACGGCCCCTGTCGTGACAGCAAACCCGGCACCCGGGTTACGGGCTGCGAACGAAAACGTGGTGACGAGCGCAGCGTTGCCATCGACAGTGAAGGTGTAGGTCCCTGCCGCCAGAACGAACGGGCCGCGGTCACCTGTTGTAGGGTTCTGTGCGCTGACAGCGGAAAAGAGCGGTACCCCGACCGGGTCACGCAGAGACCAGCCCAGCCCGATTGCTCCGGATCCAAGATCGCAAATGACCTCTTGGCCATCCGTGACGGTCAGCGTTGTGGTCGAGATAGCTCCGGGGGTCGCGAGTTGTCCGGTGTGTGCGAAGTTGAGCGTCGTCGACCCGGCCTCGTCCTGGACGCTCCAGACCCTCGCAGTGAAGACGGGCTGGAGATCGCCCAACGAATCCAGGACGAGCGAGTATGTTCCGGCTGCGAGAACCCGTCGCAGCTCGCCCTGTGGCCCACAACTTTGCCCCGCAAACGGGATGATCGCCTCGCCAACAGGATCGAGTAGCGCCCAATCCATCTGACACACGAATTGCGTCGCCACCTCCACGTACGCCACCTGCTGCTGCGGAACCGTGATCACGTAGGTCTGCGTGGACCCACGGGCCCCCGCCCCAGCAAAGCTGCCGGAGATCAGCTGATCCAGACTGGCAGATGCTGTGGTATCCGTGACGCTTCGGATCGTGAACTCGACAACCGGGGTCGCCGTTCCTGTCGTCGCGTAACACCGCAGGACATAAGTGCCCGCGGCCAGGCCGAAGGGTCCCTGGTCGGCCAAGAATGGCCATGGGCCGTTGACAAAGACCCGCTGACCGGCGGAATCGAGCAGCTCCCACGCAAGGTTCACCGTCCCGCTGTTGCCAATGTCGAAGAAGTATCGCCCCGGGGAGGCTACGTTGAACGTGTACCGCTCCTCCCCGCCCGGCGTGCCGATCGATCCGCTCACCGGCGTATCCACCGTCACCGGATTGCCTGGCGCGGGAGGCGAGGCCGTCCCTTGGTCGAGGACCTGGAACGCATAGGAACCAGTCGCCCCCCCAACCGCACTCGTCACGGCCAGCGTGTACGCGCCGCCGACGAGCGCGACCGGCCCCTGGTCACTGAGATTGTTCGTGGTGCCGCTCGGCAGGTTCAGGAAAACTCGACCCTGGCTGTCCGTGAGCCGCCAGCGGAGGCCGGGGTCCGTCGGCGAGGTCCTGTCGATCAGGATGATCTGATTGGCGTTCGCGGTGAACGAATAGCGGATTTCGCTTCCAGGGTTGCTGATCGTGCCACTGACGGGAGTACCCACCGTGAGCGTCTGCTCGCTAGGTGTCGCATCGCTGATGAGGAATTGGTAGTTGCCTGTGGTTGGAGTCGTGCCGGATGGGGCCAGCCTGAGCTCGTAGGTGCCACCCATCAAGCGAAGGGGCCCCCGGTCTGCCATGCCGGCTGAGAACAGGGCCTGCCCGCGTGAGTCGGTAAGCGACCACGCGCCGTAGGCCGTTCGCGAGTCGAAGTAGACGAGTTGGTTGGCCGGCGACGTGAACGTGTACAGATGGGCCTGGCCAGGCACGGATACGGAGCTGGTCACCAGAGTTCCGATGCTGCACGCCAGGTCGAGCGGGGTCGCATCGACGACCCTGAACGAGTAGTTCACCGCGCCGCTGAACGCCGGAAGACCGAAGATCGAGACCACGTAATGGCCACCCATCAGCGCAACCGCGCCAACGTCCTCCAGGCTGCTGTTGGCGCTCGATAGCAGGACCCGTCCCCATGCATCCGCGAGTGTCCAGTTGACGTTCGCGACAGCAGGGACACTGGTCTTGTCAAGGGTCACCGACTGCCCGGCGAACCCCGCGTCGAACTCGAACGTGTCCGTCTCTCCGGCTGCCGTGATGCTCCCGTTGACGACCTGCCCAATGGTGATCGGGAGCCCCGTTCCCTGCTGTTCCAGAGGGATCAGCCCTGGAGGCTCCGGCCGCGCGACATCGGGGATTGACGTATCGCTATCTGGTGGGAGATTTCGGGCCCGCACTACGCCGGGGATCGGCAACGCCGAAGCCAAGACTTCACCCCGACGCAGGACGCTGCGACGGGCAGCGCCGTTTTTCGCATCGCGCCCGTCCCTGGGCGCAACGGCGCCCGGGGGTGGCACGGTCGAAGTGCCCTCCTCAAGGCGCGGCGCGCTCGCGTCGGAGGTTCGCGGCACCGGCGGCGTTTCGCGATCGCGGTTGGGGAGCGCGAGCGCCACCTCGGGGTAGACGAGCGATGTCACGAGCAGGTACACGATTCCGCGACGCAGGACCTCATTCACACGCATCGCCCACTCCGTCGCCATCCGAATCTTGCTGATTCGGATTCGGCACCGCCGGACAATTGTCGTCGCAGCCGATCACGACGCCGTCCGGGCAAGGCGCGTCACCGGGCACTCCGGACCCGTCCCCGTCCTCGTCCACACCGTCGCCGTCGTCGTCCGGATCGCACGCGTCGCCCTGACCGTCGTCGTCGAGATCGTCCTGCGTCGGGTTGGGATCGAGGACGCAGTTGTCGCAAGCATCGCCGCGTGAGTCCGCGTCCACGTCCGACTGCGCCGGGTTGGCCAGGCCGCCGCAGTTATCCACGGCTTCCTCGGTTCCGTCTCCATCGAGATCCGCGGTCGGGTCGGGGCAGACGAACGGCTGCGGCCGCGGATTCCCCAGCGAGTCCGTACCGAGAGAGGATTCGACTTCGCCGACGGCGCACTTGGTAGTGACGAGGTAGTAGAAAAAGTTGGTAGGTAGAGGGTCCAGGACGTCGACCACGGACGTGCTGGTGACGTTACTCTGAAAGCACTGCTGGTTGTACTGGAACGTCGTCGCGAGATTCCGGTAACCGCGGTAGACGTGGTACTCCACGTTGGGTACGAAGTCCCACGTCACCTCTGCGTACGGTGTTTTCTGCAACCGGGCGCTCGAGCCAATCTGCCCCAGAGCGGTGCAGTCGCAGGCATCACCGGCCCCATTCCCGTTCGTGTCCTGCTGGCCGGGGTTGTGGACGTCGCAACAGTTGTCGGTGCAATTGAGAACGTCGTCGCCGTCGAAGTCGTCCCCGGTCTCGTCGACCGTTCCGTCACAGTCGTCGTCGATTCCGTTGCCGCAGACCTCGCATCCCGGACCGTACTCGGCGAGACACACGAGTTGACCGGCACTACAAGCCTCGGAACCGATGCCGCAGGCGCCGAGCTGCCCGGTATCGCAGGAGCCCCCTGCCTCCGGGTTCCCTTCATCCGGCAGGCCGTTGCAGTCGTTGTCGAGCCCGTCGCACAGCTCCGGCCGCCCCGGATAGACTTCGGCTTCATCGTTGTCACAATCGACGCCCGTACCGGAAGGACAGGCAAAGCTGCCCGTCGGACCGTAACCGTCCCCGTCAGGGTCAGTGCACAAGTCGCAGCCGTCTTGAACGCCGTCCGCGTCGAGGTCACCGTCGCCACAGGCAATCACGTTGTCGAGGCCTACGCCGCTTCCCGTGTCGGCGTCGGCACCGATCAGGTCGAAGTAGAGCGTCACCTCGGTTCCGGGCGGGACGCTCGAGAGATCGACAGCGACGCGGCTGCCCACGCGGAGCGTCCCGATCCCCAGGTTGGTCGAGCCATCTTCCTGGATATTGAAGAACGAGGTCGCGAACGGTGCCCAGGTCGCTACGATCGGGAGGCCGGTGACGGTCTCGAGCAGGGTTACCTCGAACGCGTCCGGGACGAACGCGTCGCCGGTGTCGAAGCCCGGGACCAGGGTTAGGTCGAAGGCCAACTGCGTTTGCCCGGCCTGGACCGTGAAGGTCTGCTCAAGGGTCACGAGGAAGGAATCGCCCTCGCTCATTCTCGCCACGCCGAGAGCGACCGCGATCGTCCCGGGTGGTGCGGATCCTCCCGACTGCGAGGTGGTCCAGCCGGCCAACCCCGCCGAGAAGTCTCCGTTGGTCAGAGGACCGGCGGCTATCGTGCGAACACGGTACTCGGATGACGCGCATCCGGGATCGCGGACCACAGTCGTAACGGGCTTGCCGTCGACCTCGACCTGCACGATTTCGCAGGGCTTTTCGGAAGCCCGGATCGGAGCGTGGGCCGACGAGGCGAGAAGGAGGCCCAGGACTACCCACAACCGATTGCCGCTTAGGTGCATTGCCGGGTCCCCCAACGGCCCCGCCCCCGGATAGCGGAAGAGCGAAGCCTTCTGGGCACTAAGGCGAGAAAGCAACCTCTGGACGGCAGGACCGGCCTATATTGAGGAGGCTGTGGAGCCGTCCCGCGCCCGGAATACCGACACCCTGCTGGCCGCCGTGGCCGGCCAGGCCCCGGCCGCGAACGAGCTGATGCCGTTGATCTACGACGAGCTAAGGGCGCTGGCGCGGCGCTACCTCGGCCAGGAAAAACCGGGGCACACGCTGCAGCCGACGGCCCTGGTCCACGAGGCCTACCTGCGGATGTTGGACATCTCCCGGATCGATTGGAGGGGCAAGACGCACTTCTACGCGGTCGCCGCGCGGCAGATGCGCCGGATCCTGGTCGATCACGCGCGGAGCAAGGCCACGGCCAAGCGTGGCGGCGAGGTTCGCCGGGTGACGCTCGACGAGGACCTGCTGATCGAGCCCGGCCGGCCCGACGACGTCATCGCCCTCGACGATGCCCTGGAAGGGCTGTCGCGCCTCGACGCCCGCGTCGGGCAGGTGGCCGAGCTGCGGCTCTTCGGCGGTCTCGAAGCCACAGAAGTCGCGAACGAGCTCGGCGTGTCCGAGCGTACCGTTCGCGACGACTGGAGCTTCGGACGGGCCTGGCTTCTGCGCGAACTCGGTGGCGAGGCAGCCCAGGCGTGACCTGACGGCGCGCGCCGTCACATCAGATCGAACAGCAGCACCTCGGCCGGCTCGACCCCGGTCATGGCGATGCGGCGCTCGTTCTCGATCGCGGCACCGTCGCCTTCCTCGAGCCTCTGGCCTTCGACGTCGACGCGCCCGCGCACGACTTGCACCCACGCGCCGCGTCCCGAGCCGATCTCGTGTCGCACCGTCTCGCCCGGGCCGAGGACCGTCGCGTAGAGATCCGCGTCCTGGTGCAAGGTGACCGACCCTTCCCGGCCGGAGTGCGAGGCCAGGAGCCGCAGCTGGCCCTTCCGCTCCTCGAGCGGGAAGTGCTTCTGCTCGTAGCCCGGGGTGAGGCCGTTGCGCTCGGGCAGGATCCAGATCTGGAGCAGGCGCATCGCTTCCGCGGCTGACGGGTTGAACTCGCTGTGGGTCACGCCCGTGCCCGCGGTCATGCGCTGCACGTCGCCCGGTCGGATCACCGAGCCCGTGCCCAGGCTGTCCTTGTGCTCGAGCGCGCCCTCGACGACGTAGGACACGATCTCCATGTCGCGATGCGGGTGCGTGGGGAACCCGCCGCCGCCCAGGACGCGATCGTCGTTGATCACCCGCAGCGACCGATAGCCCATGTGGCGCGGGTCGTAGTAGCTGGCGAACGAGAACGTGTGCCGGGTGTCGAGCCAGCCGTGGTCGGCGTGACCGCGCTCGTCGGACTTGCGTACCCGGATCATGGTGTTTCCTCCTCGCCTCGGGCGGCGCCAGGATGTAGGATGGCGGCGCAGGATTGTCAAGTGCTGAACTAATTGCGGAGGCCGCATGGGCACGCACTACCCGGGGACGCCGGCCGAGGTTCGG
>Ga0180085_1000509_pt1 | contig 13779 bp, 11 predicted proteins | sample EasRiv730_16_10D_FD_123013 | JGI IMG/M metagenome (GOLD analysis project Ga0180085, IMG submission 123013) | Soil microbial communities from meander-bound floodplain in the East River, Colorado, USA - East River metaG ERMLT730_16_10D | ecosystem: Environmental > Terrestrial > Soil > Floodplain ... | reverse complement strand
TCGCGTCCCTTTTCCTCTTTCTCTGGCGCCTTGCATTCGAAGTGTACATCACCCACTTTGCGCCAAAAGATAACATCCTGATCGTCGGGACGGGGGAAGTGGCCCGGCAGCTCGGGGAGGAAGTGAAAAAGAGGAAACGCCTCGGTTTTCACCTCGTCGGTTTCATCGAACCTTCTCCGGTAAAGAAAAGCTCGGACGGTGCGCAAATCGGGGATGTCCTCGGCGATCCAACGCAGATGGATCGGATCATCGAGCGGCATGACGTCGACAAGATCGTCGTGGCGATCACGGAACGGCGCGGCGAGTACCCCGTCAAGGAGATGCTGGCGCTCCGGGTGAACGGGTGCGAGGTGCTGGAGTGGCCGGGGTTCTTCGAGAAGCTTTCCGGAAGGATACCGATCGACAGCCTCGCGCCTTCCTTTTTCATCTTCAACGAGGGGTTCCGGAAATCCAGGATTCTTCTCATGCTCCGCCGGGTGGTCAGCGTGATTATCGCCGCCGTACTCCTGGTTCTCCTCCTGCCGGTCTTTCTCGTCGTGGCAATCCTCACCAAGCTCGATTCCCCTGGTCCCGTCATCTATTCGCAGATCCGGGTGGGGCAGAAAAACAAGCCGATCCGGATCTACAAATTCCGCTCGATGCGGAACGACGCGGAGAAGAACGGCGATGCGGTCTGGGCGGTGGCGAACGACCCCCGGATCACAAGGGTCGGCCGTTTCCTCCGGAAAACGCGGATCGACGAACTTCCGCAAATATTTAACGTACTAATCGGCGAACTGGATTTCGTGGGTCCGCGACCCGAGCGGCCGGAATTCGTGCAAAAACTTCAGACCCTGATCCCGTATTACGACCTCCGCCACACGGTAAAGCCGGGGATCACCGGTTGGGCGCAGGTCATGTTCCATTACGGCAGCACGATCGACGAGGCGAAGGAAAAACTCCAGTATGACCTTTTCTACATCAAGAACATGTCGCTGAAACTGGATCTTCTGATCCTGTTCCACACCTTCAAGATCGTCCTCTTGGGGCGCGGGGCGAGATAGGGAAGATATCATTCCAAGTCGAAGTCCTTCCCTCCACAATTTACAATTATTGGCAAATGGCACTGGCGCAATTGGAAAAGAGGAGCAAAACGTGAAAGTCTGCCTCATTTCGGTGGAGATATTTGCCTGGGGAAAATACGGTGGTTTTGGAAAAGCAACCCGGACAATCGGACGGGAACTGGTGAAACGAGGTATCGAGGTCTTCGCTGTCGTTCCGCGGCGTGCCGGGCAGAAGCCCGTTGAAAAACTGGATGGATTCACCGTATTGAGTTTTCCACCCCACTTTCCATTCTCTGCAATGAATCTGTTCAAGGAATGCGATGCGGATATCTATCATTCGTGCGAACCTTCTTTCGGAACGTATCTGGCCATGAAGGCAATGCCACAAAAAAAGCATCTTGTAACATGCAGGGATCCGCGGGATTTTCAGGACTGGACGATGGAATTCGCGCTCCCCTCCTTAAATAAATTGCAAGTCATACATAATTATATTTATGAGAACAATTTCCTTGTGAAAAGGTCTATCCGACGGATGGATGGCGTATATACCACCGCGAAATATCTTATACCAAAGGTAAGGTCAATTTATGGGTTGCAAGTGGACCCTGTATTTCTCCCCACTCCGGTCGTAATTCCGGAAAAGGTCATGAAATCCGAAACCCCTACGGTGTGTTATGTGGCACGACTCGACCGAAGGAAGAGGCCAGAAATATTTTTCGACCTGGCAAAGAAATTTCCTCATGTACAGTTCATTGCCGTAGGCAAGTCACGGGATGGGGAATGGGATTCCTATCTCAGAAATAAATATTCCGATACTCCGAATTTGGAGATGGCGGGGTTTGTCGACCAGTTTACATCCAATCGGCACACCCAAATATTGGGAAAAAGCTGGATCATGGTAAACACCGCGACACGGGAAGGTTTGGCAAACTCCTTTCTCGAGGCGTCTGCCCATCAATGTGCAATTTTGAGTTTTGTTGATCCGGATTGTTTTGCCACTAATTTTGGATATCGTGTCCATGAAGACGAATTCGAAAAGGGTTTGAACTTCTTGCTTGAGAACGACAGGTGGAAAGAGAAGGGAAGGATTGGCTTTGAATATGTAAAAGAGACGTTTGATATCAATAAATCGATTGATAAACATTTATCTTATTATAACGAAATAACATAGGAGCGTCATGTCACAAGGAATCGGCTTTAGCAACCCCGACTTTGCGAAAAGCCATGGATTCTGTACCCCGGTTAAAGGCATGCTCCATGTCAGTCGGCGCGCCGTATCCTTGGAATTATCAATAACCATCCATCAAACCCGCTTACGGCACAACGCGGAACGGGCTTTTCCATCATGAAACTGGAAAGAGTCGAAACACCTTTTGGGATATTTCTCTGCTTTCAGAATGATCTGATCACGGAACAACTTCGAAAATTCGGTGCTCATCAACGGAACGACCTATCTATGCTACTCGGTCTCGTGAGGGAAGGGGACACGATTATCGACGTGGGAGCCCATATCGGGACATTCGCGATTCCGTTTTCATCGAAAGTAGGGCCCGAGGGACGAATTTTTGCGTTTGAGGCCGATGAAGAGACATTCAATATTTTACAAAAAAACATCGAGATAAACGAGTGTGGAGACATCATCCAAGCCGAAAATGCTGTTGTCGCCAGCCAAGAGGGGAACTTCAAAAAAGTTCGAAAACCGGGAAATATCGGAGCAACGAAATTCAGATTGGATGTTTCTCATTCAAGTCATGCGCCAAATACCGTCGTGCTTGACAGATGGTATGATGTAAATGATTTCAAAGAAAAGGGTATCGACGTCATAAAAATCGATGCGGAAGGAATGGACGCAGACGTATTGTTCAGCTGCCGGAAGCTTGTAGAGAAATATACGCCAATCATATACATAGAAGTCAACAATAAAGAATTAAGAGAATTTGGTAACACGAGAAAAGATATACAATCCATGCTTCAATCGCTTGGGTATCACTTTTTCCGGAATATCGGAAAGAGACATTCTAACGAGGATTGTTACATTATCGGGAAATTGCTAGACCTTGGGACAGGAGGAAAATTTTTCGACCTTCTTGCAATTCATCCATCAAGCCGGCGTTATCCAAATGTCTGGAAATCCGAGCAATATATGAAATATTGGCATCTTATGCAATCACTTAAGATTCCGTATCGAGCGATACATTTTTTGTACGTTACTATCGCGAAAAGATTCGGAACATATTCCCTCTGACATCGGGCGGATTCATAGCAATAAGCTCGATTTCGTAATCAATAGAATTAGGTGGGGGGATTATTTCCTCATCGACCCGCCAATTTTTGTGAAAACGTTGCCGTGAGTTCCATTAATAAAAATCCAAACAGAGTGCTTTGGATATCCGATTACTTCCCGAGACCGTTCAAAATGAACGCGGGAATTTGGTCGATAAAAACGGCTCTCGCCCTAAATAAAAGTGGGGTTGAAGTTATTGTTCTATCACCTACACCCTGGATTCCCAAGTGGATGGCCTTCACGCCGAAGCTGATCGGTTGGGCCGATGTTCCCTATAGATATGATATTCATGACTTGCCGGTGTATTATCCAAAATGTCCACACTACCCAAGTAGTTTGATACGAAAGTATGTCTATAATTTCTTACCCTTTCTCGAAACCGAAGCGATATACAAATGGATCGATAGTACTGTTTCGGACATAATGGACAATTCTCCATTTCAGTTGATCCATGCCAATTTCATGTTTCCAAGTGGATACATTGGTTACCGTATCAAGAAAAAATATGGAGTTCCCCTAATATTTCATGAACGTGGAATTCGTCGACTCGAAACGGCATTGAAAAACGGACGACTGAGAGGAATATATTCCAAAGTCGTACGCGACAGCGACCTGGTCATTGCGCCCAGCGAGAAAATGGCAGAGATTCTCCGGAGAAATTTCCCATGTGGCGGAGATATCACTGTAGTCAGGGATGTCGGCGATATCGAAATTTCCGATGAAGCAGCGGAACCCAGGCCAAACCGGTATCAAGAGAATAAAATCATCTTATCGGTGGGGGCACTGATCGAAAGAAAAGGGCATGAGGTTCTGGTAAAGGCAGTAAGACGAATCAAGGAGAACATCCCCGAGGTCAAATGTCTCATCATCGGCAGCGGAGACCGTTTCGAAAAGATCAAGCAACTGATCCATGGTCTCGGATTGAATGATTCCGTCGAAATGCTAGGAGAGCTTCCACATATTGAGGTGCTGAAGATCATGTCCTGGTGCGATGTCTTCGTTCTTCCATCTTGGGATGAGGCTTTTGGCACGGTCAATGCGGAGGCAATGACTTTCGGCAAGCCGATCATCGGATGCGTAGGGGAAGGAATCAGTGAAGTGATCGAAGATGGGGTCCACGGTTTCCTGGTGGAAAAGCAAGACGTCGAAGCGCTTGCACAAGCGATCTCGAGAATTTTGACGGAGATACCATTGGCCAGGCGCATGGGGGCTCAATCGATGGAGTTGTCCAAGAATGTGCTGAATTACAATCAGATCTCCTCGCAAATGATCAAACTCTACGCGAATATCCTTTCTTAGTGGAAGCGGTATGAAGATGGAAAACGAAACGATTCCGGTATCCTTTCCGGTTCAAAAGAGGATCTTGCCCTTCTATAATATAATTCTGAACGATTTTTTCCGGAATATGATGGATAAAAATGTAATTTATTGTGTTTTAAGCGGGTACGAGGGGCTTCCGGAAGTCTATAAATCGAACGATATTGATATCCTCGTTTCGAAAAGAAATCTTCATGAAGCAAGCAACATCCTTAAATCCGTTCTTAAGGATCATGGTTCCGGATATTATGTGTTACACAAGTACAATGGGAGGCACACATATATTTTCTTTTTCCAGGGAATTGGCGGATGGGTCAGAGAATCGATAAAAATCGATTTGTTTATCAATTTCGAATTTCGTGGAAGGGTTTTTCTTTCTTCCCGCGAGATCCTGAATAATATCATACCGCACAAAAATTTATATATTCCTTGCGTGATGCATCAAGCCTATATCGGAGTGGTGAAGGGGATATTGAAGGGAGGAATTGCCTGGAAAAAATACATGGCAAGAATTCAGGGTGGGTTGGCCGATAACGCCGTGGGGATGGAATTTCTATTACGGAGGATATTCAGGGAAAAAACCACCAAATCTTTGGTGTCCTATTTGAGGGCGGGGGACACCGAATGCATTGAAAAGATCCGGAAGCGGATGATCTATGAAACGTACACGAATTCGTTCTTGAAACATCCGATACGTTTCCCATGGAATTTGATTTCTTATTTCTATATTCGGCTTGGCAATATGTTGAAGCCGCCGAATTATATGATTGCGGTGTTGGGACCTGATGGGTCCGGAAAATCCACCCTGATCGAGAAGATGAATGTTCATTTCCAGGATTTATTTAAGGTAGATTCAGATGGAGTGAAGGTATTCCATATTCGTCCGGGACTATTTCCCACCATCACCGAACTGTTGAAGAAAAAAAGCCACTCGGCGGAAAAGCCCTCGCTCCTTCGCGAAGCTTGGCATACACCATCCAGCACGTTATCAGTTGTCCGGCTTCTTTGTTTCTGGGCCGATTATGTCCTCGGGTATTTCGTCAAGATACTTCCTGAATTGGGAAGGCATCACTTGGTGGTCCTGGACCGATATTATTACGACTTGCTGATCGACCCTTCACGGTACAAGATCCGACTTCCTCACCGGGTGATGAAGGCATTCCTTGTCGTTCTGCCGACGCCCGACATCGTCTTCGTTCTGGACGCGCCTCCAGAAATAATATATCCAAGGAAAAGAGAACTGAATGAGGTAACGATAGGGATATTATTAAATGAATACAGAAATTTAAAAAATGAGATCGGTAATGTGCATATCCTGCAGGCTGCGAATTCGCCCGAGGAGATATCCATTGAGGTTGTTTCCACATTCCTTAAAAGTGCGGCAACGAAGCTGAATTGAGGCAGAAGGTCATGAATCTCTTGACGCTTTGCTATGAATTCCCTCCATTGGGAGGCGGGGGCGGCAAAGTAGTCTACGGTCTCACGGATAATCTCGTTCGCATGGGATACGATGTCGACGTTGTCACCATGGATTTCAGAGGACTTCCAAGGCATGAAAATATCATTGGAGCCAATATCTATCGCATCCCGTGTTTGAGGGGGAGCGAATCGGTATGTCACTCCCATGAAATGGCAACTTACCTTGCTTGCGCAATACCCGCACTTGTCAGGCTGTATCGGAAGAAACGTTACGACCTGAACCATACCCATTTCATTTTCCCGGATGGCATTCTTTCATATCTTTTGAAAAAAGCGACAGGATTGCCTTATGTCATTACTGCCCACGGCTCGGATGTTCCGGGATATAATCCGGATCGTTTCAAGACACTGCACAAGTTGATCCATCCTTTGTGGAAGGCTGTCATCGAGAATTCGGAATGCATCATTTGTCCGAGCGAAATCCTGAAATCGCTGATCCTTCGGGGCAAGCCCGATGCAAGAACGAAAGTGATTCCCAACGGGTTCGAGGTCGGTCGACTGAGCCCACACCGGGAGAAGGGCAGACGCGTTCTCGTGGTTACGCGGATGCTTGAAAGGAAAGGGGTTCAATACCTCCTCGAAGCCTTGCAGGGATTGGAGCTCGGGTTTGAAATCAACGTGGTGGGAGAAGGGCCGTATCTCAATACCTTGAAGGATCTGGCGACCCGGTTGGGAGTAAAGGTAAGATTCTGGGGCTGGGTCGATAACGATTCCGCGGAGATCAAGGAGTTGTTCGAGACGTCGAGCATTTTTGTTTTCACTTCCGAAGCGGAAAATTTTCCCATCGTTCTTTTAGAGGCGATGGCGGCGGGAATGGCGATCATAACCACGAGCGGTACAGGTTGCGCCGAAGTCGTGGGGGACAGCGCAATCCTCGTACGACCGAAGGATCCCGTCGGGATTCGAGAAGCCTTGCTCTCGCTGGCCGACGATTCGGAACGATGCAGGACATTGGGTCGTTTATCGAGAAAGCGCCTTGAGGACAATTTCAAATGGAATGTTGTCGCGTCACGCTATTCGGAGGTGCTGCAAAGCTTCAGCCGTTCCTGATCCGCCGAGGTCGAATCCACTGGTTCGTTCGCTGATGGAAAGCCTTCTTTGCCATGAATAACCCATTGAAATTGCCACAGAAAAGAAACAGGATCAAGGTATTGTATATCGCGGGATCCGGCCGGAGCGGGAGCACGATTCTCGGAAGGATACTGGGGCAGGCCGAAGGCTTTTTCTTCGCGGGAGAGCTGTGCAAGATCTGGAAATACGGTTTACTCGAGAACCGGATGTGCGGATGCGGAGAGCCATTCCGGGATTGCCTGTTCTGGCAGGGGGTATTCCGCGAAGCGTATGGCGGGATGGAAAAGGTCAACAGCCGGGAATTGTACGATCTGCGAAAAAAGAGCGCGTCCATGCGCCATCTCCCGCTCTTCCTGTTGTCCGGTGCGAACTCTCTGATGTCCGGCCGGATAGAGAGATTTTCCGGCCACCTGGAGAGGTTGTATACGGCCATACAGGCACGGGCCGGGAGCCGTGTCATCGTCGACTGTTCCAAATCCGTATCCTACGGCTACGTGCTGGGATCGTTGGACACGATCGACCTCTATGTCGTCCATATCATCAGGGACTCTCGCGGGGTGGCGCACGAAAAACTCAAGAGGAAGAAGTACCAGCCGGGGGATGAAAAACCCGTATACGCAGGGCGTTATAGCCTGTTGGAGAGCTCCTTCACCTGGAATGTGCAAAACCTCGCCGCGGAAGCGTTCTGGAGACGCACCCAGGGGAGATACCTGAAAATTCATTATGAAGACTTTGTGGCTAAGCCTCGGGAAACGGTCGAGCGGATTCTGCGGATGATCAAGGAAAATGTATCCCGTCTTCCGTTTGTCGGAGTGCACAGGGTACAACTGGACTCTCGGAGCCACTCCGCTGCGGGAAATCCCGTCCGCTTCGACTCCGGAAGCGTGGAAATCAAACCGGACCTCGAGTGGATGGGGGAAATGAGCGCGGAAAAGAAGATCATAGTCACATCGCTCACCTGGCCTCTCCTGATAAAGTACGATTACCTGAAACGGTAGAATCGCCGGAACCCGGATGAAAAAGAGCATATCCCTGGCGTTACGGTTCGCGGTGTCATTTGGCATACTGATTTATTTGCTGAGATTCATTCCGATCCACCAAGTCATGGAGACGATCGGTTCCGTAAAAGTAAGTTTCGTGGTTGTGTCGATTCTGTTGACGCAAATCATGACGTATATCTCCGCTGTCAAATCGAAAATATTGACCGATGAACATAATATGTCTCTGACAGTCGGGAAGATTTTTGAAATAAATTACATCACACAGTTTTACGGGTTGTTCTTACCCGAAGTCATTTCGAGCGGTCTGATTCGATGGCACAGATTTTCGGCACCTGACCGAAAACCGGCGGAAGCTCTGGCTTCCATGATATTTTGTCGTTTCATTGAGATTACTATGTTGTTGGTTTTAGGACTCATGTTCTGGATACTCGACGAGTCATCCGGCTTGAATGATTCCTTGGGAATAATTTTAGCAATGTTATTGTTTGTATGTATCGTTATATATTATTTTGCTTTTAACCATAAGATATCTTTGTTAATTTTAAATAAATTGAACAAGATAAGTTTCCTTCCGAAACAAATTATAGAGAAAATACAGAAATTACTGATGGCAACTTCCAAGTATCAGTCGCTGAAAAAATCTTCTCTTTCCAAGGTAATTGGATTGAATATCGTTAAAGACATGATAAGTATTATAACTTTTTATTTGTTCGCCAGATCCGTAAATATCAATGTGGAATTTGTAAGCATCGCGTGGATCCGATCGTATATCCAGATCATCACCTTGCTTCCCATTTCAATTTCCGGGATTGGTATTCAAGAAGGGACATTGATCTTTTTCCTTGGATCCTTCGGCATTTCAACAGCATCTGCTGTTGCGCTTTCTCTCCTCTTTTATCTGAGAACATTGATAGGGGGGGCGATCGGCGGACTCATTCAAGTAGCAGATCTCCTAATTTCCAACCGGAAAAAACCCGAAGTGAACAAGGTAATTTGAAATGGAAAACAGAGTTGAGTTAGCCTCATCTGCCTGGTTTGGAGATTACACGATATGTCTTGATTTCCCCTCTTCATGGGAAATAACATTCGTAGGGAATGGTGGCAATTCTTCCCTTTCCTTTGGAGAGATGAAAGAGAAAGTAAAAAATCCAATCGGATCACAACCTCTTTCCGATCTTGCATCGGGAAAACAGCGGGTTGCTGTTATTGTCGATGACATCACACGACCTACCCCGGTCGCAACGGTCCTTCCCGTCATTTTGGGAGAGTTAAAAGAAGCGGGGGTTCGTCCCGATTCCATTACGATAATTGTCGGGGGGGGAACCCATGCCCTTCCTACGGAAGAAGAAATCGAAAAGAAAATCGGGAAGGAACTGGCCGCAAGCGCCGATGTTATTCCCCACGATCCAAGAAAAGACCTGGTCTACCTCGGGAAGTCATCGAGAGGAACGCCTCTCCACCTGAACAAGACCGCCTTCGAGTCCGATCTCTTGATCGGGATAGGGTGTATCTATCCTCACCCCGCCGCAGGATTCTCGGGCGGGTCCAAGATTGTCGCACCAGGTATTTGCGGAAGCGAGACTGCCCGATACATGCACGACTATCTCAGGGGAGGAGAGAGGGGGAGAATCCAGGACCAGAACGAATTTCGCCAAGAGATCGAGGAAATCGCCACGAAAGCCGGGCTTCGTTTCATCGTGAACGTGGTACTCAATCAGCGTAGGGAAGTATGCGCCCTGTTTGCGGGAGACAAGGTGTTGGCCCATCGGAAAGGTGTAGAGTTCGCAACGGCAATATATTCGGTAAAACCCATGATGGATGCTGATGTTGTGGTTGTCGACGCGTATCCATTTGACACGACCTTGCAATTTGCACACGACCGGAGTTTTTGGCAATTCCAGGGATTGAATAAAAATGTTTCAAAGGTGATTATTGCAGCATGTCCCGCGGGTCTTGGGAATCATGATCTTTATCCTTTGAAAAATCCGTTGGCGACCAGGCTTACAAGACGTCTTAAAAACCTTCAATTGAGAGAGTTTAAAAATTCGTCCATAAAATATCATTCTATTAAGAAATTACTGAAACGGAAAAAACAGAATTTCCTGATTCTGTCGGAAGGATTAGGCGACAATGATATCAAGACAATATATCCCAGAGCCAAATTGTTCAAAACCTGGGAATGTATTCTTCAAGAACTTAGGTCTAGACATGGTAATAGTGCTGTAAAGGTCTGTATATATAGATGTTCACCTTTTTTATTGCCTGTGTAATTGAAACTGTCTTTCCCTGGCATCTCCTTGTGATATGCCTGAAAATATAAAAATATGCTCCCGATTTTTATTATGGAAAGGTTTATGTGGACCCCAAGAAAGATATACATGTTGGATGTTCAATAAATAAATATAAAATGGAAACATTCAATAAAGTGGAATTTTCTATCGTTATACCGGTTTACAAGGAAGAAGGCAATTTAAACAGGCTACACGAAGAAATACATAAGGCGTTACAAAATGAAAGATCATTCGAAATACTGTTCGTTGATGATGGAAGCAACGACGATAGTTGGGAAATCATAAAATCCCTATCCTCCAAGGATATGAGGACACGGGGTATACGATTTTCAAAGAATTTCGGGCATCAATATGCGCTCCATGCAGGACTGATGCATGCCACGGGTAATGCCGTGGTCACTATGGATGCAGATCTGCAACACCCTCCATCCGTGATCCCGCAACTTCTCGAGGCATGGAGAAAAGGATCAAAAATCGTAAACACATTGCGCATACCCAATAAAAACATCACGTGGATAAAAAAGGTCACTTCCAATTTGTATTACAAGATATTTTCCTTTTTAAGTGGCGTACGCATCTCTCCGGGGACATCGGATTTCCGTCTCCTGGACCGGCAGGTCGTGGACGAATTGGTCAAATTCAATGAGTCGGGGGTTTTTTTCAGAGGCCTTGTGAGTTGGGTGGGATTCAATAATTCCCAAATCTGGTTTCAATGCAACGATCGATTTTCGGGGAACACAAAATATTCCCTTTATAAAATGCTGCAGTTTGCCTGGAAAGGAATAACCTCTTTTTCCATCGTTCCATTGCGGTTAGGAATCCTCATCGGCATTCTAACCAGCCTATTTGCATTCTATCAATTGATCGAATCCTTATATCTGAAATTATTCACGGATACGACCGTTCCTGGATGGGCATCGGTCATGGGACTTTTATCATTATTATTCGGGGTCTTATTCATCCTGATCGGAATATTGGGAGAGTATATCGGGAGGATACTTGTCGAAGTACGTGGGCGTCCTAGATATATCATAAGTGAAACCATAATACCCTCGGAGATACACGGAGACCGAGACATTTCAATCAATAACAAGGATTTATCATATACTTCTCCCGAATCGGATTAAAATTCAATGCGGCGAAGTGGTTTCTATAGATGAACCAGTACTCTCATAAGCTATCGATGGTTTGTATATTTGGGTTTATCGTCTCCGGTGTGTTCGGTTTTTTGTCGTTCCGAGATTTTCATTGGAACACCTTGAAGAATGTTTCCATGGGAGTCGAACCATGGTTATTAACTCTCGCCGGATTGTTCTTAATTATGTCGATCTTTCTAAGGGCATATCGGTGGAAATATTTCCTTCCTCCCAATATGGGAATTTCCTATCATTCTCTAGTTAGCGGAGTTGCAATCGGTTATTTCTTCAGCAACATTTTTCCTGGTCGCATGGGAGACCTCCTGAGACCTGGATATGTCTCTAAAGCAAGCAATCAATCTTTCTCCATCGTTTTCTATTCCGTAGTGATAGAACGGATATTCGAATTGATCATACTTCTTCTTTTCGCCTTAACATTGTTGAAATATAATGGCGTGCTGGCGGATATTCTTCGTGGTAAGTTCCATATTTTATATGGAATCGTTTTCATCGGGTTGTTGTTATTATTTTTCGCAAGGCATATTCTATCCGGGATCTTACGCATTTCGAGAAGTACAAATTTGAGTTTCATTTCAAAGCCAATAAACCAAATTATCATTGCTTTTGAAGGGAATTTTCGATACAAGCGTACATTATTTTTGATTGTTCTATCTGTTCTGATTTTCTTTGTCGACGGTCTGGTGTTTGTCTGTACATTCAATGCCCTTCAGCTACAGGTCACGTTCATTGGAAAGTTCACTACAATGGTTGCTACCTCACTAGGACATTTAATCCCATCTGCTCCGGCAGGAATAGGGGTATTCCATTATTTATGCAAAACAAGTTTGAATTTTTTTGGTGTTGATAATAGTGTTGCACTTTCGGCTGCAATATTAGTCCATGCATTTAATTTTCTTCTTGAATTTATGATTGGAATGTTTTTTCTTATTTCCGGCCCATTAAAATTTATTCACATCGTGAACAGAACCGTTATCGACGAGGTATCATAATATTTCCGCTTCTTGGATAAACAATAGGCAGGAATCATCTTCAGGAAAGGTTGGGGACATCAAGCTCGAAGAAATTGGCTTCAGCAACAAGAATGAATTGTCCGTATATATTTCCTCGAAGAGGGACAGTGGTTTTGTAGACTGGTGGGAATGGAGAAAGTTTCTTGAAACAATCTACGGACTTGAACATTTTTGGTACGTAGCAAGAAAAAATGGAAAAATCGTCGGATTTCTTGGCCTTGCGTTGGCAAATCATCCGATATTTGGCAGATATCTGGTAACAGCGCCCTTTGCGAGTCAGGGAGGATTTTATGCGGATTCCGAGGATGCCTTCCTGGCATTGATTGGCAAAGCAGAAGAGTTGCAGGATAAAATCCGCGCCCGTTACACGCTCATCCGTCAAATGAACCAGAAATGGGACCTTCCTGCATGTTGGCAAAACGATCACTCTTATGCAACTTATAATTTGCATTTAGATAAAGATTTTTATTCTTTTTCAAAGGAAAATATAAGAGGAACGCTTAGAAATACAATTAATAGATTTGGGAAAAATGAGCTTAGTATCATGTTTGGTAGATATGAATTGATCGAAGAATTCTGGAAAGTGATCAGCAGGTCAATGAAAGAGCTAGGATCCCCATATCATTCCAAGCGATATCTGGAAGCCCTGGTAGAATGCATGGGTACAAAGGCAGAATTTGTCCTTTCCAAGGCCGGTGACGGGCGAATTATCGGAGGAGGATTGTTGATCTCCCATCTGGACAAGATGGAGATATTGCATATGAATGGGTTGAAAGAGTACAAGTCGATGAATGTCGCTGATTTTCTCTATTGGTCAACGATACGGGAATGTCATCGAAGAAAGGTCCTTTCCATCGATATGGGTCGAAGCTTGGTGGAGTCCGGGAACGAAAAATACAAGATGAAATGGAAACCGATTCGAAATGTTCTTTATTATTCCTATCGATTGACCCCTAAAATGAAAATACCGAGCCTGAATCAAAGTAACCCACGGCTAAAATTTGCGATCAATGTATGGCAACGGATGCCGCTTGTCGTTGCCAACTTTCTCGGTCCGCGGTTGATCTCCGGAATATTGTGAATTCCCATAAAATTATATAATGCGTTCTGCCCGTTCCCATGGCCG
>Ga0180085_1000507_pt1 | contig 13790 bp, 13 predicted proteins | sample EasRiv730_16_10D_FD_123013 | JGI IMG/M metagenome (GOLD analysis project Ga0180085, IMG submission 123013) | Soil microbial communities from meander-bound floodplain in the East River, Colorado, USA - East River metaG ERMLT730_16_10D | ecosystem: Environmental > Terrestrial > Soil > Floodplain ... | reverse complement strand
TTGATGCGCTCGAGCCAAGAAGCCCGCATGCGGTGGGGAGTCTAGCGCATCACGCTCGCCCCCCCTGGTAGAATCCCCCGCTCAACCGCAGCGCAACCGAGGAACACCCACCGTGCACAAGGCCCACGGCTTTCGCCGCAGCGTTCTAGGTCTGGTCGTCTCTTCGCTGTGCCTCGCCGCCTTCGCCTCCGAAGACCCGGGCCATTCCAGGCACGGGACCGCGTTCGATTCGGGGATGCGGACGAAGCCCTGGGAGATGAAGGGCCTGGGCAACACCCCATTCCCCATCACCTGCAAGAACGCGGAAGTGCAGAAGTGGTTCGACCAGGGGAATGCCCTGCTGCACTCGTTCTGGTTCGAGGAGGCCGAGCGCTCGTTCCGCTGGTGCCTGAAGCTCGATCCCGACTGTGCGATGGCCTACTGGGGCCTGGCGCGCTGCGGCTTCAACTGGTTCTCGAGCCTCGTTCCGAGCCTCGACGAGAAGGATTTCGGACGGTATCGGAAGTTCCTCAACGAGGCGATCCGGCGCAAGGCCGACGTGTCGGAGCGCGAGCGCACGTACATCGAGGCCTGGGAGCGTGGCTTCGCGCCTGAGGTGAAGGAGCGGCGCGAGGTGCTCGTCGACGAGCTGCAGTCGATCGTCCTGGCGTACCCCGACGACAGCGAGGCCAAGGCGCTCCTGGCCCTGTTCAACATCCGGCAGGGCAGCGCGCTCGCGAACCAGCTGGTCATCGATCAAGTGCTGGCCAAGAACCCGATGCACCCCGGCGCCCATCACGCGAGCATTCACAACTGGGACGGCGTCTCACCGGCCCAAGCGATCAAGAGCTGCCAGCTCTACGGCCAGTCGGCGCCCGACGTGGGCCACGCGCGGCACATGCCCGGACACATCTACAGCAAGATCGGCATGTGGCACGAGGCTGCGATCGCGATGGACTCGGCCACGCGGATCGAGCTGCAGTACATGAACGATCGGCTGGCGCTGCCCTTCGAGACCTGGAACTTCCCCCACAACCGCGACTACCTGGGCTACATCCAGGAGCAGCTCGGGATGGCCGAGGCGTCGATCCGGGGCGCGAAGGACCTGCTGGCTTCCCCGATCGATCCGGACGACGACGCCGAGGACGAGTACGACACCACGCGATTCGGGCGATCGGGGCTGCTGCGCGCGTTGATCAAGTTCGAGCGCTGGGACGAGGTCCTCGCGGCGGATGGCTGGTCCTGGAAGGAGAAGGACGACGACGACAAGTTCATGAAGGCGTTCGTCGAGACCGTGGCCAATGTGGGCCTGGGGAGAGTGGTCGAGGCCCGCGACCGGTTCGCGCAGCTCGAGTCGTCCTTCGACGAAGCGGTCAAGAAGGACAAGAACGCCGAGGAGTTCAGGGGGATTCCGTTCCACGCCGCGGAGGGCCTGCTCCTCGTTGCGGAGGGCGAGTTTCTCGACGGCCAGCGAGCGCTGCTCGACGCCGCCAGGCTCGAGCAACGGGCGCGGAACGCGCACGACTACCCGAACGACCCGCCAATGCTGGCCTGGCCGGTGATGCGCCTCGTGGGAGACGCGTACTTCAAGCGCGGCGACTACCGCTCCGCGGTCGACGCGTACGAGCAGGCGCTCGAGAACGAGCCCAACGACGCGTTCAGCCTCTCGGGCTTGGCGCGCACCTGGTACGCCCTGAAGAATGCGGAGCAGGCCGAGCTGTATGCCGGACGCCTGGCGCACGTGTGGTCGAACGCCGATCCGGGGCTGAAGTGGATGACCGAGGTGACGAAGCTGGGGCTCGGCAAGCGGCCGGTTGCAGACACTCTCGCTCCGGAGCGCGTGTATCGCCCGCAGGATCTGGACCGTCTCGGACCCAGCAACTGGGCGCCCTACGCCGCGCCGAAGCTCGACGTCGCGAACGGAGAAGGGAAGCCGGTGCGCCTCGAGGATTACCACGGGCAGAACGTCGTGCTCGTGTTCTTCATCGGCGATTATTGCATCCACTGCGTCGAGCAGCTCGCGGCGATGAACAAGCGCATGACGGAGTTCGAAGAGAAAAAGGCGGTCGTGCTGGCGGTGTGCAGCGCGCCGCCGTCTCAGACGAAGGCCTCGAGCAGCTTGAAGGACGTCAAGATCCCCATTCTCTCCGATAGCAACCACGAGAACGCGCGCCGCTTCGCTTCGTACGACGATTTCGAGGAGATCGAGCTGCACTCGACGATCCTGATCGACGGGGCGGGCCGGGTGCGGTGGAAGCGGACCGGCGGCGCCCCGTTCATGAACATCGATTTCCTGCTCCAGGAGCTGGGGCGGGTCAACGACGAGATGCGGGAGAAGTAGGCTCGCCCGGCGCCTTGCGCGCGATGCCCAAGCGCCTGCCGAACTCGTAGTACACGAAGTGCGTGATCCGGCCGTGACGGTCGCGTCCGAAGCGACCCACACCGTCGTAGTGCCGGGTCAGGAGCGTCTCGTCCGACAGCGAGGCCAGGACGTGGCGCTGCCCGGCCGCGACACTGACCAGGGAAGCTCCCTCACGGACGATCCGGACCACGTGGTCGGGACGACGCTCGAACCGATACTCGCCGACGTACTCGTCGAACGCGCCGAGACGCACCTGTTCCAGGAACGTGCGGGATGGGACGACCCGGACGAGCTCTTCGCGGACGGACGGCGGCAGCTGGCCCCGAATCCGCAACCTGGCGGAGTGCAGGCGCTTCCCGACCGTTCCGGGCTTCAGGTGCAGCAGCCGGGCGATCTCCTCCAGCGTGTAGCCGAGGAAGTAGAACAGCACGGTCACATGCCGTTCGCCCGCTGGCAGCGTGGCCAGAGCCGACGCGACCACGGACTGGTACGCGGACCGTCCCCGTTCCGCTCCGGCCTCCGCCCGGAGCTCGACGGGCTCCGGGGCACCCGAGCGGCGAAGCAGCCGGCGCGTGCACTGCGACACGACGATGGTCTTCAGCCACGCGGTGAACGCCGAGGCATCGCGCAGCTGATGCAGGCGCAGCCACGCGGTCGTGAACGTCTCCTGCGCCGCATCCTCCGCCTCGGCGAAATCCCGCAGCGTTGCCAGCGCGTAGGCCAAGACGAGGTGCTGCGACCGCTCGACGAGCCGCGCGAACGCGGCGTGCTGTGCGGGCAGCGGCGCGGCCGGATCGCGGACCCTGTCGACCAGTTGCTCGGTGCTCTGCGTGGCTCGAGCGCTCACAACGCGGTCTCTGCTCGGCGGCGCAGGAAGAACGACTTGCGCCGGCCGAGCGCCACGATCACCGCGAGAAGCAGCGGGAGCACCTCGCTGGTCACCTGCCCCGGCCGATTCCACCAGATGTGTGTGCCCATGCCGCCGAGCATGATAGCGGCGATGATCAGCGCGCCCGCTGCCGCGGTGCGTCGCGACAGGAGCAGCAGGGCGGCAACGACCTCCGCCGCGCCGATGCAGACGCGAAACCATGCGGGAAAGTGCCAGACACGAAATGCCTGCGCCCAACCGCTGGTATCCGAGAACTTGGCGACGCCTTGCCGGGCGAACACCCAGACGAGGAACAACGCGACGGCCCACAGCAGCACGTCGAGCACGACCTGGCGGCGAGTTCCCATGAGCCCTCCTCGGCGGTTCCTGAGTAGGAGCCAAGGAGCCGCAAGAACTTTACCGCCCCGTGCGCGAAGACAAGAGAAGAGGAGGAAGGCGTCTTTCCGCGTGCTTCCTGCGACCGTCTCGTCGCACGACTGGCCGAAATCGGCATCGGCGACGCCTTCCTCTGTGGTCTCTCGGCGTATTCGGCGGGCCCACAGGACGGGTGACAAGAACCGTCGTTGCCTTGGGGCCGCTCGCGGGGTACCGGGGCAACCATGTGGCGCCTCAATCTGCAGCATCTCGGTTGGTTGCTCGTGGCGAGTCTTGCCGCGGGATCGGCCGAAGCTGCCGCACGCTCCTACGACGTGTTCGGGCGGCGCTACTTCGTCCTAGACAGTGCCGAGGGTTACCGTGAGCGCGGTGTGGCTTCGTGGTACGGCGGCAAGTTTCACGGCAACCTGACCGCGAACGGCGAGATCTACGACATGCACGCGCTCACCGCCGCGCACAAGACGTTGCCGATCCCGACCGATGTCGAGGTCACGAACTTGCGCAACGGCAAGTCCGTCATACTGCGTATCAACGACCGCGGACCGTTCGTGGACGACCGTGTCATCGACGTGTCGTATGCGGCGGCGCAGGAGCTGGGCCTGGTGGGGCCCGGAACGGGGCTCGTCGAAATCCGCGCCCTGAGCGGAGTGGTCGCTACACCGGATCAGCTCGGTCGTCCCAACAGGAACCCTTGACCGTACTTGGCCCCGAGTCCCTGCAAGACCTCGAGGTCCTCCCACGTTTCGATGCCCTCCGCCACTGCTTCCGCTCCCAGGGCCTCGATCACCTTCAAGAGCCGTCTGAGCGATCGAATCCGCGCGCCGTCTCGGCTGATCCCGTGCACACACTCCTTGTCGATCTTGACGATCTCGGGCTGGAGCAGGACCAGGCTCTCGAGGGAGCTGCGTCCAAACCCCACGTCGTCGATTGCGATCAGAATCCCCGCCTGTCTCAACGTGTCGATCGTTTCGGCGAGATAGGAAGGCTCCCCCAGGACCTGTTGCTCGCTGATCTCGATGCAACACGATCTCGTACGGCAGGTGCCCTCGAGCTCGTCGAGGAGCTGTGCAACCGGGATGCTGACGATCGTGGACGGAAACAGATTCAGGTGGCAACGGGCCCCGGGCGGCAGCGTGGCCGCGGCGGCGAGGCAGGTCGTCAGGCAGTGGTGGTCGACCAGCGTGAGCAGGTTGGCTTCCAGAGACGCGCGAAAGAAATCATCCGGCATCTCGAAGGTCTCGCTGGCCAGACGGCTCAACAACTCGTAGCCCACGGGTTTCATCTCCTCCAGCGAGAAGATCGGTTGCCGGACCGCGCGAAGCCCTTCGCCCCGGCGCAGCGCGGACAGGAGGGCGCCCCGCGCGTCGTTCCCTGTCGTGGCTCGCGCCGCGGGGGCGCATTCGTCCACGGAGACCCGGTCCTTTCCCGCGCTCTTGCTGTGCTGGAGGATCGCCTGGGTCTGGGAGAGCAACTCGTCGATCGAGGTCGTCGCCTCGGAGATCTCCACGAGACCCAGGCTCGCCGTGACCGAGACGTTCGCTGCTGGGGCGAACGCGATCAGGGTTCCGGACACCGCGAGACGCAGCTTTTCGGCGATCAGCAGCCCCTCGGCCAGGCGAGTCCCCGGCAACAGGACCAGAAACTCGTCCCCACCGATCCGGGCCACGTGATCCGTGGCCCGCACGGAGTCGCGCAGCTTGTGCGTGATCTGCACGAGCGCCTTGTCGCCCATGGTCAGTCCCAGCGTGTCGTTGATCCGCTTGAACTCATCCAGGTCGATGAGCAAGCCCAGCATCGTCGATCCTTCCCGGCGACGTCGTTGACGCTCCTGGAACAGGGCCTGCTGCAGCCCGCGCCGGTTCAGCAGTCCGGTCAGGGGATCGATCAGGGCCAGTTGTGTCAGGTGCTCGTTGAGCGTCCGCAGCTCCTGGGTCACGGAGGTCAGGCTTCCGTTGGCGCTCTCCAATTCCGACGTCCGCTCCTCGAGGGTCGCGTTGAGCGCCTTCAGCGCTTGTTCCGTGCGCTTGCGCTCGATCGCGTAGCGCAGGGCATGGAACACCACCGCGCCATCGGCGTGGTCCTTGAGCAGGTAGTCCTGCGCCCCTTCCCGTACGACTCCCAGCGCGAGCTGCTCGTCCGCGTACGAGCCGGTCAGCACCACGATCGGCACGCCGGGCTCGCGCGCATGGACCGTGGCGAACGTCTCGAAGCCCTGACTATCGGGCAACCCGAGATCCAACAGCACCACGTCGATGTCGCCGGTGGCCAGTCGCTCGAGGCCCTTCGAGAGCCGGTCCACCCACTCGAGCGCAACCGGCTCCCTGGACCCGGCCAGTTTCGCCTGGATCAGGAGCGCGTCATCCTCGTTGTTTTCGATGAGGAGAACGCGCATGGCGATCGTCCTTCAAGCCGTCGGGACGCGTGCGAGCTCCGTCCAGTAGGCGGCGAGCTGTCGAGCCATGTTCTGCAAGCTCGTCAGCCCGACCGGCTTCTGGAGGTAGGAGCACGCCCCCTCGACGTACGATCGCACGATGTCTTCCTCCCGGGAACTGGTGGTCAAGACGATGACGGGCACGTGGCGCAGCGCTGGATCGGCCTTCATCTCTCGCAAGACTCCGAAGCCGTCCTTCTTGGGCATTTTGATGTCGAGCAGGAGCAGACCGGGCAGCCCGGCGTTCTTGTGCTTTCCCTCCCGCCGCAGATAGGCCAAGGCCTCCTCTCCGTCCCGCACCGTATCGAGACGGACGAGCGGCACGCCCGCAAAGGCCTCCAGGAGCATCACGACGTCATCGTCGTTGTCCTCGACCAGGAGAATGCGCAAGGGCTGATGGTCCCGACGCCTGACGGCCTCCCGGCTCATGCTCTACGCCCTCTGCGACTTCTGAAGGTGATGATGAACTCCGAGCCACCGCCCTCGCGTGGCTGGACCCAGGCCGCGCCCGCGTGACGGCTGGCGACCTCCTTGACGATGGCCAGTCCGGCACCCGTCCCCTCGATCTCGCGCGCCACGGAACGCTGGAACAGCTCGAAGATCCGCTCCGCATGCTCCGGTGCCACGCCCGGGCCACGATCCCGAATGACGAGCCCCACGTTCCGGGGGTCACTTGCGTCCGAGTAGGGCGCGACCTCGATCTCGGGGGCGTGACCCTCGCGGGTGAACTTGAGCGCGTTCGAGAGCAGGTTGTAGACCGCTTCGACCGCCCACGTCTCGCTGGCCCACAGCCGAGGAAGGTCCTCCGCCACTTGCACGTTGGCCCGCGTGTGCTCGATCTGGATCGTGAGCCGTGCCAGCGCCATCCTCACGACCGCGTTGCCGTCGATCTCTTCCTTCTGCAGGTTCAACAGCCTGGCCTGGGAGAGCCTCGCGACGTCATCGAGCAGCAGGCGCAATCGGGCCGCCGCCCTCTCGATGCGGCGCAAAAAGTCGCAACCCTTGTCATCGAGCTGCGCGGAGTATCGGTCCTGGAGGATCGTCGAAAAGCCCTCGATCGCCCGCAGGGGCTCCTTCAAGTCATGCGAGATGACCTGAATGAGAGTCTCGAGCCCGCGAGTCATCAGAACCTGCTGCTCCAGGATCCGTTTGCGCTCGGCGATGTCCCGGATGTTGCATTGGATCACCTTCGTATGGTCGACGAGATAGACGTTGCTGACGAACTCGACGTCGAGGGGTCGTCCGTCCTTCGTTTCGAGAGGCAGATCCTCGTAGCGGGCATACCCGCTACGCTGCAATTCGGCAAACGCCACCTTGGCCGCGTCGGTGTTCTGGAACGCTCCGATCTCCCAGAGCCGCCTGTCCGTCAACTCCTCGCGCGAATAGCCCAGCAAGTGGACCAAGAACGGGTTCGCGTCGGTGATCCGTCCCGTTTCGGCATCGAGAATCAGGATGCCGTCGAGCGCCGCCTCGAACAGGCGCCGAAAGCGAACCTCGGAGACCTTAAGCAACTCCTCGATCCGTCGGTGCTCGGTGACCTCATGAAAACTCCAGACTCTCCCGACCGTCTCGCCATCGATCTTCTGCGGCACGGAGGAGTGCTCGAAGACCCGCCCATCCTTGCATTCCAGCGTGTCGAAACGCTCTGCATCCGGTTGCGAGTGCAGCGTTCGGGCGGTTTGCAGGAAAGCCTCCGGATCCTCCAGTTGCTCCAACACGAACGCCAGGGCATCGGGTCCTCGCGTGGCCCAGGCCGACTCGGGCAGGTGAAACATCCTGGCAAACCGCTGGTTGAGATGCGTGACCCTTCCTTCTCGGTCGATCACGAGGATTCCGTCGGAAACGCCTTCGATGGTTGCATCGAGGAGGGACAGCGCGTGCTCGAGCTGCTTGTCCTTCTGCCTGGGGCCTTGGGCCGGCGAAAGGTAGGAGGCGACGCGCGTGACCCAACGTGGTTGACGTGTGTGCCCGAGCATTTCGAACCCCTCCTCGGCGGCACCTGGCCGCTGATCATATACTGACCGACTGCCCATGCACCACGACGATGACGCCCATCTCCATGAGGTCGACGCCGACGCCGTCTTCGCGCTGACGCGGCCCGATCGCAAGCTGCTGACGCTCTACGTCATCTATAGCCTGATGACGACCGTGGCCTTTCCGTTCGCCTTCCTGCCGCTCTATTTTCGCTTCATCACGCTCCGCTACCGCTTCGACAAGGAGGGCGTCGCCGTGTCCTACGGTCTGCTCTGGCGTCGGGAGAGCTACCTCACGTTCGCCCGGATCCAGGACATTCACGTCTCGCGCAACATCTTCGAGCGCTGGCTGGGGCTGGGGACCGTCCAGATCCAGACCGCCTCGGGCAGCGCCAGCGCGGAGGAGTCGATCGTCGGCGTCCGGCAGTTCAACGAGATCCGCAACTTCCTGTACGCCCGGATGCGCGGTCACTTCGCCTCCACGCAGCCCGCGCCGCTCGACGAGATTCTGGCGGGGATCCGCGACGAGCTGCGAGCCGTCCGTCAGCTGGTGGAGGAGCGGCGGCGTGTATGAGTGGTTGAAGCGCCTGATCCTCCCGCTGTTGAAGGTGGAGGAGCGGCAGCCGGTTCCGCCGGCCGGCCGGCACGAGATGTTCCGCGTCTTTCGGGCCTGCCCGGCCTATCTGGCCTACAACCTGTTGTTCTGGAAGCTGTACGCAGTGCTTTGGGCGCTGGGAGTGCTGGCCGGGTCGGTGCTGCTGCTCGTGATCAGTGTCTGGTTCATTCCGCTGATCGTTCTTCTGGTCGGGATCGCCACCTTCAAAGCCTCGGTCTTCTACGCGACCACACGGCTGAACTACGACATGCGCTGGTACGTCATCACCGAACGCAGCCTGATGATTCGCGAGGGCGTCTGGATCACGCGCGAGATCACGCTGACCTTCGCCAATGCCCAGAACGTGCGTGTGAAGCAGGGGCCGCTGCAACGACTGTTCGGCTTTTCGAACGTCGAGCTGGATACTGCGGGCGGTGGCGGGGGTGGGGGCCACGAGGGCTCGGCCAGCACGAAGCCGCATCACGCGGTGCTCCGCGGTCTGGACGAGCCTGCTCACGTCCGGGACCTGATCCTCGATCAGCTCCGCCGGCACCGCACGGCCGGCCTCGGCGATCCCGATGAGCACCCGGCGCTCGATGCGGCCCTGCTCCGCGAGATCCGGGACGAAGCCCAGAAGCTCCGGCGAGCACTCGCCGACCTCCCGCAGGGTTGATCCGGCTACCGACGGCCGATGACCTCGAGGAGGTAGCGGATCTCGCCGTCGACGTGGGCGGGATCGGCGACCGTCTCGCCGACCTCCGTGCGCAGCATCTCGCCGTAGCGGCGTCGGAGACGGTGGACGGCGACCTTCACCGCGCCTTCGGTCGTTCCGAGGTCGGCCCCGGCCTCACGATAGCTGCCCGAACCCGTGCTGGTGAGGAACTCCTTCAGCCGCGCGAACTGCTGGAGCCTGCCGCTGCGCTCGGCATCCTCTTCGAGCCGCCGCAGCGCACGCTCGATCACGGTCAAGGCCCAGCGTCTCTCGAACGCCTCTTCCGGCGTCAGCTCGGTGTGGGGCTCGCGCCTGTAGCATTCTTCCGCGAAGGCCTCGTCGAGAGGAATCAGCGTCCGACCCCCGCCACGCTTGGCGGCCCGCTCGCGATCCCGCGCGTCGGACAGGAAGTGGCGCACGGACGCGAGCAGGAACGAGCGGAAGCGTCCTTCCGCGGGCCGGAAGTCGTCGAGTAGGCTCGTCTCGAGGAGGATGAGGAAGTACCCCTGCGTCAAGTCTCGAGCTTCCTCCGCGCCGTTTCCTTGACGGCGGATGAACGCGTAGATCGGATGCCAGTAGTCCTGGCAGAGCGTGGAGAGCGCGCGGCGCCCCGCCGGCCCCGTCCCCCGGGCGGCGAGGACGACGCTCCAGCGGGTCGTCGCGAAGCCGCGCGTCACGGGCCCGCCCGTGCCAGCAGTCGTTCCCCGAGATGCTGCCAGCGGGCGCGATCCTCCCCGGCGCTCTGCCCGGCGTCGACCTTCACCACGGTCCTGTTTCCCGGAGTCGGGCCCGCCAGCATGAGCACCAAATGCGGCAGAGTCCGCCTCGGCCCCTGCCAGGTGATCTTCCAGCGGTCGAACGGCGACTCGGGCTGTCCCGCGAGGAGCTGCATGCTGAAGGGCCGGTGCCCGTCATCGGGCGGGCCGACCGACCAGCGGTGCCGTGTGTCGACCGTGAAGCCGATCTCCAGCAGACCGAGATAGAGCCTGTCGGCGACCGCGGACACCTCGCCAGCGATCTCGACGGTGGACACGAGGGGCACGAGCGCCAACGGCGGCGCGAACCAGCGCGGGATCATGGTCAGTCCGTTCAGCGCGGCGAGGGCCAGCAGCGCAGGTGCGCACACGCTGGTCAGGGGGAGCCAGAGTCTCCGGAGCGGCCGAAGAGCGCCGGTCGTACCGGCGCATGTCAAGAGTCCCAGGAGCAGCACGACGGAGGCCGCGATCCAGAGGTGACGCGTGCGATAGATCTCCGGCCAGTCCATCACGTCCGAGCTCTCATGGACCACGGCGAGCGTGCCGCTCTCGGGCGAGAGACCGCCGAGCCGCGCGACCAGCTCCTCCAGCGTGTCCCCTCCGACCCGGAGCAGCGCCTCGGGCTCCTGCGGGCTCGAGACGTAGCCCTCGGTGGAGCGCTCCCAGCGCCCCACCTCGCCGAGGAAGAAGAGCCCGAAGCTGAGCGCGAGCAGCGCTGTGGCCGCGGCGGCAAAGAAGGTCCTGCGCACGAAGCCCACGCGGCCGGCGCCCGAAGCCCCGGCTCCGAAAAGACGGTGGGCCTCGATGAGTCCGATGGCCACGAAGAGCATCGCCGCCCCGGCCAGCGCGGCCGGCCCCGCGTTGAAAGCGAACCCCGATAGGCCCCACGTCCCGCTGAAGCACAGAAACGTCCGCAGCACGGAGCGCCAGCGCGGACGGACGGGGGCTTTCCCTCCTTCCTCGGCCTGCGCCCGGGTGGCAGTCGAGACGTCGGTCTTCAGCTCGCGGACGTGTTGATAACGACGGTCCGGCTCCTGCTCGAGGGCGCGCAGCACGACCTCGTCCAAGCGCACGTCGACGGCGATGCGTCGCGACGGTAGCTCGAAGCGGCCCAGCGGCAGATGCCCCGTCAGCAGCTCGTAGAACACCACGCCCAGAGAGTAGATGTCGGCACGGTGATCCACGTCACGCGGGTTGGCCAGTTGCTCGGGCGCCATGTACTGAGGCGTTCCCATCACCTGACCGGTGCCCGCGAGCGTGATGCTCGGGCCGGCCTGGTCGAGGACCTTGGCCAGGCCGAAGTCGGTGATCTTGACCTTGCCGCTGCGATCCACGAGCACGTTCTCGGGTTTGATGTCGCGGTGAATCACACCGGCCTCGTGCGCGTACTGCAGGCCGTCGCAGATCTGGGGCACGATGGCCAGTGCCTCGCGCGGCTTCAGATCGCCGCGGAGCAGGATCTGCCTCAGGTTGAGGCCGTCGACGAACTCCATGAGGAGGAAGTAGTAACCGGCGACTTCGCCGAAGTCGTACAGCGACACGATGTTCGGGTGCTGGAGCCGCGCGAGGGCATGGGCCTCGCGCAGGAAGCGCTCGGCGAACGCCGGATCGGCGGAGAGCGCGCGGGGCAGGAGCTTCAGGGCCACCAGGCGCTCCAGCTTCCGCTGACGCGCGCGATAGACTACGCCCATGCCGCCCTCGCCGAGCAGGTTCAGGATCTCGAGCTGGGGGAAGAGCCCGGCGATCTCGCACAGCGGCGGCGCCGTTTCGCCCCGGCGCCGCGAGTCGCTCGCCGTGACGTGGCCCTGCGCATGCAGGCCCAGCCGCAGCAGGCAGGCGGGACACACGTCGGTGCCCGCGGGCAAGATGCCGCCGCATTCCGGGCAGGCGCGCGATTCCCCGACCATCCTCCCGTTCTCCTCCGTGCGGCGGCTCACAAGTCTACTCTCGCCCCAGCTGGGCCAACGCCTCGCGATGTGCACGTTCCAGCGCTTCTGTGGCCTCACAAACGATGTCCGGTCCGACGCCGACGCCTTCCCAGTCGCCGCCCGAAGTCGCGCTCACGTAGCGACTGAGCGGAACGAAGATCGCGAATTGATCGTCAATCGGGAACCATGCCCCGGAGTGAGCCCCACCGCCGGTCGCCTCGCCCACGATCGTCGCACGCCGCGTCTGCTGGAGCTCGTAGGCCAAGCTCTCCGGGGCGGAGAACGTCCGTTGCGAGGTCAGCACGTAGATCGGCTTGTCGACATACCTCGGGCCGGGCAGCCAGGCCGAGGTCCAGAACTGCGTCGTCGTGCCGTCGCAACGGCGCAGCAGGTCGTTCCAGTGACGTGGCCGACCCTCGAACAACCAACTCGCGGCGAGGACGACCATCACCGGATCGCCCCCATGGCATTCGCGCAGGTCGAGGATCAGGGCGTCGGTGCTCGCGAGCTGATGCATCGCGGTCGCGAGCGCGTCGCCCGCGAGCTCAGCGCGGAAGAAGCGCCTCCATTCGAGGTAGCCGACGTTCCCGTCGAGCACGCGTGGCTTGCCGATGCCGAAGCTCTCGGCCTCGGCGTCGCGACGAAGTTGCTCGAGTGCCTCCCGCGTTTCTACGACGACGGCCTTCGGATCGGGGACGCGCTGGGCACCGAACTTCACGCGGACGTGGCGATCGGCAGTCGAGTCGGCGAGGTCTCGGCTGAGCAGCTCCGCGAGCCGCGCGGGGCTGGTCACCGAGTCGTATTCCCCACGCCCCGCACGTTCGCGCACGACCGTCGCGGCACGCTCGGAGCCGTCGGCGAAGCCGTAGTTCGTCCGCATCAGCTCGGCGGCACCCTCGATCACCGAGCGCCTCCGCTCGGCGCCGATCGGAGGACCCTGAGCATCCAACCAACGCGTCAAGTGCTCCTGCGCGTTCGCGTCCGAGGCGCGAGCGAGTCCCGCCGGCCCTTCGGCAAGCACGCGATCACCTTCCGTCACTCGAACGGAACCGAGCAAGAGCGCGTCCTCGAGCGCGAACTGCAGGCGCACTTCGGCACCTTCGATTCTCGTACGCAAGAACACGGCGGCGCCGTCGATACGCAGCTCCTCGACGGGCAGAGAGCCGCCGTCCGGACCGGCACGGAAGCTCATCACGCCGTTCCACGACGCCCCACTGCGCTCCAGCTCGAGCTCGATCTCGGCCGAGTGGTGAGTCGGCTCCATGCGCCCGCGCCAACGGCCGGCGAGATCCTGCGCGATCGCCGGGGCGAGCCAAAAGGGCGCGAGGGAGGCGACCACGGTCACGGTGGCGATCCCGGAGGCACTACTCTTCGATCGGTTCATGGGGCGTCCTTTTCCCGGAGAGTTCGTCGCTCCGGCCCGAGCGGTCTGCTGGCGAACGTGGAGTGAGGAAACGGATGAAAAACGTTACGCGGGCCGCCGCCGTCCTACTGGCCGACTGTCCGTGCACCACGACGCCATCACCCTGACGATCGTGGCCTGGATGTCCAGGCCCAAGCAGCGCGAGGATCCGCCGTTCGACCCGAGCGTTCCTCGCCGCTTCGGCGCGACCTACCGGTTCGGGATGAGCCGGGACGACTACGACAACAATCAGCTCGTGCTCAACATCCTGCACTGGCTGTCTCGCGCGATCGGCTGACTGGGTTATCCTCCCGCTCCGCATGCACGACCTCTCGCTGCTCGTGAACGTCGCGGTCGCGCTGGGCGCGGCGCTGCTGGGCGGTCTGGCG
>Ga0180085_1000506_pt1 | contig 13806 bp, 17 predicted proteins | sample EasRiv730_16_10D_FD_123013 | JGI IMG/M metagenome (GOLD analysis project Ga0180085, IMG submission 123013) | Soil microbial communities from meander-bound floodplain in the East River, Colorado, USA - East River metaG ERMLT730_16_10D | ecosystem: Environmental > Terrestrial > Soil > Floodplain ... | reverse complement strand
GCGTTGCGCGCCGCTTCCAGGTTGCCCTGGCTCAACGTGCCGCGAAACAGCAGTGTGGCGCTGGAAAAGTCCAGCGGATTCTGTTTCAGCTTTTGCCCCAGCGCCTGGACAAAGGCTTCAAATCGACCGGCCCGCCGCAAAAGTCCCAGATAACCCTGCACCAGCGAATCGCTCCAGCGTGGCTGGTAGTTCCGGGAATAGACCTCCAGTGCGCCATCGAGATTACCCTGCGCTTCCAGCAACCGTGCCTGAGTGTGCAGCGCATACTCCGGGTCGCGCGGAAATTTTTCGCGGTAGCGCTCCAGCAACGCTAGCGCTTCACCGTGCTGCTTGCGCTGGAGCAGCGCGGTCAGCAGCTCTTGATGAGCCAGCGGCTCTTCCGGATACCACTCCAGCAGCCTGTGCCGCAGCGCCAAGGAATCCGGCGTCTGCAGCCGCCGCGACTCAACGAGCCCAATCGCCCGCTGCAACGCCCGATACCGCACCCGCCCCGGGAGCGTAGCCCCACCTGGCACCTGAAACCCGGCACCCGACACCTGCAACCCGCCCCCCGTCCCTTGAAACCCGACACCCGACACCAGTAACCTATCCGCAGCCTCCGCCTGCTTCACCAGCGCACCCACCGCATCCCCAAACCGCAGACGCTGCTCATAGAAATCCGCCAGGACGCCATACGCCGCCGGCTTGTCGCTGGACCGCTCCACAAACCGCTGCAGATTCGCCTCGGCCGCCGCGAAGTCCAGCGCCCGCTCGTCCTGCTCGGCCAGCAACCGGTAGAGCTTCGCCTCTGCCTCACCCTGCAGCGCAGCCCCCTGCGGTGTTGTGTTCTGCGGCCTTTGGCTGGGAGGCAGAGCAACATACTTCTGCAGCTCCGCGCGCGCCTCCTGCGTGGGCCGCGGCACATCGATCGAAACGCCAAAGAAAGAAACCGTTGTGTAAAAGACCTGATTGAGGAGATCGCCCGCAGTCAAGTCCTGCACAAAGCGCGGCAACAGCCGCGCACCAGTAAGAACCACAAACCAAGCTGCGAGTAGCGCGACAGTCGCAGCTCGAGAACCAGTGTGGAGCAGACCTAAATCAGCGAAGCGTCTCATACAGGAATCATTCAGTACTCAAGACTCAAAACTCGCCACTCACCACGCGCCACTCATCACTACAATTGACCACTCGTCACTGACCAATATCCCTTATCACTTATCTCTGCGATTGGCTACAATCTGCGTCAGTGATTGCCTGGTGTAGGCATCGGGAGCTAAAACAAATGACGGTCCGGGAGCTTCTTCAATCGTTTGACAGCTTATCGGAAGCTGAGAAGAGGAAGTCGCTTCCGAGATTCTTCGACGCTCGGCAAGCCTTGACCTCCTACCCTTTTCGGATGAAGAATTCGTCCTCAATGCCAAGCAGCTGTTTCTGGAGCTAGACAGCCAAGAGTCCATGAATGGTTGACCCACAGCAAGGTGAAGTCTGGTTGGTCGACCCCGGAATAGGTGGCAAGGATCAGACTGTGCCTACGATAGGGTCGCATATTGACGCCATCCGGCACAATCCCGGCAGCTTCACGTTAACTCTGAGATTAGGGAGCGATTTAGCACCGAAACGGTACAATTACAGCGGATGAAACCCGCAGAGTTTTGTGGGTTGTATCCGGTCTACTTCTTGTTGGGCTGACACGAGAGGGAGCGCTGCAGCGCGTGAGTGAACGATGCTCGATCCCGCCGAGGCGTACATGGTTCTGGTAACAGATTTCGGGTCGAAGATCGATGGACTGTGGGCCTTTCAAGTTGCGATTCACGCGCAAATCGAACAAGTCGCCAAGACCGATTGGTTCGATGCACGCGCCGGTCATCTCGATAACAAAATCCGAAAGAAGCAGCTTGATGGCTTTCTCTTCTTCAGCCGTGACCTCCTGCGGGAATTCGAAATCCTTGGAATGGCGAAGACTTTCGAGGATGTCCTTGTCGAAGCCAGGAAACTGGGGTTGCCGGCATTTACCATCTGGGCCGGTGACGAACTGAAACTGCCGTTTCACCACGAGATGCGGTGTGTACGGAGCCTTGCCAACGTCATCAAGCACAACGGCTCGCGTATCGTTGCTGGGGGTGGCGAGGCTTGCCGGTTCCTGATCGAGAAGGCCGGCTTTAGAGCCGGTACCGAGATCGCCTACGTTGACTTTGATCTCGAAAAGGCTCTCTACCAAACGTACGTGTTTCTTGATGCGCTGTCTGGTCAGCTTTGCGGCGTGGCGGTTGACCCTCCGTTCAGCGATGCAACTGTCGACTTTGAGCAGTTCAAGAGCGGCATCCTGCCGTGGTTTCTAAAGCGGTGACCTGGTCAACCGGGTGGCGTTACGGCCCAACAACAGCGTGCACCAGCCCGCCCAAAAAGCGCAGCTGCGGGTGCCGCTGGAGCCGTTAGGGCTTTCACGGGGAGGAAAACGGAATGGATACGAAGGACTGGCGGATCATTGCTGCCATGATCCATGGCCCAATCCTCACCGTTCAAGCTCAGAAGGCCGTCGAAGTAATTCGAGAGAGGCGAGGCCACAAGATCTGAGGATTCAGCCAACTGATGGCGACCCGAGCCGCCCGCCTGTTGCCCGACCACGTGCGCGCGGCACTTTCTCAGACACTGGTGGTGGGATGACGCTACCTGACATGCAGATATGTCGTCTAGTTCTTGTCGCGAGTGTGGTGCTCTCCGCGGCAGCTTGTGGAAGCGAACCTCGGAACTACGACGATTGCGTCCTGAAGTACGTCAAGGCAGGTATGGACCGCGCAGCAGTGGTTGCAGTGATGCGCTCCTGCCGTGAAAAGTTCCCTGAAGGCACCGGCACAACTGCTTCGTCACAATCGGAGGCACGGCGCTTATCCCCAGACGAGTTAGCACGCCTAGACGGACGTGCTGGCCTTTCGTACGGGACGCACTATTCCGGAACGTTGCATAACGGAAATGTCGACATCACCGTCTCGAAAGTGCAGATCGCCGTCACAACGAAAGTCGGTGGCACGTCGACGTCGAAGCTTTATACGACCGTTGTTCACATTCCGCCGCAGAGTGCTGGCACATTTGCGTTCGAAATAGTCGTTGGCGATCAAGGTGCATCTTACAGCTGGTCGATAGCGAGCGCCGAAGGGTTTCAGAAGAAACCCTAGCACGTTAACGTTACGGTTGAGAGTGAGGCGCACAAGAGCGGCGCACGCAACTCACCGTGAACGTTAGCCGTTAGTAGAATCTCTCGGTGTTTTGGAGGTCTTTTGAAACCCGATGTGTTCGTTGGGTCGTCTACTGAGAGCTTACCGATTGCCTATGCAATCCAGGAAAGCCTGGAGCATCTCGCTGAAGTTACGGTTTGGTCCCAGGGAATCTTTGAGCTCTCGAAGTACTCTCTTGACTCGCTCTTGGACGCTTTGGATGCCGCTGACTTCGGCGTTTTTGTTTTTGCACCGGACGACGTATCAGTCATTCGGGGCAAGAAGAAAGGCTCTGTCCGGGATAACGTGATCTTCGAGCTGGGCTTGTTTGTCGAACGCTTGAGCAAGGAGCGCAGCTTCATTGTTCTTCCTCGCGGTGCTGAAGATGCGCTTCACCTGCCGACAGACCTTCTCGGGATAACTCCAGCTCTCTTTGATGGCAGTCGCCAGGATGGTAATCTCGTAGCAGCTCTTGGCCCTGCTTGCTCGAAGATTACGAGAGCCATCTCAAAGCTGGGCGGGCTAGAGCCCGTTCGTGACGCACCCGAGGTACCAACGGACGCGCCGAAAATCGTCTACTCGGAGGGCGACTTGAAGGCAGTCCTCGCGTCTTGGATGGGCTCCCGCCCCGCTGCAAAGAATAGCCAAGTTATCCATTTCGCCGAAGTGGACCGTGAGTTACGTCTCGAGACAGGAACGACGAGAAAATACATCAAGGAGATCGCGCGAAAATGGAGGTATGTGGTCGAGCACGAAGGAGAGCACACGATACTGTTCCGACAGGAGCCTTATCGCGCTTCGCCTAGAGAGGGTTCATGGATGGGCTGAGCCTTCCCAGACCGTTAGACCGGCGGGGCGTTCTCTTGATTTGTCCCGCCGGGTGGCTCAGACATGCGTCGTGTGCATGTCTGCGGATGACTGATTTGCATAACAAATGTCGCGAGACAAGGCGACTGTGCCAAAGCAACATCCTACTACGGTGGGAACCATCTTCATTTCGTCACTGCCAGCACCTATCGCCGCCGTCTATTTGACCCGGCACGATTTCGCGGCCGGTTCTTTGCGACTCTCAATCAACTGCGCAATGAGTTCGAATTCCGACTTCTGGGTTACGTTTTTAATGCCGGAGCATTTTCACTTGCTGATCTGGCCCGAGAAGGCCGGCAATCCGTCAGAAGAGGGGGCGGTGGGTGCGCCGAGTCCCGAGTCTCGCGTTTCGTCAGTCTCCGATTGCTAGTCGGCATGAAGCATGATTTGCGCGAATTGGCACGGTCCTGCCCCCTCACCCTGGCCCTCTCCCCCAACACAAAAAACGTGCTGGGGGAGAGGGAACATAGGGTAGGAACGCTGACCCAGGGCGGCGCGAGGGACTCCTTCCCCTCGCTTGCCCTGGGCTACAGTCTGGCCGCCCCGCTGGGGCTCTCTAAGGAAGAAGCGGCCTCGTGCCGCTTCCAGTTTCTGAAGCGGTTTCTGCGAGACCGCCACGCCATTTTTCTGTGGAGACTTGTCTAACTCGGATCCCACCGAATGGTAAAGAGCGGCACAGGCTATGTTTTGAGCAGATGCCAGCGGTCCCTTAGTTTGTCCAGTTCTTGGTTCGGAGAAGACTGACTGCGGTTCTGATCTCAAAATGCTGAGATGACAATTGACGCGGGGTGGCGCAGACATGCGTCGTGTGCATCTCTGCGGACAACTGATTTGCAGTAACAAGTGTCGCGAGATAAGGCCACTGTGCCAAAGCGACATCACTATTACGACGGGAACCAGAGCTGGAGGTTCTACCATCTGGATGGCGCGAGCGTTCTGGCGATGGGCCGAATGTTCTGACTCGGAATCCGCAGACATGCTGACAACGCATGTCTGCGCCACCCTTCGGGCTCAACCCCCCTGCTCGGTCGCTCAAAGCAGCATTTGGCTACAGCCTATTCCAAAATGCCGAGACGAGAATAACGATTCGACGTATGCCAGCCATCATAACGCCGGAACGCCCTGACACTCCTGACGCCACAGCCTTGATTGCCGAGCTTGAGGCGTACCTTGAGCCACTCTATCCGCTTGAAAGCCGTCATGGTTACAGTGTGGAGAAGTTGATTGCCGAAGGCGTGGCCTTCTTTCTCATCCGCGATGGCGGCGCACCCGTTGGTTGTGGCGGCATCCAATTGTTTGGCACCGAGTATGGAGAGATCAAGCGGATGTACGTGCGTCCCCAGTTTCGTGGCCTGGGTTTCGCCAAGTTGATGCTGAACCATTTGGCCGACTATGCCCGGAGCCAGGGGGTCAGGACACTACGCCTGGAGACTGGCATCCATCAGCACGCTGCCATCGCCTTATATGAGCAGACAGGCTTTCAACGGATTCCACCTTTTGGAGAGTACCGAGACGACCCGCTTAGCAGGTTCTACGAAAAACGTATTCCATGAATCTTGTGCATCAAAGAGACGCTGTCTCGGAAGTGAACCAATGTTTGGAGGTAACCACTCCAAAAACCCCCTAATGGTTTCCCCCTTGTGCAAGGGGGACGTTTCCGGGGCGACTGCGAGAACTCGCCCTGAAGCTGTGAAAGAATTAAATGGTAGGGACGCGCTGCAGCGGCCGCGATGGTAAACCCAAGACGGACGCGGAGCACCGCGTCCCTACCGGATCAGGTTTATGCGCCCCCGGGGAAGCGCAAGGCGCGGGGGTTGTCTGGCCAAGGTGGAAAGCCAAGCGAACAGAGCGAGGCCATTCTAGATACGATGTCCGAGAACCCACCCCGGCGCTGCGCGCCACCCCTCCAGGGAGGGGATTTACAGACGGCCAGATTCGCGTGCAGAATTCAGGTTCTGTAGATCTCGATAAGAAGGTCGAGCGGCCACCGAAAAGTAAAACCTTTGCCTAAGCAGAGGAGGTGTCGATCGAACGAACAAGTCCGAGTGCCCGTATACTGCAAAAACAAGTCACAGGAGGTGTGACATGAAAAACATCATCACGCTCGTAGGGAATGAAGGATCGGATGGCCTTGGGAGGCGATGTCCGCTAATGAAATGTGTTCTCGTGTTCGGGGTAGCGCTGACGATGGCGACAGCCGCATCGGCCCAATCCAAGTTCTCAGGGACGCAGCAGTGTGCCAAGGCAGACCCTGTATACACCGTGCCGGTCGGAGATCGACCCGACCATACGATGTCCCTCATCAAGGACAAGTGCACCTGGACGAGCGGGGAAATCGGAGGTGTGAAACTCAAGGACGAAGAAGACACGATTGTCTCGGACAGCAGTGGCAGTCGCGCGCGCGATCGAGGCATTGGAGTGGGCACTTTGGTGGATGGCGACAAAGCATTCGTCCAGTTCCAAGGGACCGGGACCCTCAAGGACAACATGCCGGTCAGCGGCCAGGGCACATGGAGCTTCACGGGCGGAACTGGAAAGCTGAAGGCGCTGAAGGGCAAAGGCACTTACAAGGGCAAGTGGAATCCAGATGGGACGTCGAGTTTTGAGATCGAGGGGGAATATCAGCTGACCACGGCCGCAACCGGCAAGTAATGACCCGTCATAATGCCGGAACGTACTGCAAGAGTCGCTATTGTAACCAATGGCCATCGGTTACAGAGTGGCGAGTCTCGCATTCGCTGCTTTTGTAGCGTGAGTTTCGCGAATCGGTAAGGGTTGCCCCCTCACCCTAGCCCTCTCCCCCAACACAAGAAACGTGTTGGGGGAGAGGGGACCAATGGTGGGAACGCTGACCCAGGGCAGCGCGAGGGGGGACGGCGGTCCCGGGGGGACGGTCGGTCCCGGTGCTCCCCCTTGCTTGCCCTGGGCTACCGTCTCACGCCCCGCTGGGGCTTTCTAAGGAAGAAGCGGCTTCCTGCCGCTTCCCTGCAAGCAGAAGCCTGCACCACAATGCAGGTTGTCGCCGCTTCAGGTTGTGGTGCGGGCGTGTCGCCTGCACCGAGAATATGGAAATTCCAGGAAGCGGCCTCCCGCTTCACAATGTCCAATCTTCACCGCCCCATCCGGGGCTGGAATTGGTGCTCAGCAAATCTATGAATAAGAATCTTTTGAAGCGAAGAGGCGGGTTGACCGCCGTGTTCCTTTTTGTCGCGATGCTATGCGGTGAGTCTCTCGCGGCGCCTGCATCCTGCGACAGCCTGAAGTCGCTGTCCCTCGCTCGAACCAGCATAACCTCCGCTCAGGTCGTGGCCGCTGGAGCCTTCACGCCTCCGCAGACCACGGGAACGCCGGTGCGAGAGTTTCGTGCCGCGAAGTCGCTTCCAGAATTCTGCCGCGTGCAGGGTGTGAGCAAACCCTCAACCGACTCGCATATCGAATTCGAAGTGTGGCTGCCCGTGAGTGGCTGGAATGGCAAGTATCAGGGCGCAGGCAACGGCGGCTTTGGGGGTGAGATCAACTATTCAGAAATGGCTGCGGCGCTGGTGGCTGGGTATGCCACTGCGTCAACCGATACCGGCCACCAGGGCGGTCCGACCGACGCGAAGTGGGCGCTCGGCCATAGGGAAAAGATCGCGGATTACGGCTATCGCGCCATCCATGAAACGGCTGTGAACGCCAAAGCCCTGATCCGGGCGTTCTATGGCGAGGCACCGAAGCGTTCGTATTTCAGCAGTTGCTCGAACGGAGGCCGCCAAGGGCTGATGGAGGCGCAGCGCTATCCGGCCGACTACGATGGGATCATTGCAGGAGCTCCAGCCGCACACTTCACGCGGATTACGGCGGCTTTCGACTGGGACCTACAGGCAATGGCTGTCGATCCGGCAAACCACATCCCCTCGCGGAAGATGCCAGCCATCGAAGCTGCGGCACTGGCTGCTTGTGACGCGCTGGACGGTGTGAAGGATGGTGTGATCGATGATCCAACCCGATGCACGTTCTCGCCGGCTGTGTTGCGGTGCGCGGGACCCGAATCGGACAGTTGCCTGACCGAGCGCCAAATTGCCACGCTGCAGAAGCTTTACGCGGGCCCGCGGACCTCCCGCGGCGAGCCGGTTTTCCCGGGCCTGGCACCGGGTGCTGAAACCGGGCCGGGTGGATGGGCTCGGTGGGTGGCCGGACCCGCGCTGGACAGTAGCCTGCAGTTCGCGTTCGCCTCACAGGCCGGTCCCTACCTGCTGCATCAGGACCCCGCGTACAGCTTCCGGACCTTCAATGTCGACCGCGACGTGCGTTTCCGGGATGAGCACGTGGGTCCGCTGCTGAACTCCGTCAATCCGGATCTCAGCGCCTTCAAGCGTCGCGGCGGCAAGATCATTCTGTACCATGGATGGAGCGATGCAGCCCTCCCGCCGATGGGGACTGTCAACTATTACCAAAGCGTCGTCGCTAAAATGAGCGCCAAGAGTGTGACGGATTTTGTTCGCCTCTACATGATGCCCGGTGTGCAACATTGCGGCGGAGGGCCAGGGCCAAACGAGTTTGGAACACTGCCGGCAAAGCAAGCGGATCCGCGCATCAGCGTGTCGGCGGCTCTCGAACGTTGGGTGGAGAACGGCGTCGCGCCAGACGCGATCATCGCCACCAAGTACAAAACCAATGGATCGCCCGCCAGCGGTGTTCTGCGCACGCGGCCGTTGTGCCCATATCCGCAAACCGCGCAGTACAAAGGAAGCGGCAGCACGGACGAAGCGTCCAGCTTCGTGTGCAAGGGGCGGTAAGGAATTCACAGCTCGGATGAGCAAGGCGGTGGATTGTGTTTTTGTCTCTCTCTCCCTACACGAAGGTGGGAATAGAGTGCAGATGATTGTTGCTGCAACCTGCGGCCGCGAGCAATTCCCCCTTAGAAAAGGGGGCAGCGCCGTTTAGGCGCGGGGGTTGTCTTTGCAAGGTCGGGGAGGCCAAGGGAAGAAGGTGCGCCATTTCGATTGCTACGCGCTGACTCGACGCTTTCCGCAATCTGTAGGACAACCCCCTAGCGGCTATGCGACCGCGGTCGCATAGCCGCCGCCCCCTTTGACTAAGGGGGAATTCCCCGCTTCAGGGCACTGAGGTGAAAATGAGCAAGGCTCGGTTGGAAGCATTCAGTGATGGAGTGATCGCGATCATCATTACGATCATGGTGCTGGAGCTGCACGCACCGGAACACTCCACGTGGGCTGCATTGATCCGCCTTTGGCCGGTGTTCTTGAGCTATGTGCTGAGCTTTGTTTTTCTCGGGGTTTACTGGAACAATCATCATCATCTGCTGCAGGCTATCAAGCACGTCGATGGACGGGTGCTCTGGGCGAATATGCATCTGCTTTTCTGGTTGTCGCTCATTCCTTTCGGTACAGCCTGGATGGGCCAGAATCGATTTGATCCGCAACCCGTAGCTCTGTATGGTGTCATCCTGCTATTGGCGGCGGTGGCCTACTTCATTTTGACAAAGGCACTTCTCGCACTGCACGGGCAAGGCTCGGTGCTCGCGAAGGCTCTGGGAAAGGACTTCAAGGGGAAGATTTCGCCGGCGATCTATCTGGTCGCTATTGTTCTTTCCTTTGTGCACCCATGGATGGCCTGCTCGCTATATGTTCTGGTCACGATTATGTGGCTCGTGCCCGATCGTCGCATTGAGAAGACTTTGGTTTCGTGAACAGCCCCTCGACCACGTTCGCCGTCGGTTTTCGAGTGAAGTCAGGCTGGGCCGTAGTGGTGTTGCTTGCCGGCCCATCGGGAGCCCCTCGCGCGCTCAACCGGCGCGTTGTTGATCTGTCGGATGAGAGCGTCCCTGAATCGAAGCAGCCCTATCATGCTGCCATGGGAAGGCTGGAGGAGGACGGCATCAAGATCCGGCAGCGCACTAAAGTCGTGCAACGCGTGGCTGCGCGCTCGCTTGCGGTGTTGCTCGATGAGTTTCGAGCGGCTGGCTATGTGGTCGACAAGGCGGGCTTGGTCGTGGGCAGCCAAATCGATCCGAGAACGATCTCGAACCCACATATCCGCGCCCACGCGCTGGAAGGCCAACTGTTCCGAGAGGTGCTTGAAGATGAGCTCAAGACACGGGGAGTGTCGTGCTCAGTGGTGGTGGAGCGCGACGCGTATAACCGTGCGGCTGAGGTTCTGAAAAGGTCGGAAGCTGACCTAAAGCGCGTGCTATCTGGTTTGGGTCGCCAACTCGATGGTCCATGGCGCGCCGAGGAGAAGTTGGCGGCGCTGGTGGCATGGATGGCCCTCGTCTGACGACCTGAAGATACGCCGAGATCGGAATCAGGTATCGAATAGCCTGAATTGAATTCGAGGGGACGGTTCGCAGTCCGGCATGACGCATTCGCCAAAATCTGCGAGGTCGGCTCAATCGTCTACCCTGAGGGCAAATGCCTTCGAGAGACAGGCAATCGGGTTTGTCAAGCAACACCAGGAGATCAGTGATGTCTATTCCCCATCTTTTCACCGTGCTCACGCTCTTCGTTTTTCTGATGCCGTGGCAGGGAAAGCTTCCGAAGGTGCTTTTCTATTCCGATCCGCAGCGGTCGGACAACGACATTGTCCGACGGATCCAGCCGGAGGTGCCTTCGCCAGCGGAGAAACATTTTGTTGAGATAACGAAGGGCATATTCGCAGTGACCGCCACGCAAGATGCCGCGGAAGTGAGCCGCGAGAAGCTGAAGCAATATCGCGCCGTGGTATTCTTCACCGCCATCAATCCACCAGCCGACAAGGAGGCGCTGGTCGAATGGGTGCGGGAAGGTGGCGCGTTTACTGGCATTCATTCCACGGCGAATACGTTTCAGAGTTACGCGCCCTTCGGCGAGATGCTCGGGGCGTACTTCGAGAGCCGTCCCTGGCGAACCAAGGACAAGCCGCTTGCGAAGGTGCGAGTTAAAGTGGAGGATGCGACTCACCCGGCGACGAGACACCTGGGTGACGCGTTCGAAATCGAAGACGACCTGTACCTCTTCAAGAACTGGGATCGCAGCAAGGTGCATGTCCTGCTCAGCATGGACCCGACGAGCCTTGATATGACGAAGGTAAAACGTCAGGATCCGGACATGGCGATCGCCTGGACCAAGACCTACGGCAAGGGGCGCGTGTTCTACACGGCATTGGGTGATCCGGAGCATGCGTGGAAGGACGCGCGCTATCAGACGCACCTGATCGAGGGCGTGAAGTGGACGATGGGGAAATTGCCCTAGCGAGTTCAGAATGACCTGGATGCGAGTCTTGTTCCGTTTATTCCCTGCGATAGAATGCAGTCTTCTCTCAAAACATTCAAATCCTTTTCTGGAGGTACTATGTTTCGAACCGCTCTCGCGTTGATGCTCCTGCTCTTGGTGACACTGGCTGGATGGGCTCAGAATCCTCGACCCAAGCTGCCAGGTGAAGACTGGGTATCTCTGTTCAATGGGAAGGATCTGACCGGATGGGTGAAGGTGGGCAACGAAAAATGGGAAGTCGAGAATGGGACCATTCATGGCCAGGGGATAACCAAGGAGTATGGTTACCTGCGCACCGAACAGACGTACAAGGACTTTCATTTGTCCTTGCGATTCAAATGCGAGGCCGACGGGAACAGTGGAGTGTTCTTCCATTCTGACTTCAAACCCGGCACAGCGGATGTCTCAAAGGGGCTTCAATTCGAAATTGATCGCGTCGTAGGGCACCACAGCGGTGGGATTTATGGAGATGGCAGAGCCTGGATCGTTTGGCCGGCGCCGGAGAATGAATTGGTGATCCGGCCCGACGACTGGAATGAGTATCTCTTGAAGGTTGAGGGGAACCGCTTCGTGTCCCGTTTGAATGGTGTGCCGATGGTGGACTTCACCGATCCCACACCCAAGTCCTTCGACGGCTACATCTCCCTCCAGCTTCACTCTGGCGGACTGGGGAATATGCGTTTCAAGGATATCTATATTCGGGATCTGAGCAAACGGTAACGAACTGCATTGCAATCGTCGTTCCGGGCCCAGTTTGTTACTTGCCGGAGGAAATTCATGACAGCACACGAATTCCGGACACTCGCGCTCGCTCTTCCCGCGGCCTTGGAGGGCGAGCACATGGACCATCCGGACTTTCGGGTTCGCGGAAAGATCTTCGCGTCGCTCGGCCCGCACGAGGCTTGGGGCATGGTGAAGCTGACGCCGGAGCAGCAGCGTGAATTTGTTCGCGATGAGCCGAAGGTCTTTCAACCTTTCAATGGCGCCTGGGGAGCGCGAGGCTGCACGAAGGTACATCTGGTGGCGGCCAAGAAGCAGACCGCGCGGCGAGCGCTCGTGGCTGCCTGGCGCAACACGGCGCCCAAGGGTCTCTGCGAGCAGTTTCAGGAGAAGTAGTTTTGACATTTGTGGCAGAACTCGGGAGAGTCAGCTGGCAGCGTTAGGCGGGGGGATGGATGAAGATTTCTGGTTCGGGGCAGGGAACTGTCTAGTCACACTGTATGACCCGCGCAACGGGCGCGATTGCGAGGTGCCCCCCGGGTTGTTTGAAACATGCATGATCTGCGCTGCGCTCAAACAAGCGATGTAGCTGCGATCCAAGCACTGATTGCTCGCTCTGCGCGGCAGTTGAGCACGCCGTACTACACACCGGAGCAGGCCGAAGGCATGCTTCGGCACGTCTTCGGAGTCGATTCGCAGCTCATTGCTGACGCAACCTACTTCGTGACCGAGGCCAATGCGCAACTCTCGGCCTGTGGGGGCTGGAGCAAGCGGCGGACCTTGTTCGGAGGCGACCAGACCAAAACGGGTCCTAATCCTCTGCTCGATCCGGCCGTCGAGCCAGCCCGCATTCGTGCGTTCTTCGTCGACCCGAGCATGGCGAGACGAGGACTGGGACGCCAGCTCATGGGCGAGTGTATACGGGAGGCGCAGTCCGCGGGGTTCTCTGCGCTCGAACTCGTCTCCACGCTGCCCGGTGAACCTCTTTACCTTGCGACCGGTTTCACGGTGATGGAACGGTTTGAGCTTGACCTTCCGGGCAACATCCGCGTTCCGGTTTCCCGCATGCGCCGGGAGATTTGAAGGTTTCAGACCTGGATCGTGGCTGTCCCAAATGACCGTTAGGTGAGAATGTTCGCTCTCGCTCGTCATTGACTTGTCTGGGATTGCAGCGCTTTTTGGACGGTGCCATTGATGCCGTTCGGCTTCCCAAAGCAGAACCGCCCCGTGAAGGCGCCTTCTCTCTCCCTTCTGAGTGGGGATTTTTTTGGAGGAGAACGACGATGAGGCGAATCGCTACAGGGCTGCTGCTAGTCGTCTGTTTCTTCAGGTCGGTAAGCGCTGCCGAGAGGCCGTTGGTACTGGCGGTCTGGCCAGACAAGGTGCCGGGGGACTACGGCACGATTGGCCCGGAGAGAGTGCGCGCTCCCTCGGAAGCGCCGACGAAGGATGCGAAATGGATTACCAACGTTACGAAACCGACGATCACGGTCTTCCGTCCGGAGATGAGCAAGAATACCGGAGCGGCGATGGTGATCTGCCCGGGTGGAGGCTATTGGAATCTGGCCTGGGACTTGGAGGGCGAGGAGGTAGCGGCTTGGCTGAATACGCTGGGCATGACGGGAATTGTGCTCAAGTATCGCGTGCCGCGCCGGCCCGGTCAGCCAGAGCCGCTGCCAGCTCCGGGACCGCTACTCGACTCCCAGCGCGCGGTCAGCTTGGTTCGCAGCAGAGCTGGAGAATGGGGAATTGATCCGAATCGAATCGGCATTGTC
>Ga0180085_1000505_pt1 | contig 13816 bp, 7 predicted proteins | sample EasRiv730_16_10D_FD_123013 | JGI IMG/M metagenome (GOLD analysis project Ga0180085, IMG submission 123013) | Soil microbial communities from meander-bound floodplain in the East River, Colorado, USA - East River metaG ERMLT730_16_10D | ecosystem: Environmental > Terrestrial > Soil > Floodplain ... | reverse complement strand
CGACGTCTCGTCGCAGTCGAACGTGCAGCTGTAACCGTCGCCGTCGACGTCCTTGGCGTCCGGTGTCGACGAGCTGCAGTCGTTGTCCACACCGTCGCAGCCCACCTCGGGCGCCCCGGGATACACGGTCACGCTGTGATCGTTGCAGTCGTTGTTGCACAGGAACGTGTCGCCGTCCTGGTCCCGGATGTCCGAGGTCGCCGCTGAGCAATCGTCGTTGATCGAGTTGCAGCCGATCTCGGTCGCACCCGGGTAGACGTTGGGGTTCGTATCGATGCAGTCGTCGCAGCGATAGGAATCGCTGTCCTGGTCGGGACACGTGCAGTCGGGATCGGTGTCGCCGTACAGCATCGCCAGGCGTGGGACGATCACGAGGTCCGACGAGGTCGCTCCGCCCGCGTTCCACACGCCGACGGCCAGCACGTTCGTCCCCTTGCGCAGCGCCGGGATCCCGGCGACCGAGATGTCGATCAGTGTGCCGTAGTCCGGGACCTGACCGTTGCTCGACTCGTGCTGCGCGGGGTTCGTGTTCCAGGCCAGGCCGCCGGCGGGCATCTGCGGCGAGCGGTAGACCTCGACGCCGTTGATCCAGGCCACGTAGCCGTCGTCCCAGTCGGCCCCCAGCGTGAGCTGGTTCACTCCGGCCGGATCGACGATCCCGAACCGCGCCCGGGTGAACGCCGAGACGGTTCCGTTCGGCGTGTCCGAGGCCACGAGATCGTTCACCCCACCGCCGCCCAGCTCGAACCCCACGCCGTAGAGCCCGTTGAACCAGGTCGAGTCGTTGAACCCGAACGCGGTCCAGATCATGCCGATCCCGGGGTTCACGGTATTGCCGATGAACTTGGTCGCCGAGCCGAAGTCGACCAGCACGTCCACCGGGTAGGGCTTGTCGATCAAGCCGTCGCAGTCGTTGTCCAGCCGGTCGGCGCAGTGCTCGGCGGCATTCGGGCGAACCTGCGCGTTGCCGTCGTCGCAGTCGGTCACGCAGCTGAACGTGTCGGCGTCCCGGTCGAACACGTCCGGCGTGGCGCCGTCGCAGTCGTTGTCCAGGCCGTCGTTGCAGATCTCGTCCAGCCCGGGGTTGATCAGCGCGTTGCCGTCGTTGCAGTCGAGGCAGGCGAAACCGTCCTGGTCCGCGTCGGCACAGCCGCAATTCGGATCGGCGCCGTCGGTCAATGCGTCGCAGTCGTTGTCCAGGCCGTCGTTGCACTTCTCCGGAGCCGCGGGTCCGATCGCCGCGTCGAAGTCTTCGCAGTCCACCGTGCACAGCGCGCCGTCGAGATCCCCGTCGTAGACGTCCTCGGTCTCGGGTTCACAGTCGTTGTCCAGGCCGTCGTTGCAGATCTCGCTCCGGCCGGGGTTGACCGTGAACTGCGAATCGTCGCAATCGAGGCAGCGCCAGCTGTCGCCGTCCGCGTCGACCGGATCGGCACACACGCACTCGGGATCCGCGGCGTCGGTCATGCCGTTGCAGTTGTTGTCCACACCGTCCGCGCACAGCTCGACCTGGTCCGGATTCACGGCCGGGTTCTGGTCCTGGCAGTCCTGCGTGCAGAGCCACAGATCCAGGTCCTGGTCGACGATGTCCGCCGTCAGGGAATTGCAGTCGTTGTCCAGGCCGTCGCAGTGGACCTCGGCAGCATTCGGCTTCACCGCCGCGTTGGTGTCCAGGCAGTCGAGCGCGCAATTGAAGCCGTCCCCGTCGGCGTCGACCACGTCGGGCGTCCCCGCGTTGCAGTCGTTGTCCACACCGTCGTTGCAAGCCTCGAGCTGGCCCGGGTGCACGAGCGCATTGCCGTCGTTGCAATCGGCGCAGCGATAGCCATCGCCGTCCCCATCCGCGCAGCCGCAGGCCGCGGTGTCCTGCACGTCGGTCAGGCCGTCGCAGTTGTTGTCCTTGCCGTCGTTGCAGACCTCGGGCGCACCGGGCTTCACGCCCGGATCCGCATCGTTGCAGTCGGGGCCGCAGACGAAACCGTCGCCGTCCCCGTCGAACACGTCGGGTGTGGAGGCGTTGCAGTCGTTGTCGAGTCCGTCGCCGCAGACCTCGGGCTTGTTCGGCGCCTTCAGGTTCGACCCGTCGTCGCAGTCGATCGTCCCGGCCGAGCTCCCGTTCCCCACGATCAAATTGCTCGCGATCGTCGTCCCGCCGCTGAGCAGATCGCGTGCGTGGATGCCCGCTCCCTGTCGCGCCGTGTTCCCCTGCACGATGTTGCGCAGGATGCTCACGCTCGCGCCGACCGTGTTCTGCCAGAAGATTCCGCCGCCCTCGTAGGCCACGTTCGACTCGATCTGGTTGTCCGAGATCACGACCGCGCTGTCGCGCGTGCTGATGTAGATCCCGCCGCCGAGTGAGTCCTCGGGATTCTCGGTCGACAGCGCGACGTTGTCGCGGATGACGTTGCCGATGATCTGTGGCGTCTGGTCGCGCCCGGAGAGCGCGATCCCGCCGCCGCGCGCCGCGCCCAAGGTGATCGAGTTGCCCTCGATCACGTTGCGCAGGATCTGGGCCGAGGCGCGCGAGACGTAGATCCCACCCCCCGAGCGGATCGGGATGCCGAAACCGGCCTCGCCGAACAGCGTTCCCGTTCCGCCCGTGATCGTGAAGCCCTCGATGCGCGGCCCGTTCGTCAGGTTGTCGAACAGCACGACGCTCTTCCCGGTACCCGTCGCATCGAGGATGCAGTCGGGAGGCGCCTGGCACTCGACGTCGATGTTGCTGCGCATGATCAGCCACTCCGGGTAGTAGCCCGGGGCGACCGACACGTCGTCACCCGTAAGAGCGGCGTTGATCGCCGTCCGGACCGACGTGTACGGATTGGCCTGCGTGCCGTCCTGGGTCCCGGCGGTATTCGAGTCGTCGACGTACACGACCTTGGCGCTTGCGCCCGGCAGCAGGGCCAGCGCTGCGAGCGCGGTCGGAAGGAGCCTGGACCCGAAGCGACGCGCTGCCATCGTGGAGCACCCTCCAGAAACAAATCGGGGGGAAGCGCCTGCTTCCCCCCGACATCTCTCTTCCTTGGTCGGTCGCTACGCGACGAAGCCTAGTTGGTCCGCGGCAGTCCGCAGGCCGTGTAGGCCGGGTAGCCGTCCGAGTTGCCATCGCAGAACGTGTCGAACGGTCCGCGCGATCCACCCAAGCGGCAGCTACTTGCCGCGTCGTTCTGGCCGGTTATGGGATCCGACGACGGATCGCAGCCCGGCGTGCCCTTGAACTTGACCTTGTAGTACTCGTTCAACCCGAAGTACTCGGGGCCGAGACCGGACCAAGCGCGCACGCGCAGGCAGTAGTCGCCCGGAGGCAAGCAGCCCTCCATGATCGACCAGTACGTGCCGTTGGTGTCGAACTGGCCGTCATCGTCGCAGGAGACTTTGACGCCGGTCCCGCACTCCTCGAGCTGCATCACGGTGTCGGTCAACGCCGGGTCGCCCTCGGTGAAGAACGAGATCCGCGTATTCTCGGTCACGGAGATGCGGTACGCGTCGATGTCGCAGTCTTGCGCGATCGATCCGCCGCTGATCGTGCGGACGTAGCGTCCGCCGCTCGGCGACAGCGAGCCCTGCCAGGCGTTACCGCCCGCTTCCGCCGTCTGGGTCGTGGTCAAGCAGTCGTTGTTCGGCTCGACCTCGTCGAAGGGCAGCTTCGCCGCGAGCGACAGCTTGTAGTAGAAGTCGGCCGTGTTGCTGCCCGCGTCGCCACGGTTCGTCAGGATGCTGGCGACCAGGTAGTACTTCGGGTTCTGGCCCGGGACCCCCACGCTCGCCAGATAGTCCGCGGCGGGCGGGAGCGTCCCCTCGAAGTGCGCCGGTGGCGCGGTAGTCGACGAGTCGTCGTCGTCGCACACGCCGCCTGACGTGTTGCACCCGGCGCCCACGATCGGGAAGTCGTCGAAGCCGTCGCCGTCCGTGTCGGCCGGACCGACGCGAACGCTGAGCGTGACGTCGGTGTTGGGATCGATGAGCTGGGGCGTCATGTCGAAGACCAGGTCGGCCTCGTCAGGCACGTCCCACGGTCCCCACCAGTCGAAGTCGTGGAAGCCGGCCACCGTCACGGAAGAAGTCCGCACCCCGGTGACCGGAGTCGCGCTGATGTTGGCCGTGCAGGTTCCGCCACCGCCGCAGACGTCGAGAATCGCCCAGCGATTCGGACCCGGAGGACGCGGCGTCTCGTAGCACAGCGCACCGACGGTCGTTCCGCCGTCGCAGCGCCGTACGGGCGTGATCACGTTCGTGCGCCGCGTCGTCGAGCTATCCCAGATGCCGTACACGTCCTGATTGAGCGAGATCGGCGAGGCCTGGAACGGGCTCTGGTTCGGCTCGCGCTCGAACGTGCAAGGCGTCAACGTCTGCGCTCTCGCCTCGTAGAAGTAGTTCAGCAGGGGCGAGCGCGGGTTGGCCGCGGAGGAGGTCACGCGCGCCACGAGCGGGTTCGTGGGCTGAGTGGCCTGACCGTCGGCCGGCAGGCACAGCTCGATCGTCGAGCCGTAGTCCGCCTCGGCCGGGCTGTTGTCGTCGTGGAAGATGAACGGGATGTTCGCGGCCGGGAAGTTCGTGTTCAACCCCGCGAGGTTCGCGAAGGCCATGTAGTTCGGAACACACCAGTTCGATGCGACCCCCGGACAACTTGCGCTGGGTCCGAAGAACCGCAACGCTTGGCCGGCCATGCAGCCGTTCGGGTCCTCATCGGGCCCGAATCCAGCGATCCCGCAGTTGGTCTGGGTCGACCTGCAACCCATGTCCTGCCACGTGCCGCCGCGGAACGACGAGTTGTGGTTGCACACGCCAGCCTGGCCGAACGTGCCGTCCATGTACTGGACGTGCATCTGGGTGTCGGTCTCCTGGCTCGCCGGACGGTAGAAGTACCCGTTGCTCGGCTTGGGCTGCGTGACCGCCGTGCTGATCCTCACCAGCTCGTCACGGGACAGCTTCGCTTCCACGTAGTCGTTGTCGATCGTCGAAGCGAGCCCGCCTGCGGTGATCGTGTGGCCCTGGATTTCCTTGTTCGTCCGTCCGTTGCCGTTGCCGGGGATGCTGTGGGGCCAGCCGATCTCCGTCGCGTCGACGCCCGTGTTGTCCACCTCGTAGCTGTCGCCGCGAGGAACGTTGCACGTGCCGAGCTGCGTCACGTTGACGTTGAAGTTCTGCGGGGACGAGCCGAACTCGCCCAGCGCCTCGATGTAGTAGGTCCCGGCGGGCAGGCAAATCGTGTTGTTGCAGAACGCATGGCTGTTCGAGCCGCCTTGGGACGCCTGGCATTCCGAGTCGTAGAAGCAGCGCTCGCCGGTGTTCCGGCCCGTTTCGTCGACGCAGGTTCCGCGACCCTCGAGCGCCGAGAGCCAGCCCATGCCGCTGTCGCCGGCGACGCCGCCGTCGTCGTCACCCTGGAACAGCAGCTCCGCCGTGCCGTCCGACGCGCACTTGCCGTAGAGGCGCAGGAGCGTATCGTACTCGGGCGCCGAGCACTCGGCCTCGGTCGCGCAGGTGGAGGTCGTCGTGATCTGGACGACCTGTCCGATCAGCGGGTCATGCGGGTTGCCCGGCTCGACGAGCGGGACGTCGAAGGACACGAAGTTCCGGTCCTCGATCGCGCCCGTTCCCGGGATGAAGATCGGAGGCTGGATGCTCATCGTCACGGAGCCCGGAACGCCGACCGGGATCGAGCTCGTGCACTGGTCGTCGGCTCCGTAGTCGCGGGCGACGGTACGCGTGGGGGTCGTGAGCGACCCGCCGAGGGCGACGATGTCGGCCTCGATCCGGGTCCGTACCGCGCTGTCGCTCGTGAACTGGAGGGCGCTCCGCAAGTGGAACTGCTTGCGGCTCGGCTCCTGGACCAGCTCGGCGATGCGCAGGTGCGTATCGGTGAGGAGCTGCCGGCTCTCGGCCGAGTCATCGAGCTTCAAGCCGACCACGCGCTTGAGCAGCGAGACCGCCTCGCCACCTTCCTTGCGCGCAGCCTGTCGGAGGAGTTGGTCCGCCGATTCCAGGGTTGCGGTCTGGATCCGCGCCGACTCGACCGATGGCCCACTCAGATAGTCCTGAATGTCGATCGGGTTGTCGGGTGGCTCCGCGTCGAACGTGGTTTGATCCACGTTCGGGTCGAACGCCGGGTCGTACCCCGCACGAAGGTCGACCTTCGGTGCCGGCGCCTTCGCGAGAGGACCGCGCTGCGTCCGCTCTGCGTCTGCTCTACGGTTGCGGTCCGCCGCATGGACCGCGAAAAACAGGACGGCGAGGCACGCAGCCAGGGCCGTCGCCATCAAAATCTTCCTGCTCATGCTCCCCCCTCGATGAGGATTGGAGTTACCCCCTTCGTGGAGACACCTTTTCACGGATGCTCCTCCGAATTTCGTGTTGAACTTACCCAACAATACCTAGGCGGGCAAGGAATTCTTTTGCTTCGACACGACAGAAAAGCGCCTAAAAACAACCCCGAGGACGCCCATATCTTTTAATTCTTGAACCCTGCGTCAGTGCTCGGCGTAGGCCCTTTCGCCGGCTCGAACCGCGACCGCGAGCCGGTTGCCGCGCGGCGGCAGTGGACAGGTGGCGAAGGGCGTGAAGGCGCAGGGCGGGTTGTAGGCCTTGTTGAAGTCGAGAAGGGCGCGGTCGCCGTCGAGCGTGGCGTAGAGGTAGCGGCCTGCGCCGTAGGTCTCACGGCCCGACGTCCGGTCTTGAAAGATGACGAAGAGCGTCACGCCGTCGGTGCCCTCGTTCAGCGGCTCGAGCGACATGGAGGTGCCATCCAGCTCGAATTCGAGGCGGCCTGGCGATACGCGGTCCTCCGCGGTCCCGATGACGCTTTGGATCTGGATCGGCTTGGGCGCGGCGTACCGGTCGAGTCGCGCCTCGACCCGGTAGCGCGGATCGATCGGGTAGTACGTGAGCCCACGGAAGCCGGTGCGGGTCGGTGCCTCGGGGTCCTTGACGCGAACTCCTAGCCGGTCGCCGCGTCGAATGACGTGAAAGACGAGCCGGCCGAGGCGCAGGACATCCGGGGTGCCCTCGAGGTCGTCGCGCAGGATGCGCACCGAGGCCGGCTCCCCGTTGACGGTCAGCGCCACTCCCTCCGCGGGGACCAGGTGCACCGTCGCCCCCTCGAGCGCCAGAATCCCGGCGAGCGGAGGTATGCCGTCTCCCTCGAGCCTGACGGGGTTTTCTGGATCGCTGCCGAACCGGTTGTCCCCGTCCGCGAGCCAGTGCAGGCCGACGAGCGCGAGCCAGCCATCCTCGGCCTGTAGCTTCTCGGCTCGCTCCTTCTGCCACGCCTCGATCTCGGTGATGTAGCCCGAATCGGGGGCGCACGAGATCAGGACCAACCACACGGGAGCGAGCCCGGCGAGCCCCCTCATGGCGCGCCCACGTCGTGGCGCAGCGCGAGCGCAGCCAGATCGACCTCGGGGCGCGCCCCGAAGTGGCCGATCACCTCGGCAGCGGCGAGCGCGCCGAGGCGGCCGCACGCCTCGGGCGGCCGGCCCTGGGCCAGGCCGTGCAGGAATCCGGCGGCATAGAGGTCGCCTGCTCCGGTCGTGTCGACGACACGGTCGACCGGCGCGGCGGGGACGACCCGGCGCTGGCCCTGGGCCAGGACGACCGAGCCCCGCGCGCCGCGCGTGATGGCGGCGATCGCGCAGCGCCCCGGGAGGCGCGCGAGCGCCGCTTCGAGGTCCGGCGCTTCGTAGAGCGAGAGCAGCTCGTCCTCGTTTCCGAGGAGGATGTCGACTTCGTCCGCGACGAGGCGGCAGAAGTCGGCCCGATGGCGCTCGACGCAGAAGCGGTCCGAAAGACTGAGCGCGACCTGGCGCCCGGCGGCGTGGGCGATCCTGGCCGCTTTGCGAAACGCCTCCTTGGCGGGGGGTGGGTCCCACAGGTAGCCCTCCAGGTAGAGGATCCGCGCACCCGAGACGATCGCTGCGTTCACGTCGTCCGGGCCGAGGCGCGCGCTCGCGCCGAGGAACGTCGCCATCGTGCGCTCGCCGTCGGGCGTCACGAGCACGAGGCACATCCCCGTGGCCTCGGTCGCGGACGGTGCCGCGTTCCCGAAGCGGACGCCCGCGGCCGAAAGGTCGCTCGCGAAGAGTCGGCCGATCTCGTCGTCCCCCACCTTGCCGAGAAACGCGCTGCTCCCGCCGAGCGAGGCGATCCCGACCATCGTGTTCGCCGCCGAGCCCCCCGAGCGCCGCATCGTCGGGTCGACCGCCGCGGCGAGCACGAGCGCGCGCTCGGCGTCGACGAGCGTCATCCCGCCCTTGGGCAGACCGTGCCGCTCGATCGCCGCGTCGTCGACCTCGGCCAGCAGGTCGACGATGGCGTTGCCGATTCCGACGACGTCGACCGTGGGGTTTTCCAAGCGTGTCACCTCGGATTTCAGGGGGCGGGGTCGTGATGGGGTCAGACCCCGCCTCGGGGTCTGACCCCATCTTCTTACGGCGCGCGCTCGAGGATGCGCTCGGCGACCTCGAGGTGCAGGGCCTCGATCATCTCGCCCTCGTGGACGACGACGCCGCTCTGCGCCCCGTTCTGCTCGACCCACGCACGTAGGACGCCGTGGGCCCACGCCAGCTCCTCGGCACTGCTCGAGAACACCTCGTGGATCGTCGGCACCTGGTCGGGGTGGATGCAGCTCTTGCCGTCGAAACCGAGGTCCCGGGACACCCGGGCGTGGGCCGCGAGCCCCTCCGGATCGCGGTAGTGAAAATAGACGCTGTCTATCGCCCGGCAGCCGTGCATGCGCGCGGCGAGGAGTGTCTCGCCCAGGGCGTGGAGCTCCCAGCGCCGGTCGGCGTCGGGGCGCGCCCCGAGCGACAGGCGCAGGTCGGCCGAGCCGACGACGAGCAGGTCGATCCGCGCGTTCGCCGCGGCGAGCTCGCGCGCCCGACCGACGCCGCGCGCGGTCTCGATCATCAGGCCGATCCGCGAGCCTGCGTCCGCGCACCGGTCGGCCGCCGCGGCGACGCTCTCGGGGGTCTCGGCCTTGGCCAAGAGCACGCGCGGTGGCCGCAGCTCGTCCACGAGATCGAGGTCGTCCGCGTGCCACGGAGAGCCACGCGGGTTGATGCGCACGCTCCAGGGCGGCCCCGCGCCTAGCCAGCCCCGCGCCGAGGCCTCGCGCAGGTGCGCGCGCGCCGCCGGTTTTTCCTCGGGCGCGACGCCATCCTCGATGTCGAGCACGACCGCGTCCGCGCGCAGCGCGGGGAGCTTGGCCAGCATGTGCGGCCGGGACGCGGGGACGTAGAGGAGACTGCGCAGCGTCACTTCCGCGGGCCGAGCACCATGCTCATGTCGCGATTGATGATCGCGCCCGGCGCGGCCTCGACGATCGACACGTCCTGCATCACGTCGATGACGCGCTGGAGCAGCTTGCGCCCGTTCTCGGGCCGGCGCAGGTCGCGACCGCGGAACATGATCGTGACCTTGACCTTGTCGCCGTCCTTCAGGAAGCGTCGCGCGTGGTTGAGCTTGGTGTCGAGGTCGTGATCGTCGATGTTCGGCCGCAGCTTGATCTGCTTGACCTCGATGCGCGCCTCTTTCTTGCGCGCCTCGCGGGCCTTCTTGTTGGTCTCGAAGCGGTGCTTGCCCCAGTCCATCACGCGCACGACGATCGGGCGCGCTTCGGGGGCGACCTCGACGAGATCGAGGCCTGACTCCTCGGCCATTCTGCGGGCTTCTTCGATGGGGACGATGCCGACCTGTTCGCCGTCGGCACCGATGAGTCGGACGGGGCTGAGACGGATCTGTTCGTTGATGCGGACCTTCTGTTCGAGCAGGGATGACCTCCTTGGACGCTCGGGGCGCACGCTGGCGACCCGTTCGCCCGCGGTGCGCGGCAGAATATAACACCCGCCCCCCGCAGGGCCAAGACGGGAAACGAGCGCGGCGCGCGCTTAACGCCGTTCCGGGCGATGCTCGACCGTGACGACGGTGTGGATGCCGCCCCGGACCCGGAAGTCCCCCACGACCTTCATCGCCCGCGGCTGCGTGGCCTGGACCAGGTCGTCCAGGATGCGGTTCGTCACCGCCTCGTGGAACTGCCCCTCGTCGCGGAACGACCACAGGTAGAGCTTGAGCGATTTCAGCTCCACACAGGTGGCGTCGGGGACGTAGCGGATCGTGATCGTCGCGAAATCGGGCTGGCCGGTCCGCGGGCAGAGGCACGTGAACTCGGGACAGCTGAACTCGATCTCGTAATCCCGTCCGGGGTTCGGATTGGGAAACGTCTCGAGCTGCTTCGACGGCTCGCTGGGCATCCGACTCCCGATGGGGTCAGGTCTCGAATCTTTGGGTCGGGGCTGCCCCGACCCAAAGATTCGAGACCTGACCCCGCTCATACTACCGGCATGTCGACTCCGTTGCCGGGCCGGATCCTCCCGCTCGCGCCCGGCACGTTCCGCGCGCTCAGCCACGTCAACTTCCGTCGCCTGTGGACGGGTCAGCTCGTCGTGCTGACCGGTCGGTGGATGCAGTCGGTGGCCCAGGGCTGGCTCGTGCTACGCCTCACCGACTCGGCGCTGCATCTCGGGCTCGTCGCGTTCTTCAGCTACCTTCCCGTGCTGGTGTTCGCGCTGCCGGCCGGGGTCGCCGCGGACCGTCTGCCGCGACGCAAGACGCTGCTCGCAACCCAGACGGCCGGGATGCTGCTCGCTCTCGTGCTGGCCGCGCTGACGTGGAGCGGCCAAGTCCGGTTCTGGCACGTGGCGGCGATCGGCTTCGCTGCGGGCGCGGCGAGCACGTTCGAGATCGCGATCCGTCAGACGTTCCTGCAGGACCTCGTCGGCCGCGACGACTTGCCCAACGCGATCGCGCTCAACTCGCTCGCGTTCAACGGCGCGCGCTTCGTCGGGCCGGCCATCGGCGGCGTGCTGGTCGGCGTGGCGGGGGAAGCGACGGTGTTCCTGTTGCACGGCCTGTCCTTCGTCGGCGTGCTCGTCGGGGTGGGCCGGATCCGCGTCGCGCCGCACGTGCGCGAAGCTGCCGGCTCGTGGCTCCGCGAGGCGCTCGGCGGCCTGGCCTGGGTGCGGCAGACCGTGCCGGCGCGCGCGTTCCTCGTGCTGGTGCTCGTGTCGAGCGTGTTCGGACTGTCGTACTCGATCCTGCTGCCCGTGTTCGCCCGCGACGTGCTGGGGGTCGGCTCGCGCGGCCTCGGCGCGCTGATGGGCGCGACGGGGCTCGGGGCGGCGTCGGGTGCGCTCTACCTCGCGGGCCGCCACCCGGCCCAGGGACGACAGCGCCTGGTGGTCACGGCCCTGGCCGTGCTGGGCGCGGGTCTCGTGGGCTTCGCGGCGTCCCGCTCGTTCGCGCTGTCGCTCGGGCTGCTCTTCGTCGTCGGCGGCGCGATGCTGGTCCAGCTCGCCTCGAGCAACACGCAGCTCCAGCTCCTGGCTCCGCCCGAGATGCGCGGCCGGGTCATCAGTTTGTACATGCTCGCGTTCATGGGCATGGCTCCCGTCGGGTCGCTCTTCGCAGGCCTGCTCGCGCGCGCGGTCGGTGCGCCCTGGACGGTCGCGGTCGGTGGCGCAGCGTGCCTCGGCGCGGCCGCCTGGGGCTTCAGCCGGACGGAGGTCGACCGGGCTCGCGACCACTTGCGATAGGCTGAGCACCATATGCCTGCCACCGTTCCTCGTGCGGCGTCCGCTCTGGGCTGGCTCAGCCTGACCGCGTTCGTCGTGGCGCTGTGCCTGTGCAAGATGGCGACCAACGACATCTGGATCCACCTCGCGACGGGCGAATACGTGCTACGCCACGGAGCGGTCCCGACCCTCGATCCGTTTTCCTTCACGGCGTCCGACCATGCTTATCCCGCCCACGAGTGGCTCGCCGCTGTCGTGCTTCACCTCGCTTACGCCTGCGCCGGCGCGAGCGGGGTGATCCTGCTCAAGACAGCCCTCGTGCTCGGCGCCTGCGTGCTGCTCGCCGCGACGGCGCGAATCCTCGGAGCCGGGCTGGCTACAATCCTCCCCTCCCTCGCCCTCGCGGGCTACGTGGCCGGCGGGCGGTTCCTCGAGCGGCCGCATGTCTTCTCGTTCCTGTTTCTCGCACTCTACCTGTGGATCTTGCTGGGTTTTCGGGCAGGCCGCTGGGGACGTAGGTGGCTCTGGGCCATTCCGGCACTGCACGTCGTCTGGGCGAACGTCCACGGCGGGCACATCCAGGGCATCGCGCTCCTGATCGTCATCGCCCTCGGCGAGACGCTGGCCGGAGCCCGGGCGCGCTGGTTCCGCGCCGGCGCGAACCCCGCCCTCGAGGGGCGCGACGTGGCGCTGCTGTGGGGGCTCGTTCCGTGCGCCGTGGCCGCCGCGCTCGTCAACCCGTACGGTTACAAGCTGCTCGTGCTGCCGTTCGAGTTGACCGGGCTCGACACCTTCATGGCGGGAGTCCACGAGTGGCTGCCACCGTACGATGCCCGCTACAACACGCAGATCATGTTCCCGCTCTTCGTGGTCCTGCTCGTCTCGACGCTCGTCCTGTTTTTCGCCGCCCAGCGCGACGCTCGAGCGGGTGGGGGCAGGGTCCTGCGCGCCCTGAACCGCGCGTTCCTCGCCGGCCCCTTGGCAATCGGGCTCGCGCTCGGGTGGTTCTGGATCGAACGGCCGCGCGCGCACTGGACACCCGACGTTCTTGCCATCGCGCTCGGTTCCTTGCTTGCACTGCTCGTCGCGTTCACGCTCGCGAACTTCCGCAGCGTGGACTTCACCCTGGCCGGGATCTTCGCGTTGCCGCTCGTCTTCGCGCTGCGGCACAACCGAGGCGTGGCCGATGCCGCCCTCGTGATGTTCGTGTTGCTCGCGATCTCGGCAACGACGGCGGTCCGGCAGCGCCGCCGCGTCGGCGAGCCCAGCGCAGGCGGGTGGGTGGCGATCCTCGCCGGATCCGCCGCGCTCCTCGCGATTGCGGCCGACGTGGCGTGGGGCGGGTATCGGTACGACTTTGAAGGCGGGCGCCGCGAACAGGGACTCGGGATCGCGAGCAACGTGCCGGTCTGCGCACTCGAATTCATCCGGGAGCGCGGCCTCACGGGCCACGCGTTCGTGGCCTACACCCTCGGCGGCCCGCTGATCCACTGGGCTTACCCGCGCATGAAAGTGAGCATGGATTCGCGCAACGAGGTCTACGGCGAGCGGTTGTTCGAGCAGCACACGGCCGCGCTCCGGTCGCCCGAAGCGATGCGGGAGTTCCTCGAGCGTCATCGGGTGGACTTCTTCTTCCTGCCGTACGCGCAGCGGGCACCCGAAGTGTTCGAGGCGATCGAGACCAGCGGCCAGTTCGCGCCTGTGTACTACGACGACCGGACGTTCATCCTGGCGCGCCGATCGCCCGAGAACGAGGAACTGATCCTTCGCGAAGAATACACCGTGATTCGACCCGCCGGGCTCTCCGGACCGACACGCCTCGATCCGTCGAATGTCGGGACGGCGCTCGACGAAGCCGAGCGGCTGATCCGCAACTGCGCCGGTCCGAGCCTGGGCTGGTCGTACAAGACCCGAGCGCTGCTGGCGATGGGTCGTTGGGACGAAGCGCTCGCCGCGGGCCGCGAGCTCCTCGAGCGGGATCCCGGGAACGCCGCGGCCTGGGCGGACAGCGGTGCTGCGGCCGAAGCCCTCGGTCGGCGGGACGAGGCGATCGCCCGCTACGAACGCGCGCTGTCGCTGCGTCCGGGGCTCGACCGGGCACGGCGGGGTCTCGCGCGCCTGGCGGCCGGCGCGCCCCTCGAGCCCGGGATCGACGGCGTGCAGTGGCTCACCGAGCGGCAGGCCGCCTCGTTCGGCCTCGAGGGAGCGGTGGTGCGAGAGGTCGAGCGGGGGAGCCAGGGCGAGCGGCT
>Ga0180085_1000504_pt1 | contig 13823 bp, 10 predicted proteins | sample EasRiv730_16_10D_FD_123013 | JGI IMG/M metagenome (GOLD analysis project Ga0180085, IMG submission 123013) | Soil microbial communities from meander-bound floodplain in the East River, Colorado, USA - East River metaG ERMLT730_16_10D | ecosystem: Environmental > Terrestrial > Soil > Floodplain ... | reverse complement strand
AGGGGCACATCACGCGGAGCGTGATGCCTACCGCCTACTTCACCGTGATCAGTTCGTCTTTGGGATTCTCGCTCAAGATCAGGCCGGCAAACTGCACTTCCTGCGGCACCTGGTTGCTGTGCAACTGGAGGCCGATCGGCCCTGCTTCGCACAGTTCCGGCTTGGGATCGGTCCAGTCGGCGACGAGCTGCCCGTTGACCGCCAGGCGAATCCGGCTGCCGATCGCGAGAATTTCCATCTTATTCCAGTCCTTGGTATCGGCCTTGGCGGCCCGGCCATCGTCCTTGTAGATGCTGTTACGGCGGTACAGGTCGTAAAAGCCCCAGCCCGAGGGGAACATCACCAAGTGCCCCTGATACGAACTCTTCTCGGCGTCCTTCTCGAACTTCTTGCCCCAGATGGCGATGCCCGAGTGCATGCCCGATTCGGCGAGCTTGCCCTCGAAGATCAGCCGGAAGTTGCGGTATGGCTTCTTCGTCAGCAAGTAATTGCTGACCTTGGGGGCGTTGTCCTTCTCGTTGCGGGCGACGATCACGCCATCCTTCACGGTGAAGTACTTCTGCGTGCCGCCCTCGCCCGTGTTTCCTTCCCAGCCTTCAAAGTCGTGGCCGTTGAACAGCTTCACCGGCGTCTCGCCAGCGGGGAACTTGACCGAGGCGGACCAATCGCCCGGCTTGTCGGCGGCGTTGGCTGAAGAAACGCAAAGAGCGCAGAGAACCACAAGGGCGCAAAGGACGAGGCGGAACATGGGAGGGATTCCTAGGTGGAGGGAATTGATCGCCACAATGCCGAAGATTATAGCGTCGCCGCCAAACCCCGTGTGACAAGCCGTGGACAGCAAGCGCACGGTCGCGCGAAGTTGACTCAAGCGAGGAATGCGGTGATCGCCGCCGGCAACAGCAACAGGACGAGCACAATGGCCGCGGTGGCGAGCTCAAGCTGCCACAAGTTCGCGTGGGCCAGCAACCGCCCGCGGGCGATTGTCTCGTCGCGCACGACGTTTTTGAGCGAACCGAGCGAGATGTGCGTTTCGCCGCGGCGCTCGAAGGCGGCGAGCACTTGTTCGACGATGGCCAGTTCTGCGCGGAGCCACCAACGGACCACGAACCCCGTCAGCCGGTGAGGCCAGCGCCACCAACGCTTCTGCTCCGGCGGCGCCAGCAATTGCTCGGTCGCCTGCCGCCAATAGTCGCGGACTTCGCTGAGAGCAACCTGCGGCACGCGGTCTTGCCCGGCTCGGATCAGCGGCGCGAGCAGCAGATCCATCAGTTCCGGGAGGCGACTTTCGAGAACGCTCAGGGCGGCTTTGGCGCCCTGGTCGAGCGTCCGCTGCATGCCCCACACCAGGCCCGCCACGAGATGGCAGCCGACCAGCACGGCCAGGCAAGTCCACCCCACCAGCCCTGGATCGTTCCACAGCAGCAGCGAGGCCACCGCCGTCAGCGCAAGGCACACGCCCATACACCGCGCGACAGATAGTGGCAGCCAGAGCAGTGATCGCCCCAGGCACGCCGCAACCAGCTCGTAGCAGAGCCGAAATAGCGATTGACTCGCGCTAGTCAGCGAGGGTTGTAGCGCATCGATCGGAGGGGTTATTACGGCGGCCATGTGCAAATCTAGCTCATGGCAGGCGCTCGAATCGCAAAAAATCAGCTCGCAAGCTGCACCAGCGGCAGCTCGGCCTGTTTGCGATTCGCCGCGATCGCCCGCTGTTCGTGGGCCAGATCGACCAGCTCGTAGCGCACGTTCCGCTGCCGGGGCGTGTAGCCCAGCTCTTCGATCGCCGAGCGAATCTGGTCGAGCGTCAGAAAGTGCACCGTCCCCGCCTCGGCCACGACGTTCTCCTCGATCATCAGACTCCCCATGTCGTTGGCCCCAAACAGCAGAGCCAATTGCCCGATCTTCAGTCCCTGGGTCACCCAACTCGACTGGATGTTGGAGATGTTATCGAGGTACAGCCGGCTGACCGCCTGAGTCTTGAGATACTCGAATGAGCCGGTCGGCGGAATGTGGGCCAGGTCGGTATGCTCCGGCTGGAAGGTCCAGCAGATGAAGGCCGTAAAGCCGCCCGTTTCGTCCTGAAGCTGGCGGACTCGCTCCAGATGTTCGATCCGCTCGGCCAGCGTTTCGACGTGGCCGAACATCATCGTCACGCTGCTCACGCCACCCAGCTCGTGCCAGACGCGCATCACATTGAGCCAATCGTCGGTGAGCACCTTGCCGCGGGTGATTTCCTTGCGGACCCGATCGACGAGAATCTCGGCCCCGCCGCCCGGAATGCTCCCCAGGCCGGCCGCCTTCAGCCGTTCGAGGACGGTGCGGATCGGCAGCTTGTTGATCTTCGTGAAGGCGTGCAGCTCGGGGGGACTGAAGGCGTGCAGGTTGACCTGCGGGAAGTGCGACTTGATGTCGGACAGCAGCTCTTCGTACCAATCCAGCGTGTAGTCGGGATGCAGGCCCCCTTGCATCAGAATCTGATCGCCGCCGAGTTCGACCGTTTCCTTCACCTTCTGAAGCAGCACGTCGCGCGGCAGAACGTAGCCTTCCGCATGTTTCGGCTTGCGATAGAACGCGCAGAAATCACAGACCGCGGTGCAGACGTTGGTGTAGTTGATATTGCGGTCGATGTTGTACGTGCGGATCGGCTCGGGATGCAGCCGGCGCGTCACGGCATCGGCCGCTCGGCCAAGCGCGGTCAGGTCGTTGGACTGAAGCAGGGCGAGCCCTTCATCAGGGGTAATGCGGTGACCGTCAACTGCTTTGCTTAGAATCGATTCAATCATGTCTTTAGCCGGGAGCAAACCTGCTTCCGGTTTGGGCAAGTGCGGGCCGTTCACGAGGCGCTCCAGGACCAGGTTTGGTCCCGGCTGAGGGAAGAGTAATCGCGTAATCACGAAATAGCTGCAAGCCGGCCAATTCCCGCGGGCCGAGAGTGAAGTGCAGGTGATCGCGGAGGTAGCTCAGGCAGTCGTGGTAGGAGAGACCGACGCGGTTATGCTCATCGCGGGAGATCTGCTCGACGTGAGCGACGCCCGCATCGCGGGCCTGGTTGAGGATCGTTGCCAACTCGGCCAGTTCCTCCTCTGTCCCCTGTCCTCTGTCCCCTCTCTCCTGTCCCCCGAACCCTGAACCCTGAACCCTGAACCCCGAACCCTTCCCCGCCACCCACATCGCAAACACAAACGGCAGCTCCGCCCAGCGGCACCAGACGTCCCCCAGATCCCACTCGGCTACATATTCGCCAGCCGGTGGATGCATGGCCCGGTCGCCGATCATGAGCAGGGCGTCGGCGGTGATTGATTCGGGGGGAGCATCGATCGGAAACGGGACGAGCCGCGGCGACAGGTCGAATCGCTCGCGGAGGAGAATCTGCACCAGGGCCACGCTGGTTCGCGAGCCTTCGTCGAGGGCCAGCGTGCGGATCGACTCCGGTGGCACGCGGCTCAAGAGTTTGACGCTGCGGACTGGCCCGCGGCAGGCGATGCAGGCGTCGGAAATGACTCGGTAATCGGGGTTTTGGAAATTCTCGACCGACGGGATAAGGGCCACATCCAGGTCACCAGCCGCTAGTTGATCAGCCAGCCGGCTGGGCAGGTCATAGATCAGGTCATGCTGCGGCGCAAGTGCTTGCAGTCCAAAGACTAAGGGCCTGGTGTTCAGGTAGGAAACCGCGCCGATCCGCATGGCAGTGCCTGACGTAAGGTGAAGGGGTGATTCTAGTTGGAGCTCGGCGGGCGAGTAAGGTAGGGCCGCTCGCCAAAGAAAGAACCGCACAGGTCCGACAGGGACAACCGAGACGGTTGTCCTACTCCAATCCCAGCGCCCCCGCCGGCGGAATCTGCACGCCGCCGACCCGGCCGAGCCGGCTGTTGGGGAGGAACCGCGGCTCGACGAGGAAGCTCAGGCCGAGGTTGTCGCGGCTGGCGTCATAACTGAAGCCCATTTTGACCAGAAACGATTCGCCAATTCGCGTTACGAAGGCGTTCTGGCCGATGTTCCCCGTCGGCCCGAGGTCGTAAGTCGCCCCCGCCGTGGCGATCCACTTCTCGCTCATCCGGTAGCTGAGCGAACCGGTAAGGAGAGTGCTGGAGATGGGACCTTCGGTCGAGCGGACGCCCAGATAGACGTTGCCGTACTCGGGCCGCGTGATCAGGGCCCCAAACGTCGTCTGCTGGAGGCCGTCGGCGAACACGTCGTAGAACCCGTCGGAGAGCAGCGTCAGCCGGTCGCCTAGGTGCCACTGGAAGTCGTAGTCGATCAGGCCGATCACCTCGCCGAAGTTGTCGCGGTCGGGATCGGGAAACAAGGCCGCATCGACGTCCAACACGATCCAGTCGATGATCCGCTCGCGGCCGGGCAGGCCCCGTTTGGTTTGCCACCGCTGCTTGAGGCCCAGGCGAACCTCGGCGAGATCGTCGGCGATTTCGGTGCTGGGCGACGAGACATCGCCTTGCAGGTTGCTCCGCAGCGCGAAGTAGCGCTCGTCAAAACGTTGCGGAACAAACGTGCCGACCGCCTGGCCAAACGTGTTCACCGCCATCCGCCGGCGGAACGCCTCAGTCGAGTCGTCGTCGATTGGATCGTAGAGCGCGAAGCGAGCGAGGTCCTGATCGGCCTGGGAATAGAATCCCTCCGCCTCGAACACCACTTTGTGGGCCAGGCCGTTGAGATTCAGCAGCTCGCTATGAACGGTTGGATCGGCTCGCCAAATCGGCAGGCTCGCCTTGACCCCCGCCTGGCCATAAAGCCGCGTAACCTCGGCGCCGTTGACGTCCTCCCCCCAGTAGGCCGCCTCGCCCAGGATATAGGGCACGATCTTCGTCGGCCCGACTTCCAACGGCAGGTCGATCTCTTGCCGCGTCGCGGCGAGGACCCCTTGCACGTTGTTTTCCCACGCCAGCGGGCTGTAGACGGCCAATTCCTCCGGATTCAGTGGGGCAATCGCCTCGCGCATCCGGGCGTAGCCAACGTGCGAATGTTCGTGCCAGGTAAGCCGGTCAAAAAGCAGCGGCTGGCCAAACAGGAAGTGGTCGAACCGCGCCCCTTCAGTCTGCGTGAAGAAGTCGTTGAGCCGGACATCGGCCGTGACGCTCCAACTGCTGTTCTCGACGAACCGCTTGAGCTCGATGCCGGTGGTCTGGTCCTTGAACGTGTCCCATTCCAACTCGTAGTACTGCTCAAGGAAGTTGTAGTCGCTGATGAAGCCGACTTCACTGGTGAGCTGGAATCCGCCGGGCAGGTACTGTCGATGCTGGGCCAGGACGCGGCCGCGCAGCGGATCGGGGAATTCGAGGTCGCGGCGCTGGCGGCCCAGGTTGTCGAGACCGTCGTCGTGGATGCCCCAGGCGTCGATATAGCCGCGATACGGGCCGGGAATGCCCAGCAGCGTTTCTCCCTGGTACTTGAAGTTGGTCCCCAGGGCCGGCCCGCGGTCGCTGAGAAAGTCAGTCGAGAGGGACCACTCGGTGTTGGGCGGCGGCTCTTCGATTCCCAAGAGCTGGTAGAGATCGAAATCGAGATAGATCTGCTGGCCAAAGACGCCGTCGCTTTTGATTTTGATCCGATCGATGTAGTAGGTCGGCTTGTTGAGGTCGGTGGCGATTTGCGGCCAATAAAAGATCGGCACCCCCGCCAGATAGATGAAGTTGTTGCGCGACGTCGCCAGAAGCTGATGCTCGACCACCGGCTCGCCTTGAGGGTTCACGAGCGGCTGGTTCGTGAAGGGATCGATCAGCGGCGTCTGCACGTCATCGACGCTCAGGTTCTCGGTCTGGAACCAATACCGCGGGACGCCGATGCGGCTGGACGTGATCGCCGCCCCGGTGGCCTCAAAGCGCTGCCGGTTCACCTGCTGGAGCACGTTTGCCTTGAGTCGGATCAGCCCCTGATACTCGGGCACCGGTGTGAGCATTTCGGCCTGGAGCACCACGCCATATTCCTGCGTGACGTTGTAGTACATCCGGTCGGCGTAGATGACGCGGTCCCCCTGGCGGAAGACGATGTTCCCTTCCAGATACAGCTCCCACGGCCCGTCGCCGAGCGGATTGGCCGGGTTAACGCCGCTCATCACCAGCGGCGTCCAGATCACCGCCCGATCGGTTTCGAGCGTCACATCGCCCAGCGTGTCGAGACCGGCGATGTTGAGCGTGATCGGCGCGTTAATGAAGATGATTCGTTCGTTGCGTTCCTGGTCAATATCGGTGTCAACCTGCCAGCGACCGCCGCTGCGGCCGGCGATACGGATGCGATTGCCCAGCGACGCGGTCCCTGGTCCACTGGGCTGGCCCACTGGCGGAGCGATCTCTTCGCGGGCGAATTGAGCGGGAGCAACTGCCGATGCGACCGGGCGGCGGGCTTCGGTTCCGCGCTCGAAAATCGAGGGCTTTACTTGGGGCTGGCCGCCGGTGACGGGCACCGCCAACTCGATGCCCGCGGTTGTGTGGAAACGGCCCAGCCAGGACTGCGTTACGAGCCGCTCGGATTCGCGCTGGCTGATCGAATGCGGATCGCCCCGGCGGCCGAAGTTGACGACGACTTCCCCCTCGACGTAAGCGATCACCTTGCTGGGCCGGCCGCTATAGGCCTCGGCCCGGTCGATCCAGAGCACCGCGTCGCTGCCGCGAGCCGACACGTCTGCTTGTTCGATGCGGCAGTCGCCGCGCAGAACCCAAACCTCGTAGCTCCCCTGCGGCCAGTGCGTCGCGCCGCTGGCGCGGATGCGAATCGGGGCGCTGGGTGCGGCGACGGGCAGCTCGATGTCGGCGGCGGACGAGGGACGTACCGCCAGGAAGGCGAATGTCAGAATGGCGGCGACGAGGGCGAGGCAGATTTGGGACTTGGGACTTGGGATTTGGGATTTGCTGGCTCTGAAAATCCCAAATCCCCAATCCCCAATCCCAAATTGATCCAAGTTTGCGGCTTCAACCGGCCGATCACTTTCGACCGATAACCGCTCGCCGCGCGCAGCGCCGACCGCCAAGCGCGAAAACTCGCGCTCGCTCGCGCACCACGAGCGAATCTTCCGAGCCGAGCGGTTCAGAATCGGGGCATCCTTGCCGGACTAGAAATCGCGCAGTCCGCCGCCGGAAAATCGCGACCGCGGACCGACGTAAGATCAAGACCACCAGCGGCTTGCGCCGCGCCTGCCAGACAGGCGGGGGCGGATTATAGGAACCGACTCTGGGGGCGGCAAGGCAAGTCGGCTTAGTAGCCGAACTCGCCAGAGTTCGGGGGCGCTCGGCGAGAAAGTAGGGCCCGAAGTCTGGCGACTTCGGCTACCGGTAAACGCAAGCCAGCAACTTGCTATCAACGCTCCGCCAGCAACGCATTCAGCTCGATGAGCTGCTGGGCGCGCTGGTCGTCGCTGGCGGCCGGATCGATGGCGACGGGCTTGCCGCAGAGCAGCGACAAGTGCCGAGCCGCGGCCTGCCGCCCGCGCTCGTCGCCGCGTCCCAAGAGCGCGAGCCAGACCCGCTTGTCGTTGGCCAGCCAGCCGGCGACGCGTTCCGGCGAGTCGGGGCCCGAATCGGCGGTCGCCGCGAGAATCGCGCGAATCCGTCGCCGCTGCTCCAGGTCGAGCAGGGCCGGATCGAGCTGCCGCAGATAGGCCACGGCTCCCTGGCCCGCCACGCGGAGTGCCTGATCGGCCTCGCATCGGCGAGGAAAGCTGGGATCGGCCAGTTGATCGATCCAGGCCTGCCATTGGCGACGCTGGGCCGAAGTGTTGGTTCCTGCGGCGCTCACCAGCGCGGCTTCAACCGCGGTGAGCTGCTCACTCAGCCGCCAACTGGGGCGGATCTGCTCCACAACGGGGAGCAAATGCTCCCGCGCGGCCGGCTCGGCCACGAGCAGGTGCCACAAGCTGGCCGACGCATAGCTTCGCGACTCGTCGCTGCCGACCGACAGTTGCACTGGCCCCGACGACGGCTGGAGGTAGCGCACCTCCGGCCCGTCGCCCGCGAGCGGCCGGCGGACGATCGTCAGGAGTTTACGCTCATCGACCGAGAGGGTGATCGCGGTTTGGTCGTCCACAGCTTCGTACGTTGCCACGAGCGCGCCCGCCTGGGCATCGACGTTCAAGGTCTGCCGCCAGGCTCTGGCCTGTGATGGCTCGACGGTCAGGCGGGTCTGACCACAGCGCGTGCTCGTCAGGACGATGCGGCCGCCGCTGATCGACATCCGCAGCCAATCGACCTGGCTCCACAGGCTCCCAGTGGGGGGGTGCGAGCAATGGGAAGAACCCGGCTGCTGGGCGAAGGCAACTTCGCCGAGAAGTAACAGCGCGGCAAGTGCCGCCAACGAGACGATCCTCGTCCACATGGTCTGGCCCTCTTGGCGTCCATGGGTGCAAACGTGGAGAGGATGGTAGGTTCCCCTCGCGCCATTGCAGGGTATCCCTCATGTCTTGTATCGGAAGTGGCTTGTTCGTTCCAAGGGGAAAATCAAGTTTCGGCGAAGATTTGCGGACCTGCGCGGGCCGGCAAGCTAGCAGTGTCACGCTAGATTTCGCGCTGGCTGCCGCGGTGATAGCCAGTCTGTTATCGTGAACGAGTTCCAGTCCCGCCGCATCGCAGACGCGCCTGTGCCCACTGTCGCTGAAATTCTCGGTCCGGGTGGCAAGATTGCCGCTCGCCTGCCGCACTACGAACACCGCCCGCAACAGCTAGCGATGGCCGAGGCCGTGGCCGCGGCGCTGGCGACCGAGCGGCATCTCGTGGTCGAAGCGGGGACGGGCGTTGGCAAGAGCTTTGCCTACTTGATTCCGGCCATTTTGCACGCGACGGCTGCCAGGCCGGCCGCGATACGAGCGCCCGAGGACGATGACGAGGAGAACGAGAAGGAGGCCAAGCCGCGGCGGCGAATCGTCGTTTCCACGCACACGATCAGCCTTCAGGAGCAGCTCATCACCAAGGACCTGCCCCTTCTGCGGGCGGTGATTCCCGAGGAGTTCACGGCCGTGCTGGTGAAGGGGCGGGGCAACTACCTCAGTTTGCGGCGAATGAACAACGCCGCCGAGCGGATGGTCAGCCTGTTTTCGGATGAAGAGGAAATCCGCGATCTGCGCCAAATCATCGCCTGGTCGAAGAAGACCGGCGACGGTTCGCTCTCCGATCTGTCGTTCAGGCCGCGGCCGAGTGTCTGGGACGAGGCGCAGAGCGACAGCAGCAATTGCCTGGGCCGCAAATGCAATACGTACAACCAGTGCTTCTATTTCCGGGCTCGGCGGCGGGTGCACAACGCCCAGCTCCTGATCGTCAATCACGCTCTGTTCTTCAGCGATCTGGCCCTGCGGCGTGTCGGAGCGAGCATTTTGCCCGACTATGAGGCGGTCGTCTTCGACGAGGCCCACAACCTGGAAGCGGTGGCCGGCGACCACCTCGGCCTGGGTGTCACGTCCGGCCAGGTGCAGTACATCCTCAGCAAGCTCTATAACGATCGGACGAATAAAGGGCTCCTTGTGACGCGAAAGCTGCACGAGGCACAGGACATCGTCGTCGAATGCTACCACCAGGCGGACGATTTCTTCAGCGACGTTCGCTCGCTGGCCCACGGCGCCAAGGAGGGCAACACGCGCCGCGTTCACACGCCGAGCGCTGTCGAGAACCGGCTCAGTCCCGCGCTCACGCGGCTTGCCAAGGAAATCCAGCGGGCCGCCCGCGACATCGAGAGCGAATCGGAAAAGCTCGATTTCATCTCCGCCAAAGATCGCCTGCTGGCGCTGGCCGGCGACATCACCCATTGGGTCGAGCAGCAGACGCCCGAAGATGTGTATTGGATTGAATCGTCAGTGAGCCGCGGCCGGCCCAAGGTCGCCCTAGCCGCCGCGCCGATCGATGTCGGCCCGGTGCTCCGCGAACACCTGTTCGAGAAGACCAAGTGCGTTGTGCTCACCAGCGCTACGCTGGCGATCGGTAAGCCGCCGAACTTCGATTTTCTCAAGTCGCGGCTGGGACTGACACAGAGCCAAACGCTGCGGGCCGGCAGCCCGTTCAACTTCCGCGAGCAGGCGCAGCTCGTTCTGGTCCGCGGCTTGCCCGACCCATCGGTCGAGAAACAGGCCTTCGAGCGGCGGTCGATCGAGCTGATCAAGCGCTACGTCGAGCGGACCGATGGGCACGCGTTCGTGCTGTTCACGAGCTACACGTCGCTGCGGCAGGCGGCGGCCGAGCTGACGCCCTGGCTGGCGGCTAAGAATCTGGCCCTTTACAGCCAGGCCGACGGTACGCCGCGGACGGCGATGGTCGAGCAGTTCAAGGCCAATCCGCGGGGCGTGCTCTTGGGGACCGACAGCTTCTGGCAGGGGGTCGATGTTCCCGGCGACGCCCTGACGAACGTGATCATTACCAAGCTGCCGTTCAGCGTCCCCGACCAGCCGCTGCTTGAGGCCCGCCTGGAAGCGATTCGAGCGGCGGGGGGCAACCCCTTCCGGGATTACCAGCTCCCCGCCGCGGTGATTAAACTGCGGCAGGGATTCGGCCGGCTGATCCGGACCCAGCGCGACCGGGGGATCGTCGTGATCCTCGATCCGCGGGTGAAATCGAAACCCTACGGCCGCGTGTTCCTCGATTCGCTGCCGGACTGCACGGTGGTCGAGGAATCGGCCGACGACCTTGCGTCCCCCGCCCCCTCAGGGCGAGGATCGCTTTAAGGGTGCTCGCGCCTTGCACAGGGAGATCGACCAATGAAAAACCTGTCGTTATTCGCGTGCCTGGCGATTGCCTTTTCGCCCTGGGAATTGCTCATCGCCCAGGACACAGTGCCCTTCCCGGTTGCGGTCGTCAACATGGATAAGGTCTTCAAGACCCATCAGCCGCTGCTCGACAAATTGGCGCCGATCAAAACAGCGGCCGTGGACCTGGAAAAAAACGTCCAACTCCGCAACGTCGAGTTGGAAACGGTGGTGAACAAGCTCCGCGCCGCCCAGCCCGGATCGCCCGATGCGCAGCGGCTGCAGCAGCAAGGGGCCAAGCTTCAGGCCGAATTGCAGCAGTTCGTGCAGAAAGAGCGGGGCGACCTGCAAAAGCGCGAGGCGGCCATCTTCCTCGACCTCTATCGCCAACTCGAGCAGGAGGTCCGCAAATTCGCGAAGGCCAAGGGAATCAAGCTCGTCATCCGTCAGCAGGAAGGCTCACTCGACGAAAACCAGCCGCTGGCGCAGATTCTGGCGTCGCTCAACCGCGGCATCATCTACGAGGACGGGCTGGATATTACGGAGGAGATTCTCAAGGCGCTCGACGCGCGGGCCGTAAGCGATAAGAAAGAATAGGGAACAGCATGAGAAACATAAACTTCTCGGTAGCCTTGGCGAGCTTGTTGGCCGTTCCTGCTGTCGGCCTGTGCGACGAGTTGGCATTTAAGGATCAGGAGTTGCCCACGCGGCTGACCGTTGGCTACGCGGTTCGCCTCCTGGACATGAACGCCGACAAGCGGCTGGATATCGCGATTGTCGATTCCGATCGGATCCTCTGGCTGGAGAATCCCAACTGGACGGAGCATGTGATCCTTCAGGGGCAGACAAAACGCGACAACGTCTGCGTCGCCCCGCATGATATCGACGGCGATGGGCAGCTCGATCTGACGATCGGGGCCGATTGGCGGCCGTTCGATACCAAGACCGGCGGCACGATCCAGTGGATCACGGGGGGCGAGAACCGGACGAGTTCCTGGAAGCTGCACCCGATCGGCGAACAGCCGGTCGTGCACCGGATGAACTTTGCCGACATCGACCTGGACGGCAAGCCCGAGCTGCTCGTCTTGCCGCTGATGGGCCGCGGCACCACGCGACCGAACTTCGGCGAAGCGGGCACACCGCTGTTGGTCTATCCCGTGCCGGCCGACCCGGTCAAAGGCCACTGGGAGGCGAAGGTGATTTGCGACGACGTGCACGTCGCCCATAACTTCCAGGTGATCGACATCGATGGCGACAAGCAGCCGGAGATTCTGCTGGTCAGCTTCGAGGGAGTGAGCCTGCTGGCGCGGCAAACCGGCGGCACGTGGAAACGAACGCTGATCGGCTCGGGCAATCAGGAGACCAGCCCCAACAAGGGGGCCAGCGAGATCAAGCTGGGCCGGCTGGCGGGCGGAAAGGACTACATCGCCACGATCGAACCTTGGCACGGGCATCAGGTCGTCGTTTATACGCGGCCCACTGAAGGGACGCTCTGGATCCGCCGCGTCCTCGACGAGGACCTTTTATGGGGCCACGCCGTCTGGTGCATTAACCTCGACAGCGACGCCGATGAGGAACTGGTAATCGGCGTCCGCGACAACAAGAGCGACACGTCCAAGTGCGGCGTGCGGATCTACGACCCGGAGGACGCCGCCGTCGGCAAATGGTCGCGGCAGCTCGTCGATTCGGGGAGCGTTGCGATCGAGGATCTGGCGGCGGGCGACCTGAACGGCGACGGCCGGGCCGATATCGTGGCCGTCGGGCGGGCGACGAAAAACGTCAAGATCTACTGGAATGGGCCGGGAAAATGACGAATGTCCAAATCTAAATGACGAATCAATGACGATATTCAAAGCTCGAATGACGAACCCGCTGCTGGATGCACGGGTCTCTTGAATGATCCCCTTCGTCCTTCGGATTTCGTCCTTTACCATTCATTCGTCATTTAGATTTCGACATTCGTCCTTTTGCCCTCCATGCTCGACAACAGCCCGTTTCGCTCGCTGGTCCACAAAGATCTCACGATCGAGGGCTACTCGCGCGCGGCGGTGCAGTCGTATTGGCGAATTCCCGAGCTGAAGCTCGGCTTTGACCTGGGGGGCCAGCCCTGGGACTTCATGGGAACGCCGACCTGGTTCGTGTCGCACACGCACCTCGACCACATCGCCGCTCTGCCGATTTACGTCGCCCGGCGGCGGATGATGAAGATGGACCCGCCGGTGATCTACCTGCCCGAGCACGCGATCGAGCTGGTGCAGCACGTGCTCAAGGCCTTCCAGCGGCTCGACCGGGGCCGGCTGCCGTGCGAGCTGATAAGCGTGCGGCCGGGCGACGGTTTTGAGCTGTCGCGCGAGCTGTTCGTCGAAGCAGTCGCCACCCGGCACACCGTGCCATCGCTGGGCTACATCGTCTGGGAACGGCGGAAGAAGCTGAAGGCCGAATATCAGAGCCTGACCGGCGACCAGATTCGCGACGTGCGGCTGTCGGGGGTCGAGGTCTCGGAAGAGCGGCGGTTTCCGCTGGTGGCCTACACCGGCGATACGGCCCCCGAAGGGCTCGACGCGAACCCGGCGATGTACGAGGCCAAGATCCTGATCACCGAAATGTCGTTCGTCGCCCCCAGCCACCGCAAGGACAGAATTCACAAGCACGGGCACATGCACCTCGACGACTTTGTGCAGCGGCAGGCCCGCTTCCAGAACGAATTGGTGATCGCGGCCCACTTCAGCACGCGCTACCACGACAAGCAGATCGTGCACTTCGTCCGCAAGTCCCTGCCGGAAATGCTCGACGGGCGGCTGCATCTGTGGTTGTAGGTCCCGATCTTTTTCGTACTCGTCCTCCTCGTCCTCTTCCTACGCAATCGGGAACGAGGACGAGGACGACGACGCATGACCCTCACGCATTTCGGCCGACGACAAGCTGGCAGCCTATCGCCACGAATGTTACCCTGACCTCATGCTCTTGCGCTGGCTTGTCAACAACTATCTCCGCGACGCCGCCCAGCAGAAGGTGCGCGACGTGGTGTCGGACGTGCTCACCGAGCGGCAGCCGCGAAAGGCGGCCGAGCCGGTCGTGTCCAGCGAGAAGGCACTCGTCGCCGCAGGCCAAGAGAGCGACGACGAGTTCATCCCGTGCGACGTGGCCTTCATCT
>Ga0180085_1000503_pt1 | contig 13845 bp, 17 predicted proteins | sample EasRiv730_16_10D_FD_123013 | JGI IMG/M metagenome (GOLD analysis project Ga0180085, IMG submission 123013) | Soil microbial communities from meander-bound floodplain in the East River, Colorado, USA - East River metaG ERMLT730_16_10D | ecosystem: Environmental > Terrestrial > Soil > Floodplain ... | reverse complement strand
GGCACGGAGATCGCGACCTCCTCGAAGAAGATGCAGTCGGCCCTGGCTCGCGAGTACCGCAAGATGTACCGCAACTTGAACGGCATTCGCACGCTCAACCGCGTGCCGGAGTGCATGGTGGTCATCGATCCGCTCAAGGAAAAGAACGCGATCAAGGAGGCCCGGGCCCTGGGCATCACGACGGTCGCCCTGATCGACACCGACTGCGACCCCGATTCGGTCGATCTGGTCATTCCGGGCAACGACGACGGCATTCGCTCGATCGAGCTGATTTCGCGGCACCTGGCCGAAGCGATTCTGGTCGGTACGCAGAGCGCGGCCGCGGCGAAGCAGAAGGACAAAGGCGACAAGAGCGACAAGGGCGAGCTGGTCGCCGCGGGCGCGGCCGAGGCGAAGGACGGGAACGTCTAACCTACGAAGTTCAAAGTTTCAAGTTCAACATTCAAAGTTGAGCTTGGTCGGCTTCTAACTTTGAACTTTGAACCTTGAACATTGAACGGAGAGACGATATGGCTGAAATCACTGCGGCGCTCGTCCGCCAGTTGCGCGAAGAAACCGGCTTGCCGATGATGGACTGCAAACAGGCACTCATGGAGACGAACGGCGATATCTCGGCCGCCAAGGACAAGATGCGCGAAAAGGGACTGAAACTCCAGGAAGGCCGCGGCGGCCGTGAAACGGCCTTCGGCCGCTTCGGGATCTATGCCGGATTGGATAAGAAATCCGGCGCCGTCGTCGAGCTGAAGTGCGAGAGCGCTCCGGTCGCCGGCAGTGAAGAGTTCATCCGCCTGGCGAATGCCCTGGCCCAGCAGCTTGCCACCGGGCCGGGCGCCAAGACTTCCGACGAATTGCTCGATCAAGCGAGTCCCGCGCACCCCGGCAAGTCACTTCGGCAGGTAAAGGACGACATGTTCAACCGGATCCGCGAGGTGTTCAACGTCGGGCGGATGACCCGGATCGACGGAACTTGTGGCGGCTACAGCCACAACTCAGGCACGGTCAGCGGCGTACTGGTCCAGGTCGAAGGGGGCACGGACGAAGCGGCCAAGGACGTGAGCATGCACATCGCCGCCATGCGGCCGCTCGCTGTGAACAAGAGCGAAGTCGATCCGGCGATCGTCGAGAAGGAACGGGCCATCCTCCGCGCCGCGGCCCTGGCCGAAGGGAAGCCCGCGAACATCGTCGATAAGATGGTCGAAGGCCGACTGAAGAACTTCTTCGCCGAGAAGGTGCTCCTCGAACAGCCGTTCGTGAAGGAGAACAGCCTGTCGGTCGGCAAGTACGCCGAATCGAAGGGGATGAAGGTGAAGAAGTTCGTGCACTGGGAGCTGGGGAAAGAGTAGTTCAAGGTTCAAAGTTCAAGGTTGACGAGTTCCTTAACTTTGAACCTTGAACAGGGAACCTTGAACTCGGTTGACTATGACTACCACTGAATCGGCTGCATGTTTGAAGCGCGTCGTCCTGAAGCTCTCGGGCGAGAGCCTCAGCCATGCGGGCGAGCGCGGCATCGGCATGGACGAGGTGGTCCATATCGCCCGCCAGGTGCGCGAGGCGAGCCAGACCGGCTGCCAGATCGCCCTGGTCGTCGGCGGCGGCAACATCCTCCGCGGGGCCCAGTTCAAAGGGACGCACGCCAACATCCAGGAAGCAACGGCCCACTACATGGGCATGCTGGCGACCGTGATCAACGCCCTGGCCCTGCAAGACGCCCTCGAATCGCTCGGCTGCGAGACGCGGGTGATGACGGCGATTCACATGCACGGCGTGGCCGAGCCCTACATCCGCCGCCGGGCCAAACGGCACCTGGAGAAAGGACGGATTGTGATCCTGGCTGCCGGCACGGGGAGCCCGTTCGTCACCACCGACACGGCCGCCGCCCAGCGGGCGATGGAGTTGGAGGCGGACATTCTGCTCAAGGCGACCGGCGTCGATGGCGTTTACAGCGACGACCCGAAAAAGAATCCGCACGCGGTGCTGTATAGCGAGCTCGACTACAACACGGTCCGCGAGCGGAACCTGCGGGTGATGGACAGCACGGCGATCGCCCACTGCATGGAACACAACATGCCGATCCTGGTGTTCAACTTCCGCAAAGAGGGGAACATCCTGCGGGCGGTCAAAGGCGAGAAGGTGGGGACGCGAATTTCGAGTCGGCCGGCAGGCAAGGAATGACCAATGACCAAGCACCAATGACCAAGCAAATTCCAATGCCGAATGACCCAAGGACCGAAACTCTGTTTTGAGCCTTGGTGCTTGGTGTTTGTTTGGTCATTGGGATTTGGTCATTGGTCATTCGCCTCCGAGGTTGCTGCCACTTGAGCGGTGGCGATACGATAATTTGGAGATTCATTTCGAGGTACAAGCCATGGCTGCCGACGACATTCTCCTGGACACCGAAGACCGGATGGACAAGGCCATCCAGCACCTCAAGCAGCAGCTTTCGGGCATTCGCACGGGCCGGGCCAATCCGGGCCTGGTCGATTCGCTGAAGGTCGAGGTCTATGGCTCGCTGACCCCCATGAAGTCGCTCGCCCAGGTCGGCGCGCCGGAGCCGCAGCAGATCCTGATCCGCCCCTACGATCCAGGGACGATCAAGGAGATCGAAAAGGCGATCATTGCGAGCGGCCTGGGCTTCGCGCCGCAGAACGACGGACGCGTGATCCGGATCAACGTGCCGCCGCTGACGACCGATACCCGCAAGAAGCTGGTCGCCCGGATCAAGGAACTGACCGAGGAGGCCAAGGTCAGCGTGCGCAACGTCCGCCGCGACGGCAACAAAGCGGCCGAGCAGGGAGAGAAGGACGGCGACCTGACCGAGGACGAGCTGGAGAAGGCGAAGGAAGACATTCAGGAGCTGACGAAGAAGTATGAAGGTCTGGCCGCCGACATGGCCAAGAAGCGGGAAGACGAGGTGATGGAGGGGTAAAGCAAGGGAGTCGGGGGTCGGGAGACGGAAGGGATAACCACGAAATACACGAAAGACACGAAAGTGGAGCCGGGCGGATGAATCTGAGCGAATCATTTTCCCTTTCGTATATTTCGTGTCTTTCGTGGTCCTTACTTCTGATTGCCGTGATGCCCTCTAGTGCCGCGGAACCCACGCCGGCCAGGAAGCTGGTCAATGCGCCGGGTGTGCTGATCATCGCCCATCGGGGGAACAGCAGTGTCGCGCCGGAGAACACGCTGCCGGCGTTTGCCAAGGCGCTCGCGGCCAAGGCCGATCTGGTCGAGCTCGACTATCACCATTCGGCCGATGGCGTGCCGTTCGTGCTGCACGACGACAATCTCGACCGGACGACCAATGCCCAGGAGCTGCTCGGCAAGCAGAAGGTGCTCGTGGTGGACTTGCCCGCCGCGGAGCTGGCCAGGCTCGATGCCGGGCTGTGGTATAGCGACGACTTCAAGGGGACGAAGCTGCCGACGCTGGTCGAGGCGCTGACGGCGATTCAGTCCGGCTCGACGACGTTGATCGAGCGGAAGGCGGGGGACGCGGCCACGCTCGTCAAGCTGCTGGAGCGAGAGAAACTGACCGAGCAGGTCGTGGTTCAGGCGTTCGACTGGGAGTTTGTGAAGGAGTGCCGCAAGCTCTCGCCAACGCTGACGCTCTGCACGCTCAGCAGTAAGGCGGCCAACGACGAGCAGATCCAGGCGGCCGCGGCGACCGGCGCGGACGTCATTGTCTGGAACCACGAGAAGCTCCGCCGCGAACAGGTCGGGCTGATCCACCGTCTGGGCAAAAAGGCCTGGGTCTATACGATCGACGATCCCCAGCACGCAGCCGACTTCATCACCGCCGGTATCGACGGCGTGATCACCAACAAGCCAGCGACGATGATCAGGGTGCGTGGCGCGGTGAACCGCCCGGCGCCATAGCTGCGTCTTCGGCATGCTGGCCGAAGTACGGGTTCCTCTTCTCTGATCGCAGTCTTTCGTTTGGCACTGGGGCGAGTCACCGCTCGGCAACGGACGCAAAGAATGGGTCGCCACGTCGGCCGCTTCCTTCGATTGCGCTGGCAAGCCCAATCTCTTTCAACACCATCAGAAGAAATGTTGCATTACAGTTGTGCCCGTTCGCGCTTGAATCAAAGACCGCGGGGGCAAACCTCTTGAGATCACTTGTCTTAACTGTCGTGCCGACAAATCTCCAGTAGGCTTCGTATAGATTTCGGATGTTCACACAAATGGAACACTTGCCTCTTAGGTATGTAATGTGGGTCGCGGTACAACGGACAATCGTGGAGCTTCCCCTACCGGGATTCTCGAGAACAAGTCCCAACGGCAGAGATTCGCGAATCGCCTCATCGAACTGCTCGTACGTCATCCCGCAATCCCCACGTGGCACATCGCTGCAAATCAGAGAAGAGGAACCCGTACTCGCCCTGCATTACGCAAACGCCTCGCGAATTTTGTCGATATACTTCGCGCTCTCTTGCCGCGGGTTACCGGATTCTTCGTATTCCAGGACGATGTAGCCGCGGTAGTGAGCGCCGCGGAGGATCTTGGCGAGCCGCTTCATGTCGGCGGGAACTTTCTTCTTGTCGGGGCCGGACATCACGACCTTGATCTGGGCGTTCAGGGCATAGGGGGCGATCCGTTCCAGCTCCGCGTACGGATCGTCGGAGTGGAAGTTGCCGCTGTCGAGGTTCACGCCGAACCAGGGGCTCTGGACGTCGCGGACAAACTTCAAGAGGCCATCGGCGGTGGCGGTCGGGCCGCCGTGGTTTTCCAGGGCCAGATGCACGCCATGTTTGCCGGCGTAGTCGCAGCATTCCTCGATCGCCTGGACCATCAGCGAGTGGGCCTGGGCCTCGGTCTGATCCTTCTGCTGGTGGCCGGCAAAAATGCGGATCACCGGGGCGCCGAGGATCTCGGCGAATTCGATCCACTGCTTGGTGTTGGCGATTTCGGTGCTCCGCTTCTCGCCCGGCGGGTGGCCAAAATCGTTGCCCACCGCGGTGCCGGAAACGTCGAGCCCCAGGCGAAAGCACTGCCGGCGAAGCGTGCGGAGATATTCGGGCGTGGTGTTCTTGGGAAAGTAATACGACGTCAGCTCGGTCCCTTCCAGGCCGAACTTGGCGCAGTCGTCGATGAAATCGGTCAGCGTCAGCTTGGGCGAATCACCCTTCAGGAGATCGCGGTAGCTATACGCGGCCAGGCTGAACTTGAACTTCGGCTGGCCGTTCCTGGGGATTGGCTCGATGGCGCTTATCCGGGAGACAGCAGCGGTGGAAGCCAGAGCGGCGGTGACGGACCCGGCAAGGAAGTGGCGGCGGTTGAGCATGGGCGGCCTCAATGTAGTAGGCACACTCCGTGTGCCGTGGAGAGGACAGCGGCACACGGAGTGTGCCTATTACTTGGTCCAGCTCGGCAAGCCAGACCAACTCGCCCACATTCTAGCCTAGAACAATCCGCAATGCAGGCGCAAGGGACTGCCTACTTCCATGCCACCGGCGTGGCCCCGGCCCAGAGATCCTCGAGCCGGTAATAGTCGCGGCTGGCGGCGTCGAACAGGTGCACGACGACCGAGCCGTAATCGAGCAGGATCCAGTGGCTGTCTTCGTAGCCCTCGACACTGAGCCGGCGGTGGCCGAACTGCTTTTGCAGCACGTCGTCGATGCCGTCGCTCATCGCCCGCAGTTGGCGGTTGCTGCTGCCAGTGGCGATCACGAAGTAGTCGAAAATCGACGTTTGCTCCCGCATGTCCAGCACGATCACGTTTTGCCCGCGGTTGTCTTCGGCTTCCCGAGCCGCCGCACAGGCAAGCTCCAAACTTCGCTGTTGACTGGTCCGCACGACCGGCTGGCTGAGGGTTAGTGCCACTCTGGTTCCTTTCCTGCAAGACGGGGAAACACGCTACAGGTCCATTCTATTCACGGGAGAGGGGAAAGTCAGGGGCGAGGTTCAGAGACGGGAATCGGGATTCGGGGGTCGGGGCTCGGGAGGGCGAGGCTCCTGCCGAGCCGAGGATTCAGGGTTCAGGGCGAAACGCGCGAATCACGCGGTTGCCGCTGACGCGCTTGATCAGCCGCTTCATTTCCAGGACGCTGATCGTGGAGAGGACATTGTGCACGGCCAGGCCGCTGGTAACGACAATATCGTCAATGCTGGTGGGTTCGTCATCGACCGCGCTGAGAACGGCCTGTTCGGGCTCGTTCAGTTGCAGCTCAGCCGGATGGCGGACCTCGCGGCCATCCTCGCGCGGAGTGGGCGTGGCGAGCGGGCCGAACTCTTCCAGCACGTCATCGACCGTCTCGACGAGCTTGGCCCCGTCGCGAATCAGCCGGTGGCAGCCGCGGGACGTGCGGCTATCGACGCGACCGGGCACAGCAAAGACCTCGCGGCCCTGCTCCATCGCGTGGCGGGCCGAAATGAGCGCGCCCGAACGATCGGCCGCTTCGACGACGATGACTCCCAGGCTGAGCCCCGTGACGATGCGGTTGCGCTGCGGAAACGCACCGGCCAGCGGCGGCGAGAGGGGCGGGTTCTCGCTGATCACCGCGCCGCGCTCTTTGATCTCATCAGCCAGGGCCGCGTGCTCCGGCGGATAGATATTGAGCACACCGCTGCCGAGCACGGCGATCGTTCGCCCGCCGGCCTTCAGAGAGCCGCGATGGGCTGCCGCGTCGATGCCGCGGGCCATGCCACTGACGATTGTGTAGCCCGCGCGGGACAGGCCGCCAGCCAGCCGCTCGGCCTGAGCCAGCCCGTAATGCGTGGCATGCCGGGTGCCGACGATTGCCACGGCCAGTCCATCGGCCGGCAGGATGTTCCCGCAAACAAACAGCACTCCCGGCGGATCGGGAATCTCCTTGAGCCGCGACGGGTACGCCTCGTCGGACTCGATCACCACGGCCACGCCGCGCTCGCGGCAGAGCGTGAGCACCGCCTCGACGTCGATCTCGCGCCGGGCCGTGGAAATGGCCCGGCTGATCTTTGTGCCGATGCCCGGCACTTCGCGCAGGTCGCTGGGCGCCGCGGCCAGCACCGCCTGGGCCGAGCCAAAGTGAGCGAAGAGCGTCTTGCGAATCCGCGGACCGACGCCGGGCACGAGCGACAGCAGCACCTCGGCGGCAAGCTGATCGAACGCAACGGGCTCGGCGGCGATTCGATCGGCAGCAGGTTCGGCTGTGGTCATGCGGAGATTTTAAGACGACTGCTCCGCAGGAAGAAAGCCGATCAGAATAGCCATCCGCACCAGCTCGGGCAGCGATGCGGCCGACATCTTCTTCATGATGTTCGACCGCCGCAGCTCGACGGTCCGCAGGCCGATGTCCAGATCGACGGCGATCCGCTTGTTGGGTAGCCCTTCGAGCAGCTTGCGGAGGACGCCGACCTCGTCTTCGGTGAGCGTCGCCAGGCGACCTTCGATCTCGCCTATCTGACGCCGGAGCGATTGGAGCGACTTCTCCTTGTCGAGCCCTTGCTGAATCGCCTGCCACAGCTCCTGATCCTGGCATGGCTTTTCGAGGAACGTCAACGCTCCCGTTTGCATCGCCTTGACCGCCATTGGCACGTCGGCATAGCCCGTGATCACGATCGCCGGCAGCGTGCTCTGGCGCGACTGCAATTGCTGGAGCAGTTGCAGCCCCGACATGCCCATCATCCGCACATCGACCACCAGACAGCCGGTCATCTGCGGATTGAACTGCGCCAGAAACTCCTCGGCACTGGCGAAACCCTGGGCGCGCACGCCCTTGAGACTGACAAGCGCCAAGACCGACTCGCGGGCAGCGGCGTCGTCATCGACCACGAACACGGTGGCGTTGGGATCCATCGAATGTTCCCCCGAGGCCTCTCTCCCTCAGCGACTCCTCCTATTGAAGCATGTCTTGCGGCAAACCGCAATCATATTCTGCGAGCTGAAAATCTGGCTGTTTTTCTAGGTTTTGAGCGCCGACCGCACCATCGGCTCGCTGATTCCGCCGACCACCTCGACCGCCCCGAGCTGGCTGGGCAGGACGAACCGCAGTTGCCCATGTTCGGTCTTCTTGTCGCGCTGCATCGCCGCCAGCAGGGCATCGTGATCCAGACTCTCAATCGCCGTTGGCAAGCCCAGCCTGGCAAGCAATGCGACTTGCCGCGCGGTCAGGTCGGCTCCCACGCGTCCCAGTCGCTCGGCCAGGCGCGACGCACACACCATGCCGATGGCGACCGCTTCGCCGTGCAGATACGTGCCATAGCCGCTGACCGTTTCGACGGCGTGACAAAACGTGTGGCCATAGTTGAGCACGGCCCGCAAGCCGGTCAGCTCCCGCTCGTCGCGCTCGACGACGTCGGCCTTCAGTCGGCAACAGCGGGCGATCACGTGTTCCAGCACGGCCGGATCGCGAGCGGCCAGTTCCGTCGCGTGCGCTTCGAGGTAGGCGAAGAAATCGGCGTCGAGGATCACGCCGTACTTCACGACCTCTGCGAGCCCCGATCGATACTCGCGGTCGGGCAGCGTGGCGAGTGTGTCCAGATCGATGAGCACACCAGCCGGCTGCCAGAACGCACCGACGATGTTTTTGGCCGCGGGCAGGTTCACGCCGACCTTGCCGCCGACGCTGCTATCGACGTGCGCCAAGAGCGTTGTCGGAATCTGCACGAAGGCCAGACCGCGGGCGAACGTCGCGGCGACGAACCCCGCCAGGTCGCCGATCACACCGCCGCCCACGGCGACGATCGCCGTCTTGCGGTCGGCCTTGAGCGCGATCAGTTCATCCCACAGCCGCTGGGCCTGGGCCACCGACTTGCTGGCTTCGCCGGCCGCAACCTCCACCAACTCGCCGCGGATGCCGCTAGCCGCGAGCGACCGCATTACCGTTTCGGCGTGCGGAGTGCGAACGCCCGAATCGGTAATGACGACCGCGAATTTTGCCGGCAGCCGGTCGCGGACGAACGATCCGGCGGCGGCAAGCGTTCCGCGGCCGATCGCGATGTCGTAGCTCCGTTGGCCGAGGGCGACCCGAATCGTGGTGGGCATGGGTTTCGCGGCCGCGCTATCCGCTCACGCGCTCAACGTCGGCCGGCGTCACGGTGATCTGGCGGCAGAAGCCGGTGTGCGTGCGGATATATTCGAGGCCGCTGCACGCAGCCGGATTGGCGTGGAGCTTGGCCTCCAGCTTGGCCCGCTCGGCCGGCGACAGGTCTTCATACTCCGCCGGCCAGACGGTGTCGGTCTCCATCACCAATGCTTCGCGGTAAGGATCGAACGTGTCAGCCACAGCCTCGGCACTCCCCTTGGACAAAGGGCCCGTCCGTCCCGTTCGACGAAGTGGGCCAAACCCGTACTATAGAGCTTCTCCCGACAGCAGAAAACCCGCCTCCACTGGCGCCTGCCGATGCTCGACCGCGGAAAACTGGCCGTTTTGACGATGTTTGCCGTGGCCCTGGTCGCGGCGGCGTTTGCCTGGTGGTGGAACTATAGCCGCGGCCAGCGGTGCCTGGAATTCTATGGCCAGGACGCGGCTCTCTTGATTCGCACCGCCGAGCAAGTGGAGCTGCTGGAACTGGCGGCTGCCGATGCAGGCTCCAGCGAACCAGCGACGACTCTGCAACTTGGCGACAAGGCTTACTCGATTGTCCGCGTCACCGACATCAGCCAGGCCAAAGGCTTGATCCACGCCCGCACCTCCATCGTTGACGATTCCAGCTTCCGCTGGGACGGCCACCCAACCGACTGCCAACCCAGAGTGCTCTATGCCGTTCGTTTCACCAACCATTCACGCGCCACGCTGGCGTTCGACTTCGGCTGCCAATGCGTGTGGCACCTCGAGCAGGGCAAATCGGCGACGCTGATCCCCAAGGTCGCTCAAGGCTGGGAGTCGTTTCTAACTCGCCAGGCGCCACGGCCCGCAGAGCCGAATTGACGCGCTCTTCTATCCAAAATCTTCTGACCCTTCTATTTGCCACAACTCCTATCCGGCGAATCACTTGCGAGTAGAAGTCCGGCGCAGCCGCAGAAGTTCTAGAATAGCTCTCCTGGGGAGTCTTCGATGCGTTGCCCGTGCTCGTCACTCCTGCATCCGGCGGGTTGCCTACTGCATGGCTCAGCAAGCAGCCCGCGGGCTGTAGTAGCGACGCGCCGGTCGCACCAGCACCGTTCGCTTCAAGTCCTTGCGGCTGGCCATTTTGCAGCGTCCGCGCGGGTGCAGTAGGTTCCCGCGTTTACAATAGGCACTACACCTTCACTAAATTCATCCCTTCGCGTTTTCGTCGATTCGCGTTTTCGCGATCGTGCCTGATTTGAATCGCGAAAACGCGAAAGTGCGAAACCGCGAAAACTTCGCAGTCTGCGCGCAGCTCGACCGCGGCTGATCCAGCCGTCGAGGCGTCTTTGAATCAATTGTCAAGGATCAAGGTCTCGCGTCCTGCGAGCCGCCGCGCGGGGGCGGCTTGGTAGGTTCCGCCGGCCCGGCGGAACCTCGATGGGCAAGTGGATGCTCAATCGGAGAAGGGCGGCGTTTCGCAGTTCAATCCCGCGATCGCCAAGCCGTTACTGCCTGACGGAGCAGTTCACTGGGAACGTCTTTATACCACAGGGGGTTTTCAACTCTTAACAAACTCCTCAAGACAGCAAATAAAATCGCCGGCTGCTCGTCCGAACTCCCATCCCCACAAGCACTTAAGTGCACCCAGACAAAACATTGACTTTGCGCCCATAAATATGGAGAAAAACTGACGCAGCGCCAAACGGGGGGTGCCGCGCTCGAAAATGGCCGAAATATCGCGCTAGCCCCCATTAGTGCGCTCGGTGCGCTGTGCCCGGCCGCTAGTCCGGGTTTCTCACAAGCCTGAAGCGCGAGCGAAGGAACACGCGGACTGGCTTCGCTTCGCGGATCGTGAAACGGAACATGGGCGGGCGTCCTACAGTCTTCTTAGAATCGAATAGCGCGCCTGGAGCGCGGCTCCAATCCAACCAACGATGAGTGTCGGCGGAAGTGCCATAACTCCTAAGACCGCTCCCGCCAGCCACCGGTTTTCGATCCCCAATGACCGCACCACCAGAACGGCTCCTCCCAAAATCGCGAGGGTCAGTACGATCATGATCAACGTCGCCGTATAAGCGCCCTTCCAAGTGAGTTTGGTGTGACAGTAGGGACAGCGACAGCGGCCAGGGATGATCTCGGTGCCAATTGGCCCAATCCCGATGTTTTCGCCACACGCCGGGCAGTGCCTGCCGTCGATCGGCACAGAGAGGTTGGCCTGCCGTGGATCGGCAACCTTCGGCGCTTCGTACGGATTCGGCTCCACGCCCCTAATTGTAGCCGGCGGGGAAGGAAGTTCGATCCTAATCGGGGGACAAGGCAGCGGCTTGAGGCGAGTTCGGGGACGTAGAAACTGGACCTGTCGCATTGGGAACAGGCGCAGCGTATCCCCTGCTGATACTTGCGCCGCCGCCATTCACGTTGATCTCAATGCTGGCGGCCGGGTTCTGGTCTTGCAGTTGCTGCGTCAGGACCTCAGACAGCGCCCGATAAGAGTTTGTCTCCTGGGCACGAATGGCGAGGCTGCGCCGATCTAACCACCACGCCACGCCCATTGCCACGACCAGCGTCAGCAGCACCAACTCTCGGATCGTAAAGCGGAACATGGGCGGGGGCTCACGCTGGTTTGGAACTCAGACCGGATGCGAGGAACAAGACCACCAAGAGTTGTGGCACCCACAAGCAAAGTCCAGCGTACAGTTCCATTCCCAAATGTCGGCGTGTGTCGATGAATGGCATCAGAATGAATGACCCTAATAGAAGCGCTGTCGCACCGACCACCGCCATCATCCGAACAGAATCCGGGCGGGATTTCACGGCTAACCAGACGCCAAATACCTCAGTCGGAATTGTCGCATGAATTAGCGCCAAAGTGATTAGCAGGAATTCGGGGTAGGTAACAGCAGCAATAATGACGGCGGCCAGCAACGGTGGTGCGATAGCCAGCACGATCATCAAAGTGCGGAGGCGGTAACGCATAGCTAATAGTCCGTTGCCGAACGCACCCGCCGTCTTTCGCCGTGCAATCCGCACGACTCCGAAATGAGAAGGCGGTTGTCGGCAACGTTGCGGTATGCCCAGTCAAAGAATCGCCGCACCAGCGGCATAACTGCAAGCAGGTAAAGCGGATAGGCACACCAGATTCGTTGCAAGACGACGCGATAGACATCGGCACCAATAATCTGCCGTCCGTCCGGCAGCAAAAGGCGCAGGTCCCGCGACAGTTCGGCCTCCGACAGAGCCAGTCGATTTCGCACCCACGGTGTTTGCAGGGGAGCGATTGACAATCCGCGCAGGGCGAGCGTCCGTTTCCAAAAGGGAATCCAGCGCCGACAGAATCCACACAAGTCGTCGTACAAGACCACGCCGAGCCAGGTTGAGCTGTCCATGTAAACTAAACCGCTGACCCCGCCGCCGAGCAACAGACTGCCTTTGATTGTAGCCGCCCCACTTGCCCCGCTCACTCTGGCGGAACTGTTTCGGGGGCGGGTACATAGCCTTCTTCCCAAGGCATCCTTCTCTTCTCGCCCCAGTTCGCTTCGTCTTCCGCCCGCATCGTGTCACGGCTCCAGACCTTGGTGAATGGCTCTAAGGGGCCGGTTTGCGGGCGCGGGTGAGTCCCCAGGTGCTACTAAACGATTACTGCCCCGGCTTATCGCCTGGGAGCCTGACCTCCAAGTGGCCTTCCGTCGTCGTTATTTTCCAATCATCTTTCTCAACGAGGTAGCTAATCAGAAGGTGTAACGCGGTTTCCTGGTTATTGGCTGCGATTGCCATCGCGTTGTATTTTCGGTGCTCTGCCCACCAGGCTGCAACTGCCGCAGCTAAAGCGATTGCCCAAAGCACGTCGCGGTTCGTGAAGCGGAGCATGGGTCATCGTCCTATTCTGGTTGGAGCGGATATTCTGGATCGTGCCCGACCTGGCCACCTCCGTTGATAGTACGGCCGACGCCTGGCCCGGAGGGCCCGAACGCGGGCGGCCCGGACGCAGAGCGCCCAATGCATTGAATAGCGGATTTTGTTGCCAAAGCGACGCCGCTAGTCGGCAAAAATCTCGGCCACTGCGAGCGTCCAGCCGGGAACCGCTGGTTCGGCGCTGGCGATATCGCCGACGCGATAGACGGTCGGCTGTGTAGGTGCAGCAGCGGTATAGGAGTGGATCGTGCGAGCCTGCGGATCGACATCCCACACAGCCAGAGTGCCCGCCTCGAAGTAATCGGCCCGTTTGGCGGCCATTTCGCGCTGGGCGGCCGGCGTGTAGTCCCCTTCGCTGCGAACCTCCACTGCGAAAGTCGGCGTTCCGTCGATGAATTTCATCCGATTGGCCGGGAGCGGGCCGCTGTAGTACGAAGCATCGGGCGAAAACGACTGCCGGCCATTCTTGAGCGGCTGCGCAAGTGCATAGGCCAAATTATCCGTTCGTGCGATGCCGATGCCGGTTCGCTTCGTATAGGCTCGCAAGGCGACGAAGATCTCAGCAGCCACCATCGATGGAAGGTCACCGGTCGGCATATAGCGCACAATTCTCCCATTGATGAGCTCGGCCTTCCCCTCCACACTATACAGGTCGTGAATGGTGGCGCGGGGCGCGCTGGCTGTTATCGGATTGGTGCCCGCGGTTGCCATATTTCCCTTGCCCTCCCACCTCTCAACGTAGCTCGGTTGGCCCAAGGAGGCAAGTTCGTTGCCGGCCGGCGCGTTCACGCCACTTGGGCCAGCACATAGGGGCCTTTGGGAATGACCGCGATCTGGGCGGTCGGGCCGTATTCGGCCAGTGAGGCGGCCACCGCCTGCTCGATGGTCGGTGCGGACTCGACGAACAGGCCGTTGAGGGTCTCGGCGGGCAAGCCGTCGCTCACGAGCTTGACCTTGGCCTTGC
>Ga0180085_1000501_pt1 | contig 13865 bp, 7 predicted proteins | sample EasRiv730_16_10D_FD_123013 | JGI IMG/M metagenome (GOLD analysis project Ga0180085, IMG submission 123013) | Soil microbial communities from meander-bound floodplain in the East River, Colorado, USA - East River metaG ERMLT730_16_10D | ecosystem: Environmental > Terrestrial > Soil > Floodplain ... | reverse complement strand
TTGCTCGAAGCGGGTTGGGCCGAAAGAGCTCGTTGTGTTGGGCAAGCTGGTAGCTCCGGCATTGACCTTGAATGGAGCGGTGGTCGCCGGGAAATAGCCTTGTCCTGAAACGTTGTTGGTCACCGAGAGAAAGGTCGGGAAAACCTGGTTGGGCTGACGGTCACCGCCCTTTTCCAGAGCTACCACGCTGCCGATGTGCGGCGCCACATCACCGAGCACCGCGGCCGGGTTTCGCCCAATCTGCTGCCAGCGACGGGCTAGCTGATGCACGGCTGCCCACGCGCGAATTGAACGAACGATCGACATCTTCGGAAGGTGGTTCGCGAGCTTGGGCATAAGCCCGACCGGCCAGTTGATGCCTCCGATCATCGTCGGGTTAAAAGTTGCGGGCGTCACGCCGTTGTACACCTTGAGATCGAAGGTGTCGACGTGCGTCATACCGCCGTTAAACAGAATGTAGATGACGTTCTTGGCCCGGTTCTGGGTGCTGACGGCTGCTCTTTCGATAACTTCCAGGTCAGCAGTCCACCCACGTTGCGGCAGGAATGAGGCAGTGACACCAGCCCCCATCAATTCCATGAATCGCCGGCGAGTCCAGTGCGGGCGGTCGTAAAATCGGCCCGTATGCGGCCGGCGCTGCAGAAAACGCTCGTATTTTTCCTGACCGAACATGGGACTCTCCTTAGTAGTTGAAGATAAAGTCAACCTTGTTGTACAGCGACCAGAGCAGTTGTTCTGCCTTCTGGTTGCGCGTGCCGGTCTGCAGGCTGGTGACGGCGGTGCTCTTTTCAACAGCTGTTGGGTAGCGAGACAGAACGGTCAGGAACAGATGATCCACCAACTGGTCGTTCGTCATGGTCAGGCTCCTCGCGAGCAAGCCAGCGGCGTTGCCGGCAGTGACTCTGCTGGTCACCACGCCGTTGTTCATCAAGTTCAGTGCCTGTTGAATAGAGACTTCCTGTAACCGGTCTTCTTCATCCCGGTTGCCATTCATAAAATCTTTGACAAATTGGGTTGGAACAATGCGCGTTTCGGGAAACTGCATAGCCCAGTTCTTTGTGCCGTAATTTGTGCCCAAGTTGTAGGTCGGAATGATTCCACTGGACTGCACGATCGAGTCGTGGAGTTCTTCACCCCACATTCTTCGGACCAGCTTGCGGGCAAAGAGCCGTTCCCAAGTAACGTTCCAGGTGCCGTTGTAACGCGATGAAAGCTGGTAGGCTTGCGAGTTCACCAGCTTCCGCATGAGATCTTTCACGTTGTAACCATTGCTGACGAAGTCCTGGGCCAATTCACGCAGCAAGGCTGGATGCGATGGCTGCAGCGTCCAGGGCGCTGGAGGAGGATTGTTCTCGTCCAAACGCATGGGGTCGAAGAAATCTGGTGGATCCACAATGCCAATTCCAAAGAATTCCTTCCAGAGATAGTTGACTGAAGCGCGCGCAAACTGGAAATCGGAAGTGACTTCGCGAGCCAGAGCCACGCGATAGTTTTCGCCTGCGGCAGGGCCGCGTCCGCTGAATAGGTAAAGCGGCGGCACGGTCGTCCGCCCACCGAAAGCAGCCGGCTGGCGTGCCGGCCGGTTGCCGGTGGTTGTATTGAGCCGGTAGTCCTGCGTGTAGTTGGCGTTTACCCCAGGTGTTGGAGGTTCGCGCAGCCCGTAGTAGACCTGATTGGCGGTTCCGACTGTGATGCTGGTCTGATACACCTCGGTTCGCGACAGGAACGAAGCCATCTGCCAGAACTGAGTTCGTTTGGCGTCCTTGCCCCATAAACTTAATGCGTCCAGATGGCCAGCGCCGTCATGGCACCCGATGCAGTTGAGATGTGCCATCCCGAGCAGGTGCTGACCCATTCTCGCAGTCCGCGCGTCGACATGATCCTGATAGGGGCCACCCCCCATGCTGCCACCCACAAGCCAGTTGATCTGCCCTACCTGATAGCTATCGGTGCCCTGCACGGAGATCAGCTCGCGGGCCATCTGGTCGTATGGCTTCCCGTTGGCGAGCGAGTCGCGAACCCAGGTGTTCATGGCAAGAACACCCTGCTGATACATCGTCATCTGTGTGTTTTGGCTGGTGTTCTGGAACAGGTCACCGTAGTACATGGTCCACTTGTCCAGCCACTCGGGGGAATTGATGAGTTCGTCCACAAGTCGAGAGCGCTTGTCGGTTGAGCTGTCTGCAACAAAGCTCAGCACGCGATCCTTCGTGGGAATTCGACCGGTAAGGTCAAGTGTGACTCGCCGGATGAATTCATAATCGTTGGTCGGCTTGGCTGGCGGGACTCCCGCCGTGACCAGGGCCGGAAAGATATGGCGGTCGATCAGGTTGGTGTAGTTGCCAGGATCGTTTCCGTAGGGCGGTTCAAATGGGAACTTGATCTCAGCCGCAGGTGGCTCCGAGGGCAGTTTGGAAGTGACCTGCATTGTCAGGAGACCCAGGCGGCTCCCGCGGCCAGCCTGGCTGCGGTCGTCGAAGCGGGAACGCACATTTTCACGAAGGCCGATAGCGGCTATCTTGTCATGGTCGGCGCCAAAGAAACTGCAGTCCGCATTCCCGGATACCTCAGTGGCGCGCTCCGTGGCCGGCTCAGGGCCCAGTTCTGATGGATCTTGCACGACCTCACTGCCCCTCTCAGATCCTTCCCGACCGGCAACTTTGCCCTCTCTGGCGTAGAAGAATCCATACGCAGAAAACAAGAGAGTCGCCAACATGCAGAACAGAACAGCAGATTTTCTTTTCATAAGGTCAGTGAACCTCCCCGACGTCTGAAAGCCAAGAGTCCAGCTCCTTCGCTACTTGTATGAGCTTCGTTCGACAACCAACGGGGCTTCGAAAGTTATCAACGAAGCATGCAAGCTGCCAGTCAAGGGGGATCGGATGTGCAGGTATTATAGAACAAATCCGATACTCGCCGATCTGGAGATTGGGGCAACAGATTGAAATGCCACGCGCCTCACCTATCTCATGAGCCTTGAATACCTTGCTCGCGGTACCAGGCTCGCCCCATGCCGTTGAGGCGGACAGTCAATGGCCCCTGTTTCAGTCAAACTGACCTTGGTAAACCAGGCGTTCGGTCCTTCTTGGTCAAGCGCTCAAGATTGGTCACTCTTGCCCGTTGCAAACCGTCCCTGGCTTGGCTAAGTACCTGCAAAGCCGGAAGTGAACTCTGCGTAACAGTCTTGTCAAACCCGTTCTGGAAGAAGCTAGATTTCAACTGCTGTTCAAACCCGGTATTCGAAGATAAGTTGCGAGCGGACCTTGTTCGAGAGGATTTGTTAAGGACGATTGAATCATTTACGAGTCTTCCAAAACTCACGATAGCCGCAGCGGATGCGGGTTGGCTCATATCACTTTGGTTTCAAGTTTGCAGGGTCGCTTTGCTGTTGCCCAGAAGCAAAGTTTGGTACGAACCAGCGTGTGTCCACTGAAGGTCAGCTTTGACCGCCCTGACGTTTGGCAAAATCCTTAAGTGTCTGTGAGGAAATTGACGATTGAATAAGTTGATCCCACAACTATCGTCTCAGCACCGGGTTAAATCCTTTACGACAAAGAGGCCCTTGATGATTCTTCGCAGCCAATGGTTTCGGCTGGGTACCCTGACTTTGATATTTGCGTGTCCGGCTCTTGCCGGCTCAAGCCGAAGTTCTAATGATGGATCGTCCAGCTTCATGGACACCCTGTACGGTAAAGCCCGCGGGGGTGCCCTAACCGGAAGTCTCATACCTGCTTTTGAGGTGAATGCTGGGCAGGCTCAACCCCAGGTGCGGTTTCTGTCGCGAGGCCCTGGAGCTCTGCTCTTTCTGACCGCCGACGAAGCTGTGCTCAGGTTCGGACCATCAGCCAACGCGACGTTGCGTCTGCGGCTGCTGGGGGCCAATGCTCATGTCGAGCCCAGCGGCCTCGATCCTCTTCCTGGACACTCGAACTACCTTGTAGGCAATGACCCTCGAAACTGGCAGCGTTCAGTGGCGCACTTTGGCAGAGTGCTCTATCCCGAGGTCTACCCCGGAATCGATTTAGCGTTCCACAGTGCAGGGCGCAACTTTGAGTATGATTTCATCCTGCAGCCGGGCCGCACTCCACAGGTCATCACGGTTGATTTCGTTGGAGCGACACATCTGAAGATGGACTCTGAAGGAAACCTTGTTCTGGCGACGACGGGCGGCTCTGTTTGCCAGAAAAAGCCCGTTGCTTATCAGGTAAAACAGAACCGCCGGGTATCTGTTGACGTGACCTACGAGTTGAAGGGACGGACCCGCGCAGGTTTCCGAGTGGGCCGCTACGATCCAAGCTTGCCGCTGGTGATCGACCCGGTGCTGAGCTTCTCTGTTTACCAGGGTGGCACGGGCCTTGATCAAGCCTATGGCATCGCCGTCGATGCTGCCGGGAACAGTTACATTACGGGAACCACGGAGTCAGTGAACTTTCCGTTGCAGTCGCAGGCGGCGGCTTATCCGAACGACAACCGGAAAAATGCTTTCGTGATGAAGCTGAATCCTCAGGGAACGACGGTTCTATATTCGACCTACCTGGGAGGCAGCGCTGATGACGAGGGGCTCGCCATCGCGGTAGATGGTTCGGGACAGGCTCTGGTGGCGGGCTACACGGATTCGACCAATTTCCCGACCGCAAGCCCGTATCGGGCGACAAACAGCGGTGCGCGAGACGGTTTCATTACGCGTTTGAGCGCTACCGGGAGCACTTTGGTTTACTCTACGTATCTAGGGGGCAGCACTTCCGATCTCGCTTTCGCGATTGCTTTGGATGGTCAGGGCAACTTCTATGTGGCCGGTTCTACCACTTCGACCTCCTTTCCGACGGTGAGTCCTTACCAGGCCAGCTTGGTTGCGCTCCGCGATGCTTTTGTTACCAAATTCAATCCTACGGGCTCGGCGCTCCTTTATTCCACCTATCTGGGCGGGAACGCCGACGACGTCGGCTATGGCATCGCGGTGGATACTTCTGGAAGCGCGTACGTCGCTGGTATCACGCAATCGAGCAATTTCCCAACAGCCAATGCAATGCAGTCGACCTACGAAGGCGGAACGGATGTCTTCGTTACGAAGCTCACTCCGGACGGTTCCACGTTGGCGTATTCCACTTATCTCGGCGCAGGCTTCTTTGAAGATTGCTTCAGCATTGCAGTTGACGACCAGGGCAGCGCCTATGTTGCTGGCTCAACCGAATCGGCTACCTTTCCTGTTACCAGTCCTTATCAGATCTCCAAGCGGGCTGGGCCGGATGCATTTGTCACCAAGTTGACGCCTTCCGGCAAGACCCGCGTCTACTCAACGTTTCTGGGCGGAAACGGAGAAGACCGCGCCAATGCAATCGCGGTGGACCGGATGGGCAACGCCACGGTTACTGGGTACACGCTTTCGTCCGATTTTCCGACCGCCGAACCGCTGCAAGCTGCCTACGGTGGCGGACAAGATGCGTTTGTCGCGCGGCTGAACGCCACTGGGCTGGGCTTGCTGTACTCCAGTTATCTGGGCGGCGCGGGTAGCGACACGGGCAACGCGGTGGCCGTGGACGCGGGTGGAAACGCTTATGTAGCGGGCACGACCTTCTCTGCGAATTTGACCGTGACAACCGGATCTCCTGCCTATCGCGGCGCCGGCGATGCCTTTGCCGTGAAGATCTCCGACAGCAGCGCTCCAGCGCTGTTCGTCCCCATCATCATCTCGTCTTCAGGCATTGCGGGATCGTTTTATACCTCTGAGCTTACACTGACCAACCGGGGCACACAGACCGCCACGGTCGAACTGTCTTATGCCGATTCCTTGGTCGGCGGCAGCGGAACGGTGACCACCACTTTGGCTGCGGGTCAGCAGCGCATCGTACCCGACGCGATCGCCTATCTGCTGTCCCTCGGGATGCCCATTCCCGCAACAGGCGACCGCGGCGGTACGTTACGTGTTCGTTTTATGGGACTGTCGTCTCCATCGGATGGCGCGGTGACGGTGCGAACGGCGACCGCAGTTGTTTCTGGGCGCGCCGGTCTGGCTTATCCTGGGGTTTCGACGATGCTCGCTCTCACGGGAACCTCGTATGTACCAGGATTGAGGCAAAACGCAACCGATCGCTCAAACCTTGCGATGCAGCACGCCGGCACTTCAGCTCAGGGCCCGATCACACTGCGCTTGACAGTCCTCTCAGGGAACCTAGGTTCGCCATCGCAAACGACACTGCCCGCCGTCACTTTGAGTGCGGGCGAGTTTTTTCAGATCACCCTAATCCTTCAGTCAAACGGACTCAACCTCAACAATGGATTTGTCAAAATCGATCGTATCAGCGGTACAGCTCCCTACTACGCTTACGGCGTGATCAACGATAGCAGCAATTCCGATGGGTCTTTCATTCCAGCGATTCCCGAGAACTCCATGACTGGAAGGTCAGGAATGAGTCTGCCCGTGATTGTCGAAGGGGCGTTCACCAGTGAACTGGTCCTAACGAACTGGTCGACTCAGCAAAAGGTCGTTCGCTTTACCTATGTTGAGTCCCTGCGAGCCAGCACCACGACACCCATATTCTCCATCAGCTTGAATCCGAGCCAGCAAACCATCATCCCGAACATCTTCCAGTATCTGCGAAGCCTGAACACTCCTGGAATCGGGCCCGCGGGCCTAACCTATGGCGGTGCATTGTTTGCCACCGTGGATAGCGGTGATGCCGGGGGAATCTTTGTCGGGGCGAGAACTTCCACTCCTGGCGGGGGCGGCGCCTTTGGGCTTTTTTATGCGGCTGTACCCAACGCAACGGCCTCGACGGACAGCGCCTGGCTGTTTGGCTTGCAACAGAATGCCGAGAATCGTACCAACCTTGCGCTAGTGAATACGGGCGAGGAAGGCAACAGTCCGATCACCCTTAGCATCGATCTCTACGACGGAAGCACTGGAACCAGGGTGACAACCCTGACCGAGACTCTGAATGCTCGGGCCTGGAGGCAGCTCGGAACGGTCCTCCTCAGCGCTTCAGGTGTAACGCAAGGCTACGCACGTGTGACGCGAACCTCAGGATCGAACCCCTTCATCACCTACGCTGTCGTCAATGATGGCGGCCAGCCCAATCAGCGGAGCGGCGATGGAGCGTTCGTTGTCAGCGCTCCGTGAGGTTTCCGTGGAACTGAACCAGTGAGGGTGAAATTCTAACGATTCGAAGTTTTCATCCGCGGCTTGGATCTTTCCGGGCTAGTCTTGACCAGTGATGCTCATTTGCGTCACCGAGACCTATATTCTAGAGGAGCCAACCTGTACTTATGCTAAAAAGCAAGCCACTCATATCTCTTGTTGTCAGCTCGATTGTAATTCTAAGCATCGCCGGGATCCTCTTCGCCTTCGCGGGTGGCCCTCCGGTTGGAGCAACCGGATCGGTGATCTTCAACCAGCAGAGCTGTGCGCAGGCAGGATGTCATTCCGGATTGGCTGTGAACTCTTCAGCCGGCAGCTTTTCGCTTGCAGGCGTTCCGGCCAACTACGCGTTGGGACAGTCTTATGACTTGACTGTCACGATCAATCAGCCGAACCAGCGCCGCTGGGGTTATCAGATGTCGGCGCGGGCCAGGACAAGCACGACCTCGGTGGGTTCCTTTCAGTCTTTGGACGGATTCAGCCAGCTTCAAACCCTCGCCGGCATTCAGTACTTTGCCCACAACGCGGCGGGGACGCGTGCAGGTACCGCTGGGCCAGTGAGTTTTCAGGTTCGGTGGACGGCGCCCGCCACTAACGTTGGAGAGGTGGTGTTCAGCGTAGCCGGCAACGCCGCCAACAATGACAACAACAACACCGGTGACTTTATTCACTTCCGCGAGCTGACAAGCCAACCCCCCGGATCTGCAGCAGCTCCGACGATCACGAGCATCAATCCCAACTCCGGTTCAGTCAACGGTGAAACTCCCGTGACGATCACGGGGACGGGATTCGCGTCAGGTGCGACGGTGACCATCGGAGGCGTTGCCGCTTCAAGCGTCGCCGTGGTGAGTGCTACTCAAATCACGGCCACCACGGGAGCGAGCGGAACGCCTGGAACAGTCAATGTTGTAGTGACTGTGAGTGGTCAATCGGGCACTTTGACCGGAGGATTCACCTACAGCTCGTCGACGAGCACACCCGCTCCCACATCCTCAGCCCACATCTTGCCCTTCGTAGTGGATACCACGGCCTTCAGGACCAACCTGATCATGAGCAACCTAACCGGCACCGAAGCAAACGTCACCGCTCAATTCGTTGAGGCTGGAGGCACCATTTCCGCTTCCAAATCGTATAGTGTCGCAGCCAACAACCTGAGGCAAATTGGCGGCGTTGTCGCCGATATTCTGAATCTATCGTCACCGACCGGCAGGCAGGGGTACCTCATCCTGGAGTCAGACCAGAAAATCACTGCGGTTGTAACGGTCATTGACAACGTCACCGTCGATTCTGCCGTAATCGCGAGCAGTCGGGGAATCTCCGGTCACCTGCTTTTCCCGACTTCGGTTTCGACGGCAACGTTTAAGACAACCATGACTTTTGTAAACGACAGCGTTGTGGCCAACGCAATCGAGGTGAAGCTAAGGCCTTTCGACGGTAGCCCGGCGATCACGAAGACCGTAAACCTTGCGCCCTACGGACAGTTTCATACTGAAGATGCATACTCCTTCCTGGGTGCACCATCAACATTTGGTCCCGTGGAGTTGACTTCGAAGAACGCCTCGCCTCAGCCATTTATCGGTGTCTCGCGTGTTTACTCGAACGTCACTGTTTCAGCCCCGACTGTGGGAACTGGCCAAACCAGCTCGTTCTTCAGTGCGGTGGCCTACTGATCATGACTCGGGACCGCTGAAGCTCTTGCTAATTGATGGTTGGGTTTTGTATCGCAGACCCGTGTTGTGCGCGGGTCTGCGGCATTTCGGGGCGAAAGCAAGGCTCTGATAATGCAGAGTCGTGGTTTCGTTCGGCACGACGACCGCCGATCGGCAGCGCGACGTCTGAAATAGATCGGGTAAAGCACCTGTCTTTCAAGGTCTGCGGCTTTGAAAGTTGGGTCGTGCCGTGCGACAGATTAAAGGCTGCAGAGCCAGAACGCGACTCTGCGCTAGACGGTCGTCGGGCGCGAATCACGAAAACGAGAACAAGCGATCGTCCACGCCTATATGTTTTAATCCACTTTCAGCACGGCCAGGAAAGCTTCCTGCGGAATATCCACTCGGCCTACGCGCTTCATACGCTTCTTGCCTTCCTTCTGTTTCTCCAGCAGCTTGCGTTTGCGCGTGATGTCGCCGCCGTAACATTTTGCCAGCACGTTCTTTTTCATGGCGCGCACCGTCTCGCGAGCGACGATCTTACTGCCGATCGCTGCTTGAATCGTGACCTCAAACATCTGCCGAGGAATGAGCTCCTTCATTTTCTCTGCGAGTGAGCGACCGCGGTTGTAGGCAAGATCACGGTGGATGATGATTGAGAGCGCATCCACGGGTTCCCCGGAAACGAGGATGTCGAGCCGTACCAAGGGAGAAACCCAATAATCGGAGATGTGGTAGTCGAGCGAGGCGTAGCCGCGCGAAACCGATTTGAGACGATCGTAGAAATCCAGCACGATTTCGTTTAGTGGGAGTTCGTAGGTGATGAGCACGCGCTTGGTCGTCACGTAGTCGAGGCCCTTTTGCACCCCCCGCTTTTCCTCGGCCAGCTTCAGAATGGCGCCAACATACTCATCATTGGTCATGATTAGCGCCGTGATGACAGGCTCCTCTATCTTCGCAATCTCCGATGGAGAAGGCATCTTGGTGGGACTGTCGATCTCGATCACTTCACCGTTGGTTTTGGTGATGCGGTACCGCACACCCGGTGCAGTAGTGATCAGCGAAAGATCGAACTCGCGTTCCAGCCGCTCCTGCACAATTTCCATGTGCAGCAGTCCCAGAAACCCGCAACGAAAGCCAAAACCCAGAGCCATGGAGGTTTCGGGCTCATAGAAGAACGAAGAGTCGTTCAGTCGCAGCTTTTCGAGAGCATCACGCAACGCCTCATACTGATTGGGCTCGATGGGATACAGACCCGAGAAAACCATGGGCTTGATTTCTTGAAAGCCCGGAAACGGGACGGTGGTGGGTCGCGCGTCTTCTGTGATCGTGTCACCAATCTTGGTGTCGGAAACTTTCTTGATGTTGGCGACTACGAAACCGACCTCGCCAACCGAAAGCTGATCAACCTCCTGCATTTTGGGAGTCGACACGCCTACCTTTTCCACTTCGTAGGTCTGCCCGTTGGAAACGAGGCGAATCTTCATCCCGGGTTTGATGGTGCCATCAATCAAGCGCACCAGCATGATGACTCCGCGATAGACATCGAACCAGGAATCAAAGATCAGTGCTTTCAGGGGGGCGTCATAGCTTCCTTTGGGAGGCGGGACTTCCCGCACCACAGCGTCCAGCACCTCACGGATGCCAATGCCTTGCTTGGCGCTGACCAGCACAGCATTTTGCGTGTCCAGGCCGATGATGCTTTCAATCTGCTCCTTGATGCGATCAGGTTCGGCGCTGGGAAGGTCGATCTTGTTGATTACTGGAATGATCGCCAGGTTGTGGTCGAGTGCCAGATAGGTGTTCGCCAGAGTTTGAGCTTCCACGCCTTGAGACGCGTCCACCACGAGCAGAGCTCCCTCGCAGGCGGCAAGGCTTCGGGAGACCTCGTAAGAAAAGTCCACATGCCCGGGTGTGTCGATGAGGTTGAGGATGTAGTCTTCGCCTGCTTCGTTGCGGTAGTTCAAGCGGACAGAGTGTGCCTTGATCGTGATGCCGCGCTCGCGCTCCAAGTCCATGTCGTCCAGTACCTGCGCAGACATCTCGCGCTCGGAAAGCGCGCCCGTAAACTCCAGCAACCGATCTGCCAGGGTCGACTTGCCATGGTCGATATGGGCGATGATCGAGAAATTACGAATGCGTATTTGATCCATGAAAGAACAACATCCTGGTTAACGAGGGGTTACACTGCAGGCGAGCAGAAAGCGCAGAGTTTTGCAGGGGAATCCTCAGAGAACGGCTTCAACCGACAGCATATCTCGCGCGAGTAACGAAGATCCAATGACTCCCGCGGCCGGCCCCAGGACGCTGGCAACGATCCGGCAGTCATCGTATGGCGGGGAGAGGGCGTGGCGCTTCACTTCTTCAATGGTTGGCTTAAGCAACACCTCGCCAGCCTCAATGACTCCACCGCCTAGAACGACCATTTGCACATTCAAGAGATTGATCAGGTTCGCGATCGCCATGCCCAGATAGCGGCCAACCTCACCGATGATGACACAAGCCATCTTGTCGCCGACCAGCGCCGCTGCTGAGACATCCTGAGCGTTGATTGGCCGGTCTGTGATGATTTGTAGCGCTGAAGATGGATTCAGCACAATCCTTTCCTCGACTCGTTGCGCAATTGAGGGGGCGGACACATAGCGTTCCAGACATCCCGTGCCGCCACAAAAACATTTCTTTCCTTCGGGATCCACAGCAATGTGGCCCAACTCTCCAGCAAAACCGCCAGCCCCCTGGTAAACACGCCGGTTGATGACCAGGCCCGCTCCAACCCGAGTCCCAATCGAAACGTAGACGAAATCCTGGACATCGCGAGCGGCGCCCATGGACATTTCTCCGTAGGCAGCCACGTTGGCATCATTCTCCAGCGACACCGGAAGCCCCAACAAGCCTTCCATCTGGGACTTAAATTCAACGCCATTTAAATAGGGCAGGCTTGGGGAGATCGAGATTCGCGATTTCTTCTTGGATACCAGGGCTGGAACTCCGATGCCGACGCCGCGCACTTCGAATTTGCTGTCGGCCTCCTTTAGCTCAGCCACAATGTCTGCAATCTGCCGCGACAGCGAGGGCAGGCTTTCGTGCGCAATTGCCCGATTGCGCTGGGCCCGAATCTTCCCTTCTGAATCGACCACACCCGCCTTGATCGACGCACCGCCGATGTCGATGCCAATATAACAGCCTCGTTTGATTGAAGAGGGTGATGAATTCATGGCCATGGGGGAGCGGAGCGGCACTGGCAGGCCGAGCTGGAACCGTAAGATGTCACAAGACCGACTTTGCGGCACGAAAGTAGCCTACGAGTCATTCCGATGTCAAACATATTCGAGGTCGGAGGGAGGTGGGGATTCCCGCCAAAATCGCCTCAGGGCGCGCTGATACGGGCAGGAAACTGACGTCGCCAACGTCTCGATGTGCGCTCTGGTAGGCAGCCCAACGATGCGGCGTCGCACCATTGAGGGCATGGGGTCCCGTGCCACTCAAGCACATTGTTTGGGCAGAATAGCCGCGTGGGACTCATAGGGTTTGGAGTTGACACACCAATGTGGGGGGAGTCAGAATTCGCGGCGCTCCTCCCGCAGTCGCGGACAGCCATTCGACAGGAGACAATGTCATGGCAACAGAAGAATTCAACAAGCCGAAGCTTTCAATCAACCGCGTCTACACGCGCAAAGGGGACGATGGCCAAACACGTCTCGTGGGCGGACAAAAGGTGTCCAAGGATGCCCTTCGCATTGAGGCGTACGGCACCATTGATGAGCTCAACTCCTTTGTTGGAGTGGCCTGCGAGACTGCGCGCGAAGCGGCGACGGCGCATCCAGGGCTGCAACTACTGATCGGTATCCTCACGCGCGTGCAGCACGAGTTGTTCAATCTTGGATCCATCCTGGCCACGCAGCCAGAGGATGTCCATCCGAACCAACCACGGGTTACCGATGTAAACATCTTTCAGTTGGAGAGTGAGATTGACTTGGTCAACGAGGATTTGCCGGCGCTGACGTCCTTCGTGCTTCCGGGCGGATGCCGATTGAACGTCGATCTGCACGTTTGTCGGACCATTTGTCGGCGCGCCGAGCGGCGTTGTGTGTCGCTGGCCCGAGAAGAGGCTGTACCTGCTGACGCCATCCGATATCTCAACCGGTTGAGCGACGCGCTCTTTGTTTGGAGCCGGTGGTCAAGCCAGCTCATGAACGTGCCGGAAACATTGTGGGACCCGAATGTGAAGAGGTGAAGCGATGAAGCGAGTGGTGCTTTCCTGGAGCAGCGGCAAAGATAGCGCCTGGTCTCTCCATGTACTTCGTCAGGATCCTCACCTCGAAGTGGTTGGACTGCTCACAACGCTGAACGAAGCCTTCGATCGTGTGGCCATGCACGCGGTGCGGCGCGAGCTGCTGGAAGCACAGGCGGAGGCGGCGGGGCTGCCTTTGCAGGTGGTTCCGATCCCGTGGCCGTGTTCGAACGAGCAGTACGAGAGGATCATGGCGGAAGTTTGTGTCCGGGCACGTGTGGCCGGAGTGGAGGCTGTGGCCTTCGGCGACCTGTTTCTCGCAGATATTCGAGCTTACCGCGAGCGGCAGCTTGACGGAACCGGGCTGGAGCCTCTGTTCCCGCTCTGGAATCTGGATACCCGCGATCTGGCGCGAGCCATGATTGCGGGCGGGCTCCGGGCGAAGCTTACCTGCCTGGACCCGAAGCGCCTCGCTCCGAGCTTTGCGGCGCGCGACTTCGATCAACAGCTCCTCGATGAGTTGCCAGCGGGGGTCGATCCTTGCGGAGAGAACGGAGAATTTCATTCGTTCGTCTACGCTGCCCCGGTTTTTGACAAAACGCTTCCGATCCGGATCGGTGAAATTGTCGAAAGAGACGGTTTCGTTTTCGCCGATGTGATTCACGAACAGCGCTGGGTGGGTCACAACGCTGCCTCTGCGGCTTCTCCTGGGTAGGTTCATTTTTCGGAGCGGGCCATCTGCTGTTCAATCGGCTGGATGCCCACTCCGGCTTAATACCGCCGGGGTGACGTTCTTTCGCGGGCATGACCGCTGCTCTGGGTTGAAAGCAGATTGGGAACTCCGTCATTC
>Ga0180085_1000500_pt1 | contig 13877 bp, 11 predicted proteins | sample EasRiv730_16_10D_FD_123013 | JGI IMG/M metagenome (GOLD analysis project Ga0180085, IMG submission 123013) | Soil microbial communities from meander-bound floodplain in the East River, Colorado, USA - East River metaG ERMLT730_16_10D | ecosystem: Environmental > Terrestrial > Soil > Floodplain ... | reverse complement strand
CGCTCTTGCGTACTGGACGGCTACATGGCCGAGGCCGCCGATCCCGGAGACCACTACCCAATCGCCAGGCTTGGTATCCGTCATCTTGAGCCCCTTGTAGACCGTGACGCCCGCGCACAGGATCGGCGCGATGTCGACGAACGAAACGCCGGCGGGCAGACGCCCAACGTAGTTCGCATCCGCAACGACATACTCGGCGAAGCCTCCGTTCACCGAGTACCCGGTGTTCTGCTGCTTCTCGCACAGCGTCTCCCAGCTCCCCAGGCAGTATTTGCAGTGACCGCAGGCGGTATGGAGCCACGGGACGCCGACGCGGTCGCCTTCCCTGACGTGCGAAACGCCGCGGCCCAAGGCGGCGACATGACCGACGCCTTCGTGACCCGGGATGAACGGAGGGTTGGGCTTCACCGGCCAATCACCGTCCGCGGCATGCAGGTCGGTGTGGCAGACGCCGCTCGCCGCGATCTTGACGAGAATCTGCCCGGCGCCGGGGGTGGGAACGGGAACCTCCTCGATCACGAGCGGCTGCCTGAATTCACGGACGATTGCCGCCTTCATGGTCCCGGTCATGTGACCTCCTGACGGGTGACGACGAGTGGAGTCCGGAGCCTGACTAACGCATCGTTGTGCGCCAGCCTGCCAATCACCCCGCTCGCCAGCGCGGCGTCGGGGTGCAGGGCTCCGCGCGAGGCGTCGGCGGTCTGCGCCGCCGAGACTAGGCAGTCCGCCATCCTGGCAAGGGCGATGCTCATCCGCCGGAATCCGATCCGGTGATGCCGGCGAGCGCGGTCACGGTGAACAAGTTCTTCCCGTTCAGCGGCCGGCCAGCGAGGAGCATACACCCGTCGCTCTCCGGGGTCGAACGGTGGGACAGCCCCGGCTCGACGCCTGGACGCCTGGACACCAACCCTCCCAGCCGGGAGCGGCCCGTCACATCCGACGGAATCGCATTCGGCAGGGTATTCCTCCCCCCTATCCATCGGACACCTGGTTCACATACCATGGTCGCTCCCAGGCAGGATCTCGCTCACTGTGGAGCGGACACCAGTGTTGCACCGGCCAAGCGCGAAGCTGCGGCGGTCAAGGTCCACCTCGCGCGGCATGATGGTGTCCGCGCTGCTTTGGCTGAGCGCCTGTTTGCTGACGGCGCCCCGTTGCTCCCTGGCGCAGCGGTCCCCGGCGACGCCCACCGCGGCCACTCCCGGCCGCCCGGCCTCCGTCGGCTCCTTCGATTGGCGTGACGCAGTCCTCTACTTCGCGATCGTCGATCGCTTCGCCGACGGGGACCTCTCGAACGACGTCAAAGTGGACCGCGCCGCCAAGGGCGCCTTCCACGGCGGCGACCTCGAGGGGCTGCGCGAGCGCCTCGACGACATCGCGGACCTGGGCGTCACGGCCCTGTGGATCACCCCGGTCGTCAAGAACATCGACGGGTTCGTCACAGGCGCGGGATTCCCCGACTGGGCCGACCATGGCGACTGGGCCGACGACTTCACGCGCACCGATCCTCGCTTCGGCAGCGAGGAGCAGTTCAAGGCTCTCGTTGAGGAGTGCCACGAGCGGGGCATCAAGGTCCTCCTCGACGTGGTGTACAACCATGCCGGGTATGGCTCGCGTTACCTCGCCGATCCCGCGACCCGAACATGGTTCCGCTCCGAAGAAGCGGGCACCTGCGGCACGGACGACCTTACCTCGTGCGTGTCGGGGCTGCCCGACTTCAGGACGGAGCTTCCCGAAGTGGCCGATTACCTCCTCGAGGCGCAGATCGGGCGCGCCGTGAGGACGGGGGTGGACGGCTTCCGCCTCGACACCGTCAAGCACGTCGCCCACGAGTTCTGGCAGGAGCATCGACGCCGAACGCGGGAGCAGGTCGGCCCGGCGTTCTTCCTTCTCGGGGAGGTCTGGGGCGGCGACGCGCTGGTGCTCGATCCGTGGTTCGAGAGGGACGAGCTTGACGCGGGGTTCGACTTCGGGTTCCAGGGAAACGTTCTCGCGTTCGTGCAGAAGCGGGGCCGGACGATTGCCTTCGATCGCTACCTTGCCTCGCGCGAAAAGGTCCGCCCCGGGCACCTTCTCGCGCATTTCCTCTCCTCGCACGATGTCCCGACCGGGCTTCACCTGCTGCAAGGCGACACGACCCTCTTCCGCCTGGCAGCGACGCTCCAGATGACCACGACGGGGATCCCGGTCGTCTACTACGGTGAGGAGGTGGGGCGGCCGGGCGGGGAATGGCCCGACAACCGAAGCGACATGCCGTGGGGCGACAGGAAGATCCTCCCGGGTGGAGGACTGCCACGCGACGAGGCGCTGCGCGCGGACTATCGGCGCCTGATCGCCATCCGTCGCGCCCATCGCGCCCTTTCGCGCGGGGCGCACAGCGGGCTCCTTGCAGACCAGGATCTGCTCGTTTTTCTGCGGCGCGACGCGGAATCGAAGGACGCCGTGGTGGTCGCGCTGAACCGCGGAGATGGCGCGGCGGTCGCAGCTTTCAAGGCGCCGGAGGAGTGGACCGGGAAGGGCGTGAAAGATCTCCTCAGCGGCGAGTTGATCGCGCTGAAGGACGGCTCCGTGGAGACGTCCGTTCCCGCGAAGACCGCGCGGATTCTCGCGGCCCAATGAGCCCAAAGGGAGACTACACACGAGATGGCTGACGTAGAGTTGAACAAGGTCGCCAAGCGGTTCGGATCGGTCTCCGTGATCGAAGGCCTGGACCTCCGCATCGCGGACAAGGAATTCATGGTCCTCGTCGGACCGTCGGGTTGCGGGAAGTCCACCGCACTGCGCATGATCGCGGGGCTGGAGGAGATCTCGGGCGGGACGATCTCGATCGGGGGGCAGGTCGTCAACGATCTGCCGCCGAAAGACCGCGACATCGCGATGGTCTTCCAGAGCTACGCGCTGTACCCGCACATGACCGTCCGTGAAAACCTGGAGTTCGGACTCAACATCCGGAAGGTGCCGCGGGCCGAGATCGACCGGCTCGTCAACGATGCGGCGCACATCCTCGGCATCTCGCACCTGCTGGACAGAAAGCCCAAACAGCTCTCGGGAGGCCAGCGCCAGCGCGTGGCGGTCGGTCGCGCCATCGTGCGCAAGCCGTCGGTCTTTCTCTTCGACGAGCCGCTGTCGAACCTCGACGCCAAGCTTCGCGTGCAGATGCGGGCCGAGATCTCCAAGCTTCAGCAGAGGCTGCAGACCACGACCGTCTACGTCACGCACGACCAGGTCGAGGCGATGACGATGGGCCACCGGATCGCCGTGATGAAGGACGGCGTTCTTCAACAGGTGGGGACCCCGCTCGACGTGTACGAGCGGCCGCAAAACCTCTTCGTCGCCAACTTCATCGGCACGCCGCCGATGAACTTCATCAACGCCACGATCGCGGACGGCGGGTCGGCGCTCGCCGCTTCGAAGTACAAGCTGCCCGTCCCGGCGTCGCGCCGGACCCTCACGAGCGGGAAGGACGGGGTGAAGGTGGTCGTCGGGGTGCGTCCGGAGAACATCGTCGATACGGGCAGGAGCGGCCGAGGCGAGACCGCGAAGGTGAGCGCCGAAGTCGAGATCGTGGAGCCACTGGGGCACGAGGTCATCGTCCACGGCCGCGTGGGCGACGACCTCCTCGTGGCCAAGGTCGAGCCGCAGCGGGCGCCGCGGATGGGCGGGCAGATCGATCTGCTGATCGAGCTGGACGCCCTGCATCTCTTTGACGCCGCCACGGAGCGACGGCTCGCGGCATGAACCAGATTTGAAGGGGAGAACGTCATGGACCTGAGATGGGTGCGACGCCTCGCAGGCGGGATCGCCTGCTTCGTGATGATCGCCGTTCCCTCGCTCGCGCTCGCGCAGACCGAGATCGTGGTCTGGCACTCCTACCGCGGCGAGGAGAAGACCGCCCTGGAGAAGGTGGTGGCCGCGTACAACGCGGCCAAGGCCGCCAGGGGCGTGAAGGTGACCACACTCGCCGTCCCCTTCGACGCCTTCGCCGACAAGATCACGGCGGCCGTCCCCAGGGGCAAAGGCCCCGACATCTTCATCTACGCGCAGGACCGGCTCGGCGGGTGGGTCGAGGCGGGCAACACCATCGAACCGATCGACTTCTACCTCGACAAGGAAACGACGGGCCGATTCCTGCCAACGACCATGGAGGCGATGACCTACCACGGGACGGTGTACGGCCTCCCCTTGGATTTCAAGGTCATCGCCATGGTCTACAACAAGAAGCTGGTGGCGAATCCGCCGAAGACCTCGGCCGAGCTCGTGGCCACGGCGAAGAAGCTCACCGATGCCGGCACGGGCCGCTTCGGTCTCGCCTACTGGTACTCGAACTTCTACTACCACGCTCCGCTGATGGGCGCCTTCGGGGGGCGCGTCTTCGACGAGAAGGGCAAGGTGGTGCTCAATTCGGCCGAGAACGTCAAGTCGCTGGAGACGCTCATGAAGTGGGTCGAGCAGGACAAGATCCTGCCGGCCGAGCCCTCCACCGCGCTGGTGACCTCGCTGTTCAACGAGGGAAAGGCGGCGATCGTCTTCTCGGGTCCCTGGTTCCTCGGCGAGATCGCGAAGGGGATCGACTACGGGCTGGCGCAGCTTCCCTCGATCGCCGAGGCGGGCGGCAATCCGATGCGGCCATGGATGACGGTCGAGGGTGTGTACATCGCAGCGCCGTCGAAGAACAAGGAAGCCGCCTACGACTTCGCGAAATACCTCACCGATCTGCCGCAGGCCCGGACCCTCGCGATGGAGGGGCGGCAGACGCCGGCCAACAAGAACGTCTACGACGATCCCCAGGTGGCGGCCGACCCCGTGATGAAGGCGTTCCGCAAGCAGGTCGAGGTCGCCACCCCCATGCCCAACCTCGTCGAGATGACGATGGTCTGGTCGCCGGTCACGACGGCCATGAACACGGTCGTCCAGAAGTCCGCGCTCCCGAAGGCGGCGATGGACGTCGCCCAGAAGGAAGTCGAGCGCGATATCGCGAGGCTCCGCAGCAAGCCATGACGCAGGCCCCTTCGCACCGCCGTCTCGTCGCCATGGGGATCGTCCTCGGGGCGGCCGTCGGTGCCGGTCTCTGCTTCTGGCTCCTGGGGCGAGCGCGCGCCGCCGAGGCGCGCTCGCGCGAGGAGCGCATCGCGATCGTGTCCTTGCAGGCGTTGGCCGACGTCGTCGAGGAGGCAGGGGGATCCGGGGACGAAGTCCGCGCCGCGGTCACGGGCTTCGCGAGGGCGGAGCCGGAGCTGAGGTCCATCCGTGTCATCGTCTTCGAGGGGCTCTCCCTGGAGGCCTCGACGCACCCCGACGACGCGGGCGACCGCGCCCCCCCGCGCCGCCTCTCCAGCGAGGAGAAGCCGCTGTACGACCAGGGACAGCGTCTCCGCGCTGCCTTCGAGACGAATCAGCAGGAGGGCGCCGCGCGCAAGGCCGAGATCGAGGTGGAGCGCCGGTCCGTCGGCGGCCTCGCCCTCGCGGCCCCGGTGGAGATCGACGGCGCCGTCGCGGGCGTCGTCCTCGTCGAGACGGCGCCCGTGCCCCCCGCGCCCGGAGGCGGCACCGCGGCCGCCTTCATCACGTTCCTCGCCCCCGTCCTCCTGCTCGGCGTTGCAGGTCTTCTCCTCGGTGAAAAGCGCCTCGCCCTCAACGTCACGGCCGCGGTCCTGATCGTCGTGGCTCTCGCCGGGTACAGCCGCTACGTCGTCGGAGCGCTCGAGACCGCGATGCGCGCGACGGAGAGCGCCGTGGCGGAGCGGATGCAGGGCGCTGCGGACGCGGCGGGCGGCGTCCTCGCAGCGCTCCCGGCGGGGATGGAGCGGCGGGAGCTCAGGCCCTCGGCCTGGGACTCGGATACCTACCGCAAGCCCCTCGGCCTCCACTCGGACGACGGGCGCCTCGACGAGTCGAAGTTCGCCGCCGCGTACGCCGGCGCCTCCGGATGGGTGAAGCGCAAGGCGACCGGATCGGGAATCGCCGCGCTGGCGGTGCTCCTCTTCGTCGGGCTCGGCGGCGCCTCCCGGCTGCTGGGAACGCTGCGCCGACACCGGCACGCTTACGCCTACGTCGCCCCGGCGATGGTCGGCATGATCGTGCTGGTCTTCTTCCCCTTCTTCTACGGCCTCGCTCTGTCGTTCACCGACCAGAACATCTACAACACGGAGAAGCCGTTCACCGAGATCTGGGTGGGACTCCGGAACTTCGTCGACATCCTCGGCGACTTCTCCGTCGCCCAGCGCACGCCGGACGGCATGGTCTTCAACTTCCAGAACTTCTACTGGACGCTCGGCTTCACGGTCCTGTGGACGATCGCCAACGTCGCCATCGGGGTGACCGTCGGGCTGGTGCTGGCGCTGATCCTCAATACCAAGGGGCTCGCGTTGCGACCGATCTACCGGGTGCTCCTGATCCTGCCGTGGGCCATGCCCAATTACATCACGGCGCTGATCTGGAAGGGGATGTTCCACCAGCAGTTCGGGGTCGCCAACCAGATCATCCAGATATTCGGAGGCGAGCCCATCGCGTGGTTCGAGGGGACCGCCACGTCGTTCTCGGCCGTCCTGGCCACGAACGGCTGGCTGTCGTTCCCCTTCATGATGGTGATCTCCCTCGGCGCGCTGCAGTCGATCCCGGCCGACCTGTACGAGGCCGCCCGCGTGGACGGCGCTACCCGCTGGCAGCAGTTCCGCGGAATCACGCTCCCCAGCCTCAAGCCGGCCCTGGTCCCCGCGGTGATCCTCTCGGTCATCTGGACCTTCAACATGTTCAACATCATCTACCTCGTGTCGGCGGGGGAGCCGGCGCACTCGACCGAGATCCTGATCACGCAGGCGTACAAGTACGCCTTCGAGCAGTACCGCTACGGCTATGCCGCGGCGTACTCGACCGTCATCTTCGGGATCCTGCTCGTCTACGGGACGTGGCAGAACCGCGTGACGGGGGCGACGGAGGGAATATGAGCCACGGGAAGCGGACCGGGGAGTTCCCGCACCTGCCGATGCACGCTGTCCTCCTGGCGATCACCGCGGTGACCGTCTACCCGATCCTCTGGGTCTTCACGGTGGCCTTCTCGGGCAAGCAGAGCCTCGCCATCGTCGACCTGCCGCCGGACCCGACGCTCTACGATCGCCTCCGGTCGATCGTCCCCTGGCCGGCGGCCTTCTCCGTCTCGAACTTCACGTCGGTGTGGATGGACCAGCCCTTCGGCCGCTGGCTGCTGAACAGCGCCATGGTCGCGGCGGCCACCACGGTCCTCGGCGTCTTTCTCGCCTGCACGGCCGGGTACGCCTTCTCGCGCTTCCGCTTCCCGGGGCGCCGCGCCGGCCTGATGTCGTTCCTCGTATCGCAGATGTTCCCGGGCACGCTCACGCTCGTGCCTCTGTACATCATCCTCGTGAAGTGGCTCGGCCTGGGGTCGAACTACATGGGCCTGATCCTGGTCTACGCGACGACGTCGATCCCCTTCTGCGTCTGGATGCTCAAGGGGTACTTCGACACGATCCCGAAGGAGCTGGAGGAGTCGGCCCTGATGGACGGCGCCTCCCCGGCCACGATCTTCCTCCGGATCATCCTCCCCCTCGCGAAGCCGGCCGTCGCGGTGACGGCCCTGTTCTCGTTCATGACCGCGTGGAACGAGTTCATCCTGGCCCTGACCTTCATGGACAAGGAGGTGATGTACACCGCGCCCGTGGGTCTGCGCTTCTTCGTGGGTGGGTTCTCGCAGCAATGGGGCTACTTCGCCGCGGGGTCGATCATCGTCTCCATCCCCGTGGTGGCTCTGTTCATGTACCTGCAGAAGTACCTCGTATCGGGCCTGACGGCCGGGGCCGTCAAGGGCTGAACCTGATGGAAAGGAGGACGTGAATGATGAGGAAGTTCGTGCGGTTCGCCGCGCTGGCGGCGGTGGCGGCCTTCTCGCTGGCTGCCGCGGCCTTCGCGCAGGAGGTGGAGTTCAAGGACCCCTCGGGCGACGACAACGGCCCGGGCACGTACACCTACCCGACCGACACCGTCTACAAGTCGGGCTCGTTCGACATCACGGGCTTCGCGGTCAGGGTGAAGGGGGACAAGGCCACCGTCGAGGTCACCGTCAACTCGAACCTCGAGGACGCCTGGAGGCTGGGGGGCGGCTTCTCCGTCCAGATGGCGTTCGTGTTCATCGACACCGACGGCAAGGAGGGGAGCGGCTTCACGAAGGGTCTACCGGGCACGAACGTCCTGTTCGACCCGAAGGGCGCGTGGGACAAGTGCATCCTCCTCTCCCCGCAGCCGCCGGGACGCGTCCGCAACGAGGTCGAGACCAAGGCCGCCGACATGAAGTCGGCCATCATCCTCCCGACCCGGACGAGGGGCTCCAGCCGAACGATCAGCGCCAGCGTGGACTTGAAGGAGCTGGGATCGGGGGACCCGCAGACGTGGGGCTACCAGGTCGTGATGCAGTCGAACGAGGGGTTCCCCTCGGGCAACGACCTGATGACTCGCAAGGTGAACGAGTACGAGGGACAGCACCGCTTTGGAGGAGGCAACGACGGCGACTGCGACCCGCACGTGATGGACATCCTCGCGGGCAGCGGTGCCGGGGACAAGTCCGAGATCGACGCCCAGCACCAGATGCTCGAGTACGAATGCAACGCCGACGGCACGGCCAAGAAGTTGGCGACCCTGGAGATGGTCCACAAGAAATAAGGCGCCTCACAACCGGAAATCTCATGACTTGCACTCCCAAAGGGGGAATCAGATGCAATCAGGGAGAATTCGCGCGACCGCTGTGGTGGTCGCCGCCGCTCTCGTGGTGACCACCTCCGTGAGCCTGGCGGAGGAGTCGAAGCTCAAGATCGCCGGGACCACGTACACCAAGTGGCTCTGGGGCAACATGAGAGACGATGGGTCGTTGTACAACTTCACCACCGTTCCGGGCGAGGGCTACGGCGACAATGGCCAGGGTTCCGAGATCGAGCTGTTCATCCTCGCCAAGGTCTCGAGGGCCGTCGAGGTGAAAGCCCGCCTCCACAGCCGGTTCAACCAGAACCAGTGGACGAACTTCGGCGGGTGGGGCGGACCGAATCCGCCCACGGTGCCCTGCGTCGGCGGGGACTGCGGCGAGATGGATCCGCGGTCGAACCAGTACGTGAAGCTGCGTGGCGTGACCGTGGTGGTCACCCCTGGGTACAAGTGGATCGACGCGGCGACCATAGGGGCGAGCGACTTTGGAATGTTCGACCCGTGGGTCATCGGCAAGATCCGCTACATCGACCGCGACAACGGCTCCGGAGTCCTGTTTCAGGGATCGGCCTGGGATCGACAGCTCACGTACGACGTCGTCAGGATCTCCCTGCCGCGGCTATGGGCCGGCCCGAACTACACCACCGGTGAGTTCACCGCGCAGGACGCCGCCTACGGCGTCCAGCTCAAGCAGACGTTCAGCCCCAAGTTCGACCTGCGGGAGATCTTCCAGTACGTCAACGACATGGAGGTCGTCGGCACCGATTTCGACCTCGACGACGGCCGCGAAGTCAGCCAGCGCTTCCGCAACAGCGTGGTGGGGCTGGCCTTCGGCTTCCACCCGGGCTCCGCGATCGACGTCGGAGGCTCCTACTACAACTCCGTCTCCGACTCCAACTCGCTGTACGCGCCGGCCAGCTTCGGAATCGGCGGCTTCTCGCCGGTCCCTGCCGGGAAGCTCGACGACGAAGCGTACTACCTGAACGCGGACTTCAACGACATCGCCGGCTCGGGCGTCACGCTCCGTGTTCAGGGATTCCACATCGGCGCGCAATACGTGTCGATGATGGCTGCCCGCCGCGAATCGGACGTGCTCCTGACCGAGGGGCACGACGCGGCCTACATGTACCCGGGCCCGTCGAACGCCGCCTTCGGGGTGTTCTCCAACAACCCGACGCGCCTGGGGATCGGCGGCTGGGATGGCAACGCCCAGCAGCTCGCCACCATCAACGTGGACAACGAATTCACGGACTTCGACGAGCCGATGGCCGAGACAGCCATCGGCTGGGAGGGCGCCACCATCACCCCCGTGTGGACGAAGGGGGCCCTCGAGCTCTCAGGCGAGTACACCTACCTGACCTACGACACGAACTGGCAGGCGTTCGGCGACGACTCCCGGGCGGTCAACAGCACGATCTACCCGACCATGGAGGGAGACACCGGGGTCGGCCACAACTTCCGCACGGCCTATGCGCCCTTCCAGGACAAGGAGACGGACATTGCCCTCGCGAAGGTGAAGTACACGTTCGACGTGGGCAAAGGTCTGGATGTCTGGGGGAAGGTCAAGACGATCTCCGAAACGGACGAGCGCCTCAACGAGGAGCGCTACCTCCCGTACCAGCCCGGCGACTGCCCGGGCGGGGGCGTGGCGTGCGCGAACGTGGTCAGAAACTACTCGCCCGGAAACTCGACCTCGTCGATCTACGGCAACCCGGGAGTGATCACGGTCGGAGCGAACACGGGCTACCAGTGGAAGCCGTTCGACGACATAAGCGACGACGACAGGGACCTTTCCTACTGGATGACTCAGGTGGGTGCCGGGTACCAGCTGACGAACGACCTGTACGGTGCGCTGGAGTGGAACCACTTCGACGCCGACCTCGAGGACGGCAACACGGCCATGCAGGCGTACAATCTGCACGAAATGGCCTCCGGGCAGCACCGGAAGGACATCTTCGCCGCGAAGTTCAAGTACAACATCGGCGGCGCGGAGTTCGGCTTCGAGTTCCAGTACAATATGGCGGAGTTCGAGCCCGACTTCGGCGGCGGTTTCGTCCCGCAGGTCGCCGACGTCGCGATCTCGCAGGCGCACAACGTGCCGCTCGGCTCACTCGGCTTCACGGGTCGCTTCGGTGGCTGGAACAGCCTTGAGGACAGGGACTTCACGCAGTACCGCATGAAGGGGTTCATGAAGGTCCAGTTCTGAGGACCACTTCGCAACCGCGCATCGGGCCCGTCGGCGACAGGAGGAACCATGCGTCGTTCGCCGCACCCATCCCGCATCGTCGCGGGGCTCCTCGCCCTCTCGTGCCTCCTGCTCGCCCCGACGGCAGCCGCCAAGGGGGACGTCTTCAAGCTCACGGATCCCCGCGGCGACGATCATGGCGATGGCACGCTCCTCTACCCGCTTCGGGACGATCTGAAGCCAGGGGACCTCGACCTGCTCTCGTTCTCCGCGCGCGTCACGAAGGACGGGACCGAGTTCGAGGCCGTGTTCGCCCGTCCCATCGCCTACCCGGCGCGCCAGACCATCGACGCAGTGGGAACCTCGCTCGAGGATGTGGCGCGCTTCGGCTTCTACACCTTCAACCTTGACATTTACATCGATATGGACCGCATCGCCGGCTCGGGAAGCACGTCGAGCCTGCCTGGCCGAAAGGTGACGATCGCCTCCGGAAGCGCCTGGGAGAAAGCGATCATCCTCACGCCGCGTCCCTACGAGGCGCAGGGGATGTTCCAGAAGAGTCTCGCGAAGATCGCGAATGACGAGCTGAAGGCGAGCAAACCGCGCGTGGACAGCGAGGACCTGGAGCTCCTGAAGAGACAGATCGCCGCGCAGGTGGAGCGCAGCGTCTACTTCCCCACGCGCGTGAACGTTTCGGGATCGACTGTCCGCTTCCTGGTCCCCGACGACTTCCTGGGCGAGCCCGCGAAGGACACCTGGGGCTACGTCGTGACCGTGTCGGGCGCCGACATGCGGCAGAAGTTCAACATCCCGGTCATCAACGAGGCCCAGATCGGCGGCCCCGGTGTGATGATCCTTCCCATCCTGCCCGGTCGATCCGGGGAGGCCTTCGGCGGGGCGCGCGAGGACGACGCACTGCAGCCGCCCCTGGTGGACATCATCGTCCCCGCCGGGCTGAAGCAGGAGGACCTCCTGAAGGACTACGACCTCCTTGAGGAGCGCCCCGTCGCGCTGCCGGGCGTCGTGCCGGCCGTGGAGAACGCGTCCGTGGGCGGCGCCGCGCCGAAGCCGTGAGAGGACCCTGGAACGTCTACGCGGCCGCCGCGGGCTTCGTCCTCGCGGGCGCCGCCGCCTCGCTAACCGCCGCAGCACCGGCCTCCGGGACCCCGCCCTCCGGGCACGACTGGGCGCGTGGGGCCGTCTTCTACGAGATCTTCGTCCGGAGCTTCGCCGACTCCAACGGCGACGGGATCGGCGATTTCGATGGCCTGATCTCGAGGCTCGACTATCTCAACGACGGCGATCCGAGCACGACGAGTGACCTCGGCGTGGACGCGATCTGGCTGATGCCGGTCTTCAAGTCGCCCTCCTATCACGGGTACGACGTCACCGACTACGAGCACGTCAACCCCGACTACGGCACGGACGCCGGCTTCGATCGCCTGCTAGCGGAGGCGCACCGCCGCGGCATCCGGGTGATCGTGGACTTCGTGATGAACCACACCAGCGACCGGCACCCGTGGTTCCTCGAGTCGGCCTCGTCGCCCGCGTCGCCGAAGCGCGACTGGTACGTGTGGCGGGCCGACGACCCGGGGTGGACGCAGCCGTGGGGCGGCCGGAACCCGGTGTGGCACGCGAAGAACGGCGCGTTCTACTACGGCCTGTTCTGGGGCGGCATGCCCGACCTCAACTTCCGCGCGCCTGCCGTGCGCGCGGAGATGGAGCGCCTCGCGGCGATGTGGCTGAAGCGCGGCCTCGACGGCTTCCGCCTCGACGCCACGCGGCACCTCGTGGAGACGGGGCCGGGCGAGGGACTCAACGACGCGCCGGAGACGCACGCGTTCCTCAAGGAGCTCTCGGCCTCCGTGCGCGGTGCGAAGCCCGAGGCGGTCCTGGTGGGGGAGAACTGGACGACCACCGCGGCCATCGCGAAGTACTACGGGTCCCGGGAGCAGGTCCCGGGGGGCGACGAGCTGCCCATGAACTTCAATTTCCCCCTCGCCGACGCGATCGTGAAGGGCGTGGGTGGAGGCGACGCGATGGGGATCGCGTCGGTCCTCTCGGAGATGGCGTCGCTGTACCCCGCGGGCGTCATCGACGCTCCCTTCCTGACCAACCACGACATGCCCCGCGTGGCCACACAGCTTGGATCGGACCCGGGGAAGCTGCGCGCCGCCGCGGCGATCCTCCTCACCCTGCCCGGCGCTCCGTTCGTCTATTACGGCGAGGAGGTGGGCCTGCAGAACGGCCCGGGGCGCGACGACGAGTACAAGCGCACGCCGATGCCGTGGGACGCGACGCCCACGGGAGGCTTCACCACCGGAAAACCGTGGTTCGCCCTGGCCCCCGGGAACGACAGGGCGAACGTCGCCGCGGAGAAGGGAGACCCGGGATCGCTGCTCTCGCGCTACCGCGATCTCATCCGGACGCGCCGTGCCTCGACGGCCCTCCGGGAGGGGAGCCTCGAGATCCTCCCTCCGGCCGCGCCGCAACCTCAGGTCCTTGCCTTCGTGCGGAGGGCGGGGACGGAGACCGTGCTGGTCGTCCACAACCTGGGCGAAGCGCGGGTGACGGCCGGGCCCTGGCCCCTGAAGACGGCGGTGTGCGAGAAGATCCTCGCCGACGCGGGCGCGGGCGACCCGACGGGATCCACGGCGGGGTGGAGCGCGGCGGTGCCGCCGCGCGGCACGGGCATCTGGCGCTGCCGTGGAGAGGCGCGCCGACGGCCGTGACGAGGATCGCTTGAGCCGCTTCGACGCCGCGCGCCGCGCGGCGTTCATGCAGGATCTGCTGGGCGGGCTGCTCGGGAGGCCGTCCGACCTGCTCCCCTTCGATCAGGTTCGCGAAGGGCTCCGCCTGCGCAGCCTCGTGGACCGGGGTGTCCAGGAGATCCTGCTCGCCAAGATCGTCGGCACGCTGGGGCGCGAGCGTGAGTTCACGCGGGCCTTCCTTCCCCGCGACGAGTCGCTGCGCGAGCGGTGGGAGG
>Ga0180085_1000499_pt1 | contig 13878 bp, 15 predicted proteins | sample EasRiv730_16_10D_FD_123013 | JGI IMG/M metagenome (GOLD analysis project Ga0180085, IMG submission 123013) | Soil microbial communities from meander-bound floodplain in the East River, Colorado, USA - East River metaG ERMLT730_16_10D | ecosystem: Environmental > Terrestrial > Soil > Floodplain ... | reverse complement strand
CGTTCTACGACGCGCTGGAGACCAACGACAGCGCCGTGAAGGTCCTGGGCGACGAGACACTGCGCGGCATCGCCCGCGAGCTCGTGACGGCCGTGCGAGCGAGCGTCACGATCGACTGGACGATGCGCGAGAACGTCCGCGCGCAGCTCCGCGTGATCGTCAAACGCATCCTGCGCAAGCACGGCTACCCGCCCGACAAGCAGGAGAAGGCGACGCAGACGGTGCTCGAGCAGGCGGAGGTGCTGTCGGAAGGCTGGGCGGTCGCGTGACAATTCACCAGGGTGTCAGACGAATGTGACGAGGGGACGACAACGTCAGAAGCGTCGCGCGAGGCCGCGCACCAAGCGTCCGACCAAGCCCTGGATGCGACGCGTCGGGCTTGGCGGTGGAGCCGCACTCCTTGTGACTTTATTGGGATTCACAGCGGAGACACTCGGCGTTCTGGACAAGGTCTGCGCTGTGCCGCTCGGCCAGCCCGTCGTCTCTGACCTTTGTGGTGCTCTGCGTCTGGGCGGACGACCGACACGCAGCGAGCGCCGAGCATGGGCGGCGCGTGCGCCAGGCTCCTGCGAAGCGCTGCGCGGGCACATCCAGAAGTTCCCGAATGGCGCCTATCGCTCCACGGCTGCGGACTTGATCGCGGCGCGCCGTCTTTTGGTGGAGGTGACCTGGACCACGCCGGAGAAGCCGACGCCGCTGCGGATGTATGTCGGCAGCGATGGGCCTGCCTCAGCGAGCGACAGGCCCGCTAGACTCGCGGCCATGGCGCGCGCGCAGCCCCAGGCCGAACGCATCTGCCGGGACTATTCCGCCAGCGGCCTTCATCGGTTCGTCGAAGCGCGAGTCGATCCCCAGGAGTGGAACTGCAGGCCCGTGACTGGCGGTGTCGTGTGTGGTTTCGAGGGACGAGCGCTCTGCACGCTCGAGGAGCGCAAGGACATCGAACGCGAATCATGCGAGTAGCGATGGTGACGACGAACAGCCGCACGTTCTTGGTGTTGCTTGCGCTTGGAGGTGTCTTACCGTTCGCGGCCGCGTTTGCCCAGCCGACTCGTCCGGGGCGAGAACTTTCTCGTTCGGCACGGGCAGCGGTGGACCAGGCGCTCTACGCGGCGTCGGCGACAAGGGCAGCGGCGGAGCGTGCCGCGGATGCCCGGATCACAGCGCAGCGTCGGCGGATCGAGGAACTGGAGGCGCAGGTGCAGAGCGGTCGAGCGGAGAGCGCAGAAGAGCTTGCGCGAGCCCAAGAGCGTTACGTGGCCGACCTGACCGCTCGGGACCGGGCCTATGCACAGGAGATCGCGAGATTTCGGGACGAGGTCGAAGACATCGCGTCGAGCCCCGAAGGTGAGGCCGCTTTGCGTCGGTTCAATCTGGGAGATGAAACTGGGGCGCTCGCCGCACTGGACGGGATTCGAACCGCGCGGGACGACGCCCGCGAGGCACGCGCCAGGATCGAAAGCGCGGCCGAGGGGCGGCAGATCGCAACGCTCGCCCTGGACGCGCGGGGCCGCGGCCGGGTCGGGACGGACGCTGTCATTGCCCGCTACGAGGAAGTCACGCGGCTGGACCCAGGCGTGTTTTGGGACTGGGTGGTGCTGTCCAGCCTGTATCAGGAGAACGGCCGACTCCCGGATGCAGCCAGAGCGTCATTGGCCGCTCGGAGAGCGGTGTCAGGGGATCTGGAGCTCAGCGTCGCCCTCGACCTCGAAGCGGATATTGCGGTGGCCCAAGGCGACCTCACGGGTGCCCGCACACGGTTCGAGGAGAGCCTGGAGATCAGAGAGCGCCTTGCAGCCGCAGACCGGAATTCTGCGATCCTCGAGCGCGGAGTTTCGGTCGGCCGCATCAAGGTCGGCGACGTGCTCGTGGCCCAAGGCGACCTCGCGGGCGCTCGCGCCCGCTTCGAGGAGAGCCTGGGAATCGCTCGACGTCTTGCGGCCGCGGACCTGAGTTCTGCGATCCTCAATTACGACGCTTCGGTCAGCCTGCTCAAAATCGGCGACGTGCTGGTGGCCCAAGGCGACCTCCGGGGCGCTCGCACCCGCTTCGAGGAAAGCCTGGAAATCGCTCGACGGCTTGCGGTCGCGGACCCGAGTTCTGCGATCCTCGAGCGCGGCGTTTCGGTCAGCCTGCTCAAGATCGGTGATGTGCTGGCGGCCCAAGGTGATTCCCGGGACGCCCGCATCCGCTTCGAGGAGAGCCTGGAGATCGCCAAGCGCCTCGCAGCCACCGATCCGACTTCTGCGAGTCTCAAACGCGATGTCGCGGCCAGCCTCGAGAAAGTCGGCGACGTACTCGTCACTCAAGGCGACCTCGGGGGCGCCCGAACCCGCTTCGAGGAGGGACTAGAGATCGCGAAGCGCCTGGCTGCGGCCGACCCGAGTTCCGCAGCCCTCCTGCGCGACGTCTCGGTCGGCCTCAACGGCGTCGGCGAGGTGCTCGTCGCCCAAGGCGATCTCCGAGGCGCCCGCACCCGCTTCGAGGAAAGCCTGGACATTAGAAAGCGTCTCGCAGCCGCCGACCCAAGTTCCGCGAGGCTCCAGCACGACGTCTCGGTCAGCCTCAGCGAGGTTGGTGCCGTGCTCATCGTCCAAGGCGACCTCGCGGGTGCCGCCACGCGCTTCGAGGAAGGCCTCGACATAGTCAAGCGCCTCGTGGCGGCCGACCCGAGTTCTGCGAGCCTCTTGCGCGACGTCTCGACCAGCCTTGTTGAGGTCGGCGACGTGCTTGTCGCCCAGGGTGACCTCGGAGGTGCCCGCACGCGTTTCGAGGAGAGCCTGGACATCAGAAAGCGCCTCGCAGTCGCCGACCCAAGTTCCGCGCGCCTCGAGCGCGACGTCTCGACCAGCCTCGCGAGAATCGGGGACGTCCTCGTGGCCCAAGGCGACCTCGCGGGTGCCGCCACGCGCTTCGAGGAAGGCCTCGACATAGTCAAGCGCCTCGTGGCGGCCGACCCGAGTTCTGCGAGCCTCTTGCGCGATGTCTCGGTGAGCCTCAACAAGGTGGGCGATGTGCTCGTGGCCCAAGGCGACCTCGCGAGTGCCCGCGCCCGCTTCGAGGAGAGCCTGGAGATCGCCAAGCACCTCGCAGCTGCCGACCCGAGTTCCGCGAGCCTCCAGCGCGACGTCTCGATCATCCTCGATAGAATCGGCGACAGGCTCGCGTTCCAAGGTGACCTCGCGGGCGCTCGCACCCGTTTCGAGGAGAGCCTGGAGATCGCCAGGCGCCTTGCAGCCGCAGACGGTAGTTCGGCGATTCTGGAGCGCGATGTCGCTATCAGCCTCAACAACGTGGGCGACGTGCTCGTCGCACAAGGCGATCGCGCTGGCGCCCGTGGCTGCTTCGAGGAGAGCCTGGGGATTGCCAAACGACTCGCGTTCGCCGACCCGAGTTCCGCAAAGCTCCAGCGCGACCTGATCATGAGCTTCGTCAGGATGAGCGAAGTGACCGGCGACCGCGCCTTCGTCGAGAAAGCGCTGGAGGTCGCCCTAGACATGCAGCGACGGCGAATGCTCAGCCCAGCCGACGAGTGGATGATAAAAGACCTGCGTCGTCGGGCTGGCGGCTGAGATGTACGGACCGTGGTGCCGGCCTTCCGCGAGGACGACGGCCGGCTGCTCGAGGAGCCGTACGCGTGCTCGTTCCTGACCTCGCCGGCTCCGTATCGGTCCCGGATCGCTTCGGACGACGCGCCGCGCCACGCGGCGATCGAGCGGGCATTCCGCCCACGGATCGCCAAGGTGCTCGCGGTCGGTCGGGCCCACGGTCACGAGACGATCGTCCTCGGCGCGTGGGGCTGCGGGGCCTTCGGCAACGATCCGGTTCTCGTGGCGCGCCTGTTCGACGAGGCCCTCGGGGGAGCGTTCCGCGGGGCATACCGGGAAGTTCTGTTCGCGATCTACGACGCCTGGGAGGATCGGCGGACGATCGGGCCGTTCCTCGAGCGTTTCGGGGGCTGAGGGGCTCGGCTCGTTGCGGTTCGGGAACGGGCAGTTCGGACGCTCCGCCTTTCTCGGTCTGGGTGGAACGCTATCCTCACCCTCGGACCGACCCTGAGGCTGGGTTTGACCGGCTGAACCGCTCGAACTAGACTAAGCTTAGTCTGTTCGACTCGGGGGAGCGCCGATGCGTACCGTGAACATCCACGAGGCCAAGACCCACCTGTCTCGCCTGGTCGAGGAGGCCAGCGCGGGGGACGAAGTCATCATCGCCAAGGCGGGCAAGCCTGTCGCGCGGCTCGTGCCTGTGAAGAAGGTCCAGCGGCGCCGCAAGCTCGGCGTCCTTGCCGGCAAGTTCACGGTTCCGCCCGACTTCGATGCCCCGCTGCCGGACGAGGTGATTGCCGAGTTCGAGGGAGAGGGCCGTGCGCCTACTGGTTGACACGCACGTGCTCCTCTGGGCCATCGCAGAGCCCGAGAGGCTCCCGGCTTCATTTCGCGAGCGGCTCGAGTCACCGGACAATGACGTCCTGTTCTCGGCGGCAAGCATATGGGAACTGGCCATCAAGCTTCAGATCGGACGGCTCAAGCTACCCATCGCGCCCGACGAGCTCGCAGCAGCGGCGGCGGGCATGGGGTTCGACGAGCTTCCGGTGACGGCGGCCCATGCCGCGGGAGTGCATCGATTGCCGCTTCATCACCGCGATCCGTTCGACCGCCTCCTCGTCGCTCAGGCCATCCACGAACCGGCGCGGTTCCTCACCGCCGATCAGGCCCTGACCCGGTACTCGGACCTCGTCGAGGCGTCGACGCGCTAGCTGTCACGACCGGCTCAGTTCTCGAGCACCCACTCCAGCACCGGATCGCGCCCGGCCTTGAAATCGACCCAGCTTGGATCCATGCGCTGATCGGGCAGGACGGCGGGCACGTCTTCGTCCAGGAACTTGTAGTAGCGGGTCGAATACGACACCACGACACGCGAGTTGGGCAGGGTCATCTCGTCGTTCTCCGAGTAGCTGTTCGGTCGCTCGCCGATCGGCTCGCCGACGAGGATCGCCGCTGTGTCCTTCCGGAAATCGATGGCGTTGACCATCGCGGCGGAGAACGTCCGGCGCCCCACGAGCACGAACAGGCCGCCCTTGCGGTTGATCGCCGGTCGTTCCTTCACCGGCTCGACGAGGTGCTTGCGGCCGTGGAGGAAATCCCCGCCGCCGTTCTGGCGCAGGTCGATGACCAGGCGCTTCGTCGGCTTGCTGTCGAGGAGCTGAAACAGATTCCGTGCGTTCTCGCCCAGGGAGTCGTAGCCGCGGAAGCTCACGTACACGGTTTGCGACTCCGGCAGGTAGGTGAACCAGAATGTCTCGCCGGGTCGCTGGCGAGACAGCGGCTGCTTCTCGGCCGGGACCACGGGCGTCAATCGCAGCTTGGGCGCCCCGTCCACGACGGGGACTTCGACGGGGCCGATCTCGAGCGTGAGCGGCGTGCCCTGGTCGTCCTCGAAGGTGAAGGGCGCCCGGCCGAGATCGGGCACGACGCCCAGCGCGTGCAGCACTTCGGGGACGACGAGGAACGCGGGGCTCGTGCTCAGCACATACCATTCGTTCTCGTTCTCGGCGCTGGGGAAGCACGTGACGATGCGCGCCTGCACCTCGTCGATCCCGAGGGCCCCGATCTTGGTCAGGCGCATGCCGAGGGCGCTCTTGTACTCGTCGCCGGCCGCCGTGACGCGTAGCTCGCGACCGAACCAGTACGAGGGCGAGGGGATAGCGTTTGAAGTACGCCGGCAGATGCACGCCCGTGTGCCCATCCCCGACCGTCGCCGCGATCTGGTGCATCCGGACGATGATCTGGTGGTCCTGGAGCGTGGGGATCGCCCGGTCCAGCTCCGCGACGGCGCGCTCGAACTGCTCCTGCGAGGTCGCGTGATAGAGGTTCTTGTGCCGCTTGGGCAACTCGCGGGCGAAGTAGCGCAGGTCCTCGCGCCACTGTTCCTTGTCGAGCGTCGGCGGCCGGGTGAGGGCGGCGCCGCAACACAGAAGCGCCGCCACGGCGATCGCGGACGCCTTTAGCCTCATGCCTGCCCCCACCCCGGCAAAGCCCGGCATGGATCTATACGCGTGAGTGAGCCCGGCGGACGGGTCGCGGCCCCGGCTTCCTCGGCGGCGAAAACAGGACCCCGAGGCTCCTGAAGGAGCACCCGCATCCTGCATCGGTGGCTTCGCCCGGGAGTAGCCTCGCCGGCAACGGGCTCGGCCTCGCCCCCATGGGGTCATGCGGGCGACGCCGTGTCCACGTCGAGTTCCGGATCGGAGGAGACCACCCGGAACGTGGAGGCACCATGAAAGGGAAGGGGAGTGGCTCGTCTTGGCGAAGCAGGGTTCCTGCGGCGCTTCTGATCGCGTTCGTCGCCGTGACGTGCTCCGCATTCGCGGACATGGCGCAAGGTCAGGATCAGCCGCCCGCGCCGTCGCCTGCCCCGGATGCACTCGGTGAACTGGCGCGAGTCACGCAGATTCAGATTCTCATCCGTGATCTCGAGGCGGAAGCGCTGAGGTTGTTCCTGAAGGACCCGGAGCAGGTCGATCTCATCTACCGTCAGATACGAACGGCTGCCCAGGGCATCCGAGACGTTTCAGAAAAAATCCGGCCGTGCAGCGGACCGCTAGACTGCAGGGACCCGATCTACAACACATGCTGCTGTGGGGTGTGCCAAAAGAACTGCCCAATCGGTCAATGCCACCCCGCGCGATCGTGCGCTTCGTCCCATGAGTGTCCGTTCTTTGCTCCTTTCTGCTGCGCTGGCCGCTGCCAGAGAGAGTGCCCCCCCCACATGCCTCCCGACCCAACTCCGACGCCGGGCACAACACTGGAGACTCCGGCCAAGTGACCACTCAATCCTCCGAGGGGAACTCGATCGTCCACAGGTCGGCCCTGTGCTCTTGCCGAGTGTGAATGAGCGATCCTCCAGGCAGGACCTGCATCGCCGAGAAGCTGACGCCCGGAAACTCGTTCCGGGTCAGGGGGCGGCCGCGGCCGTCGGCCAGTGAAACTGCGAGGACGTTGTGCTCCTCGTGCGGGCCGACGACGGTCACGTAGAGCAGGCGGGCTTCGACATCGAGGGTCGCCGTCTCGCGCAGGACGTGCTCGACCGTCGCCAGGCGGCGTGTGTGCCCCGCGAGATCCACCGCGACGGCGTCCTGCGTCTGCGTGAAGTCGTTGTTGTAGCTGCCGGCGAGGTAGAGCAGCGTCTGGTCGTCGAGCCATCCCGCCGGCTTGATCGACCTCTGCTCCACGAGCAGGACGCGGTCGTCGCCGTTCGGGAGGCTCAGGCATCGGAGTTCGAACCCGTCCGAGCGAACCAGTACGTAGGCCAGGTGCTCCCCATCGCCGGCCGCTCGTGGATCGCGGATGCGCGCGTCGGGCGGAGCGACGACCAGCGTTTCTGCCGGGCGCTCTGGTTCGTCGAGCGCCAGTCGCATCATCCGATCCCCGTCGGGTGTCTCCTCGACGAACACGACCGCCTCGGCGGACGTTAGCCACGCCACGTTGTTCTCGGCCCAGGCGAGCGGGAACAGCAAAACGCCCGTCTGCTTGAACCTCTGCGACGCTCGCATGGGATGGTTCGTCGACACCGCTCGTATCCAGAGCTCGGTGCCATCCACGTAGGCGAGCCAACGGCCGTCGGGCGAGAGGTGCGGCTCCTCGCCCTTCGCGACCAGAGCCCGCGCATCTTTCAGTCGGTCCCCGACGAGACGACCCATCCATAGTTCGGTCCCGAGGTAGCTCGTCGCATCCTCGAGTCGCGGCTTGGTTCTCTGGAAGACCACGAGGTTATCCTGCGCGGAGACCGTGGGCCAGAAGTCGCCCAGGGCGTCGGCCGTCAGCTGTCGGCTCTCGCCCGTCTCGCGGTCCAGCGCCCAGAGGTGCGCCGCATCGTCGTCCTGCAGGAAGATCATCATCGACCCGTCCAGGGCCGTGTCGTTCGCGACCTCTCTTCCAGGGCTGAGCGTGACGCGCTCGGTGGCGCCGTCGGCGAGGCGCACGCGCCACAGGTCGTGCTGCCCACTTCGATTCGAGGTGTAGATCACGCTGTCGCCGTCTCGCCCGATCCACCGCGGGCTGCTGTCGATATGGTCCCCGGAGGTGACACGCGCGGCTCGCCGGCCATCGAGGTCGCTCGTCCACAGTGCCGATCCTCGTTCGGTAGTCGCGGAATACACGATGCGTCTTTCGTCGGAGCGCACGTCGAAGTCGCGTCGGAGCGGGCTGTTGCCTGTGTGCTCGATGAGCGGAACGAACCGCTCTGACGCCAGGTCGAGCTGCACGAGACCATGCTCGGCCGTTTCGAAGTACAGATGGGTGCCGACCCAGCGAACGATCGAGCCCTCAGCGAATCGCGGATCAAGCCGCACGCTCTTCTGCGGCGGCCCGCCGAGCGCGGGGATGATCTGCAAGAAGGCCTCCCTGTTTTGGCGGGCGACGTAGGCGATCTCGTCTCCCGAGCTTGACCAGGCGTGGCTGACGACCAACGTGTCGGCCGGCGTCAGCGGCTGTACCAGCTCTCCGCGCGAGCTGCGCAGCCACACCCGGTGCTGGCCGTCGCGATCCGAAACAAAGGAGATCCAGCGCTTGTCCGGCGAGATCCGTGCGTCCCGCTCGAAGCTGGGCCAGGTGATGAGCGCGCTTGCCACGGCACCGCCGGATACGCGCTGGGACAGAGGTCGGGCGCTCCCGACCCACGCGATGCCCAGGGCCACGGCAGCGACGAATGTAACGACGCCGGCTCCCAGGACGATCCGGTAGCGCCAGCGCGGGGCAAACTCAAGCTGTTGACGGCAACGACGAAGGTCGGTGGCAAGAGCGCCCGCGTTCGGATAGCGCCCTTCGGGTCGCCAGGCCACGGCCTTGCGGACGATCCGCTCGAGCTCGGCAGGAACCGCAGGGTTGAGCGCTCGGACCGAAGGTGGCTCGAGATCGAGCAACGCCTCCGCGGCTTCGCGCCATGCCTTCGGGGATACGAGCGGCCGTCCGGTACACATCTCGTAGATCACCGCGCCGAGCGAGAAGAGGTCGCTCCGCTCGTCGAGGGGATGCCCGAGCGCCTGTTCGGGCGACATGTAGGCCGGCGTTCCCACGATCCCGCCCTCCCGCGTGATGCTGCGCGATGCGGTCGGCGGCGTCGCGATCGACTCGACTGGCGGGAGCAGGCGCGCGAGGCCGAAATCCGTCAGCAACGCGCGGCCGTCGGCGTCGATCAGCACGTTTCCGGGCTTGATGTCGCGGTGGAGGATCTGCTGGCCGTGGGCGTGGGCAAGTGCGCTCGCGAGTTCCTCGGCCCAGCGCAACGTCTGCTCGACCGGCAACGCGCCTCGCTCGGCCAGAGTCGCTTTCAGGTTCCCACCGCGCACGAGTTGCATGACCAGCCAGGGCAGGCCGTCCTGCTCGAGCACCTCGTGAAGCTGGACGATGTGCGGGTGCGACAGCCGGGCGCTGGCGCGGGCCTCGCGTGCAAATCGGCGCAACGCCACGGTATCGCCGGCGAGTGCTGCACAGGGACACTTGAGCGCGACTTCGCGGTCGAGCCGGGTGTCGCGCGCCCGATAGACCTGGCCCATGCCGCCCACGCCGAGCGGCGCGACGATCTCGTACGCTCCCACGCGCGTGGGCGACGGAAGGTCCATGAGCACCCACCCGCGGTGCGGCCCCCCGGACTGGCACCATGGTAACCCGACACGGTGGCCACGGCGTCGAGACCATTCCGCTCTTCTTTCCGCAAGCCGCGAATCTCGACATCGCGCGTGCTTCCGAGCGCAAATCACGGCCGAGCGCCGCGGGTCGTTGCGGTTCAGGAGCGGGTGAGTGCTCGCGCGGCCGTTCGCGGCCTGCGAGGAACGTTATCGTTGGCGTGGGTCCCTGCGCGGCTCCGCCTCGAGGCCGCGTTCGCGATCTACGACGCCTGGAAGGATCGGCGGACGATCGGGCCGTTCCTCGAGCGCTTCGGGGGCTGAGGGGCTCCCGCCTCCACTCGCCTGGGTCATCTGGGCAGTTCGTGCACGATTTGCACATACTGCCGCGCGGCGGCTCGAATCGGCGAGCGCCGGGAGTTGTTGCAGAAAATGCACCAACTGCGGAACGCTCCGGCGTGGCGGTTGCCGGACCGCAACCCGGTCGCCGTGTCCTGATCTGTTCTCCCTGGCTCCGCCGACCGATCTTTCGACGATGTCGAGCCCCGCGAGTCCGGAGGCCCGACCGGATCGGTCCCTTGACGACGATTCGAGTCACGCATACCGTGAACGGCGAAGCGCAAGCTTCTACCCCCCCTGCCCCCTCGCGGGCCGGGTGCAAGGCCGCCACTGGGCGGCCTTTGCGTTCTGCACCCGCCACCAACGTCTACATCGACGGCTTCAACCTGTACTACGGCTGCTTGAGAGGGTCGCTGAATCGGTGGCTCGTTTTCGCGGTCCAGCGCATGTCGACCTGCGCCCAGACGGGAACGAGTGGGTGGTCACGTTGTCTCCCGCAGCCCACGGGGGGCGTTATCCTCGGCTTCGGTTGTGAGGGGGAGGTCGACCCCATCTTGATCATTGGTATAACCGTGGTTATACTCTCCGGCAGCACGGCTTCGAGGCGGGGCGTGCCGGGAACCCATGAAGACCGCGATCTCGATTCCGGACGACGTGTTCGAGGCCGCCGAAGCGGCCGCCCGGCGGACGGGGATGTCTCGTAGCCAGTTCTACGTCGAGGCGCTCAAGCTGTTCCTCCAGACGCACGGGGAGCGCGGCGTGACGGAGCAGCTGAACGAGGTCTACGGCGGCTCCGCGTCGACGGTCGATCCGGTCTTGCAGCGTATGCAGCTGGCCTCGATCGTGTCCGACGAGGATTGGTGATGCAGCGGGGCGAGATCTGGTGGGCCCAACTCCCGACTCCGCGTGGCTCGGGGCCGGGGTACCGACGCCCGGTGCTCGTCGTTCAGTCCGATTCGTTCAATCGCAGTCGGATCGGGACCGTGGTCGTCGCCGCGATCACGTCGAACGCGAGCCTCGCCTCCGCGCCGGGCAACGTGCTGCTCGGTCGCCGCGCCAGCGGACTGCCCAAGCCATCCGTCGTCAACGTTTCCCAGGTGCTGACCCTGGATCGCACGATGCTGACGGAGTCCGTGAAGGCTCTGCCCCGAGCCGAGATGACGGCCGTCGAGAACGGACTGCGATTGGTCCTGGGGCTCTGACACTCGCCGCTCCGTGCGTCGGGCGAGTAGCACCTCACTCGGTGTAGAGCGGATCGTCGCGCAGGGTCGCGAGCCTGCGCGCGGATGCGATTGAAGTCCGTACCGGCATCCGGGGTCAACACCCCATGTACGGATCGACGCCGGCGACGGAGAATCGCACTCGTCCGCAACTGAAACGGCCGTCGAGCCGACCCGTGAACTCCAGATCCGATCCGATTCCAACACGCGTGCAGGGGTACCCCGCATAGGCACGAACGTCTGCTTGTCGAACACCGTCACGAGTAGCTTCGCGTCGAACACGCGGAGCAGAAGGGAAAACGAGAATGCCAAAGCACAACGGTCGGGGCGGGTCCGCGCCGGTCGTCCTATGGCTGCTCATCGGTCTTCTCGCGGCGTGCAACGATTCCAACGACATGGTGAACCCACCTGGCGGGCAACCCGTGAGCCTCGGCTCGGCCTCCGCGTTCGGCGTTCTGGCCGGCCAATCGGTTTCGAACAGCGGCGCGACCACGATCGATGCGGATCTGGGGATCTGGCCGGGAGACACGCTCACGGGCGCTCCAACAGTAACCGGGACGACTCACCTCGGCGACACGACCGCACAGAACGCTCAGGGCGCGTTGACGGCCGCGTACAACGACGCCGCCGGACGAGCGGCAGGGACCACGATCGCGGGTGATCTCGGTGGCCTGACCCTGGACCCTGGTGTGTACAAGTCCACGTCCACGCTCGAGATCACCTCGGCGGACCTCACGCTCGATGCCGGGGGTAACTCGAACTCGGTGTTCATCTTCCAGATCGCCTCCTCGCTCACGGTGGATGTCGGTCGCCAAGTCATCCTGAGCGGCGGCGCACAGCCCTCCAACATCTTCTGGCAGGTCGGAAGCTCCGCGACGCTCAACTCGAACTGCGACGTTTCGGGGAACATCCTCGCCTTGACGACGATCTCGATGGGTACCGGCGCAACGCTGAACGGACGAGCGCTGGCACGAAATGGCTCCGTGACCCTCCTGGCCAATTCGATCAACCCGTGAGGCGGCCGAGATGAGGGCTACGATGGGCGACGAGAAGATCCTCGCGGTCGTGGGTGCGACCGGGGCGCAGGGTGGCGGGCTCGTCCGCGCGATTCTGAACGATCCGCAAGGCGGCTTCGCCGTGCGGGCGCTCACACGGAACGCCGGCTCGGACAAGGCGCGGGAGCTGGCCCGGCACGGCGCCGAGGTCGTCGCGGCCGACGTCGACGACCCGGAGAGCTTGAAGCGCGCATTCGCCGGCGCTCATGGCGCCTATTGCGTCACGTTCTTCTGGGAGCACTTCTCCCCCGAAAAGGAGGCGGGACACGCGCGAGCGATGGCCGACGCCGCCAAGCATGCCGGCCTGAAGCACGTCATTTGGTCCACGTTCGAGGACACGCGGAAGTGGGTGCCGCTCGACGACGACCGCATGCCGACCTTGATGGGTAGGTACAAGGTGCCGCACTTCGACGCCAAGGGTGCGTCCGATCGCTTCTTCGTGGAGTCCGGCGTCCCGACGACGCTCCTCCTCACGTCGTTCTACTGGGACAACCTGATCCACTTCGGCATGGGACCGAAGCGCGGTCCGGACGGGGAGCTCGCGATCACGCTGCCGATGGGCGACAAGAAGCTCCCCGGCATCGCGGCGGACGACATCGGCCGCTGCGCCTACGGCATCTTCCAGCGCGGAGTGGAGTACGCCGGGAAGACCGTCGGCATCGCCGGCGAGCACCTGACCGGAAGCGAGATGGCCGCGGCGCTCGGGCGTGCCCTCGGCACGCCCGTCGCCTACAACGCCGTTTCGCCCGCGGCCTACCGGGCCCTCGGCTTCCCGGGAGCCGAGGATCTGGGGAACATGTTCCAGTTCAAGCGCGACTTCCAGGACGCGTACTGCGAGCCGCGCAAGGTCGAGGTGGCGCGGGCCCTCAATCCGTCGCTGCAGACCTTCGAGATGTGGCTGGCCGAGAACAGGACCCGCATCCCGATCGACTAGCCATGCGGGTCGGCTCACGGCCCCGCCCCGACGGCTCGCCGCGGCCGTCAGGCAGTCGGGTCCTCAGCGAACGACGTACAGCAGCAGCACGCGCCCGCCGACCTTGATTCGCTTGGTGGGGGTCCAGCCGGGGATCTCGAAGCGGTGGGACACGACGCGCGTTCCGGGCACGAGCTGCTTCTCGAGCAGCGGTCTGAGCTTCCGGTTGACCTTGGGCAGCAGGTACAGCGCGACGACCGTGGCCTCATGGAAGTCCGAATCGAACAGGTCGGCCTCGACGAAGAACGTGCGGTCGCCCACACCGGCCTCGCGCGCGTTGGCCCGCGACAGCTCGACCAGCTCGTGGTCCGACTCGATGCCCACGCCGCTCGCCCCGCGGTCGCGCGCCGCGGCGATGACGATTCGGCCGTCGCCAGAGCCGAGGTCGTAGACCACGTCCCCTTGCGCGACCTGCGCCAGCTCGAGCATCGCGTCGACGACGTAGTCCGGCGACTCGAGGAACGGCACGTCCTGTCCTTGCGCCGGCACGGACACGAGGAGCAGCAGCAGGAAGCAGGTCGTCGTACGCCGCATGCGGAGACCTAGTCTAGCGCAGCCGCGCTGCGAGCTCGGATCCGAAGCCGAGCACGACGCGGATGCTCTGGGGCGGGCGCTCGTCCTCGCCGCGTCGCGTGGCGAGGAGCGTGCCGTCGGGGAGAACGGTCG
>Ga0180085_1000498_pt1 | contig 13879 bp, 9 predicted proteins | sample EasRiv730_16_10D_FD_123013 | JGI IMG/M metagenome (GOLD analysis project Ga0180085, IMG submission 123013) | Soil microbial communities from meander-bound floodplain in the East River, Colorado, USA - East River metaG ERMLT730_16_10D | ecosystem: Environmental > Terrestrial > Soil > Floodplain ... | reverse complement strand
GGCGAGATCGCGGTGACCAGCACCAGCTTGCCGTCGCGGTGTCCGTCCAGGTGCATGCAGTAGTCGAGCGACACTTTGGCCTTGTAACGGCCGTACGGGTGCAATTGCCCCTCGGGAATTCCCAACCGCTCCATCGCGAGTGGGATGATGGGCTTCATCTTCGCGTGTTGGGCGATCTCGATGTTGCTGAGTGGGACGCCGCTGCTCTTGGACGCTGGCATGTTCAACCTGTCTCCCGAATCTGAATCGAAGGCGCTAGGATGCCTGTAACGCGTTGCAGCCGCCATAAGAAGCGCGAGGGGGGTAGCACATGGCGATGATCACCGGCGGCGAATTGCTCGTCCGCACGCTGGTTCGGGCTGGCGTCCGGAACGCTTTCGGACTTCACGGCGCACACCTCGAGACGCTCTTTCAGTCGTGCGCAACCCACGACATCCGCATCATCGACATGCGAACCGAGGTGGCCGCAGGCCACGCCGCAGAAGGCTACGCGCGCTCGGCGCGCACCCTCGGGGTGGCGATGGTGACCGCGGGCCCCGGATTCACCAACGCCATCACCTCGATCGCGAATGCTTTCCTCGATCGCACGCCGGTGCTCTACCTCGCCGGTTCGGCGGCGCTGCGCGATGCGGAGACCAACACGCTCCAGGCCGGGATCGACCAGGTGGCAATTGCACGGCCGATCACGAGGTGGGCGCATCAGATCACGACAATCGGTGAAATCCCACGCCTCGTCGCGCACGCGATCCGTATTGCTACTTCAGGTGCCCGTGGTCCGGTGCTGCTCGACCTGCCGATGGACGTCCTGATCTCGACGATCGATGAAGACATCGCGAGAATTCCCGGGACCATTGCGATCGACTCACCGCCCGCGCCAAACGCCCTCGCCATCGAACAGGCGATCCGTTTACTGGCGAATGCCAGACGGCCCATCGTCATGGCCGGCGCGGGCGCGTACTGGTCGGATTCGAGTGAGGAGTTACGCCGTTTCGTCGAGGCGACCGGTGTTCCGGTGTACTCGGATTTCCAGGCGCATGGACTGTTCCCGAGCAATCATCGGCTTTACGGCGGCACGTTTCACAAGCTTGCCGATCTTGCCGTCGCGGAAGATCGCCCCGACGTCGTGCTTGCGCTCGGCGTGCGATTCGGCCTGTTCACGCTGGGACGCAGCGAGCGGCTGGTTCCGGCGCGCGCAAAGATCATCCATGTCGAGATCGACCCGGCAGAAATTGGCCGCTTGAAAGACGTCGCGGTGCCCATAGTTGCCGACAGTCGCGAGACCTTGCGCGCACTCAATGTGGCTGCCTCGGCGATTCGCTGGCCCGAACTGAGCGGCTGGCAGACCACGATTCGCAATGCGCGCGCCGTCCATCACCAACGACTCAGCGCACTTCTTCTCCCTCTCCCGCATGCGGGAGAGGGCCGGGGTGAGGGTCCACTCCCTCTCCCGCTTGCGGGAGAGGGCCGGGGTGAGGGTCCCTCGCTCCGAATTCATCCCTACCACGCGGTCAGCACGGTCATCGACTGTATCGACGACGACACGATCGTCATCGGCGATGGAGCGGAGTCCTATCACTGGTTGAACGAAGTGATCCGCCAGAACCGCCCCGGCAGTTACATCACGCATGGCTTTCTGGGCGCGGTGGGCTTCGGTTTGGGCCTTGCGATCGGCGCCCAGGTCGCTCATCCGAAGCGGCGCGTGCTGTGCGTCGCGGGCGATGGGGCAATCGGCTTCACGCTGGCCGAGTTCGATACGCTCGTACGGCATCAGCTGCCCGTGGTGGTCGTCGTCATGAATAACCGCAGCTGGGCCGCATCACAGCACTTCCAGGAGATCGTTTCGGGCGCCGATCACGTCACCGGCACTCGACTCGGGCACGCCCGCTACGCCGATGCGGCGGCGGCATTCGGCTGTCACGCTCAGCGCGTCACGGATATCGGCGAACTGGCTCCGGCGATCAAGGCCGCGCTGGCAAGCGGCAAGCCAGCCTGCCTCGATGTCGCAATCGACGTGGCGCCGATCCCACCCGAGATTGAATTGCTCATGTCCCGTCAGTGACAATGCGCACCCCGCTCCACTCCCTCTCCCGCGTGCGGGAGAGGGTGGGGGTGAGGGCAACTCCCTCTCCCGCTTGCGGGAGAGGGTGGGGGTGAGGGCTCTTCTCTCCACGAGGAACAACACGCATGGCCATTTCGATGTACGACATTTCCGTCAAGACCTTCATTCGCATGCTCACCAACATGTCCGGCTTCATCGATAAGGCCGAGGCCTTCGCGGAAGCGAAGAAGTTCGACAGCAAGGTGCTGGTCGATGCGCGGCTCGCGCCCGACATGCTGCCGTTCGCGTCGCAGATCCGCATCGCGTGCGATTTCGCCAAGGGCTGCACGGCTCGCCTTGCGGGAATCGAGCCGCCGAAGCACGAGGACAACGAAACGACCCTGGCTGAGCTCAAGGCGCGGGTCGGCAAAGCGCTCGACTTCATCCGCTCGGTGAGAGCAGAGCAGATCGCCGGATCTGAAAATCGCGACATCACTCACGAGATGCGGGTGATGACGCTCAACATGAAGGGCCTGCCGTACGTCACCAATTTCGTGTTGCCGAACGTCTATTTCCACGTGACGACGGCCTACAACATCCTGCGCCACAACGGCGTCGATCTGGGCAAGCGCGATTTTGTTGGTCCGCCCGACGCGTAAGAGCCCCTCACCCCAACCCTCTCCCCAACCCTCATTCGAGCGCAGCTCCGATGTCGCGCGCGTGCGCTTGTTTGAGCGCCACGCATAGTTCGATGCTTTCCAGAGCGCGCGCGAGCTCCAGCTCACCCATGCCAAGCCTGCGGACTTCCGGCGCCAGGAATTCCTCGACGCTTGCGCGGTGCTTCGAATCGCAGAAACTGGCCGGCGATTCGAAAGTGTAGGGGCGCGCGAAACCGGGCAAGCGCTTCATGATCGCCTCGAAATTCTCGCGATACCACGACCATGCCCCGTCGCGGGCCGCCGGTGACTCGAATTGGCCACCGCTGATCGAAAACAACTCATTCAGCCGGGTGCGATCATCGAGTGCGAAGGCGCGTAGGCGGGCAGCGACGTCGGGATCCTCTGCTCCGCCGAGGGCCTGCGCCGCATGCTGTCGCCACAGACCGTCTTCACTCTCCCAAGCCCGGCGCATGAGCTCATCGGCAAACGGCTTGCCGTCTTCCTGCACGGCCACCAACCATGCCGCATCCCGGAAGCCGGTGTCGAGCGCATCGGGTTGATCGAGCGAGTCACGTGCCGCTCGCGCCAGCACGTGACGAACCTCCGGGTCCCTGGCCTCGATTGCGACGAGCGTCAGCAGCGTCCGGCGGAGCAGACGCTCTTCCGCCGGCTGATTCGCATATGCGTTCGCCTGCGGATTGAATCCAATGGCCTGCAGGCGGGGCTTGTAGATGTCTGTCATTTTGTGGTGCAGGGCCACACGTTGCGGGTCATCGAGAACGCGGTTGCCCAGATCGGCCAGCTCGAATCCGAGTGTCGTGGCGACCTGGCGCACTGGATGCTGCGACAACGAATGCGCCGCGGCGATGAGCTGATCGAGCGGTAGGTTGCCCGATCTGAAGCTCGCGGCGAGGCTGTCGGCCAGCGCAAGACCCTCGCCCTCCGACAACGCATTGACGTTGGCGAGCAGGGCGGCGAATGCCGAGGACTCGAGTGAAAAGCGGTAGTAACCCGCGCCGCCCGCATTCGGCATGATCGCGACCGGCTTCACATCCGCCGGCAGTTCGATCGACGCCTTCGGGCCCGACATCAAGGTACAGATCTTCTGCGACCCCGCATCGCCGAGGACTGTCGCGCAGAAGGGAATTTTCCACAGTGCTCCCGGCGCGATGGTTGATCCAACGGGCCGATAGCGCGATTGCGCAAGCTCCAGGTGCTTGCCATCCGCAGTGCGGCGTACGGCGACTAGGGGCACGCCGGGTTGTTCGACAAATGATCGGAACGCCTCGACCACCGCGGGCTGATTCGCCGCCTGTGCCAGAGCCGCGAAAAAGTCCTCCGCATTGGCATTCCCGTGCGGATGCGCGCGCAAATGCTGCTGCACACCACGGCGGAAGACGTCCTCGCCAAGATAGGACTCCATCATGGCGAGCACGCCGGCGCCCTTGTTGTAGGTGATCGAATCAAACGTGCTCGCGATGCGCGTATTGTCGTCGACCGCCCCACGGATCGGCCGCCCGGCGCGTTGCGAATCGACATTCATCGCCGCCAGGGAAGCGATCGTCATGCTGGCCCGCACGCCGAGGTCCGGGCGCCAGGCGTGCGCGATCTTGATGCCACACCATTCGGCAAATGCTTCGTTGAGCCAGATATCGTCCCACCACGAGGGCGTCACGAAATCGCCGAACCACTGGTGAGCGATCTCGTGCGAAGTGAGCACGCCGAACGTGCGGATCTGCTGCAAAGGGGCGTCCGGCGCGAGCAGGAGCAGGTTTTCGTTGAAGAGAATGGCCCCGGCGTTTTCCATCGCGCCGCCCATCTGTGTGGACGCGATCAGGTCGAGCTTCTGGTATGGGTAGGGAATGCCGAAATATTCCTCGAGCTGCCGCATGATCCGCGGTGTCTCGCTCAAGGCGAAGGCCAGGTTCGGTCCCTGGCCACGCGGCGCAATGCCCCGCAATGGAACCGCGACGTTGCGAATCGAGTTCGGCGGGAGCGAAGGCGCCCCGACGACATCGAGTGGCCCCACGGCCAGCGCGATCAGGTACGTGGGAAGCGGCAATGTCGGTGCGAATATGTGCCGCACGCGGCCATCGGGCAGCGTCGTCATCGAGGCGATCGGCGCGTTGCCGATGACCTTGTTGCCGTCTGGTGCGACGACGGTCACCGCAAACGGAGTCTTGAATCGCGGCTCATCGAAGCCGGGAAATGCACGCCGCGCATCGATCGGCTGCATCTGCGAGAACACGTACCAGTCCTCGCCCACCTGCTCGCGAAAGAAGCCCTCCGCGCCGGTGCCGAAGGGTACCGTATAGCGCAAGCGCAGCGTCGCCGGCCCCGCCGGTGCGATCTCGTCGAGGTCGAGACGCGCGACACCTGTGATCGGATCGACTTGTGTGTATCGCGCTGGTCGCGAGGTCCCCGCGATGTCGAGCGCCGCCTCCGCGACCGTCAGTCCGTTGCCGTGGAGCCAGATCTGCTTTGTGGCCTCATTGATGCGGACCTCGATCGCGACTTCGCCGGCAAATTCCGTCTTGACCGGATCGATGTCCAGCGTGAGGGAGTAGCGCTCCGGCGTCACCGTCGTGGGCAATTTTCCGCGCGGGAAGCCCTCATCCGCCGTTGCGGTCGCGACGACGCCTGCGAGCAGCAGCGCAAATGTCAGGCCCGCCACCTGACTTAAGGCCGAACTCGCCACGGAGGGTGAACGCTAGCGGGGTAGGACGACGTTCCAGCTGGCGCCGACGTTGCCGACGCGGGCCGGATCCGGCCACCGTCGTTTCTGCTCGCCGCGCACCTGGGCGACCGTCAGCTGGGTGCTGGCGGCGATGATGCTGACCAGCGGGTGATCCGGACTGCGAGGCATGGGCAGCCCAAACAGCCGCTCCCAGATGCGGATCCGTTCTTCGAGCGTGTGATGGTCGGATACCAGTTCGGCAACCTGGAGGCGCCGGCGCTCGGCCATCTCACTGTCTTGAAGAGCGATGCGCGAACGGAAATCGGACATGAGTTCGCCGGCGATCGGTGCCGGCGCACGGGGCGGGCTGGTGGGCCACTTTTCAAGCGTCATAAATCTCTCCGCAGCCTTGTACGATCACGGTATCACGATGGCGACTACCGCGTACGACGTATTGCGGTAACTACCGATACTCGGTGGCCGCCACCGCCGGATACCCTTTCCCGCACGGTCAGGTCGGCGACCATGGAGATGACGGTCGGTGATGCGCGAGCAGACGGCCTGTGGCTTCGATGCAATCGTCATCGGCTCCGGCATCGGGGGTCTCGCATGTGCCTGTGCGCTCACGCGCATGGGCTACAAGATCCTGGTGCTCGAGCAGCATTCCGAGCCCGGCGGGCTGACGCAGACCTTCAACCGCAACGGATTCACGTTCGATGTGGGGCTCCACTATCTCGGTGAGATGGGCGAGCACGGTTCCGCGCGCAAGGTGCTCGACTGGCTGTCGAATGGCGCTATCCAGTTTGCCTCCGTCGGCCCGGTCTATGACACGATTCATTTCCCGGGCAACTTCGAGATTCAGTTCGCGAGGCCTGAAGCCGCGCTCAAGCTCGAGCTCAAGGAGCGATTCCCGGCATCGCGCGCGGAAATCGACGCTTTTTTCGTTGCGCTCGCTCAGGCGAGTGAGGCGGGGTATCGGGTGTTTGCCGAACGCGCGATGCCGCGGATGCTGAGCAGGGTTCACCGCTTCTGGCACGCGACCGAAATCAACAAGTGGTGGGGCCGATCCACCGAGGCCGTGTTGAACGAGATGATCAGCGATCCGCGACTGCGTGCCGTGCTATGTGCGCAGCGGGGCGACTACGGCCCGGATCCGCGCGAATCGAGCTTCGGCATGCACGCGATCATCATGCGGCACTACCTGGGAGGCGCTTACTATCCAGTCGGAGGCAGCAAGTCATTCGCCAGCGCGCTGATCCCGGTCATCGAGCAGGGCGGGGGAAAAGTACGCACGCGCGCACAGGTCACCGGACTCACGGTGGAGAATGGCGCTATCGCGGGCGTGATCCTCAAGGACGGCACGGAGTTGCGCTGCCCATTGGTGTTCTCCGATGCGGGCGCTCACAACACGATCCTCAAGCTGTTGCCGCCGGAACTGCGCGAGTCGGCCTGGGCCCGCGAAATGGTGTCCCTCCAACCGTCAGCCGCCCACGTGCAACTCTACCTCGGCCTCGAAGGCGATATCCACGCCCGCGGCGCCACGAGCTCCAATCATTGGTTCTACGAGACCTGGGACATCGGCGCTGGGATCTGGTGCGACCCAGCCGAGGAACAGAATGCACCCGCGATATTCGTCTCGTTTCCGTCGCTCAAGGACAGTGCCGTTGACGCGGGCAGCCGCTTCCGGCACACCGCCGAGATTGCGGTATTCACATCGTGGAAGATCTTCAGCCCCTGGGAGGATTCGAAGATCGGACGCCGCCCGGCCGAGTACCTCGAGCTCAAGCAAACCATCGAAGACCATCTCACGGCGCAGTTTCAGCGCTACTTTCCGGGGCTGGCGTCGCTCATCGTGTTCAGCGAACTGTCTACGCCACTTTCAACCGTCGCATTCACGGGCGCGCTGCACGGCGGGGTCTACGGACTCGAAGCGAGCCCGCGACGATTCCTCTCTACGAACCTGCGAGCCAGCACCCCGGTGCGCGGGCTTTATCTCACCGGCCAGGATGTCGCGAGCAGCGGGGTCACGGGCGCGATGATGGGTGGCATGCTGGCGGCGGCAGCACTCGAGCCTCGCGTCCTGCGCCGCATCGCATAGCTCAGTTGCAATGGCCCGGCCGCGGGCGTATTGGTATGCGCTGCAAAGGGACCCCAGCGCTAGATCTCGCAGCACAAGGACGGCCCTCGTAGTCTCACTCTTCGATTCGACTAGTGCCAATGCATCGGCCGGGCGCGGCCCTCGCCTGTCGGCGTCACGCTCGTTCAAGAAAACCTGATCACGGGAGACCCAAAGTCATGGCGACGAAACGCAAGGCGAAGGGCGGTGCGGCCCGCACGTCGGTGAAACGGGTCGGGGCGCTGGCCGACGCGCTGGAATCCGGCGCGCGCACCATCGTTTACGTCCACGGGATCGGCAACAAGCCGATCGCCTCCGTGCTCAAGTGCCAATGGGATCGAGCGCTTTTCGGATTCGATCTCGGCGAGCGCAGCCGCCTGTCCTATTGGGTGAACCGCGCCTCTTACCCCGAGCCGGAGGACGCGACCTGCGAAACGGGTGACCTGGTCAACGTCGAGCCGCGCAGTTTCGGTATGCGCGCACTCTCAACCAAGGAAGCGAATCGCGATAGGGTTGGCGAAACGATCGCCGACCTCACCGATAGCAAGGCGCAGCAGGCCACGCTGCGCTCGATTGCCGCTGCCATGGGGAAGTTTGCGGCTGCAATACCGGACGACACCATTCGGACGCGCGCGATCGGTGCCAAGGTCGTGCCGCTGCCGGCTCCCGTCCGCGCCTTCCTGACCCGGAAACTCACCGAGACCTTCCTGCGCGACGTGCACGAGTTCTTCTTCGTGGACGAGCGCCGCAAGGTCATGGAGGAGAGCGTGCTCGAACGCATGCGGCCAGGCGGTGGGCCCTTCGTGGTCGTCAGCCACAGCCAGGGGTCGATGGTCGCGTACAAGGTGTTGTCGCAGCTCAAAGCCGCCGACTTCGACGTGCGCTTGTTCGTGACGATCGGCTCGCCACTCGGCCTAACCGAGGTGCAGGACCAGCTCAAGAAGCAGCTCAACGCCAGGAAGCTCGCGGTTCCCGGCTGCGTCAAGGCTTGGCTCAACGTGGCGGATCCGCTCGACCCGGTCGCACTCGACAAGCGCATCGACAACGACTACGCGGCGACCCGTGGCGTCGACGTGGAAGACAACGTCGAGTTCAATCCGGACAGCCCGCGACATCCGCATTCTGGAAGCGGCTATCTGTCGACGAAACCCGTGCGTCGCGCGGTGAAGGCCGCGGTCGATACGGCGTTGTTCCAGCCGGTCTCGCCGTTCACGATCGCGCGTGACGTGTCGCGGGACCTGGAGGATGCCCCGCCGGCCGCTCGTCACGAGGTCCTGATCGAGCTGACCGAGGTGTCGGGGGCTTCGGGCAGGACGCTGGATGACGCGCGCAAGGATGCAATAGACGGCATCCACAGGGTGAGCAAAGCCGATGAGAGTGAGCTCGTCATCGAATCGATGCAACGCTACGTCGCCGCACAGCTCACGCGCGAGGAAGCGGAATCGCTCGCCGCTGAGCTGGGCGGCGGCGTTTCCGGCGCGGCATTGTCGGTGAGGCGCATCTGGAAGAACGCGACCAAGCGCGCGCTCCTCAACGTCTCGGGCCACACGGTGCAGGCGATTCCGGCGCGCAATGCCTACGAAACACACGGCCGCGATATCCACTGGGCGGTGCTCGACACCGGTATTTTCGCCGATCATCCACACTTCAAGACCTATGATTCGATCGCGACCAGCCTGGACTGCACCGCCGGTGGTGCGGTCAAGACGCTAACCGGTAACCAGCGCAACAGCGACGGCAATGGTCACGGCACCCACGTCGCGGGGATCATCTGCGGCAGCACGAAGCTTCCCGGCAGCGAAGAAACGATCGCGGGCGTCGCGCCTCAGGCGAAACTGCACGTCTACAAGGTGCTGGACGACGAGGGTTCTGGCAAGGATTCCTGGATCATCAAGGCCCTCGATCACGTCGCCGCCGTCAACGCCAACTCTCCGCAGCTGGCCATCCATGGCTTGAATCTCTCGCTCGGCGGCGGCTTCGACCAGAGCGCGTATGCCTGCGGGCATACGCCGTTGTGCCGGGAGCTGCGCCGACTCTGGCAGCAAGGCGTCGCGATCGTCATTGCCGCCGGCAATGAAGGCTTCGCTGTCCTGGAGTCCGAGGAGGGCCCGATCGACGCCAACATGGACCTATCAATCGGTGACCCGGCCAACCTCGACGAAGCGATCGCGGTCGGCTCCGTCCACAAGGAACACCCGCACTCATACGGCGTGTCGTACTTTTCCTCGCGCGGGCCGACGGCGGACGGCCGCATGAAACCGGACCTGGTCGCTCCGGGTGAGCGCATCCTGTCGTGCCGCCACAAGGTACTGAAATCGAAGAAGCCGCTCGACAATCACTACGTCGCCATGAGCGGCACCAGCATGTCCGCGCCGCACGTATCGGGCGTGATCGCGGCCTTCCTCTCCAGGCGGCGCGAATTCATCGGTTACCCGGACAAGGTCAAGGAGATTCTGCTCGGCGCCTGCACGGACCTGAAGCGCGATCGTGCCCAGCAGGGCTGCGGTCTCGTCAATCTGCTCAAGATGCTCGTGACCACCTGAAAGGAGAACACTCATGAGCGACTCGGACAAGCCCGTACTGATCACAATGGTGGAGGCGCAGGTGGTCAAGCGCGGCGATTGGTATCGGAGCGTGGTGCCCGTCCAGTCCAACCAGGACTCGGTCGCCGCTCTCAGCAGGATCAAGTCGGATGTCCGACAGAGCGCCTATGCCGTCGATTTGAACAAGTGGTGCGAAAAGACGGCGGACGGCAAGGATTGCATACCGCCCCAGAAGTGATGGCAGGAGGGACAGCCATGAGAATTCGAAAATCGTCGCAGAAACTCACGGCCCAGGTCATCGCCGGGGCGCACGTCGTGATGCTGGGCATGAATATGAAGAAAGAGAATTGCGAGGGCCATATGGGCTTCGCCATCCACCGCACGGATCACGACGGCGAGGAAGCCCACTGGATGGAGGGCATGAAGACGTTCGAGGCGACCGATCCCGGCTTTCTGCCAGGCTCAAAATACCCGACGAACGAGCACCCGATCCAGGGTTTCACCTGGTCCGACTTCACGGCCAAGCCTGGGCGGACCTATACGTATCGGGTCGAGGCGCTCACCGGCACTCCTTCCACGCTGACCCCGTTCGACGAAGTCGAGCTCAAGGTCACAACCGAATCGGAAGCGGCGGGTAATCACGATGTGTTCTTCAATCGCGGCGCCGCGGCGTCGCCGGAATTCGCACGTCGCTTCGGCAATGTGAGACCGGACGAGTCCAATCCGGATGATCCTCGATGGGCCTGGCTTTCCCGAGGGGCGTACGAGGCGATCGAGGTGTTTGTCGGGCGGGCGGTCGACAGCTCCTGGAGCGTGCGAGTGTCGGCTTACGAATTCCGCCTAAAGAGTTTCGCGCAGGCCCTGCGCGCCGCGCACCAGCGAGGCGCCGACGTCAGGATTCTCTACGATGCCTGCAACAATCCGCCCGACAGCAACGGCAAGGTCTTCCCCCGCGATGACAATCGCGCCATTGCCCAATCGGTGCACATCAAGTCGCTGTGCGAGGATCGCATCACGCGTGCCGACGTCAAGAAGCCACCAATCTCGCACCACAAGTTCATCGTTCTGCTCAAGAACGGTGCGCCACAAGCCGTGCTCACCGGCTCGACCAACTTTTCGCTGGGCGGCGTGTACGGGCAGTCGAATGTCGTGCACATCATCGATGATGCCAACGTGGCGGCGGCCTACCACCAGTGCTGGAACATGATCGTCGACAATCCGGACCATCAGACGCTGCGCACGGATCTGTCAGCGATGAATCAGCTCCCAACTGGCAAGCCACCGGTCGGCACCATCACGATCTTCAGCCCACAGCAGACGCTCGCCGCGCTCGATTGGTACGCGCAGCGTGCGATGGAGACCCAGGGCGCCCTCTTCATGACCTTCGCCTTCGGCATCAACAAGGTGTTTCTCAACGTGTACGACAACGGCACGGCGATGCTGCGCTATGCGCTGCTCGACAAGCTCCTCGGGCCGGGCATCCCGAAGGCGAAGAAGCCCGCGGCCGAGAAGGAAATGCTGCGTTTGCGTAAGAAGAAGGAGAACCGCTTTGCCGTCGGCAACCGGCTCGCGACCAACAGGTTCGACCGCTGGGTGAAAGAGACGCTCACGGGCCTGAACACCCACGTCCAGTTCATTCACACCAAGTTCATGCTGATCGATCCCTTGAGCGAGGATCCGATCGTCGTCACGGGTTCCGCCAACTTCAGCGACGCCTCCACCACCGAGAACGACGAGAACATGCTGGTCACTCGCGGTAACAAGCGCGTCGCCGACATTTACGTGGGCGAGTACATGCGGCTGTGGAATCATTACGCATTTCGCGAATGGGCGGCCGCTCAGCAAGCTCCCAGCGAGACCAAGTTCAAGTTTCTCGACGTCAGTAACAACTGGTTTCGAAGCTATTTCGGCGACACCGACCGCAGTCGCCAGCGGCAGTACTTCTCCGGCGGAGACTGAGTCGCTTCAATAGGAGCATTTTGTGAAGTGGTTGCCGCTGCTGATCCTGATCGTCCTGGCGCTCGCGGGGCTGCGAATTTTTCTGACCGTGCGCCGGCGGTCGCTCGAGCGCCCGGAGAACTTTGACGCCAAGGTCATCCGGCAGCTGCGCGATCGCGGGCTCGATCCCTTCAGCGCGCACGAACTCGATTTCTTCTTCGTGTTGCCCAATCAGGCGGCTGCCCAGAAAGTGGCGAAGATGCTTGAGCCCGAAGGATTTGCGATCGACATGCGACAGCTCGAAGGCGATGAAGGCGAGCGCATCAGCCTGCACGCGCGCAAGTCGATGCGACTGATCGTGGACGACCTTACTGCGCTGTCGAAGCGCTTCACGATCCTCGCCCGCGAGCTCAACGGTCGCTACGATGGCTGGATGGTGCGCCATGGCGAAACGCCAGCGCGCTGACCCGAGCCCCTCTTCATTCTTACCCTCTCCCCTTTGGGGAGAGGGAAGGGTGAGGGGTCTTGCTTCTCTTACCCTCTCCCCTCCCGGGAGAGGGCAGGGTGAGGGGTCTTGCTTCTCTTACCCTCTCCCCTCCGGGGAGAGGGTAGGGTGAGGGGTCTTGGTTTACCCTGCGTGCCATGCGCCTCTCCAAGACCCGTCTCCTCAATTTCCTGCAATGCTCCAAGCGCCTCTGGCTCGAGACCAAGCGCCCCGAGCTCGCCGAGGTGAGTCCCGCGACTCGGGCGCTCTTCGACACCGGTCACCGGGTCGGCGAAATCGCGCGCAAGCTCTACGACAACGGCACCGGCATCCACATCGGCGCCTCGAACAATCTCACCGCCGCACTCAAACAGACGCAGGCGCTGCTCACTACTTCCGCCGGCCAGTCGCCTCGCGTCGGGGGCCAGGGTTCACTCCCTCTCCCGCTTTCGGGAGAGGGTCGGGGTGAGGGTCTTCTCCCTCTCCCGCTTGCGGGAGAGGGCCGGGGTGAGGGTCTTCTCCCTCTCCCGCAGACGGGAGAGGGCCGGGGTGAGGGCCGCCCGCGGGTCTTCTTCGAAGCCACATTCGAGCATCAAGGCGTCCTCGTCCGCACCGACATCCTTGAACACTCGCCGACTCGCACACGGCTGGTCGAAGTGAAGTCCTCAACGAAGATGAAAGAGGAGTACACGCCCGACGTCGCCATACAGACCTGGGTGCTGGACGGTGCCGGCGTGCGCGTGAACGACATCGCGCTGGCGCACATCGACAATCAATTCACGTATCGCGGCAACGGCAACTACGCGGGACTGCTCACCGAGGAGCCGATCGGCGATCTCGCGCGCCGCATCGCGCCGCAAGTGCCCGAATGGACACGCCGAGCCCAGCAGGTTCTCGCCGGTTCCGAACCCAATATCCCGGTCGGAACACATTGCCGCACGCCTTACGAGTGCCCGTTCATCAGTTACTGCTGGCCGAAGACCGAGTACCCGCTCACTGCGCTGCCGAATCTCGGACCCAAGCTCAATGAATACGTGGCGCGGGGCTTCCGCGACCTGCGTGACGTGCCGGAAGAGGAGGTCAGCGGCGAGACACGGCTGCGCGTGTGGCGCGCGACGGTCGCCAATCGCCCCGAGATCCAGCCGACACTGCGCGACGAGCTGCGTGCGATTCCTTATCCGCGCTATTACCTCGACTTCGAAACCATCAGCTTCGCGGTCCCGATCTGGCCGGGCACGCGCCCGTACCAGGTGATCCCGTTTCAATGGTCGATCCACATCGAGAAATCGTCTGGTGTGCTCGAGCATCTCGACCATATCGACCTGAGTGGCGAATTGCCGTCGCGAGGTGTGGCGCAGGCATTGCTCAAGGCGCTCGGCGGCGACGGCCCGATCCTTACGTACTCCAACTACGAACGCCAATGC
>Ga0180085_1000497_pt1 | contig 13899 bp, 10 predicted proteins | sample EasRiv730_16_10D_FD_123013 | JGI IMG/M metagenome (GOLD analysis project Ga0180085, IMG submission 123013) | Soil microbial communities from meander-bound floodplain in the East River, Colorado, USA - East River metaG ERMLT730_16_10D | ecosystem: Environmental > Terrestrial > Soil > Floodplain ... | reverse complement strand
CTGCTTTACGACGCGCTGTTTGCGCTCGCTGGCTCACCGGTGGTCGCTATCAATCGCGCTCTGGCCCTTACGGAGTTTCATGGTGCGGGCGCCGCTCTTGCGGCGATGCCCGAGGTAGCCGCTGATCCTCGGCTCGCCGAATATCAGCCCTACTGGGCCGCGCGTGCTGAGCTGTTGGCGAGAACGGGCGCACACAGCGAAGCGCGCCAGGCCTACGAAATCGCGATTGGCCTCGAACGCGACCCAGCGGTCCGCCGCTTCCTGCGGCGGCGCCAGTCGGCATTGCCGAGTTAGCCTCTTTCGCCAACAGGGTTGCCATAGTGCTCGGTTGCCGTGTGGCCTCGGCGTCGAACGTCCGTTATGGGTCAGACGGACTCTTCCTCGGTCGACGGGGACTGCCTCTTGCGAGGTGGTTGAGGTTGTCGGTAGTGACGGACTTTCTGCTAAATGTCCGCTGCTGTACCCAGCTCGGTTGCCGAGCCACCAAGTAATTTCAGGTTAAGTGTTCCGCCGGTGAACACCATTTCCTCGATCGCTAAGTTCAGATGCCTTTCATAGCCCCTTAGACAGTCACAACGCAATGCCGATTCACGACAGACTGTCCCCGGCATCGATGTGGTCATTGCAGCTCTGCTTGCAGTGGCACGTTGAGTTCGCTGAAACCATGCCGGCGGCCGCGTCGGGCAGAACGTCGGCTCTTCGGTATTGTCGACGCGGTGCTGAATGGTGCGGAGGGTCTTTAGATAGCAAAGATGACGCGGAGATGGGGATCAACGCTGTGGTTGTTGCAGATTTGAATAAGGACAGTCAGGGTAACGGGCGTGGATGACCTTGGCGTTGGCTGGACGGCTGGCAGTCTAGCTTTTCACGTCGAACGGCATGGCCGCTACTTATCGGGTCGCGATTGACTAATCCGAGGCGCGCCGTTCAGTGGCGACTGGGCAAATCAGACTTCTGGCAATGTGGCAAAACGCTTAGGGCCCCAACGCCTGATAACTCGCCCGTGACATCCAGGAGCTGGGTCAGGAAATCCAGTCGGCAGCCGCGCTAGCAGTCCGGAGCGCTTCGTTGCGGCTCAGGTCTGCGACGAAGAGGATGCCGTAGCCGCCGCGCTGGAAGCCAACCACTTCTAAATCACCCACACGCTGCGAGGACAGATTCGCCGTGAGGGCGAGTTGGCCCGTGGACCCGGGCGAGATTCGGCTACTCCGGACAAAGAATGAGAGTTCGCGAGCGCCGCGCGAGTAGATCAGGTGAAGCCAAATCTTGGCTTTGCCTTCGAGACGGCATGGCCGCGCCTTAACCAGCGCGTAGCCTGCGGGTGCGAGCCCGCGTACGGGCCGGGCATCGCCCACAATTTGAATCGCCAGCTGTTCGGCTGCACGCACGTCTGTCACCCAGCCTGCTTTCTCCATGCGCTGAACGACGCATTCGACGTGATCGGCCGCGGCGGTCTCAAAAAGATAAACAGCTCTCGGATCGGAGCGGAAACGCAAGAGGGAGATTATCGCGATCACAAGAAGGCTGGAAGCGAGGGCGAACTGGAATCGGCGCGTCTGGAAGATCTGACGCCACCAAGGTGCGGCGTGAATTCGGGCAGAAACGCGACTTCGGACAGCAGCTGTCGGGACCGGGAGTGTGGCGAGACTCGTACGGAGCAGGTCGTCGGCGCGCACCTGGCGCTCCAGGAGGGAGGCGCACGTGGAGCAGCCAGCGACGTGCTGATCGAACTCACGGCGGCGTGCCGTCTCGAGTTCATCAGAAAGATAAAGGGATGCCAGCTCATCAAACTCATTGCAGCGCATCAGCACATCCCCTTTCCACGGACGAGCGTCTGTCCAGCCAGATGGTCGCGGAGCAAGACGCGGCCACGGCTCAAACGTGACATCACCGTTCCCATGGGTAGCGATAACAGTTCTGCGATTTCTTTGCAGGTGAATCCATCGACGATGGCCAAGTGGAGAACAGATCGCTGGTCTTGCGGCAGCGCCTCAAAGGCGCGGCGGATGATCAGCTGATGGAGGAAGTCACCACCGGTCGAGGCTTGGTCAGCGTGGGTCTCGTCGAGTGGCACCGATGTGTTGGACTCGGCGGTCCGTTTTTCGCGCACCCGCGTCGAGAGGTTGAGCATAATTCGGAAAAGCCAGGCCTTGCAGTTGGTGCCCTGATCAAAGCGATCAAAGAAGCGCCACGCCCGCAGAAGCGTTTCCTGAACGAGATCTTCGGCGATGGCGGAATCGCGGGTGATGCTGATAGCGGCTCGAAGTAGACTGGCCGTATGAGGCATCGCCTCATGTTCGAAGGCCTTCTCGCGAAACTGATGCCCCACCATTTCGACAGTATAGTCTATCATCGCCAACCTATAAACCCCTGCTCCCATAGAATTCATCCCTTGGTCCGAATTATTTTTGCAGGGCCTCGCCGGACGAGGCCCTGCGAATCTGCGTTGGCGCACTACTGGGGATTGGGTGTAAGGATCTGCCCGCTTTGAGCCTGGCTGATTCCGAGGACGTTTTGAGTAACGCCCGTGCGCCCGAGCGTGTCAGTGACCTTGGCTGTGATTGTGACGGTTTCTTGATCCTGGGGCAGCAAGAGAGATGCGCCAACCACCCAGTCCGCCGTGACGCGAATGCGGCCTTTCGCGTCAATCTCTGACCCGGCGACATCGAATAGTGGGGCGAGGTTCACCCCCGCAGGAACGACGTTGCCGTTTGCCTGGCGGAGCGGGACGGAAAACGTGACCTCGAGCCCAGGATAGTTGCGATTGGATCCAGCCAGAGCGCCGGTTTTGGAGTTGGGGATCCGCGAAGGATCGAAGATGAGCCCGACCGGCAAGGGGTTCGTAAAGCCATCGCGAAGGCCGTTCTCACTGACGGCAATCTCCGCATTGCCGTGAGCCACTGCGCTGACCTGGATGAAGAACAGAGCACCGTTGTTAGCGTTGAGCGTATCGTCCTGTGGGCCGAGCGCGATGGAGGTCGGGACGCGAGGTGCGATCATCGTGACTTCGGGAGCATCGGGGTCGCCCTCGTGGCCGATCGGGGAAGAGCTGGTCTCAGGCGCCGGGGTAAGAGCCTGACCAGAGGGCTTGGAACGATCGACTTTCAGACGGATTTGGTCCATGCCAATGCGACCTTGTTCATCGACAAAGGCGGCAGTGAGCGTGAACTCGTCGACATCAGCAGGCACGGACTCGAGCACGTGCCAGCCGAGCCAGGAAGTGACACCAGCGCCAGGAGTGTCATCAGTGCCGGCGACATTGAATGCGGCGGCGAAGTTGTTGAACTTCGGCAGGACCGTGCCATCGGGAGTAATGAGATCGCAGTCAAAGAAGACGTGGAGTCCTGGAGCATCAGGGTTAATCTCGCCGGCATTGAGGCGATCGACGTGCCGGATGCCAAACACCGGTGGAGCGAGCGTCGCCTCACGTAGGCGCACCGGAATGGGGTCGCGTGTGACAACCTCCAAGTTCACCGCAAAGCCGGTGCCGTTGGGGCTCCCTGCCCCGATTTTGGCCTCGCCGGGAGCCACGTGGGAATCGGCGAGGGGCGAGACGATGCGCACAATAGGAGCCAGGTCGCCTTTCACGCCGTCGTGCGGCGTGATCCTGATGATGTTGCTATAAGCGATCGGGTCAGTGAGCGGACTTCCGCCGTAGCCTTGTGCCAGCGCGGATGCGGGTAGAAGCGCCAAGGTGACGGTACTGAATGCGAGTGCCTTCCTCAGGCACAGGCCATTCCACAGATTCTTTCTGACAAGCATGGGTGTATTCCTCCTAAAAGTTGCAAGTTGCGAAGACCAATTTGTGTCTCCGCGAATACAAACGCGTCCGGCACCTGTGTTCATCCGCCTTGCGCGAAAAATTTTGCGGGGATGAATTTCGCCGAGTGACGTGTTTTCAGTACGGAGGGTGACGATGAAATCACTCAGAATTAGGTGGATTCTTCGAGTCGATCGTGGCGACTGTGATCGCGGCCGACGAGCAGGTTATTCATCTGCGCGGCATGAACAAGCGGACAACCAAAACTCCGGCGCTCTGATGGAAAAGCCACACCGGGACGCCTCATCAGCGCTCGTTGCGACGACGGGCTCTCGCCATGGACTTTGGCCGCTCGCCGATCATTCGCGAATGTACGTCGCCCTCGAGAACAAGGACGCCGTGTTCGATACCGATGAGCGTTACGAAGTGGCACGCATCCCTGCAAGCCAGGCTCCACGGGCGATTGTTTTATCTACCCGGTGCAGCGGGCAGCGAGCAGAATCGCGAGCTGCATGAACCAGTCGATTTAGGTGGTTCGTCTCACTGCGGCGAAAGGCAACGGGAAGACGGGGACGCTCGTAGCCCCCGTCAGCTAGTCTGATGGATCTCTTGGAAGTGCAGCTTTCGGGTCTCCCACTTGAGACGAGTCACCGCGTTGCTGGTAGGTCACTTGTGAAAGAAAAACTCGTGAGTGGTATCGAGTCTTTGTTCGGGACTCGATTCTGAGCCACCCCCCGTGTTAATAGGAGGATAGAAGTCATGAAGAACAACGATCTGAATCTCGAAGATGTCGTCAATCTCGAACTTGCTTGTGGCGCGATCTATTTTGGTCTGGAGGTGGAGGTTGTTGTTACGATGACTTACTATTGTTCCATTCGCTACCGGAACCGGGACTTCGTTGTGTTGACTGAGGATCTTCAATCTCTTGGACCCCGTCACTGTGCTGCTGCAGCGTGATGACCTAATCATGTTGGAATCCGCCGATCAAGGTGTTTACCAAAACCAGTTCAGGGCGTAATCCGAAAATGGCATCCGATACACGTCCTGTGGAGGCGGCTATAGAGGAAGTTGTATACGTTATCTATTGGGATTCAAGCGCAGGCGTTGCAAGGGCTTCTTGCCGCCTAACGGGGGACTGCCTTTCGCGGGGTGGTTGAGATTGTCGGTAATGACGGACTTTCTGCTAAATGTCCGCTGCTGTACCCAGCTCGGTTGCCGAGCCACCAAGTAATTTCAGGTTAAGTGCTCCGCCGGTGAACACCATTTCCTCGATCGCTGCATCCACAGCCGGCTGCTGCAGGTGGCCTTCCGTCCCCAATTCGATCTCAAACTGCGCAGATCTTCTCATTAGCTCCTTGATGAATGCTGGACTGGCTCCTTTGGTACGCCGCACTATCAGGTCCATCAATGCTGTTGAGACTTCGAGCCTGCGGGAGTACAAGCGCACGAGCTTAGTGCGGCCCTCTTCATCTGGCAAAGGAAACTCAATGGCTTGATCGATGCGACCTGGTCGCGATGCCAGCGCGGGTTCGAGCTGGTCGGGACGGTTAGTGGTCAGAATGACAAGCACATCGGCGTCCTCACGCAGTCCATCCATTTCGTTCAAAAGTTTGTTGAGCAGGCTTTCCTGACCTGGATTGTGCATGTGTTCGCGTTCGCGGGCAATCAGGTCAACGTCTTCAATGACCATCATCGCCGGTTGCAGAAATCGTGCGAGCCGGAAGTACTCGCCCAACAACCCGATCTGCTCAGCCGTGATCAGCAGCGTGGTGTGTTCGGGCAGTTGAGACGCGAGATAGTGAATGGTGTGAGTCTTACCCGTTCCCGGGAGGCCATAGAAGAGCAGTCCCTTCTTGCCTGAGAACTGCAAAGCCTTGATACGATCGCGCATCGCGATGAATCCGCCGACGTTGCGATCCAGTAAGCTCAGCGTTTTTTGAGGTAGGATAACGTCCTCGCGGTTCACCTGGTGCAGCCGATGCACCTTCACAGAGCCGCCGCGTCCCGAATAGTCGTAGTAGCTTTCCAGCGAGATGACGCGGCCCCGGTAGGTGCGTCCGGCGCCAACTCGAAGCTCAATATCACGAAATAACTCCTGCGAGAACTGCGCGCCGCGCTCGCCTGCAGGGACCCCAATTTCGAGGTGAACTCCACTGGTTTGTCCATAACGCATCGCAGGCGCCAGCAAAACAGCAAATGGCAAGTCGTCTTGACGTGAGAGCCACAAACCATTCTTCAAGCAGCGAATGGGAATCGAGTCGCCTATATCCACCTCATCATGTTGGAGCGGACCAAGGTGAATAGGGAACGGCCCGCTCGCAAAGAGGTGCGCCAGCGTCGGAGTTTCCTGGTTCATTTGTGAGTGCACTGCGAGGAGTTTCTTGTCAGCGCGGGTTGCGAACAGTTGATCGAGCGCCGTCTGAACATCGATGCGTGACGTGATGGGAAATTCGCGCGCTGCGGTGACGATCTCGCTCAAGGGTACGCCTCCGAAGTGCTTCCGCAAGGTTCTTTGCAGGAGCGATCCACCTGTGACGGCTCGAAAGAAGTAACCAATCATTCCGTCGCCTCCATGGTGCTAGATTCTCTCGGCGCTGCGGCCCAGCAAACACACTAAATTCTGATCCCTTGTGTGGATGGGAACAACCAGCCGGAAGGCTGCTAAAGGCATCGCATTCAGGTTAATGCAACTGTTCGAACTTGGCGCTAACGGTCGGAGCGAACGCTTTTTGCAGCGGTGCCTTTGGCAGTGATCTCTTCCGGTGGGGAGCCAGGAGTTGCTATGCCCAGCGCCCAGCAGATGCCGTTGAGCAGCAGCTTTCGGAACGCAGGGTTCTGGAAATCATCGGGATGGCCGAGCGAAGTATAGAACACGGGCGGTCGTCCGGCGTGTGGTGAGTTCGTCCACGCGACCGGCTCGGGACCTTGGCCGGGCATAGAACCGAGGACAAGCGGAGTCGTGGAACCAGCCAACGGAGTCACCTTGTAAAGCGATCCGTTGCTCAAGAGCTGTGTCAAATCCACTCCGCGCAAGATCGGGTGTCTCTCTGCCCCAGGGGCAGCCACTGTTGCGACCTTGGGACCGGCGCCGTGATGCCCCGTGTAATGCCCGCCCAGCACTTCTGGATCGAATTCTGGCCACGTGGTGGCGCCGCCTGCAAGGGGCGTATTTTGGTCTCGTACTGCAAAGGCGTGACTTGCTGTGCGGATACCAACCAAAGGTTTACCCGCGGCCAGGTGCGCGCGGATAGCATCAAGTTGTTCGTTCGGCGGCGTACGACGGCGAACGCTAATGAGCACGAGATCTGAGCCAGCAACGGCTTGAGCCAGACCTGGGAATTTGTTCTTGTCGGCCGGGTCGGCGTGCACGAACCGAACCTGAAAGCCGCGCGGTTCCAGATCCTGTCGAGCAAACGCTGGCAAAGTCAGTTCGGTCTTGTACTCATCTTCACCGATCACCATCAGGATGGCTCGCCGGTCGTTCTTGAATCGAAACGGCTCGCCTCCGAGGAAATCGACGCTTGTGATTGTCGGGCAAACGAACTTTTCGATGTGCTCGACGATCCGCTCCGTGCCAATAAAATGCGTGACGTACGGCCAGCGTTCAGGGTTGTACATCGTGTCGGTCATATCGCGCATGAGCACAACGTTCTTGCCGTTCTTGGCCATCTGGCGCAAACCAAACGGTCGACCGAGCACGCACATGTTGGTGTGTACGCCCAAGAGGATCACGTTCTTGATACCGCGGTGTTCGAGCAGGTTCCAGATCTCGACGCCCGAGTCGCTGATGGCATCCTCATCGTGAATCTTTAGGAGACTGTTCTGGGCCTTCCAGGGCCCGTTCGGATCGCGCCCCATGGCCACCAGTCTTTGATGCCACTGTTCGTCCTCGACCGGATCGTCGTCTTTCGCGCTTTCCGACTGGTCGACCGGATAGGTCCCTTTTTCTTCTGATGGAATCTTTCGGCACCACTCGCCGATGGCCTCAGGTAAGTTCGTTGCCCGTGGAGCTTCCTGTGCTCTGCGGCGGGCCGGGTGGCCCTGATACCGTTCCATGCAACTCGACGGCGCATGCACGATGAGCACACCGCGGCTGCGGGCGCTCTCCAGCACCTGGTTCATGCGCGGGCACATCTCTTCCAAGCGACGTACGGCATTCAGGCTCTCATGCGCATCCCACACGTCACAAACGATGATGGCTGTTTGATTTGGCTTCCACTGCTCGGTCTTCTCGCGCACAGCGTAAGTGCGATTGGCTACCTCCTCCCGGAGACGCTTATGGATCGTGACCAGGACTGGACTGCTTGATTCCGCACGAACAAGATCGAACGCGATCGTAGACGCGGCAGAACAAGCAGCAGCACAAAGGATTGCCCTTACCAGACGTGATGATTGCAAGTGCGGAGGAATGGAGCTCATGTCTGTGGCCTCCTGAGTCGTTGGTTTGGGAAGGCAGTCATCTGACACGGATCAGATTACCAGTTTCTCACAAGATTTCTAAAGAAACCCCGTGCCCCGCCCGGCGCTCGATGACTCAATCTAAACCACGGCGCGTTCGTGTGGAGGTCTGACTCCACCATGAGAAAAAACCCTGCGGATCTCACTGCTTCAGCCCGAAGGCACTCTTGCCGCAGCGGCCACATTCCCATCTCCCCCCACGGAAGTGCGCCATGTCATAGTGTGAAGGGAGCCACTTGTGACCGATGATCCAGCAAACAACCCTCTTCAATGGCTTCATCAGAGGCCCCCCAAAGGAAGCCATGATGGCAGAGCCTGGGTAAGAAGGAAAGCGAACCGATTCTACCTTTTCTAACAGTTTCAGGAAACGAGGGGCACAGCCAGTTGGAGGCAGCGCTGCCGGGTTATCGTGATCCATCTGTGGTGAGACCTACAACCCTTGCTCGGGCTGCGAGCCGCGTTCACCCGGCTTCTTCCTAATTCAGGCCAGCCGTTACACGGCTGGTGAGCCAAGTCGGTTAATCTCTGGGTAGCCCGTTTCAACGGGCTTCAGGGTTCGAATTCGGCGGCAATCTGTTTCATCTGGAATCATTCGCCTTCGCGGCTAAACCCTGCAGAAAAGCCCGTTAGAAACGGGCTCGGCTCTTGTCCTTGTCCCCATCGGCAAACCAGCCGTAAGACGGCTGGCCTTTAGTCTCAAAACAAGCCGCGTGAACGCGGCTCCTGGGCAGACCTTCCGACGTTCCCAGAATCCAATCTGCGCCGCCCCAAAACGTTCACTTTCCGCCATTCGGCTGCTCAGGATGTAGGAACCCCAAGTGCAGGCTTTTAGCCTGCACAGAGCGAGCACTCCTGCGCACGCGCAGCGCCGGAAGTCATCGACTTTCAATTTTCTTACAGCTTCCCTCTCTGGGCTTGGTTTGAGGCTAGCCTGTAGGAGTGGCAAGACTCCGATTCGGGCTGAGCGTTGATAGTGGCATTCCAACGGACCTCTGAAACATCAAGTAGACCCAGAACACGGCCACCTGCCCGCAGGAGCTACCGGCCAACATTTCCCAGAAAGTCCATTGCTCGTGCGCTTCCAATACAGAGCGAATCGCCTCGTTGATGGCTCCGTCTCCAACGGGACCTTCTTGACTCGTCAAGCACTTTACCTTGTATTCCGTACTCATTTAGCTCATTCCTTTTCGTCACTTTGCACAGAAGCCTGTCTCGGAGCCTACACCCACCGAACAAAGCACGCAATGGCTAGAACGCTGGTGATTGCCATCATCGAGGCCCGTAGTGGGAAGAAAGCCGAGTATGAATCGGACGAAGCAAAGAAACACGTCCACGGCTACGCTCACCCTTTTCAAGTCGTCAGCCAGTTTTCAAATCGTCTTCGATCTGTAGAAGATTTCCGGGTGTGACGTTCGTTGTGCAACGATCCCCATTCCACGCAGAAGTCGTAGTAGCCGATCATGTCCCAGGCCGACCAACAATGACAGCGTCTACTCTTTCTCGGCTCAACGAACTTGCTTCCTTTCGACTTGCGTTCGGCGGTAGCTTTAACTTCCTTCTTTTCGTTCTCCGATCAATTGCTGAGGTTCCAGTCCCACTGTTCAACCGCAGCCGGATCCTCTCTGGAATGTCCTGAACGTCCTCTCCGATCAAGTCTGCACCGACCTTCCACTTCACCAGGGTTCTCCTCTTTGAAGAATTTTTGTCTGCCGCCCCCAAAGGCATTGCGCTAAAATTCTTGAAGCATCACTCGTTCATTCTAACGGTGACGTCCTTCACGACGATTGATGCCCTGTCCTGAATGGGATGAACCACGTCGGCTCATGCCGACAACGGAAGCTAATCATGAGCTGCCAGCCATCCAGCCCGAGAAGCTCACTGACAAGCCATGGTGTGCGAAGGGTCATTGGCTCAGCCATTCTGGCTGTCTTGGCAGGCCTTCACCTGGCTGCCGAGGAGCCTGTCAAGAAAGCTGCCACGGCGCAAAATCGCGAAGCCACGCGCAACGGCGCAGCCACTTCTTCCACGAAACCGAAAGTCGATTTCACAACAGAAGTGTTTCCACTGCTCCGGCAACGTTGTTTTCGTTGTCACGGCCCTGAGCAACAGATGGGGGAATACCGGTTGGACACGAAACAGCTCGCGTTAACCGGCGGATTGTCGGCTCCAAACATCGTTCCGGGGAAACCTGCGGACAGCCCCCTATTCCAGCGGGTGTCCGCAATAGGCAAACTCAACGCGATGCCCATGGTAGGAGAAAGGCTCAACCCAAGCGAGCTTGCTCTCATTCGATCTTGGATCGAACAGGGAGCAGAGTGGCCCGATCAAGTGGGAGTGAAAGCCACTACGGTTGAAAAGCACTGGGCGTACGTGAAGCCCTTGCGTCCTGATCCGCCTCACGTGAAGGATAGCGCTTTGGTGAGGAATCCCATCGATAACTTCGTTGTGGCGAGATTGACAAAGGAAGACCTGACATTAACTCCCGAAGCGTCAAGGGAAACTCTCGTGCGACGGTTGAGTTTGGACCTGCGAGGATTGCCTCCTACGATCAAAGAGATCGATCAGTTCCTGGCTGACTCCAGTCCTAAGGCCTACGAAATGCTGGTAGACCGTATGCTCGCGTCATCCTCCTTCGGCGAACACTGGGCGCAACACTGGCTCGACCTGGCTCGTTATGCTGACACCAACGGATATGAGAGCGACGAACCCCGAACGATGTGGGCCTATCGGGACTGGGTGATCGATGCTTTCAACCGCAATCTGAGATTTGATCAATTCACGATCGAGCAGCTTGCGGGCGATCTGCTGCCGAATGCAACTCAAGACCAAATCATCGCGACTGGCTTCCACCGCAACACGATGATTAACAATGAGGCGGGTGCGAAAGACGACGAGTTTCGTGACGCCGCGATCAAGGACCGGGTCGACACGACTGCAACAGTGTGGCTGGGAACAACGCTCGGCTGCGCACAGTGCCACGATCACAAGTACGATCCGTTCAAGCAGTCTGAGTACTATCAGTTCTATGGGTTCTTCAACAACACGACTGAAAGCGCCATCAAGGTATCCGACGAGCTGGAGGTCTTCAAGGGCGACCGGAAGGAGCTGAGGAGACGTCAGGCGCAGATTGCTGACTTGAGCAAGATTTTGAATACGGAAACACCCGCACTGAAAAACGCGCAGCGCCAATGGGAGGAAAGTACCCAGGCCAAGCTGCCTTCGTTCGACAAGGCCTGGCAGGTCCTCGAGCCGGTCGAGGTGCGCTCGGACTCAAAGGCGATTCTTGAAAAACAGCCCGATGGTTCGATTCTCGTGAAGGAAACGTCTAAACCGAGCCAAGTTTACGAGGTTGAGTTCAAGACCACCCTGACCAACATCACCGGGTTGCGAGTCGAGGCGCTGGTGGACAAAGGACCGGTGGCGGTAGACAAGGAACAAGGCGCTGAGACTAGAGTTTTTCTCAGCGACGTCGAAGCTGAAGCCTGGTCGACGGATCAACTGCAGGAGCAAGCCAGCGCGTGGGATGGCAAATTGGATTGGGGTGCCTGGCATACCATTGGGCCTTTCAGGACGAACTCAAGAAAGGAGGCCTTCTCCACTGTTTTTCCACCTGAGACCAAATATGATCCTCAGGAAGTCTATGAAAACGGCCACCTCGCCTGGGTCAAGCGTCCCTGGAACGATGGGCGCGTTCACTATTTCCGCTACCTTCCTGACACCCCAGAAGAAAATTGCGCTCATTACGCGTTTCGTAGCGTCGAAGCCAAGGAGGCGTGCTCAGTCCGGGTGTCTCTAGGAAGTTTCAAAGGATTGAAGCTTTGGCTCAACAAGAAGTTGATCTTCTCGTCGGATCCGACGCGCGACATCGCCGCCGATCAGGACACGGTGCTGCTCGACCTGAAGCCAGGCACGAATGAGATTCTTGTGAAGGGCAGCAACGACGAAGGGCCTTACGGGTTCTACTTTCAGCCCTATGTCGGGCTGCGGGAAAAGACTCGTGTGCGTTTCACTTCTGCGTCCGTGGACGGTGCGGAATGGGAAAGTGTCGAGCTCCCCGGTGTGCTCGACAACAGGAAGGAAACGGGGTGGGCTGTCGGGGAACAAGGTGGCGCAGCGATTTTTCAGGCAACGCCCTTCGGTACGGCGAGCGGTACGCTCTTGAAACTCCGCTTGATTCAGGATTCTCCTGAAGGGAATCTGACACCCGTGCGACATTTCCGTATTTCTGCCACGACACTACCCTCGAACCTCGTCTCTGAGCTTCGGCAAACACCCGAGAAGCTGCGGCGTGCCTTGGCGAGGCCTTCTGCTGAACGCTCTGCCGATGAGGCACAAGCCATTCAAGACCACTTTCGTTCCATCGCACCGCAGCTGGCCGCGACGAGGGAACAGCATCAACGATTGCAAGCTGAGCTTGAGACGTTCAAAAAGCGCCACAGCACTACTACGCTGGTGATGAAGGAACTGCCAGAACCTCGAAAAACGTTTCGCCAGAACCGGGGCTCCTTCCTGGATCCCGCTGAGCCTGTAACGCTTGGTGTTCCCGCAGTGCTGCACCGAATCGAACCCCGCGGAAAGGTTAATCGGCTTGTGCTGGCCAAATGGCTGTTTGACGAGAACAATCCATTGACGGCACGCGTGCGAGTCAACCAGATCTGGCTGAGTATTTTTGGGAGCGGGCTGGTGAACACAAGCGAGGACTTCGGCACCCAGGGCGAGCCACCCACTCATCCTGAGCTGCTGGATTGGCTGGCCACGGAGTTCATGCGCTTGGGCTGGGACACCAAGGCGCTTCTGAGGACGATTGTGACATCGGCAGTCTATCGACAGTCGTCGGAGGTAACGCCACAGAAACGCGAAAAAGATCCAGACAATAAGCTGCTCTCGAGAGGAGCGCGCTATCGTTTGCCGGGAGAAACGGTGCGGGACGTTGTGCTTGCATCCAGTGGCTTGTTAAGCCACAAGATTGGAGGCCCAAGCGTGTTTCCGCCACAACCCGAAGCGGTGTTGGCCGAGCATTTCGTTGAGGGTGGGTTCAAACAGTGGCCTACCAGCACGGGCGAAGACCGCTACCGTCGAGGACTCTACACGTTTTACAAGCGCACGCTTGTCTATCCGACGTTTGCCACGTTTGACGGACCCGACCGGACGGTGTGCACCGTAAAGCGGGCGCGTTCCAACACCCCCCTTCAGGCGCTAGACACTTTGAACGATCCGGTGTTCTTTGAGGCCGCGGGAAGTCTAGCGCGTCGAATGCTCACAGCATCGTCCGGAAAACCTCAAGACCGGCTGACCTATGTCTTTCGAGTTGTCTTAGGGCGCAAGCCGACAGCCCCTGAGTTGCAGCGCTTGCTGGGTTTTTACGAAGAGATGCGAATTCGATACGGGGAGTCTAAGGAAGTCGAGAAGGTGATTGCGTCCGCGCTTCCAAATCGGAAATCGCTCGCCACTCACCCCGACTTGCCGGCCTGGATCATGGTTACAAACGCTTTGCTCAATCTCGACGAGGCGGTCACACGGGAGTAGCAAATCTATTGATACTGAAAACCGAACCTTTTGCGTTAATGCTGCTTGGCGATGTCTGCGCTCTTACTCGCGCACATGGCAACGTCACCATGGGTGCGCCACGCATTGTCCGCATCGTGCGATTGGCTTCTGCGACGTCCTTTAGAGACTCGGGG